>LNFM01005552.1_pt1 | contig 21683 bp, 34 predicted proteins | sample 596031 | NCBI WGS metagenome assembly LNFM01 (sample SAMN04254537, study PRJNA301005) | activated carbon metagenome | isolation source: dual media filters at the Ann Arbor, Michigan drinking water treatment plant | place: USA: Ann Arbor
GTCGAAACACCGGAATTCATGCTTTGCACTGTTGGCGGCTAGGCAGCTCCCGAAGGCTTGCCGGATCTGGGCGCTTGTTCTGCGCTTACCCCCTCTGCGGCTCAACAGTCAGGCCCGGTGCTTTGGGCTTGTTGCTCGGCTGATGCCTCGGTGTTTCGTGAGGCGTTGTATGCACTCTAATACGCATGCGTATCTCTGTCAATACGCATACGAATTATTTGGGCGAAAAAAAACCGCCCGGAGGCGGTTGGCTGATTGTTACGTATCTATTTGCGTCTGGACAGGTATGCGTAAAGCACCGCGGCTAACACTAGAACTACCGCTAACAAGGTTACGGGTACGCCTGTTGTCTTAACGGTGATTGAAGTTGGTGGCGGTTCAGTAATGACCTTTGTTGCGAGTGATTGCTTTGCTTGTTCAGTTATGACGGGCTCTTCGGTCGGATCAAAACTGATGATGCGCTGGCTGCCGGTTGCAGAAGGTTGGTCAGGGAATTTAGCTTCCACCGGCTCCAACTTGAAATCAGAGCCTACTTGCAAGGGGATACGTTGCGGGTCAGTCACGGCAGCTTCTTCTGAAACCTATCAAAACCAGGCTGCGGCCTCACGCTCTCGTCCGTCATGCACTGCCCAGTTGGGGCGTACTCAAGCACTTTTCCGCCCTTGATATAGAAAATGTTGTTGCATGCAACTTCATTGGTTCCGCATGTCATGAAGTTGGGTGTGGCTGAATTCGTATTTTTTTTCCTTGCCGGATTTTGGCTAAAACAATTGGTGAAACTGGTACCGTTTCTGTAGTTTCGGACTTCCACGCCGCTTGATGTCAATGTTTTTTGCATGGGCAATGTCAGGAAGAGCGGGTGGGTATCTAAAGCCTCAACAGGCATATCAACCCAAGCATCAAGGTCTTGTTGTCGCACACTCGCACAGCCAACAAGAAAAACTCCCAATAGAACAGCAATTAATTTCATAAAAAATCCTCAATTTTTGTCTGGCTCATATTGTGAACCCCGCGCCACATATAATGACCATAATTGTTGAGTGATGTTCATATTTATCAAATATGACGCAAATTATGGCAGGGATATGGAATGGTAAAGCTCATCATGAGTGATGTATGTCGGCAGCTATCCGAATCGCTTCAGCTTGATTATCGAACGCATCAAGAGAGCCTTCATCAATTGGGTTCGCAGCCATTATGTCGCGTGCGCGAGCAAGTTCTTGCGCCAGAACCGGGGGAAGATTTGGATTGTATGGGGCCGTCCGAATGACAGCGAGTAGGCCGGCCTGCAGTGCGAGCATGCGGGCGAAAAGTTCGTAGTCTTCACCTGGCTGTGGCTGCATTGCAAGGTAATCAACTTTGCGCTCAGCAACCATTGTTTCGCCAAACGGAAGATCGCCGCGAAGCTGGCTTTCGCTAACTCCATAGGCACGCGCCCATTTCTGAACGGTTAAGGATTTTGGGTCGCCATGTTTTCCCGACAGGAAGCGCTGCGTAGTTGGCTGTGGAACGCCGCTCTTCTCAGCTAGAGAGTAGGCATCGTCGCCCGCCGCTTGCATGAGGGCTAATAAGTTTGCGCGCATGTCAGTTTTCATAACCGTGAAACATACGCGCGCGTATTTTTAAGGTCAAACACGCAAACGTATTGACAAGGATACGCATGCGTATCACAATGGGCTATGGACATTCAGAACGCCCTGCAAAAACTGGTCACTGACCACGGCATGACAGACGACGAGATCGGCATCCAAATTGGGGCTCCTCAGTCGATTGTTACGCGACTTCGAAACGGTAAGCACAAAAGCACAAGTTTCGAGCGTGGCTCAAAAATCCTGACGCTTCTTGAGTCGAAGAAAAAGGCAGCATGAGCTATTTAGCGAGTTCATGCTTCAGGCCTGTTATGCGCTTGTCCAAGCTGCTGAGTACGGGCTGTACGGATTCGGCCGATAGCTTGAAGCCTTCCCAGCAAAGGCTAACGCTCGTGTCGCGTGTATCGGCTGGCATGCTGGCCAAGGCAATTGCCATTGCCCGGCAAGCTTCTCGCTCTTCATGCAAGTCCGCTAAGTGGCTGTCTCTTGTCAGCTGCAGCCTAGCCAACTCGGCTTCAGGCGTTTCTTTCTCTACACCCAGCCAAAACCATAGCGTCCAGCCGGCGAGCATCGCGCCGATCAAGACGGTGATCGGGTGCCTATCTGCAAAGGTTCTATTCCTCATTGGGGGTGCCCATGCTTGAGTCTCGATCGCCTGTTCCAAGCCCGTTTGGTAAGTGTGACGGACGGCTGGACTGCATGGTACCGGAAGCGCTGGTGAGTGCGGCAACTACCCTGGGCATGATGCAGCGACCACGCTCTATGCCTAAGTCTGAGTACACGCGCTCAATTCTGGAGCGGTCCATATTTGGTGAATGGGCCGTGCTCAGGGCCAAGATGCACCAGTCAAACGCCGATCCGCTTGCCCGAGCAGATGTCTCGCTTGACGAGGCATTGACCACGCTTGCATCGCTGGCACAAATGCCGCGCGATGCGTTTATTACGCATTTGCTGGAGCGGGTTGTGTTCGGCGAGTTTTCCATGGTTCACAGTCTGGCTGATCGCGCCGAGATAGTGAATACGGGGAATATCGGGAGTTCTTTGAGGTCGGCTGCCTGATGCGTACCAACGTCGCCACCACCTCAATCGGTGCCTATCACGACCACGTCCAGACCTTCGAGGAGGCGCAAGAGCTGCGCATTCTCGACTTCATCAAGGCCAAAGGCCCGGCAACGATTGGCGAAATAGCCAAGGCGTTGCTTATGGAGAAATCCTCTGTTTCAGCACGCCAGAACAAACTGCGCAATAAGGATTTCGCGCTTGTCTGGGCAGAAGAGCGCCGCAAGTGCAATGTATCGGGCGTGCTCTGTCATGTACTGCAGTTGCCAAAGGGTCAAGCGGAGTTGTTTAGCTGATGGCTGAACGCAACCCCATAAGCAAGCGAACTCGCTTTGATGTATTCAAGCGTGTTGCGGCACGATCCGTCACAAGCGGTAATATTCTCTTTCCTACAGTAACCGGAGAGTTTTATGAGCGACTTCAAGTGGCAGACCGAGGATGCAGACTCGGTCTGCATTCAATCCGTGGATGCAATAGCGGTTTATACGAACGAACGTGGCGATATAGTGATTCGGCAAGAGGATCGCATGGGTGGAGAGGACTCTGTTATTGCAATACCAAGAATGCACGCCCAGGCCGTGTTGGATGCCATCTTAAACGAAATGAAAAACAGCTAAAACTTATCACCACCTCTGTGCAATGCGGAGGGGTAAATGGCTAGAGCCCGGAACATAAAGCCGGGCCTCTTTGAAAACGAGGACCTTACCGAACAATCCTTCTTTGTTCGGCTCCTTTTTATCGGCCTATGGACGTTAGCAGACCGTGAGGGCAGGCTTGAGGACAGGCCGCGCCAGATCAAGCGCAAGTTATTCCCATGCGACGATGACGACGTGGATGCAGCGCTGACAGTGCTGGCAAAACTTGGGTTCATCCAGCGCTATGTCTCTGGTGAATTTAACGTTATTCAGATCGTAAATTTCCTAAAACATCAGACGCCGCACGGCACTGAAAAAGACAGCGTATTGCCAGATACACAAGGGAATTTCGCAATCCATGAGCGCGATTCAAAAGGCTACGTGATCGGGAAGAAAAGGAAAAATAACGTTATTTCAGAAGAAAACAACGATACACCGCAAGATAAAACCAAGAGTCAACTTGGGTGTAAACGTCCTGATTCACCGAATCCTGATTCACTGATTCAAAACAATCTCTCCGAACAAGCGGCAGCAGCAACTACAGCTGCCGGAGGAGAAAAAACGCCCGAAGTGCTGCTGCCTGCTTTCGCAGAGCTTCTTCAAAACCTTGAAACCGCAAGGGGTTGCACCTTCAGGCTTGAAGGGACAGAGCAGGTCTTTGCTGACTGGCAGGCCAAAGGGGTGACTGAGGCCCATGTTCGCGAAGCCCATGCCATCGCTGTGCAAAGGCGCGTCAAGGCTGGCAACACGTCTGCGGTGAATGTCGGTCTGCTTGACGTGATCCTGGCTGACCTGACGCGATCATCGACTTCGACTGTCGTTGCCTTGCCGCCGGTTGATCCGAAAGAGGCGCGGCGCCGCGAGCTGCAGCAGCGGCATGCCGGCGAAGTATTCGACGGGCCGATGAATGAGCGCTTTGAGGTCATGAGCAATGGCGCTGTTTTGATGTCGAGCGGTACTGGTTTTGAGGGGGCGCTTAACCCGTCACAAGCCCGTGCCTTCTGGGACGACGTTGACGCCGGCATTGTCACGCCGCGCGCTGCATGAAAGGGTTATTCGATGATCTGCCACTGCGGACGGAAGATGTCCCTAGTCCGGGACGATGTGTTGAAAGTATCTGGAATGCGCCGGCAGATGTTTCGGTGCAACTCACGGCACTCATTCACCCTGCTGGAGGGGGTACCGGTGACGGGCAGGCGGAAGGAGGGATCGCGCTGCGAATGTGCATCGAATGCGAACGCTGCCAATTCAGAAGCGAACCAACGATGGCAGAACAGGGTTTCGCGCGATGCGACACGGACCCGGCATACCGAAGCCGAGCCCTTTTCTTTGCGCACCCCTGCGACCGTTTTAAACCTGCAGGCGTGGGGGTTGCAGATGCACGTCGAGCATGGATTACCAAAAAAAGGCGCAGAAGCGCTGACAACAATGAGGAATAGCAGTGCAGGAAGTAGTTTTGAAGATTCTCACCACCACGCGATTGCAGTGGCAGATAACGGGCAAGCCGCGCGCCCATGAGCGCAGCAAGCAAGGAGAGCGTCATGCTAGACCCGATCGAGCAAGAAATCCAAGCCAAAGGCCTAACTGCCCCGCGTATTACGCCGGATGACATTGAGGCGAATATCGTCTGTGAGCATTACTTCACCGGGCATCAAGGTATTTTGGGCGCCTACGAAGTTCCGATCACGGAAGATGGTGTTTATCCGGGGCATGCCGCACTACGGTTACTTACCTTCTGCGTGCTGGTACTCAAGAACGGCTTTACCGTGCATGGCGTCTCCGCATGCGCCAGCCCAGAGAACTTCGACGCCGAGATTGGCAAGAAGATCGCCCGCGAGAACGCACTGCAGGAAATTTGGCCACTAATGGGCTACGAACTGCGCAGCCAGTTGGTAAAACAGCCGGCCTAAATCATGTCACAACCCCGCAAGCACAGACCCGAGCGCCTGGCACTTCGTATTGAGAAGGGCTGCCTTGTGCCCGCCGATACGTTCAGCACAGCGCGTCTACGCGCTCGGGGCTACAAGCGGGGTGATCTGGTTTTTGCTGAGCTTAAAAAGCCTAGAAGTCCGGGGTTTCATCGCTTGGCACACAAGCTGGGCATGCTCTGCGCAGAGAACATTGCCGACTTCAACGGCATGGATGCCCATGCCGTGCTGAAGCGCTTGCAGTGGGAAGCAAACATCGGATGTGAAGAGGTGGGTGTGATGGTGCCGGGTGTTGGTCTGGCACTGATGCGTTTCCCGCGATCGCTGTCCTATGAATCGATGGAGCAGGGCGAGTTTCGCCAGATAGTTGCCGCCTTTTGTCAGTTCATCGCCGACAAGTACTGGCCTTCGCTGCGTCCTGCGCAGATCGAGCACATGGCCGAATGCTACGTGGAGCCGATATGAGTCACGGCCATATTTTCCGAAGGGATGAGGTGATCACGCGTGAGGAAGAGTTACGCCTTGCGTTGGAAGCCATGGTTGCCGCGTATGACCGGATGGCAAAGCAGTTTCCAGAAAGAACCGGCGCTCGAGCCATGTTGGATGGCGCCTTTTTGAAACCTGTGGTGCAGTCGAAAAAGCTGCTTGGCCACATTGCGTGAGGGTAAGGATATGAGCAAGGGACACATTCTGGTTGATCTGGACGGGACATTGGCTGAGTACCACGGCTGGCAAGGCGCGTTAATCATTGGGCCACCAGTGCCGATGATGGTTGAGCGTGTGAAGGGCTGGCTGGCTGAAGGCAAGGATGTGCGCATCTTCACGGCACGCGTTGCTCCGTCTGATGACCGAGAAGCTGTTTACAAGGAAATTCAAGACTGGTGCGAGCAGCAGATTGGCCAGCGACTTGAAATCACGTGTAGCAAAGACTACGGGACTATTGAAATCTGGGATGACCGCGCGATTGGTGTGGTGCCCAATACCGGCTTTGTAAAGATCGGCGAAGCCATTCCTGATTATGAAAAGCTGACCGATGAGGCCGTTGGTACCTTCGTGCTGACGACCGTGACGGGGATGATGGCCAATCTACCTACCGATGAATCACGCAAGCTTGCCGCCGGCACGTTGGTACTGGCTGCGCTTGATCTGATGCGATCGATTGAAGGCGATGAAGTTGTGGCTGAGTTTCTACTGGAGACAGTAGGCAACATGCAGGCTGCGAATCAGCCGGAAAAGTCAGAGCTGATTCTGCCGCCAGGTTACGTTCAGTAGGCTGGATATGAGCGCCGACGAGATCCTGAAAATACTGACCAAGTGGCAAGAGGCCATCCTTGCTGTCACTACTGAGTTTTCGGTACTAGAGCGCATGTTTGACGCCGCGCCAGAAAGCCCGATTTTGACTGCAATCCACGGACTTGTCGGCGCGTATACGCACGCGGTGGCTGATCGGTTGTGCTGGGACTACGGCACGCTTGAGGACTGGATATACACACACAATTTCGGTGAGCGGCCAATGCATATCGGGTTCTCAGACAAGCCGCTGAGCGTTATCAGCACTATTGAGGAGCTGGCTAAATTCATCGCCGAAGACTTGAGGGCGGCAGCATGAGCGCTATCCGCATGTCCGAAGCCGAATGGAAAGAGCAGCAAGCCAAGCGCGGCAAGCTGGTCGCTGTTCCTGTCGCCAAGCCAAAGCGTGCGCAGCGCACTGGCCCCAGTGAGCTGGAAGTTCGCTTCTGGCAGCAGTGGGGCCAGACATGCCTGCCAATGCCCGAGCGCGAGTGGTATTTCATGGCCGATCGCGGCTTCCGTTTTGACTTTGCTTGGCCATCGCTGATGTTGGCTATTGAAGTGCAAGGCATGGCGCATCGGATTAAAGAGCGCTTTGAAGCGGACATCGAGAAGCGCGCGCTGGCACAGCTGAATGGCTGGACTGTGCTGGAAGTGAGTGGCACCACGATTCGCGACGGCCGCGCCTTGGATTGGGCGAAAGTGCTGTATGCCGATCGCGTTCTGAAAGTCATTAAGGGCGACCGGCCATGATGCACGGCAAGACGCCAAACAAGGCCGAGAAGGCGTGGATGGCTGCCATCACGGCGCTGGGCTGCATAGTCTGCCGTAATCAGGGCAGGGGTTATGTACCGGCTGCCGTGCATCACATCACTGCCGGAAGCCGCAGGCTAGGGCACCTGTATTCAATCCCCTTGTGTGACCCCGGCCATCATCAAAACGCGCCGAAGGATAGCGGCGAGGTTTCAAGGCACCCGAACAAGATGCAGTTTGAAGCCCGATATGGCACGGAAATGGAGCTTCTTGCTCAGGTTCAGAAACTGGTGGAGGTGGCTGCATGAGTGAGTTATTCGATAAGTATTCTCGTACATGGCCGCTTGGGATTCTGGCCATCGTGTGGATTTTTTTTATTATCCCGCGTGCCCTTATCTGCTTTGTGATCTTTCTGATTCTGCCTATGGAAAGAAGTGAGCTAACCGGATTCAGAAAGAAGTTGGACGGACTATCTGAGTTTGTCGGTTTTGAAGACCATGGGTGCTACTACTGATGATGAAAACCGGACATAAACCCATGGCGCCGCGGTGCGCGCTGTCGCGTGTGATTGCCGAGCCAATGGACAAAGACGCTATCAAGCGCAAGGCATGGCAGGAAGAAGGGATTTTGGTTATCGACGTGAACGATCCAACGCTTTCTATGCTTGATCAGGGCTTCGTGAAGGGCATCGGCAACAAACGCTACGGGAGCAAAAAATGAGCGCTGAAAGATTGGCAATGGCGGTAACGGATAGTGACCTGACGGCTAAGGATGACCGGATTCGATCGGTTGAGCATGTCGCCTCACTGGCCGGCGCCAGTGGGCTTGGCAGCGACATCTTCCGGGCTAAGGACTGTGACCTGGCTGCCGCACGCCGGGCGGTACTGCTGCTGACGAAGAAGGCAATTAAGGCGGGGCTGTCATCAAAGCTGCCTATATCGCGAGCGATTGCCCAAGCCATGGCAGCTGCCGTGCTGGCTGAAATTGCCATGCCGCAATGCCGTACGTGCATGGGAGCATCAGTCAAGATCATCGACAGTCTGAAATTGACCTGCCCAGACTGCGAGGGCACGGGAATGCATCGGTACACGGACAAAGAGCGGGCCCAGCTGTGCGGGATCTCGAAAGCTGATTGGCCGAAGTGGGAGAAGCGTTATCTGCTGGTACTGGCCGAGGCGCGCGGCCATGATTGCGCGCCGATTAAGGCAAGGGAGAGGCTGGGATGAATAATCCGATACCGGGAGACATGCTGCCCATGGAGTTTTATGCAGAACGTGGTGGCTTCAGCCATGCCGTATCACTCCATTTGCGCCGCGTGGTTTTCAATGAATGGCAGGAGGTTGCTGTTCCAGTGACCTTTGTAAAGCAAGAGGGTTGCGCGATGGTCCCGCCATTCATGAAATTGACCATGCATGAGGCTCAGGGACTGATGGACCAGCTGTGGCATTGTGGGCTTCGGCCGACAGAGGGCACTGGCAGCGCGGGTTCATTGGCTGCAACAGAACGCCACCTGAAGGACATGCAGGCAATTGCATTCGGTGCGCTTCAGAAGAAAGGCGTACTGCTGTGAGCCGCCGCTTTGGACGTAACCAGCGCCGTCGTGCGCGCCATGAACTTGAGGTCAAAGCACTGGAGCTTAGGCTGGCTAACGAGCACATTCATGGGCAGGATCGCCGCTTATTGCGAATGTCTGATGAGTTGAGCCAGATGCGCCGCAAGATTGAAGCTCTTGAAGCCGTGACTGACGGCGTGAGGCAAGCGCTCGGAGACAGGTCTATCTTGTTGAAGCCTGTGCTTGGCATGGTGTTGGGGCATTATTTACCAACTGTCCAGTTGCATGACGCCATGGGGTTTTCTGAAGACTATATACCGACCGCTAACTTACGGTTAGAGGAAATCAAGACAACGACTTACGCCATCCTTGATTGTGAGCTTGAGGATAAACATTGGGCTCGATGTCAGCACTTCTACGTGAAGGTCAAAGACCAGAAGATGGTTGGATATGCATTCGATGAGTCCATGTTGCGCATGCAGGCAAGCCGCAAGACTTTTATTTACAACGTAGCAAAGATGATTGCGGCAACATTGGATGAAATGATCGCCGATGGCAGGCTGAAGGTCGCATAGCGTGCCAAAGCAGAGCACACGCGAAAAGTTTAGGACGCGACGGGCAGCCAGACGAAGATCAAAGCAATACGAGCTTCGTGAACTGGCGGCCATGTCACTTAGACGTGGGGAAAAGCGTCAGGCAAAGCGCAGTGCTCGACGTCGAGAGGCTGAGCCGCCGCTTTTCTTTTGCGCGAGTCGGATTACTATGGATATGCTGGAGCGCATATTCCCGTCGGCTCAAGCCGATGAGCCATGGTCGTCTGTGGATTCGGCAAACCTTTGGGTTGGAATAGACCTGGCTGAGCAGCCCAGCTACTGTGTCGTAGCCTTTCATGAAGACAACAACGTAGCAAGAATCACGACACTAAAATAGCTGTGTTTAAGGTATCGAAAAACCAGTAATGGCAAGGCGTTCGGCTACAATTACATTGGCGTTTACATAGGCAGCGTGTTGCTGACCATAACAAAATTACGCAAGCCCGCTTCGGACTTGCTCGCCCTAAATTTTGAAGCCCTGCCAATTCGGCGGGGCTTTTGCGTTTCTGGTTGTATATCTCAGCAGCAAAAGGCGGGTACTACCGTTGGGCTGGCAACCCGACTAACGCATCAGTTAGCCTTACCACTCTAGTAAGCAATACGGCCGCAGCCTCTGCCATTGGGTACGCTGCGGTTCTCAGTCTTAGATTTGCGGATTACCCGGAGGCGGGTAACAGCCTTCCAAGCTGGCAGAGCGCGTTCGACTCGCGCAGTCCGCTCCAAATTCAAGTCCCTGCATGCGGGGCACGCCGGCCGCAAGGCCTTCATAACCAAGCCGCCTTCGGGCGGCTTTTCCATTTCTGGCCCTTGCTTCTTGGCCTGAACAGTCTGCAACCCCAGCGGCAGTGGGGGTCGGCAGTCTGAACCAAACCGGCCGCAGTCCCTGACGCGGAGACGCGCGAGAGAGGGTGTCCTTCCCTCGAATTGGCGGTGGGCGGGGCACAACCTGGAGAAAACATGACAGATCCGATTACAGCGCCGTCAGCAGCAGCTGGCCAGCTTGCCGCTGTTCCTGCCGCCGCTGTGGTGGGTGGGGTATTCGGCGTACCGATGGAGTTGCTGGCTTGGGCGTTGTTCGGTGGGCTGATTGCCATTGCGAACATTGAGCGCAAGCACACCGGCCTGTTGCTGGCATTCGATACGGCTTTCAAGCTGACGATCGCTGCTGGTGTGGGCGGTGCATTGGCCAGCCTTGGGGCGGACATTGCCACGCAGCTGGTGGCGTTGATGTCGTTCGACAAGATCAAGATGCCGGGCTCTGATGATGTCCGGATGGTGCGCGGCATGGCCATCTTCTTGGCTGCTGCAACGGCAATCATCCCCGAAATCTACCGGTTTGCCCGTGAGCGACTGGTGAAGAAGGGGCAGGAGCAATGACCTGCTCAGCCGAAACTGCTGTGATCGCGGTGATGGTCGCCGTTGTGTTTGGCCGCGCCCTGTATTTGCTCCTGAATAACGGCGCCCGCCGAAACGCGGTGAGCAAGATTCGCTATATCGGCTTCGGTTTCGGCTATGCCGCCCTTGGCGCCACGGCTGTTGCTGTCCTTCTGGATTCACTGAGAGGGTTGCCGGTATCCGGGCAGTCGATCTGCTTCCTGATAGCCAGTGTGCTGCTGATTGTCTTTCGTGGCGGTGATGCCCAGAAGTCAGCGGGTGACCGCATGGCTGAGGGCTTCAAGCCTGCCAAACAGTTCAAGTGGTGGTGGCAATGATCAACAGCCGTAGCCTCGCTGATCTGCTGCCGCCCGCCCGCGATCGCTTCCTCGACTTCCTTGAGGCGTGTGCGCGAGATCCGTGGATGGTCCAGAACGGCATCACTGTGATCATGACCTCGACTTACCGTGACGGCCAATCACAGAACGAGCTCTACGCTCAGGGCCGTACCAAGCCCGGGAAGATCGTAACCAACGCCCGTGGCGGTGACTCGATTCACCAGTACAAGTGCGCTGGCGATGTGCTGCCGCTGCGTCATGGCAAGCCCGTCTGGGGCACCGAGGGCGACGGTATCGATGACGACCCGACAGACGATGACAAGGACGATCTGGAAGTCTGGCAACGTGTTGGCGCCCTCGGTAAGGCCTGCGGCCTTGAGTGGGCTGGCGAATGGAAGAAGTTCAAGGAGTTCGCCCATTTTCAATACACGGGTGGTCTGACGCTGAATGATCTGAAAGCCGGAAAGGTGCCCTTCTGATGTTCGGCCCAGCCGGCCCTAGCTTCTGGTTCAAGGTAAGCCTTGCCCTGATCGCCGGCATTGTCATTGCTGGCACTTCAGCAAAGCTCACATACGACTACTGCGAAGGACAGCACGCCCGAGAAGAGAACGGCGAGCTGAAGGTAATGATCAAGATGGGGCAGCAGCTGCGCTCTGGCGCTACCGAGCTGGCCAAGCTGCGCGCTCAGCGTGAAACCGTCCAGAAAGCCAAGGACATCCAGATTGCAAAGGACACCGCTCGCTATGAACAAGACACTCCTGTTGCTCAGCGTGTTGTTCTGCCTGGCACTTGGCGGGTGCGACACGATGCCGCCGCGACCGGACAGCCTGCCACCTCCGGAAGCCTCACTGATGGAGCCAGTGACCCCGTTACGGACGCTGAAGCCATCGACACCATCACAGACAACTACGCTTCCTGTCGCGCCGACAAGCGCCGACTCGAAGACTTCCAAGCCCATTGGCGGCTGATTGAGGCAACTGGCTGCGCTGCACCACTAGACCATGACCACCCAAAAACGGAAGACTAAGCCGAAGGCCAAAGCAGGGACTTCAACAGCACAGGCACAGCATCGCCGCACCCTGTTCGTTGATGCCTTCATTGCCAACGGTGGCAACGCCACACAAGCAGCAATCACGGCTGGTTACAGCGAGCGTACGGCTTACAGCCAAGGTCCGCGCTTGTTGGAAGATGTTGAGATTCAACAGATGATCGCCGCCCGGCAAGAAGAGCTGGCAGAAAAGCACCATCTGACGACTGATTCTGTACTGGCTGAGCTCTCCAAGATCGTTCATGCCGATCCGCGCAAGCTGTTCAAGGCAGATGGAAGCCTGCTTCACCCGACTGAATGGCCAGACGATATTGCTGGCGCCGTCGCTTCGATGGAAGTGGTCGAAGAATTCGCAGGCAAGGGCGATGAGCGCGAACTTGTTGGCTACACGAAGAAAATCAAGTTCAACGATAAGAACAGTGGCATCGACAAGGCAATGAAGCACCTTGGCTTGTTTGAGCGCGACAACACGCAGAAGGCGGCAGGATTCCTTGCTGATCTGCCGCGCGATGTGCTGAAGATGATTGCCAAGAAGCTTGAATCGACTCGTGGGAAGCCCGGACCTTAGCTGGATCGATCTGCTTCCCGATGAGGCAAAAAAGGCCTTGCTGGCCGAAGCAAATGCCCAGCTAAACCGGGAAAAGATCGCTGATTACAAGCCATATACGAAGCAAGGACTGTTTCATGCGCTCGGCAAGACCATGCGCGAGCGCCTGCTTCGTGCTGGTAACCAGAACGGGAAAACCTTCTGTGTAGCTTCAGAAATGGCCTACCACTTGACCGGCGAATATCCGGACTGGTGGGAAGGCCGGCGATTTGATGGCCCGATAGTTGGATGGGCAAGCTCTGACACTGCCGAAACCACGCGCGACAATCCGCAGCGCGCACTGCTTGGCCTCGTCGGTGAGTTTGGTACCGGTGCAATTCCACACCGCTGCCTTGGTGATTACGGAATGGCCATGGGTGTGGCTGACCTTTACGACTATGTGAAGGTCAAGCACGTCTCTGGTGGCTGGAGCTTGCTGCGCTTCAAGTACTACGCCCAAGGGCGAAGAAAGTGGCAAGGCCCGCCGGTCAACTTCGTGTGGTTTGACGAAGAGCCGCCGCCTGACATCTACGACGAAGGCTTGGCGCGAACTATCGCGACCGGTGGTATGGCCGCCCTGAGCTTCACGCCGTTGCTTGGCATGTCTGAGGTTGTGCGCCGGTTCCTGGTGGATCCGACGCCGGACCGCTCTGACACCAACATGACGATTGATGACGCGTTGCACATTCCCGCTGAGGAACGTGCGCGAATCATCGCCAGCTTTGCAGCACATGAACGTGAAGCACGGGCCAAGGGCATACCGACGCTGGGCTCAGGAAGGATTTTCCCGGTGGATGAAAACCTGATCAAAGAGTCGGTTTTTGTGATTCCGGATCACTTTGCACGCCTTGTCGGCATGGACTTTGGTTGGGATCACCCGACAGCCGTAGTTTGGGCCGCTTGGGACCGCGACACCGATACCGTGCATGTGTATGACATCTACCGCGTCAGTGAGCAACCAGTGGCGGTACATGCCGCCGCGATCAAGGCGCGTGGTGAATGGATTCCCGTGGCTTGGCCGCACGATGGATTGCAGCACGACAAGAACGCTGGCATTCAGCTGGCTGAGCAGTACCGCGGACATGGTGTGGCAATGCTGCACGAAATGGCGCAGTACCCGGCAAATGATGGTGATGAGCACACGAAAACGTCCGTCGTATCTGTCGAGGCCGGATTGGCTGACATGCTGGAAAGAATGCTGGAGGGTCGCCTGAAGGTGGCCAGCCACCTAACGGAATGGTTCGATGAGTTCCGCCTGTACCACCGCAAAGACGGCAAGGTCGTGAAGGAGTACGACGATCTGATGGCCGCAACCCGCTACCTGATCATGATGCTCAGGTACGCCAAGACCAAACCTGTCACTGCCACAGCTTGGAAGAGCCGTGACCGTAGATCGTGGAGAACCGCTTGAAATCTGATGCCACCCTTGTAGTAGAACGCACGACAGCCATGGATATGGCTATCGAAGCGCGCAAGGATGGCGGTCTTCCGTGGCTGACGTTCGACCGCTGGATGCTGGACCTGCGTAATCAGCCTGCTTGGCGTGGCCTTGCTGAGAAGTGTGCCGATTACTACGACGGTAATCAGCTAACCGCGCAACAGCTGGACGAAATGGAAAAGACGGGCATGCAGCCCATCGTGGCCAATATCGTCCGGCCGACAGTCGATGTCGTGCTCGGGATGGAAGCCAAGACCCGTCAGGATTGGCGTGTAGCCGCTGATGGCGGCAAGTTTCAGGACATCGCTGAAGCTGAATCGGCCATGCTGATGGAAGCTGAGCGTGAGTCTGGCGCCGATCGCGCATGCTCAGATGCTTATGCCGGCCAGATTAAGGCGGGTTTGCATTGGGTTGAGGTGGGTAAGAGCCTTGACCCATTCGAGTATGCCTATCGTGTCCGCGCGATTCATCGTCGCGAGATCTGGTGGGACTGGCGCGCTAAAGAGCCCGATCTGTCGGATGCACGTTGGCTGCTGCGCCGTCGCTGGGTAGATGTGGATGAGCTGCTGGCTCGCTTTAAGCGTCATCGCGTGCTGATTGAGCAGATTGGCGCTGGTAATTTGATGTTTGACCGCAACGACCTGACCACAGAGCAAGAGTATGAAATGTTGGTCGATGCCCACAATACGGCGCTGCGCACATCGATTGATGAGATTGAGTACCGCAATACAGAGCGCCGTCAGCTGTGTCTGGCCGAGTTCTGGTATCGCACTTGGCACAGTGGTCATGTGATCAAGGTAGGCGGCAAGGTCATCCCCGTCGACACCAAGAATCCGATGATTGCCGCTGCAATCGTCTCGGGCAAGGTAACGCCTGAATTTGCCGTGTATTCACGCCTACGCCTGAGCTGGTGGATTGGCCCGCACCGCCTGGAAGACGTGGAAACGAAGAAGCGCCGCTTCCCGTATATCCCGTTCTGGGGCTTCCGCGAGGATCGTACTGGCATTCCATACGGCCTGATTCGCCCAATGCTTGATCCGCAGGACGAATACAACGCCCGTCGCTCGAAGCTGATGTGGTTGCTGTCGGCCAAGCGTGTGGAAGTCGACTCCGATGCGCTGGATACTGACTACAACGATCTGCGCGACCTTGCTAATGAGGTCGGGCGGCCAGATGCGGTGATTATCCGCAACCCTCACCGTAAGAATGCCAACGCGCTCTCGGTTTCCACAGACTACGGGCTGGCTACGCAGCAGTTCAATGTGATGCACGACGCCCAGCAGTTGCTGCAACAGACCGCTGGCGTGTATCAAGCAATGATGGGTCAGCAGAGCAATGCAAGCTCTGGCTTGGCGATCAACAGCTTGGTAGAGCAGGGCGCCACGACATTGGCGGAAATCAACGACAACTACAGATATGCACGCCGTCTGGTTGGTCAGGCATTGCTTGATCTGATGCTGGAAGACATTGGCGACAAGCCTTATGCAGTCGAGGTAGGCGAGGGCACCCGCGCCAAGCAGATCATCCTGAACGAGCGTATGCCGGATGGCAGCATCAAAAACGACATCATCCGGTCGAAAACCAAGGTCACGCTGTCCGACGTGCCAAGTACGCCGGCCTATCGCGCCCAGCAGCTGACGATGCTTGGCGAATTGACGAAGAGCATGCCGCCACAGATGCAGGCCATGATCATCGACTTCGTGATTGAGGCCACAGACCTGCAGAGCCGCAAGGAAATGGCTGAGCGCATCCGCAATGGCATGGGTATCAAAGACCCACGCGATATGACGCCTGAGCAATTGAAGCAGGCGGAAGAGCTGATGCAGCAAGAGCAGGCCAAGAAAGACGCGATGGAGCAGATCACGCTGCAAACCGCAGCTGCTAAGGCTGATGGTGAGGTCGCCAAGGCAGAGAAGACCGCCGCTGAAGCTGAGCAGATTCGCAATGAAAACGCATTGATGGATGAGGTGCGTAACGTATCCGAGCAGCTGGCCATGCTGACTGATGTTGTCGGCAATTTGGGCGCCCGTCTGCACTAGTTTTTACGTCAGTCCGTGACGAGACACGGACACTGCATGAACCCGCTTCGGCGGGTTTTTTTATTTCCGCATCCAATGCGATAAATGGAGAGAAGCGATGAGTAGTGAACAGGAACTGGAAGCGCTGATTGAGAATTTCGACCCAAATGACCCAGCATCAGTAGCCGCGCTCGAAAAAGCGATCGGCGGTGACGACGAGGCAACCGCCACGTCTGAAGCCGGCGATGGTGAGCAAGGCGAAGTTGAAGGCGATGGGGCTGGTGGTGAGACTCCACCGGCAGAAACCCCGGAACAAAAGGACGAGAAGCCGGCCGAGCCGGCACCTGGCGCAACGTCCGACGCCAAACCGGAGTCAGCAGAACAGCCTGAAGGTGTGATGGCAAAGGATGGGAAGCACATTATCCCGTTCTCAGTGCTTGAGCGCGAGCGGCAAGCCCGTATTCGTGCTGAGCAAATGGCCGAAGATCAGAAGCAGCTCATTGAGCAGCTTCAGTCTGGTGCCAAACCGGGTAGTGCCGCTTCTGGCGGTGCAGCGATGCTCTCCGAGGAAGAGCTTGCGGAACTTGAATCCGATTTGCCGGGCGTGGCGAAAGCCATTCGCGCTCAGCAAGCCACGATTCAGGCGCTGCAAGATCAAGTCAAGAGTGTCCGCACCTCCCAAGAAGTGCAGGAAAAGTCAGCCGAGGAAGCTCAGGCCGACGAGGAACAGGCAGCCATTGCAGCCAGCCCAACGCTGAGCAAACTGCAAGAGCTCGCCTTTACCGAGTCAGCCAAGCCCGAGGATGTCGACCGCTGGAACCGGGTGACCGGTATCTACGCAACCCTGCGCGACGACCCGCTGTTTGCCAATCTTTCCACGCCTGAACTCGTCGCTAAGGCTGAGGCGACTGTGAATACGTTGCTTGGACCCATGGCCGGGATTACCCAGCCACCAGCACCGAAACCAACACCTCAGCCTGCAAAGAAACCCGAAGACTTGAGCAAGGCTGCCGAAGAAAAGCTGAAGGCAAGCACCCCAGAGGTGCCGCAATCCCTCAGCGAATTTCCGGGCGGCACGCCACCAGCTCAGTCATCGCTCGAGAACATCGAGCAAGCCAGCAATGCAGACCTCGATCGCATGTTTGAAGGCCTTACGGCCGAGCAGATCGAACGCAAGCTGGCCACATTCGGCCTGTAACCCACTCCCCGGAAGCCACGACAGACCGCCGCAAGGCGGTTTTTTTTCGTCCAGCTTTGGAGAAATACCATGCCACAAACCTCTATCCCCGCCGGTTCCTCGACCGCGGTAAAGCTCTATTCGCGTGCGCTGTTTGCGCGTGTTGTGCAGGCCAGCACTTGGATGAACAACATGTGCGGTCCAGCCCCCAAGCAATCCGATGCTGAATCGAAGCTGAAGGGTCAAACCACGGCAGATATGCCGATCGTCCGTGTTACCGACCTCAGCAAGACGGCCGGCGACACCATTTCGGTGGACTGCTTCGACACCATCAACGGCAAGCCACTGATGGGTGATGTCAATGCTGAAGGCCGCGGTGAAGCGCTGTCTTCGTCCAGCATGGATGTCGGCATCGGCCTGAGCACCAAGGTTGTTGATGCTGGCGCCAAGATGGGCCAACAACGCACCCTGCATGATCTGCGTGGCCTTGCCCGTGCGCAGCTGGCTGGTTACTTCCCGCGTCTGCAAACCCAGACCGCGCTGGTACACCTTGCCGGTGCTCGCGGTTCGATGGTTGGCCGTGATTGGGTTGTGCCGCTGGCATCGGATACCGACTTCGCCAGCATCATGATCAATCCAGTTCGCGCGCCAAGCTTCAATCGTCACCTGGTTATCGACAGTACGAATCTTGTGCAAGGTGGCGCTCAGCTGGGCTCCATTGATTCCACTGACATCTGGACCCTCGATCACATCGACGGCCTCAGCCTGTTGCTGGATGACATGGAAACCCCGCTGCAGCCAGTGAAGATCGCGGATGACCCGGCTGCCGAAGATGAGCCGATCAAGGGTGTTCTGTGGCTGACTCCGCGCCAGTGGAATCAGATCAAGACCGCCAGCGGTGGTAGCAACAACTGGCGTACGTTCTTGGCAAACGCTTTCCAGCGCAAGACGTATGGCTCCAAGCACCCACTGTTCAGCGGTGAGGCTGGTATGTGGAACGGCATTCTGATCCGTCAGATGCCACGTTTCACCATCCGCTTTGCGGCCGGTGAGAGCACCCAGATCATCACCGCCGCCAACCGCTACTCGGCTACCGAGTCGGCTCAAGCAGTCAATGCTGGTCTGACTGCTGGTTTCGGTGTTGAACGCGCGCTGCTGCTCGGCGCTCAGGCGCTGGCCACTGTGTACGGCAAGAACAAGACTTCGGACTACCACTTCTCGTGGCTGGAACGTAAGTACAACTTCGAGCGTGCACTGGAAGTTGCGGCCGACAGCATGGGCGGTATGGCCAAGCTGCGCTTCAGCTTCAAGGATGGCGCTGGCAACATCGAGCCAACCGATAACGGCGTGATCGTTATCGATTCGGCCGTACGTCTGTAATCCACTGCCCCGGCTTCGGCTGGGGCAATTTTCCCGGAGACTCAAATGCCTAACTATCAACCCAGCAACATCAACGACATGCCACGCCACACTGGCGATGGCGGTAACTCGACCGTCTACGCCGGTTCTGCTGCTATCACCGCTAACCTCACCACTGCCGATAAGGTGCGCCCGGTTTTCATTCCGGGTGGCAACAAGGCCTATCGTGTCGCGATTCGTAACACGGATCTCGACTCGGGCACAACTTTGGCGGTGAATATCGGCTTCAGCAATGTCGATGGCACCCCCGGTCCGAGCGCTACCGCAGTCGCTTCTGCGGTGACGACTTGGCAAGGTGCGGCAACCACCATCTATGAGCTGATGCCGCCTGTCACGCTCGAAAAGGATGCTTACCTCGAAATCGTCCCGACTGTGGGCGGCATCGGCACCGGTACCGTACATGGCCGCGTCGAAGGCGAGGCCATCGGCATCCGCTAAGCGGTAGTTGTTGCAAAAGGGGCGCTTCGGCGCCCCTTTTTTTCTTTCAAGGAGAAAGCTCATGGCAAAGATTCGTTATATCGGCAAGAAAGAAGAGAAGTCAGACAACGTAGCCGGCACCGGCCTTGTCTGGTTGGGTAATGGTGATGTTCAGGAAGTCGATAACCCTGCTGCCGTAGCCAAGTTGCTGCGTCATCCAGATGTCTGGGAGCTGGTTGAGGGCGAAGCCGTGCCTGTCGTGCAGCCAGAGGCAAAGCCTGTTGAGCCTGATGACGATGATCAGTCACAGTTCAACGTCAAGCCTGACCTCAACAGCATGGATAAAGCAGCGATGCTTGATTTCGCGAAGACTCACTATCAGCTGAGCATCCCGAAGAACACCAGCGAAGCAAAGATTCGCTCAACCATCATCGAGCGGATGAACCGCGGCTGATATGGAATGGTCCGCCTTCTATCCGGACATCCTGCCCAATGTGGAAGGGTGCCCGCTACCGCTGGTGGATCACCACCTACGGCGCGCTGCAATTGAGATTTGTAAGCGCGCCAAACGCATCAAGGTTGATGTGAGTTTCGATACGATTGTCGGCACGCCTGAGTACACGATAGATCCAGGCGCCGGATTCAAGCTGGTATCCATTCTCGACATCAACTGTGCGGGTAAGCCAATTGACCCGATCAGCCGAGCTGAGTTATCGCGATTCGAGAACTGGCAGACCGAGACCGGCACGCCAACGCGCTTCATCACGACGACAGAGCCGACTGTACTGCGCCTGTGGAAGACGCCGGACACTGTTTTTACGATCAAGGCTGGCATTTCGATTCGGGTAGATGAGGAAGCCACTGAAATCGCTGATTGGTTTGGCGATCAATACCGCGAAGGGCTCTGTTCTGGCGCAATCGCAAGACTTTGCGCGATGCCGAAAAAGGGCTGGACTGACTACGAGCAAGCCACGCTTCATCAAGGCCGCTTTGAGCGTGAGCTGAGCAAAGCCGCTGCTGAAGGCATCAAGGACGGCACTCGCGCACCATTGCGCACAACTAAACACGGCCGGGCATAGGCGACATGACTCCCAACGACATTCTTGCAATCGCCCGGCATCTGATCAATGACACGGACGCTTCAGGGTACCGGCAGAGCAATGCTGAGCTGTTGCGCTACCTGACTGGTGGGCTGGCACTCGTCTATGCCGCACGCCCTGAGTTTTTCAGGGAAACAAAGACCGTGACATGCCTTGCTGGCGTCATTCAGTCGCTTTCGCTCAATGAATGCCAGGCCATCGTCAATGTCGAGCGCATCCACAACGGGCCCGCACTGACTCTGTTTGACGCCAAGACGCTTGATCAATTCTCGCCGGCTTGGCGAAACGGTACGCCTGCGGCTGCAAAGCAATGGTCGCCTCATGGTGATGAGGCTGCAGCTTTCCTGCTGTATCCGCCATCAAACGCCGGGCAAGAAATTGATGTGTTGTGTCTCAAGAAGGCACCAGTCCTTACTGAGGATGATCTGGAAGAGGTGTTAAGCGTCCCTGATTGGATGCTTGAACCATTGGCTTCCTATGTTGCAGGTCGCTCCGAGCTCAAGGATGACGAGCATGTTGAATCCGGGCGCGCTGTTGCTTTGAACAACCAATTCACTGACGCCATCAAGGCTGGCCGGGAGTAAGAAGTGCCATATACCGCCAAAGACTTCGCCTTTTCGAAACTGGCAGGCGGGCTGAGCCCGGCCGCGAATAGCCTGACTGTCCTGACTGGTCACGGCGATCGCTTCGACATCGTGGCCAGCCCTGATTACACCTACGTGGTGCTGGCCAACGATGCAGGTAGCCGAGAAATTGTGAAGGTCACCAGCCGAACTGGTGGCGCCGACACGATGAGCATTGACCGTGCGCAGTTTGGGACTGTTGCACTGACATGGGCGGCTGGTGCGAGTGTGCGTTGCACGCCGATTGCGTCTCTGTTCAAGAATGCAGTGAATCATCCTACTGAGTCAGACCCACACCCACAGTACAAATTCAACGAGCAATTCACGGCCGCCGCCGAAAAGACTACGCCAGTCAATGCCGATCTGTTTGGCCTTGCCGATTCTGAAGCCAGCTTTGGCCGCAAGAAAATCACTTGGTCCAGCATCAAGGCTGCGCTTGCCTCGATTTTCCCGCTGAAGAGCGCCAATCTGGCCGATCTGCCAGACGCTGCGACGGCGCGTACCAATCTCGGCCTAGCCATTGGTGTTGCCGTACAGGCATTCGATGCTTTCACGGCAAAACTGAACATCAAGCAGGTTTGGACAAGGCAGCAGCGCCCGAACTACAGCAATACCGACGCCGTTACTGGTGGCGGCAGCTTCTCCTATGACGCCGACACCAAAGGCCAGGTGTGCCTGATCACCCTAACAGGTGCGGGTGCTGTGACCATGAATGCGCCTGCGAACATTGTTGAAGGCACGCCCTA
>LNFM01005553.1_pt1 | contig 21681 bp, 19 predicted proteins | sample 596031 | NCBI WGS metagenome assembly LNFM01 (sample SAMN04254537, study PRJNA301005) | activated carbon metagenome | isolation source: dual media filters at the Ann Arbor, Michigan drinking water treatment plant | place: USA: Ann Arbor
GCGGCGCTTGAAGCTGCGTTCGGGGCGATGGTCGGCGACCGCCTCCAGGCCGTAGACCGAGTCATTGCCCAGCCGCGCGCGCAGGCGCTCGCGCAGCGCCGGCCAGTCCACCGCCTGCTGCGGCCGCGCCTCGAACAGCTCGCGCGCGGCCGGTACGAACGGCGGCAGCTCGCGCGCGACCAATCGCAGCGTGCGCACCGGCGCCGGCACCGCCACGCGCTCGAGCCGCCCGCGCGCGAGTTCGAACAGCATGCCCGGCTGCCGCTCCGGCGCCAGCAGGCCCACCACCACCTCGGTGTCGTCGCGGTCCTCGTGCCCCAGCCGCAGCACGAAGCGCGAGACGCCGCCATCGCGCCCCGCGAGGTAGGCGGCCAGGTCCGCCGTGAGCCGGCGCAGCGGGAACAGCAGCGCCTGCGAACTCTCGACGTCGTAGTTGAGCTCGATCTTCGCGTCGAACAGGTCGGGCGGCTGGTACAGCGGCAGCACTTCCGGCGCCTGCCCCAGCAAACGATCCAGGTGTTCGAGCAGGGCGACGCCGTGGCGCTTGCCCAGCGAGGCCCGCGGCAGCGCGAACACCTGCCCCAGCGTGCGCACCGCCATCCGCTGCAGCGCCGCCGCGGCGCCGCCCGGCAGCCGCGCGCCGCCGACCGGCACCGACGCCAGCGCGCGCCGCAGCGCATCGTGCGCGGTCACCGCCAGGCCGTCCTGGCAGCCGGCCAGCACCGCGGCGCCGGCGGCGCTGGGCGCCAGCGCGATCCGGTGCCGGAAGCCGAGCGCCTGCAGGTCCTCGCGCAGGCAGGCTTCGAAGCGCGGCCACGGACCGAACAGGCCCAGGCTGCCCTGCACTTCCAGCAGCACCGCGCCCGGCAGCGCGGTGCTGACCTGCGAGCTGTAGCGATAGGCCCAGGCCGCGAGGAAGTCGCGCGCCCGCGCCAGCCGCGCCGGATCGTCGTCCACCAGCTGCACGCCTTCGCACAGCGCCTCGGCCGCGACGACCGGCTGGCCGCGGTGCAGGCCGCGCGCCGCCGCCGCCGCGTTCACCGCCGACAGCACCCGCCGCGGCCGCGGCCCGGTGACCAGGGCCAGCGGTTCGTCAGGCGCAGGGTGGCGCCGAAGGACGGTGTCCAGCGCCAGGTGCGGCAGCAGCAGGCAAGCCCAGAGCATCGCGCGCCCGCATCAGTGCAGCGGGAAGGGAACGGGTTGCGCCGGCGCCAGGCCGCCGCGGCACTTGAGCACGCGCAGCTGGCCGGCGGCGAGCTGCAGCCGCAGCGCCGCCGGCGAAGGCTGCGCGGCGACGCGCGCATCGCGGAAGGCGAACACCAATGCCTGCCCGCTTTCGGCCGCGACCTGCAGCCGGCGCAGCGCGCGGTCGTCGACCCGCTGCGGCCAGCACAGCACCGCCGACAGGCAGCCGGCGCGCAGGCATTGTTCGGTCGCCCACAGCGCGTCGCGCGGATCCGCCGTGACCAGGTGCATGCGCGCGGTGTCGACGCCGGCCGCGCGCCAGGCCAGCGGGTTGGGCACGTAGGGCGGCGCCACCAGGGCGATGTCGCGGCCGGCGCCGGTGTGCCGCGCCAGCGTCGGCAGCACCAGGCGCAGTTCGCCCAGGCCGTCGGCGGGCAGCAGCACCTCCACCAGCGCCGACTCGGGCCAGCCGCCGGCGGGCAGCACGGCGTCGAGCGCGGCGTGGCCGCTGGGCTCGGCCGCGGCCGCACGCGCGGTCGGCTGGCCGCGCCAGAGCCGGCGATCGGCCAGCAGCGTGTCGAGGGAAACGAGGGCGCCCACGCTAGGCCCGGCGGACCAGGCCGCAGTACAGGCCCTCGATCGCGAACTCGGCGTCGGGTGGCACTTCGATCGGCGCGTAGTCGGGATTGCGCGGCAGCAGCAGCAGGCGGTCGCGCTTGCGCTGCAGGCGCTTGACGGTGATCTCGCCGTCGATGCGCGCGACCACGATCTGGCCGTTCTCGGCGACGGCGCTGCGGTGCACTGCGATCAGGTCGCCGTCGAGGATGCCGTCGTCGCGCATCGAGTCGCCCTTCACCCGGAGCAGGTAATCGGGCTGGGGGAAAAAGGCCGCGCGGTCGAACAGCATCTGGCCCTCGTGGCCGGCCGCGGCCCCGATCGGCGCGCCGGCCGCGACCCGACCCAGGATCGGCAGCGACAGCAGGTCGTCGCGGCGAGCGGGTTTGCGCGCCGCCGCCGGCAGCCGGATGCCGCGCGCGCGCCCGGGCAGCAGCACCAGCGCGCCCTTGGCCTCGAGCGTGCGCAGGTGCTTGTGGGCGGCGCTGTCGTGGATGCCGAAGGCGCGCGCGATCTCGGCCACCGAGGGCGCGCCTTCGGTGCGCAGCCGTTCGGCGATGAAGTCGTACAGGGCCTGCTGGCGGGGGGTGAGGTCGGGGCTCATGGGTGAATATTTATACACCTTGGCGGGCGGATGTCACCTCCTTCCGGAAGCGCCAAGGGATTCAAGCACTTGCCTGTCTCACGGGATGAGCCTGGGCGACCGGGCGCAGCGCCCGGCCCGGCGGCTAGCGCCGCAGGTAGGGATACGGGTTGATCGCCCGGCCCTGCCACCAGTTCTTCTCGGGGCCCAGCAGCGTGATCGCGAAATGCAGGTGCGGGCCGTCGGGGCTGGCGTTGCCGGTGTAGCCGACGTAGCCGACCAGGTCGCCCTGCTTCACCGCCTGGCCTTCGGCCACGCCGTCGGCGTAGCGGTCCAGGTGGGCGTAGTAGAAAGACACCGTTTCGCTCTCATCGAACTGGTAGATCGTCAGGCCACCCTGCTTGCTGTCGAACAGCTTGACGATGCGGCCATCGGCCACCGCATGCACGGGCGTGCCGGTGGGCGCCATGATGTCGATCGCATCGTGCAGCCGGTCCTGGCCGCGCGCGTCGGTGAAGGTGTCGGACAGCTGCGCGGCGGCGATGCCTTCGACCGGGATGATCAGCGACAGCGCGGGAACCCGGCCGACGTCCGCTGCGTCCGGTGCGTCCGGGCCGGGCGTCACCGTGGCGGCCAGCGGCGGTTCTTCGACCGGCGGCAGCGGCGGCGCGACCTCGATCGAAGCGCTGGGCAGCGGCGACATCGGATCCACGGTCGCCGTCGCGGCCGGCGGCGGCGGGACCCCCGCCGGTGCGGCCGGCGCCGGCGGTGCCGGCGGCGCTTCGATCACCGGCGCCACCGTCGGCACCACCGTGACCTGCATGTCCCAGCCCACCAGCAGCAGGCCAAGCACCAGCGCACCCGTCAGCAGGCCCGCCAGGAAAACCATGACTCGATTCATGCGTCGCCGTCCCTCGTGGCGGGGTTCACTCGCGAAGCGTCGCCACCATGCCCGGCGACACTGCGTCCGCCACCAGCATGACACTCCAGTTGGTCATGCGGATGCAGCCGTGCGATTCGGTCTTGCCGATGCGCGACGGCTCGGGCGTGCCGTGGATGCCGTAGTGCGGCTTGGACAGGTCGATCCACGCGACGCCGACCGGGTTGTTCGGGCCCGGCTTGAGCACGGCCTTGCTGTGCTCCGGGTTGCCGTCCCAGAACAGCGCCGGGTTGTAGTTGAACACCGGGTTGCGGGCGACGCCGTTGATCTTCCAGTCGCCGAGCGGCAGTGGATCGCGGCTGCTGCCGGCCGAGGCCGGGAACTGCGCGTAGACCTTGCCCTCGGCATCCACCAGCTCCACCACCAGCTCGGACTTGTCGACGATGACCTTGGCCGCCTTGGGCAGCGCCGGCGCCCCGTCGATGTTGGGCACGCGGATCACTTCACCGGCGCGGTCGAGCGATTTGCCCGGGTTGAGCGACTGCAGCAGCTTGGGGCTGGCGTGGAAGCGTTCGCCCAGCGCCTCGGCGACCGAGGTGAAGCCCAGCGCAGGCAGCTTGGACTTCTCGATCATGTCGCGCGGCAGCGGGGTGAACGGCCCGGCGACGTCCTCGGCCAGCAGGGTGTAGTCCACCAGGGTCGGCACGGCCTCGGCCTCGAGCACGGCCCAGGTGGCCGCATCGAGCTTGCCGCTGGCGGTCAGGCCCTGGCTGCGCTGGAACCCGAGCACCGCCTTGGCGACGTTGGAACCGGCGACGCCGTCGATCTCGCCCGGCGAGAAATGCCGGCGGTCCAGCAGCACCTGGGCGCGCAGCACGGTGGCTTCCTCGGCCACGGCGGGCATCGGCGCGGCAGCGGCGTCATCGGTTGCGTTGGCAACGTCGGCCACTGGCGTCGAACGCACGTCTTCGACGGCGTCCTGCGCCGCCATCGCGGCGGCAGGCAGCACCAGCACCAGGAGCAGCGGCAGCACGGCGCGCGGGGAGGCCCGGAAAATCATGTTGCCCATGTCATGCCGCCTTCTGGTCTAGGAGGCCGGAGTATGGGTCGGAAAACATGAACGACAACCGCCGTCGCCAATGTGCGATAACACACGGAGCAGGCGACCGGCGAAGACTACTATCCCCGGCATCTATGACCTGAAAACGGCAAAAGCGGCAGTCAATGCAGACCCTGGAAATGAAGCCTACCCCCGTCAACGAAGACGCCCGCCAGAACCATCTTCTCGATGCGCTCTGGGACGACGGCAAGCCCGCCTGGCTCCAGCTGCTCGAACCGGTCGACATGCCGCTGGGCAAGATGCTTTGCGAAGCCGGCGCCGAAGTGAAGCACGTCTATTTCCCGACCACGTCCATCGTCTCGCTGATGTACGCGCTGGAGAACGGCGCCACCGCCGAGACCGCCGTGGTCGGCTTCGAGGGCATCGTCGGCGTGTCGCTGTTCATGGGCGGCGAATCCTCGCCCTGCGCGGCGGTGGTGCGCAGCGCGGGTCGCGGCTACCGGCTGTCGGCCGAAACGCTGATGGAGGAATTCCACCACTGCGGCCGCGTGCAGCGCATCGTGCTGCGGTTCGCGCAGGCCATGATCACCCAGATGTCGCAGACGGCCGTGTGCAACCGCCACCACAGCGTCGACCAGCAGCTGTGCCGCTGGCTGCTGCTGAGCCTGGACCGCCTGCGCAGCTTGGACGTGGTGATGACCCAGGAGCAGATCGCCACCATCCTGGGCGTGCGCCGCGAGGGCATCACCGCCGCCGCGGTGGCCCTGCAGAAAGACGGCCTGATCAACTACGCCCGCGGCCGCATCGCCGTGGTCGATCGCGCAGGCCTCGAGAAGCGCAGCTGCGAGTGCTATTCGGTGGTCAAGGCCGAATACGACCAGCTGCTGCCGGACGAGCCGGCGCGGTAGGCCCGGCGCCCCGAACTACTCCGCCGTGTGCGCCTTGAGGAAGGCGCCGATGCGGTCCAGCATCGCGGCACGCACGGTCGAGTCCACGAGGCTGTGCTCGAGGCCTTCGTAGACGACCAGTTCGCTGGGCTTGCCCGCGGCGCGCAGCTTCTTGTCCATCTGGCGCGAGTGCTCGGCCGACACGTTGAGGTCCATGTCGCCATGGAACAGCAGCACCGGCGCCTGGATCCGCGCGACGTTCTGCTGCGGCGAACCCTCGGACGTGTGCCGGCCGGTGCCGACCATCGCCACCACCAGGTTGCGGCCCACGTAGCTGCGCGCATCGGACTTGAGCTGGTCCAGGTCGGTTACCGGCGCGATCGCCACCAGCGCCTTGAACAGCCCGGGCTCGGTCACGCCGGCCTGCAGCGCCGCGTAGCCGCCGTAGGACCAGCCGACGATGGCGAGGCGATCGGCATCGGCGCCCTGCGCCACCAGCCAGCGGGCGCCGTCGGTGACGTCGCCGATCGAGGTGCGCCAGCCCTGGAAGCCGTTCTTCTGCAGCCACGCGTCGCCATAACCGGCCGAGCCGCGGTAGTTGGGCTGCAGCACCGCGTAACCCTGGTTCGCCAGGTATTGCGCCAGCCAGTCGAAGCCCCACTCGTCGCGCGCGCTCGGTCCGCCGTGCGGCAGCAGCACCGCCGGCAGGCCGCGGGCGTCGTCGCGGCCGGGCGGCAGCGTCAGATAGCCCGGGATGGAGGTGCCGTCCCGGGCCGGGTAGCTGACCGGCTTCACGCTGGCGAGCGCCACGCCTTCCAGCGACGGGCGTGCCGACAGGATCTCGTTGAGCGTACGCGCGGTCTTGTCGTAGACGAAGTAGCGACCCGGGTCGGCATCGCTGCCGGCGTGGATCAGCAGCTTGCTGTTGTCGGCCGATGAGCCGAGGAAGTCCACCATCGGCAGGTTCGGCAGCGCCTTGCCGAGGGCACGCGCGAGGTTTCCGTACTCGGCGTCGAAGTAGATGGCGTGCCGCTTCTCTTCGGCATAGGTGACGCCGATTACCCTGGATCCGCGGCCGATGCGCAGCACGCCGTCGACGTCGACGCGATCGTTCTTGTAGACCAGCTCGGTCGCCATCGAGCCATCGAGCTTGACCCGGTACAGCGCCTGCCGGCCGTCCAGCGGCTTGAGCGCATAGGCGCAGCCGCAGCTGGCGTCCACGTCGATCGGCGACAGGCCGGCGCCACCGTCCTCCACGGTGGAGAAGGGCTGCCACTGGCTGGAGCCATCGGCGCGGTACTGGTAGATCACCTTGCCCGCGAGCTGGCTGGTGGCGCCGACGCCGGGACGATAGCCCTTGATGCGGACCTGGCCGCGGCCGTCGGTGATGTAGAAATCGGCGTCCTTCGCCGGCCCCTCGACCCGGCTCACCTTCATCGTGGCCAGGTCGATCCGGTCGACGCCGAGGCCATCCTCGTTGCGCACCAGGCGCGTGTTCATCTTGCCCGCCTCGGGGATGTAGTCGCGGGTCATCAGCACCGCGCCGGGCTGGTCGGGCAGCCAGTCGAGGATCTCGCCGTCGAACTGGCGCAGGCGCGCATCGTAGCGGCTGCCCTTCTGCCCGAGCATGGCGCCGTTCTTGCCGTCGGTGTCGATCGCGACAAGGCGCGAGTAAGGGATCAGCACGCCGGTTTCGTCGACGATGCTGCTGATTTCGCAGACCAGGCGCGTATTGCTGGCGAACTTGCACCAGCGCACGCGGTCGGGATCGGCGCCCGAGGTCATCACCAGCCGCGCCGGGACGCTGGCGTCCAGCGTGGCGACGTAAACCGAGGTGATGCGTCCGTGGCCCGGCGTCAGGTAGACCACCTGCCGGCCATCCGGCGAGATGTCCACGTGCTCGATGTTCTCGCGGGTGCCGAACAGGGCGCCCGGGGTCGCCGCCGCCGGGGCCACGTCCTGCGCGGCCAGGGCGGCGGATGCCGCAGCCAGGGAGAGGGCCGTGGCCAGCAGGAGTCGATTCATCGCGTCTGGATCCTGGAGAGAGGGCGCTCGAAGGTAAGCGAGAGTGCCCTGCCCCGACAAGCCGACGTTTTCGCCCTACTGCGCGGCGGCCTCCACGTGGTCGCGCACGTAGCGGTCGAGCAGGCGCACGCCGTAGCCGGTTGCACCCAGGGGCACGGTCGGCAGCACCGGCGCTTCGCGCCAGGCCATCGACGCCACGTCCAAGTGCGCCCAGGCCACGCCTTCCTGTACCCAGGAACCAATGAAGAACGCACCAACGCTGGCGCCGGCGCCGCCGGTGCTGCCGCCGTTGCGCAGGTCGGCGATCGGCGACTCCAGGTCCTTGGCATAGCTCGGGTGCAGCGGCAGGCGCCAGACTTCCTCGCCCGATGCCGCGCCGGCCGCCTGCAGGTCGGCGGCCAGCGCCTCGTCGCGGCTGAACAGGCCCGCGTACTCGTCGCCCAGCGCCGTCACCTGCGAACCGGTGAGCGTCGCCACGTCCACCACCACGCGCGGGCGGTCGCGCTCCTGGACGAACCAGATCGCATCCACCAGCACCATGCGGCCCTCCGCATCGGTGCTCATCACCTCGTAGGTCTTGCCGCTCATCGTGCGCACCACGTCGCCGGGGCGGCCGGCGGTGCCCGAGGGCATGTTCTCGGCCAACGCCGCCACCGCGATCGCGTTGACGTTCGCGCCGCGCCTGGCCAGCGCCAGCACGGCGCCGGTGACCGAGGCCGCGCCGGTCATGTCGTACTTCATGCGCCACAGGTTGGCGGACGGCTTGATCGAGATGCCGCCGGTGTCGAAGGTGATGCCCTTGCCGACGAAGGCGACCGGCGCCTCGTCGCGGGCGCCGCCGCGGTAGCGCACCACCAGCAGGCGCGGCGGACGGGCGCTGCCCTGGCCCACGGCCAGCAGCGAGCCCATGCCGAGCTTCTGCATCGCCGGCACGTCGAGCACCTCGATGCTCACGTTCGCGACGCCGGCGAAGGCGGCACGGGTGCGCTCGACGAAGGACTCGGGATAGATCGTGTTGGCCGGCTCGGTCACCAGGTCGCGGGCGAAGCGCACGCCCTCGGCGACCGGCTGCCAGTCGTCGTTCCAGGCGCGGCGGGACGCCTCGGCGTCGGCGACGCGCAGCACCAGTTCACCCTGGCCCAGCACCGGCGCGCCGGGCTTGGGCGTGCGGTAGGTGCGGAAGGTGTACTGGCCCAGGGAGGCGCCCAGCGCGAGGTGCGCGCCGGCGGCCGGCACGCCGGCATCCGGCCACAGGATCTCGATGCGCGGCACCGCGCTGAGCACGCCCCACTGCCCGACCAGGCCGCCGACGTCCTCGAGCAGGCGCGCACTCGGCGCATCGCCGCCGACGCCGACCAGCAGCACCTGCCGGTACGGACCGACGCCCGGCAGGTTCAGCACCACGCCTCGGTCACCGACGAAGCCGGCCGCGGCCACCGCGCGCTGCAGCGCGCCGCCGCTGGCGCGATCGACCTCGGCGTAGGCGCCGTCGAGCGGCGCACCCTGGCGCACCGTCACGGCCACGGCGCCTTCGGCCGGCACCGCGTAGGGAGCGAAGTCGAGCGTGCGCTGGGCGGCGGCGGGCGCGGCCAGGCACAGGGCCGCCAGCGCGGCGAAGAGGGATGCAAGTCGGTTCACGGGACCTCCGGGACAAAGGATGGACACGACCGGCGCCATGCGCGCGGCCGGACGAAGCAAAGGGGTGAAGATGCCGTCAGGACTGTAAACGCCGCGTCACGTTCTGCCCACTGCCGGGGGTCACGGGCGGCGACGGCGCTAGCGCAGCGTGCGCTGCCGCGGCTTGAGGGCGTCCAGGCGCGCGTCGTACAGGGCCTGGTCGGCGGGCGTGCTGCTGTTGTCGCGGGCCAGCTGCAGGTGCTTGCGGGCCTGGTCGATCTCGCCCAGCTCGAACAGCGCCGCCGCCAGCCAGGCGTGGAACTCGTGGTAGGACGCGGCGCGCTCGACCTCGCGGGCGAAGTTCTCGCGCGCCCGTTCGTACTTCTTCTCCGCGAAGGCCTGCATGCCCAGGTCGAAGTAGTGGAAGGGCGGCACCGCCTCGATCCGGCGGATGCGCTCCTCGATCGCCGCCGCCTCGTCGCCGCGGCCGCGGGCCTTGAGCACGCGCGCGAGGTTGGACATCGGCACGGTGTTCCCGGGCTCGCGGTCCACCGCGTGGCGCAGGACCTGTTCGGCCTCGGCCAGGTGGTCGCGCCGGCGGTAGATGACGCCCAGCGTGTTGTAGGCGGCCAGGAAGGCGGGGTCCTGGTCGACGGCCGCGCGCGCCCACCAGTAGGCGTCGTCGAAGCGGCGCTCGCGCAGTGCTTCGGCGGCCTTGTTGTTGAGGTACATCGCGATGATGCTCTGCTCGCGCACCACCCGCGCGCGCTGCCGACCCTGGCCGGTGGCCGGGATGAAATCGACCGTCAGCGGCTCGTTGGCCAGGGTCACCACGCGGCCTTCGGTCGAGGACGGGCGCAGGGTCAGGTTGACGTGGTTGCTGAGGTAGACGATGCCGTCGCTGCGCGACACCGACTGCTCCGAGAACACGAACTGGTACTGCACCTGCAGGCCCAGCCGCTTGGCGAAGGCCGAGGTCATCAGCACCAGCGACAGGCAGTTGCCCGAGCGCGCGGCGAAGGCCTCGGCGGCGTTGCGGGTCAGGGTGGCGTCGTACTCGAGCTTGAGCTGGGCGCTGGAGTAGAGCGCGTCCACCAGCGCGTTCTGGCGGTTCTTGGTGAGCTGGTGGCTGGCGATCTCGGTGTCGAGGTAGCTCTGCATCTCCGGGCTCAGCGCGAACAGGTCGGCGGCATTGATCGGCTCGGACGGCGGCGCGAACAGCGCGTCATGGAACATCGGCGCCGGCCCGGTGCTGCGCGGCGCGCTGGCGCAGGCCGCCAGCAGCAGGCCCGCCAGCGCGAGCACCCCGAACCTGACCCGCTGTCCCGGCACTGTCTTCACTGGTGACCGCCTTCCGACCCGTTGCTGCGCCCAGACTATGCCTGACGGCGGGATGTGCAACCTGCCGTTGGTCCCGGGCCGCCATTCTCATGTGGTGAGACGCGCTCCGGGCCTGATGGCTTCCCGCGCCCGGAAACCCCGCCATGAATGCCGCCCTGCCCGTCCACCGCCACGCCACCGGCCTGCTGCCGGCGCCCGAGAAGACCTCGCAGGCCCTGGCCACGCGGCTGGGGCGCAAGTACGGCGACCGCATCACCGGCTGTTTCCACCTGCCCGGCCGCGCCGGCGAGTACGCGCCCTTCCCCGACGACCTGCCGCCGGCGCTGGCGGCCGCGCTGCGCAGCCGCGGCATCGACCAGCTGTACAGCCACCAGGCCGAGGCCTGGGCGGCGACCCAGCGCGGCGAACACACGGTGGTGGTCACGCCGACCGCCTCGGGCAAGACGATGTGCTACACGCTGCCGGTGGTCGCGGCCGCGATGCGCAAGCAGGCCAAGGCCCTGTACCTGTTCCCGACCAAGGCGCTGGCGCAGGACCAGGTCGCGGAGCTGCTCGAGCTCAACGCCGCCGGCAACCTCGGCGTGCGCGCCTACACCTTCGACGGCGACACGCCCGGCGACGCGCGGCAGGCGGTGCGGCTGCACGGCGACATCGTGGTGTCCAACCCCGACATGCTGCACCAGGGCATCCTGCCGCACCACACCAAGTGGGCGCAGTTCTTCGAGAACCTGCAGTACGTGGTCATCGACGAGATCCACAGCTACCGCGGCGTGTTCGGCTCGCACCTGGCGAACGTGCTGCGGCGGCTCAAGCGCGTTTGCGCGTTCTACGGCGCCAGGCCGCAGTTCATCCTGTGCTCGGCGACCATCGGTAATCCGAAGCAGCACGCCGAGGCGGTGATCGAGGACACGGTGACCGCGATCACCCGCTCCGGTGCACCCACCGGCGACAAGACCGTGATGCTGTGGAATCCGCCGGTGGTGAACCCCGACCTCGGCCTGCGCGCATCGGCGCGCTCGCAGTCGAACCGGATCGCGCGGCTGGCGATCAAGGCCGGGCTCAAGACCCTGGTGTTCGCGCAGTCGCGGACGATGGTGGAGGTGCTGACCAAATACCTGAAGGACGTCTTCGACCACGACCCCCGCAAGCCCCCGCGCATCCGCGCCTACCGCGGCGGCTACCTGCCGAACGAACGCCGCGCCGCCGAGCGCGACATGCGCGCCGGCCGCATCGACGGCATCGTCAGCACCTCGGCGCTGGAGCTGGGCGTGGACATCGGTTCGCTCGACGTGGTGGTGCTCAATGGCTACCCGGGCTCGATCGCCGGCACCTGGCAGCGGCTCGGGCGCGCCGGCCGCCGGCAGCAGGCGGCGCTGGGCATCCTGGTGGCCAGCTCGGATCCGCTCGACCAGTACCTGGTGCGGCATCCGGAGTTCTTCGAGGGCGCGCCGCCGGAGCACGCGCGCCTGCATGCGGACCAGCCGCTGATCCTGCTCGACCATATCCGCTGCGCCGCGTTCGAGCTGCCCTTCCTGCGTGGCGAAACCTTCGGCCCGGTCGACGCCCAGCCCTACCTCGAGCTGCTGGCCGAAACCGGCGTGCTGCACGGCGAGGGCGGGCGCTGGGAATGGATCGCCGACAGCTATCCCGCCAACGCGGTCAGCCTGCGTTCGGTCGCGGACGGCAACTTCGTCGTGGTCGACCGCACCGACGGTCGCCAGACCATCCTGGCCGAAGTGGACTACAGCGCGGCCGCGCTCACGCTGTACGAGGGCGCCATCCACATGGTGCAGTCGGTGCCCTACCAGGTCGAGAGGCTCGACTGGGACGGCCGCAAGGCCTACGTCACCCGAACCCACGTCGACTACTACACCGACGCGATCGACTACACCAGGCTCAAGGTGCTGGAGCGCTTTGACGGCGCGATCGCCGGCGACGGCAGCTGCCACCACGGCGAGGTGCACGTGGTGCGGCGGGTGTCGGGCTACAAGAAGATCCGCTACTACACGCACGAGAACATCGGCTACGGCCCGGTCACCCTGCCCGACCAGGAGCTGCACACCACCGCCGTCTGGTGGCAGCTGCCGCAGGACGTGCTGGAAGCCGCGTTCACTTCGCGCCAGGACGCGCTGGATGGATTCCTCGGCGCCGCGTATGCGCTGCACCTGGTCGCCAGCGTGTCGGTGATGGCCGAGGCGCGCGACCTGCAAAAGGCGGTCGGCAGCGGTGATGGCGCCTGGTTCGCGGCGCACGACGGCCGCGGGCGCGGCCAGCTGCGCGGCGGCGACGGCAAACCGATGGATCCCGCGGCCACCGGGCAGTTCGTGCCCACGGTGTATCTCTACGACGCCTACCCCGGCGGCATCGGCCTGAGCGAGCCGCTGCACCAGCGCCGCGACGACCTGGTGCGCAAGGCGCGCGAGCTGCTGGCGGGCTGCGACTGCCGCGCCGGCTGTCCCGCCTGCGTCGGGCCGGTGCTGGCCGCGGATGAAAGCTCGGTCGCGCCGCCGAAATCCCTCGCCGACCGGGTGCTGGCCCTGCTGGCCGTTCGCGCGTGAGCGCGACGCTCGAGCGGCTGCGCTCGCTGAGACAACAGGCAGGAACGGGCGCGGCGCCGGTGATGGGCACGGCCACGAGCCACGCTTCGCCCTTCGCGGCCGTGTTGGCGACGCCGCCCACCGCAGCGCGCCCCGAAGTGCCCGACCACATCCGGCGACTGCTGGGCCTGCGCGAGCGCGCGAAGCTGCCGCGGATCGCGCCGCCGCCGCGCCCGCTGGCGGCTGATCGCCGCGTGCCGGGCGAAGAGATCGAGGACGGACTGCACTACGTGGAGGTCTTCACGCCGTGGGCCGACGTCCCGCCGACGATCGACGCCCGCTTCGGCAAGCTCGCCGAATTCCGCTGCGACCAGCTGCTTCATTTCGACACCGAGACCACGGGTCTCGCCGGCGGCACCGGTACCCGCGCCTTCATGATCGGCGCCGCCGACTGGCAGCCGGGCGGCCTGCGCCTGCGCCAGCTGACGATCACGACCATGGCCGCCGAAGCCGGCATGCTGCGCCGCTTCGCGCAATGGCTCGCGCCCGACACCGTGCTCGTCAGCTACAACGGCAAGTGCTACGACGCGCCGCTGCTCAACACGCGCTACCGGCTGGCGCGCCTGCCCAGCCCGCTGCCCGGCCTGCCGCACCTGGACCTGCTGCACCCCAGCCGCCGGCGCTGGAAAGGCCGCTGGGAAAACTGCCGCCTGGGCACCATCGAGCGCCAGGTGCTGGACGTGGTCCGCGAAGACGACCTGCCGGGTTCGGAAGCCCCGCGCGCCTGGCTCGACTACCTGCGCGGCGGCAGCGCCCGCGACCTGCGCCGCGTCGCCGAACACAACGCCCAGGACCTGCGCAGCCTCGCCGGCCTGTGCCTGCACCTCGCGTCCCTCGACCCGTAAACCCGCCCCCCCTGTAGGAGGGCCTTCAGGCCCGAAGCTCTTCGCCGAAAAGCTTCGGGCCTGAAGGCCCTCCTACAGGGTCAGCTGCGGGCGAGGATGAGTTCGGCGTAGCGGGCGCGGACCAGGGGCAGGCCGTAGGCGCGTTCGAGGCGGCGCACGATGAAGTGGCCGCGGGCGGCCTTCTGGAAGTGGTTGATGAAGACCAGGTTGAGCGCCGCGCCGCTGGCGGCCCCGACCAGGGGCGCGGCCTGCGCCAGCGCCTTCTGCGACACCGGGATGGAGAAGCGGCTGGCGACGGCGTGGATCACCCGCATCACGGCCGGTGCGCCGCCGCTGGCGACCTGCTGGGCGAGATGGCTGGACACCGCGCCGACCTGTTGCGCCAGCGCGGCGCGGGTCGCGAAGTAGCCGACCTCGGCGCCGTCATCGTCCTTGCGGTTGCCGCCCAGCGCCAGCACCTCGATGCAGGCCAGACGCGTGGCCTGTTCCTGCGGTGACTCACCCTCGCTGCGGGCGATGTCCGCGATCGAGCGCAGTATCGTCGCGGTCGTCACCGGCAGCTCGACCAGCAGGCCGGGCAACCCGAAGAATCCGCCGATCGCGCCGCTGCCAATCACGGCGGCCTTGTGCATGCGCTCGCTCGCGACCGTGCCGGTGCGGCTGCTGCCCAGCGTGAACGCCGCGGCGTTGTAGCCGGCTTCGACCGCACGGCGCGCCGCGCGGTCCACCAGGCCGGTGGCGGCGCGCGGCAGCTTCTTCGCGATCAGGTATTCCACCGGCGAGCCGATCGCGTTCGCCAGCTGGATCGCCAGCGACGGCGATTCAAGCAGGATCTTGGCGCGCTCCAGGTCGGCCAGGTCGGCGGGGGCGAGGCTGCGGACGAGGGCACCCATCAGGCCCAGACCTCGCCGTTCGCACCGGGCGCGCCGGACGCATCGGCGAGGCGGTTGAGCTCGTCCTCGTCGGGAATCCCGCCGGCCTGCCACTCATCGATGAGCTCGAAGGCCCGCGGCACCTGCTCCGGCGCGACCCAGACGCGCACGAGTCCGCCGGCGGGCAGCTCGCCCACGCCGCCCGCGAGATCGACGCCCAACACGAGCGCATCGAGCCCGGCGCTGAGCAGCAGGTCGCAGACCAGCTGGGCGTCGATCGCGCCTTCGGCGTCGTAGACGGGCGTCACGGCCGGGAGGCGCGCCAGGTCGCGAGTTCGGCGTCGGCCTCGGCCGACTGCGCCGGCGACATCGCGGCCTTGATCGCGGCCTCGAGCTTCGGCTCGGGCGCGACGCCGAGGGCGACGCCCTTGGAATAGTTCACCCAGGCCTGGGCGGCATCGGCCGGTGCGCCCTGGCCAGCCAGGTGCAGCAGCGCCAGGTCGCGGTGGGCCTGCGGCTGGCCCAGGCGCGCGGCGCGCTGGTAGAGCGCCCGGGCGACGCCGAAGTCCTGGGCCACGCCGTCGCCGGCGGCCAGCAGCGCGGCGAGGCTGGTCATCGCGTCGGCGCTGCCGGCTTCGACGCCGCGCTTGAGGAAATCCACGCCCAGCACGGTGTCCTGCGGCCGGCCCTCGCCGTTGACGTGGGCCATGCCCAGCCGCCACATCGAGAAGCCGTCGCCCTGGGCGGCGGCGCGCGCGTACCAGGTCATGGCCGCGTCCAGGTTGCGCTCGAGGCCTTCGCCCGTCTCCAGCGCGCGGCCCATGTCGCGTTCGGCCTCGGTGACACCGGCGTCGGCGGCGCGGCGGATCAACACCAGCGCGCGCGGCATGTCCGGCGCCAGGCCGCATTCCCCGCGCGCGGTCGCCAGGCCCAGGTAATAGCTGGCGACCATGCCGATCTCTTCCTTCACCAGCACTTCGGCGAACAGCGCGCAGGCGGTCGCGACGTCGCGCGGCAGGCCCGGGCCGCCCTGGTAGAGCATCACGGCGTAATCGGCGCGGGCGACCACGTCGCCGGACTTGGCGGCGCGCTCCAGGAAGGCGCGCGACTTGACGGCATCGAGCATCACGCCCCAGCCATTGCCGTGCATCAGCGACAGCAGGTAGAGCGAGGGACCGTGCTCCTTCGCGGCGGCGCGATTGGCCAGCCGCACGGCTTCGGCGAGGTCGTCACCCTTGCCCGTGCCCCTCAGATGGCGGCTGAGATGGGCCGAGGCCAGCGTGTAGTCAACGTCCGCGCGCGCCAGATCGCGGTGCGGCGCCAGCGCGTCGATCACCTCGCCGAACTTCGAGGCCGCCTCGAGCGACTTGGCCTGCTCCAGCGACTGTTCCACCGACTGCGCGAAGGCGGCCGGCGACAGCGCGAGGCCCAGGGCGAGGACAAGGGACGCGCGGCGAGGGAAGACGGACATGCGGGAAGTCTCGGTCAGGGGCGTCGCGACGACGCAGGCCCCGATGATATCGGCTGCATCACGGGGCGGCTAACGCAGGCGCTCCCGCGCGGCCCAAGCGTTCAGGCAGCGTATGCGTCCAGAAGCACGGCGGCGATCTCGTCGGCGGGACGCCGCAGCAAGGTCGGGTTCACCTGCAGCGTGAACTCGGTGGCGCCCGGCGCCAGCAGCGGCACGCGCACGCCCTGTTCGCGGGCGCGAAGGGCGATCTCGTCGCGGGCGCCGCCGGTCGGCGCGAGGAACAGGCGGCTGGTGCCGCCCTCGATCTTGCGGGCCCGGTAGCGGCCATCCGCGTGCAGGCGCGCGATCACCGCGTCCATCGTCCGCCAGGCGGCGGCGTAGTCGTCGAGGTAGGTCGCGGCGTAACCCGGCACCAGCGCCACTTGCGGCCAGGCCTGCGGCAGCGCGCCGCCGAACATCCGGCGCACGTGGTACAGCCCGTCGATGAGCGACTTTTCGCCGGCGAGGATCGCGCCGGTCGCGCCGTTGAAATGCTTCCACAGCGAGACGTAGACAGTATCGAACAGCGCCGTGACCTGCGGCAGCGACTGCCCGCTGTGGTACGGCAGGTTGAACAGCCGCGCGCCATCGAGGTGCAGGCGGATGCCCTGGCTCCGCGCCCAGGCGCTGATGCGCGCGATCTCCGCGAGGTCGACCATCGCGTGGTCGCGGCGGCGCACGGGGCTCTCGATCGAGATTACGCCGACCGGCGATTCGACCCGGCCGCCGTTCGAGCGCGCGACCCAGCGCTGCACTTCCTCGAGCGAGAAGCCGGTCTCGCCCTCGGCCAGCGGCACGAGGTTGAGGTTGGCTAGCGCCTGCGCGCCGTCGCCGCTGTCGTTGTAGAGATGGCTCTCGGCCTGCACCAGCACGCGGCGCTCGCCGCCGGCGAGCGTGCGCACCGCGATCAGGTTGGCCAGGGTGCCGGTGGGGACGAACATCGCTGCGGGCTTGCCCAGCAGCGTCGCGAACTGCTGCTCCAGCGCCCCGATCGCGCCGCCCAGGGAATAGTTGTCGGGCACCAGCGGGCCGGCGGCGGCGACCGCCTGCAACTGCGCGGCGTACTCGACCGGGCCCAGCCCCAGGCCTTCGGAGCTGAAGTTGATCGCCCGCGAGGGCGCCGCCGGATCCGTCGCCGCGGCGGTGGCCAAGGCTGGCGTCAGCAGGGACGAGGCGGCGGCCAGGCTGGAGCTGGCTAGGAAATGGCGGCGATCCATTCGAAGGTCCGGGGCGCGAAGAAGCCCCGAGCATAGCCGCCGCCGGACCGCCAGGGCGGCCCGCGGACTACAACGTGATCTAGAGGCTTTGGCTGTCGAGCAGGAACTCGGCGTCCTCGGGGTCCGCCACCGGACTGGACTCGAGGTGCTTGATCAGGGCGCGGGCCAGGTCGGCCTCGCCGTCTTCGACTACGACGCGGATCATCCCGGTCACCGGCACCTCGGCGATGGCCCCGGCGACGTTCGGACCGAATATGTGAGCCGTGATGCCCGAGCCGAGCAGAAGATCTTGCATGAGCTGGGCGTCCAGCTCACTTTCAGCGATGTACACCGGCGTCATGTCGGCCCCTGGTTTTCCCCGGGCCATTAGCCGGCCTTCTTCACACTAAAACTGTGAACTGGTTCACACTTTAGTGGCGCTCACGGGTGCGTGGCAGCAGGGAGCTGACGAGCGGCAGGCGCGGCCCGGATCGGTCAGGCTCCGGGGGCAGCGGGCGGCACCTGCAGCTGGGCCAGGCGAACCTTTGGATCCGCGGCGCGCCGCTGCTCACCCGATGTGAAGCGCGCCAGTCCAGGGCAGTCGCCGGGCTTTTCGCCAGGACTGGCGCAGAACGTCACCGGAGTCTCGATATGGGTGGGCTGCGGCACGCCGGCGACTTCCTCGACCTGGACGACCCAGCGGCCTGCCGCCTGCAGCGCCGACTCCGACAGTTGCTGCGCGTAGACCCGCCCCCGGCGGCTCTCCGCGCCAAACCGCGAGAGCTGCACGTCCGTGACGCGACTGTTGGCCATGTCGACCCGCCCATCGGGCAGAACCGCGATTTGCATCAGCACCCGGGCGCTGATGCGGTCGACCAAGGCCTGTCGTGGATACGCCGGCGGGAACATGCGCGCCTGCGCGCGCTCCACGCCCACCACGCTGGCGGACAGCGTGCCGCCCTCGGCCGGGGCCAGCCTCAGCTTCACGACGACCGCGGTGCGGCTGGCGGCCGGTATGCCGTCCACCGTGGCCGGCTGGAAGCCCAGCGTTTCGACCGCCTGGCGCACCATGCCAACCAACGCGGCAGGCACTTCGGGGGCGACGTCCACGGCCTCGACGGCGCCCTCGGCGGTGACGTGGGCGCGGGCGTTGTAACTGCGCTCGATCGGCACCGTGGCGGCCGGTTCGGGCGCAGCCTGAATGGCCAGAGCCGGGGCGGCGAGGAGGAACGCGGTGATCAGCAGCAGGTGGCGCATAGGCATCCCCGGTTAACCACTGGAAGGCTGACGCTAACCTCGGAGGGCCCGGGCCACAACCCGGAGAGCGAATTTCTCAGCCGGCAGCCTGAGGGGTCCCCACCTGCACCGTCGCGCGCGGCCGGCTCGGCAACGCGTGACGCAGGATGCGCCAGACCACCTGGCCGAACTGCTTCGGCAGCGAGCCGGTGTTGTAGTGCTGGCCGTAGCGGGCGCAGATCTCGCGCACTTCCACCGCCATCGCGGCATAGCGGTTGGCCGGCACGTCAGGGAAGAAATGGTGTTCGATCTGGTGGCTGAGGTTGCCCGACATCAGGTTGAGCAGCTTGCCGCCGGCGATGTTCGACGAACCGCGCAGCTGGCGGATGTACCAGCCGCCGCGACCCTCGCTGCGCACCGACTCCCGGCTGAAGGTCTCGGCGTCGGCGGTGAAGTGGCCGCAGAAGATGATCATGTAGGTCCACAGGTTGCGCAGGATGTTCGCGATCACGTTGCCCACCAGCACCGTCAGGAAGAACGGGCCGGCCAGCAGCGGGAAGAACACGTAGTCCTTGAGCACCTGGCGCGCCATCTTGCGGCCGACCGGACGGAACTCGCGCAGCATCTGGCGCGTGCTCTTCTTGCCGGCGAACCAGCGGCCCACGCGCAGGTCCTGGATCGCGATGCCCCACTCGAACAGGATCGCGAACACCACCGCCACCAGCGGCTGGGCTAGGTAGAACGGGCGCCAGCGCTGTTCGGGGAAGATGCGCAGCAGGCCATAGCCGACGTCGTCGTCCAGGCCGCGGACATTGGTCCAGGTGTGGTGGCGGAAGTTGTGGGTCTTGCGCCAGTTCTCGCTGGTGCCGGCGATGTCCCACTCGTAGGTGCGGCCGTCGAGGGCCGGGTCGTTCATCCAGTCGAACTGGCCGTGGATGACGTTGTGGCCCAGCTCCATGTTCTCCAGGATCTTCGACAGCGCCAGCGACAGCACGCCAAGCACGCCCGCGATCCAGAGCACCGGGGTGTAGAACGCACCGACGACCGCCGCGACCATCAGCAGCACGCGGCCGGCGACGCCGGTATGGCGCACGGCGCTGTAGACGGCGCGGATGTAGTCGGCGTCGGCCTGGCCGACGGTGGCGACGGTGCGGGCGCGCAGGGCATCGAGCTCGGCGGCGAAGGCGTCGAGCTCGGTCGGCGAGAGGGCGCGATTGCGGGGCTTGGCGTTCATGGCGTCAGAGGTCCAGGACGAGGTCGCTGCGGGCGGCGCTGACGCACAGGCGCAGCGCCGAGACCGGCTCGTGCTCCAGCTCGCCCGTCAGCAGATGGCGGGTGCTGCCGGCGGACTTGCCGCAGGCACAGGTGTTGCAGATGCCGCGGCGGCAGCCGGCCGCGGGCGACAGGCCGGCGGCTTCGAGCGCCTCGAGCAGGGGCTGGCCGCACTCGACCTGGAGCCTGCGGCCGCTGCGCGCGAGCGTGAGCTCGACCGTCCCGGTATCGGTGTTGACATGCACCGGCGGGGAAAAGGATTCGGCGGCGAACGAGGCGGCGCGGGTCGCCAGCAGCTCGCGCGCGGTCGCGACGAAGCCGGTGGGACCGCAGGCCAACACGTGCGGGCCGGCATCGCGCCACGACGCGAGCTGGCCGGCGTCGAGGCGGCCCTCGGTTTCGTCGACGGCCTGCGCCTGGTCGCGCGTCAGCAGGAAGCGGACCTGCAGCGCCGGGTGGGCGGCGGCGATCGCACGCAGCTCCGGCACGAAACAGCGCTGGTCCCGCGTGCGCGTGGAATAGACCAGCGTGGTCGGCGCCGGGTTCGGCTGCGCGGCCAGCGCGGCGAAGATCGCCATCATCGGCGTGATGCCGCTGCCTGCGGCCAGCAGCAGGCGCGGCGCGCCGTCGTGGGCCGGGAACGCCAGCTCGCCGAAGGCCTCGCCGAGCGCCAGCACGTCGCCGACCCCGGCGACGTCGCGCAGATGGGTGCTGACCTTGCCGCCGTCGATCGCCTTCACGGTGATGCGGAAGCTGCCGTCCCGGCCGGGCAGCGCGCTCGGACTGTAGCTGCGCGTGACCCGGCGGCCGTCGATCTCGACGCCGATGTTCAGGTGCTGGCCCGGGGCGAAACCGCGGAAGTGGCGGTTGGGCTTGAGCACGAGGCTGACCGCGTCCGACGCGGCCGGCTCACGGGCCAGGATCCGCGCCAGCGGGCGATTCCAGGTCCAGGTCGACGAGAGCCGCGAGGCCCAGAAGTCGAACAGGGCCGGGGAGATCGGCGGCGCACGGCGGGTCCTCCCCGGGGAGCGGGTGGCAGGCGGGCCGGGGCGGGGGTCGGTGTGCATGGCCGGGATTATACATAGCCGCATACAGCTGTCTATACATCTGTATATACCCAGACAGCTATGATGCAGCTCCACCCTGAGCCGGCCCGCCCGTGACGCCCCAAGACTCCGACGCCGTCGCCGACCTGCATCCCGCCAGACGCACCGCCATCACCCAGAGCGACCTGCTGGACGCGGCGCTGCGCCTGATCGGGCCGCACCGCAGCGTCTCGAGCCTGAGTCTGCGCGAAGTGGCGCGCGAAGCCGGCATCGCCCCGAACAGCTTCTACCGCCAGTTCCGCGACATCGACGAACTGGCCGTGGCCCTGATCGATGTCGCCGGCCAGTCCCTGCGCAAGATCGTCGGTGCCGCCCGCCACCGCGCCGAGGCCGAGCACGGCGTGGTCCGGGGTTCGGTTGAAGCCTTCATGGAACAGGTGCGCGCCGACGACAAGCTGCTGCACGTGCTGCTGCGCGAAGGCACGGTCGGCTCCGATGCCTTCAAGCGCGCCGTGGACCGCGAGCTCGGCTTCTTCGAGGACGAGCTACACCACGACCTGGTCCGCTTCGCCAAGCTGCGCAACCAGCCCCTGGCCGAGCCCGCCGTCGCCGCGAAGGCGATCACCCGCCTCGCCTTCGCGATGGGCGCCACCGCCCTCGATCTCCCGCCCGATCGAGACGCCGAACTCATCGACCAGCTGACGACGATGGTGCGGATGATCCTGGTCGGCGCGCGCGGGCTGCACCGCAAGGCCTAGCCGAAGAGGCGCCGCCCCGGGAGCATCGGGAGCCTCTCAGCCCGAACCGCAGGCGGCGCGGACCCTGTCGCCGTGACGGCGCAGCCCGTCATGCTTCACCCGACTCAAGGGCTGCGCGCGATAGGCGGCATCCGCCGCGTGGGCGCGCTGGCAGGC
>LNFM01010226.1_pt1 | contig 21680 bp, 15 predicted proteins | sample 596031 | NCBI WGS metagenome assembly LNFM01 (sample SAMN04254537, study PRJNA301005) | activated carbon metagenome | isolation source: dual media filters at the Ann Arbor, Michigan drinking water treatment plant | place: USA: Ann Arbor
GCAGAAACCCGCGCCACTTCCGGAGGTACCTTGCGGAAATCATGTGAAAACCACGCAGTGAAATCGTGAAGGAAAAGCGACATTGGTTCCTGCCAGGTCCCATGGAAGAGGAGCCGGATTACCTGCCGCCCGGACCACGGGCCGAACCGCGTGAAGCCGAGGTTCTCGACGATTGGCGGAAAGCAGAGGCGGGTCACGCCGCGCGTCTTGCCCGTGTGGCCGGTCGCGTCGGCGCACTGGATGACCGGTTGAAGCGCGGCCCGGAAGGATGGCGGCACAGGCTTGCTCTGATCGAGGCTGCCGACCTCAGCTGGTTCGCGGGTGACCGCATCGGCCCGGATCGGCTGGCGCTCTGGATCTCCATGCGCATTTCCGGCCTGCAAGACGACTCCGCCGCTCTCGCGCGGGTCGGTTGGGCGGTACGTCGTCTGACAGGGGGGCCAAGTCCAGAGGTGGACCTGGCCGCCTTCCTCGACCGCCGCGATCCTGAGAACATGGCAGATGAAGCCGAGCCCTTCGCGGACCGCGCGGGGGGCTGGCTCGACCTGATGGCACAAGTCGCCGATCTTCACCCGATCACACGCGCCTGCATGGGGTTTCACGTCTGGACCCTCGCGGGCCTCGGCCAGCAGGGTGACCGGATTGAAGCGGCAGTCACGGCCGCGCGGATCGCTGCAAGCGAGGGGAGAGGCACAGTCTTTGCGCCTCTAGCCATGGGCGGGGCAGGGGGGCTGCGCAACTGCGGCCCACCCGCTACCCGCCTGGCGCGCTGGCTCGACGGGATGGAAACGGCATGTCTGACCGCGATGCGGCACCTTGACGATATAGAGGCATGGTCCGCGCGGGCGGAAGCCGAGATGACCCCACTCTCAGGCAAGACCCCGCGCGCCTTGCGCTCCGTAATGACGGAATGGCCTCTAGTCTCCGCTCCGATGGCCGAGGCTATAACAGGCTCAAGCCGTGCCGCCGTTCAGCGTAACCTTGCCTGGATGGAGGATAAGGGTCTGGTCCGCGAGATGACCGGGCAGGGGCGGTATCGGATGTGGCGGGCCACGAACTGAAGGCCGCGGCAGACTTTGCCGATGTGTTTGGCGGCAGAGGGGAACTCCCTGAAGGAGTTTCCGCCAGAGGCATCTTCGTTTCGGCGCGGCTTCGGCGGTGATAAGCGGTGACCGAGAGCTTAGCTCTGCACCGTTGGCTTTGGCCAGAAGTCAGGGCTTTTTTCTTCGAGCGACTGTAGAAGCCTGCTCTCCTCTTCGCTAAGATTTTCACGATCTGCCCCGGACGCAATAAGTCCGTGAAGCTGCGACCGTTGTTCGTCCCAGCGCCGTGACAGCACTGACCAATGATGCTCATCATACGTACCCCGAAAGATCACGGGCCGAATTTCTATTCGCGGTAAATCCTGGCTACCTGCATCTATCGCCTCCTTCAGGAGATGCGACCAATAGCTGTTCTTGCGGTCGACACGGCCGATTTGCTGCTCTACCACTCCCGGGTTCCATTCGAGATGGAGTAGAATGACGACTCGGCAGCTTTCGTGAAGATTGAGTCCTTCGCGTCCGACCATGGATTGGGCGATAAGCACATGTGGTTCGCTCTCGGAGCGATTGAATGCAAGCTGAACCAGACGTCGCGTGGAAGACAGTGTCTGGCCGTAAAGCATCCGGGCGAATGAGGCTCGAGGGGAACTGTACTCCTCTATCAGTCTCTCACGAAGCTGTGCCCACAACGCCTTTGCAGATATGCCGTCTAGTTCGTCGTCCTGCGCGTTTCCTTCGCCGCGTTCGCGAAGGGCATCGAATACCTGAGTGAGCGCTTCCACTACCGCTTCGCGTGATATTCTGGTTCCCGAAGCCTCCTCCCGTAGCAAGGGCTCGGCTGCCCGAGCCAGTGGTGTGACGATTTCAGACGAATTCTTATCACTCGCAATGGCCTGCAACAGTGTTGGCTGGCCAGTCGACCCGCTCTCAATAAGGGCTAGGATGTGGTTTCGCAGCGTCTGACGTTGCGTTTCAAAGGTTTTGTAGGAAGCGGTCAGGATGTCATCGACGCGCTTGCGGTCGTATTCGACTTCGAGTTGCTTAGCTGCTGCACGCAATACACCTTGATCGTAGTCTGACGTCTTTTCCTGTGGCCATGGCATTCCGTCCCGCACCGCCCGCAACAGGGCTCGCGCATTGAGAAGATCGGTCAGCACGCGCATGGGCCGTGTGAAGCGTCCGAATACCAGTACTTTTTCGCCGGTGAGCGTGTAGTTTTCAATCTCTTTAACAACTGCCAACAGGACCGGATGCTCATAAAGACTTTCAGTGCCATCCGTGAATGACGCAGTCAGCGTGTTCTTCCACCAATCTGCGCGTTGCTTTCGCTTTTGTGCGCCATATTGCTCCGCGGTAAGTTCTGCACTGGCTTCGACACCATCTTCGATACAGTCTTCTCTCGCTTGCAGGCGCTCGGCTTCATGATCTTCGGGGTGCCTGTTGTCCGCCCGCTGACTGGCCAGTTTGTCGATGATCCCAGCCACCCCATGCCCATTGCTGATTGTCAGCCGTGCACGTGCCGCTTTTGTATCAGCCGCCGCCTGGCCGATGACGGACAGTGCCTCGGCGGCAAAGACGATCCGCCGCCAACCTGGCGACAAATCCCCGGGCTGAACTTCGATCGGCTGCTCTTGTCGGTAGTTCATTCCGTTGGGCGCATGCTTGTCGAACAGCATGATGGTTTCATCACGCCGCTTGTCCCGGCGTACGACCCAAGCCTCGAGACTCTCTTGAAAATTTGTCGCGGCGGCCTTGTAACGATGATGCGCTGCTTCGTCTGTGCGCCACCTCCTGCGCACTGCTTCGGCAGCTTCGCGAAACTCCAAAACGGCAGGTTTGATCGACATCCATTTGCTGTCAGACATGGAAACGCGCTTTAGCGTGCTTTCCCACTGCAACACGTCAAGTTCGACCGGGGTCGCCGTTAGACCCAGACGGCGGCATGTTTTGCCACGCGGAAAAAGGATGCTATCGAGAAGCGCCGATAGCTTTCCCCGTTCGCTACGAGACTTATGGGCCTCATCGATGATGACAAGGTCGAAAGGGCCAAGAGCAAGCCCGAGAGTGCGCTCGAGCAACTTGAGCTCGGTCGAATGGTTCTTAAAGCGGTCAGACTGAAAATCGTCAAGCTCAGAGCGTTTATCGATGTCTCGGAATTCATGGACGATCGCTTCAACAGAAGTCTCCGTATGTTGGCATCTCTCTGCCCGCTTCAAAATCTCTTTTGCCGCTAGTTCGACGCCTGGCATTCGCCAATGTGCGAGCTGGCACCCGTTTCTGATCTTCTCGTCTAGCCTTCGAACGATCAGCTTCAGGAGATCAGCACGCCACCTTATTCCGGAAGTTTGCGCACGCATATCGCCAAAACGGTGGGAAAGGATCACGAGGGCATCATCCATTCTTGCCGCGCCATCGGTTTCATATTCACGCATCAAGCCGTCGAAGCTGCGCAAAATATCTTTCGAACTTTCGCCTGCCTTGGTGATCTCGTCGCGCCATTGCGGGGCGACGACCGGCGGAACAACCAAAGCAACCCGGCCGCCGCTACGCTTGACAGCGAGCGCCAGAGCAACGGCGATCCGCGTCTTGCCCATCCCTACCTCATCGGCGAGCACGGCACCGTGATTTCTCAAGGATGCCGCCAAGGCTTTCAACGCGTCGATCTGACCTGCATCGAGATAGCCTTGCGGAAACAATGGCGATTCCTGTGGTCCGCTGATGTTGGCGGCAACAAATTCCCATCCCGCGAACTTGCCCATCTTAGCCGACATCAGAGACCCTGCTTTCCAGCCGATAGAATTCGATCACGCCCCAGTTGACCTCAGCGGCACTCAACGCTTCGTCAAGGGCCAAGAACTCCGTGCTGCCCCGCTTGACGTAGTCCGGTAGGAACGGCGGTTCCCGTAGGCAGGAAAGCGGATTGATCTTTAGCGGAAGCAGAGCCTCGACCAGTGCGCCTCTCGTCGGCCCTTTGACGTCGTGTCGCCTCTGGCGAAGCTTCTCACGTTCGGGCAAGGTGCCTAATTGCATCAGCACACAATGCAGCCGCTGTGTCCAACTCGTCCAATCAGCCTTGGGCACCATCGTCTGGCGTTCGGCAATGGCCTCGATCAGTTTCATGGTTCGGCGAATGGCATAAGGCTCGTCCGGTGCCGCTCGCCCAGCCGCGCCCGGCGGATTTCTGGTGTCTGGCGGCGCAGACGGATCCTCGTCGTCTCCGGTGTTCCCTCCATCTGGCACTGCAGGAAAGCTGTCTAGAAGCTCGATGGCCTGCTCCAGATCTATCGGCTCCAGTGGCCGCGCAGCAAGCCGTCCGTAGTGGTCCAATACGGGAACCAGGACGGTCGATGCACCGTCGTTCTGATCGAGGCGACGCACGCCTACATGCGCCGGCTGCTCGCCATCCCATAGGAAATGTCCGGACCCGTTCGGTGTAAGCGCTTGATTGCTCGGCCCCAGTATCACTATTCCTGTCGCATCCTCGTCTTGAGGCACTGCAAGGAAATTGGCCATCTCGCCAGGCTTCCAGACAAGATGGGAGACAGACGGGGCGATAAAGCGCGTGTCTCGGACGGGTGGGCCGTCTCCTGCCGTCAGGGCTGAAAGGTCGGTGATGTGAGCGTCCCAGTCGACCGGTAGAACGTGCGCGACAGGAGTCAGGCGAGACTTGGTCCCGGCGGGTTCCCAGCTCAAACCGTCTGCCACCATTATGACCCCGGCCTCTAGGTTGCCGCCACGGCTTGGCGCAGCGAGAAAACCGGCAGGCGTGAGATTGCCCGAACCCAGATAGACCCAGGCGGAGGCACAACCTTTGCCATCTGCTTGCCGGTTTGCCGAGAACAGGAATTTGGCGTGCAGGCGCCTCATGTCGCCATCAGCCTTCAGCGGACGTAGGAGCGACCATTTCGCCTCGCGCATGCTATTGAAAACAAGCTCCTCGGCCAGTGCTGCGCATTTGTCGCTCTCAACAACAAGCGTGATCTTCGCGGATCGTGTCAGGAGAGAGGCATCAATCAGTGCCTTGGAGATCGTGCTGGGAACAAGTGGCAAGCCCGCCGTCTGCCCGCCTTCCCAGAATCCAGACCCAAGAACGAGGTTGTTGCGGCGCTGCGACCCGGCATGTGTTTTGACTCGACTCGCCAGTTGGGCGATTAGTGCTTGCTGCCTCGTATCGATGAAGCTTGGCGTAGCATTTGGCCGGGGTTTTAGCCGGTTCGTCCAGCGCTCCAACTCTGCAAATGCCGCACCTTGAATTTCCTGGGCCTTTCCCGCCCCAGCGCCCCCTTCCAAAAGTCGGCACTGGTATTGCTGCCGCAACCAACGCCAGAAATCGCGCGCCGCAGCCATGTCGGCCCGGTGTTGCTCAAGCGCGTCATCGGACTCCCGCGCAAGAACATCTCCCGCGGTCAGATCGAGCCGCCAGACGAGGTCGATGCTGTCTTCCGTGGTCTGCCGGGTCCAGTTGCCCGTGGTAACGAGCAAGCGCAGAGCCCATTTGCTTTCATCGGTCGGGTTGCGAAATGCCAAAAGCGCCACCTTCGCATGCATGAGGCGATAGGGCGGGGCGTCGTTACGGGCGGGTAGATGCAAGACGCCTGGCACGTCGCCTGGAGGGATCTGTTCCTGCGAACGATCCAGGCAGAGCCCGATGAACGTGCGACCAAGTTCAGCGCGTGCCGATCGACCCTGACCGGTGAAACGCTCGACGAACGCCTCCATGAAATCTGCGTCGGCAGAAAATCCGCAAATCCATCCTGCATGGCCGGTCATGTCAGTCGGGGGTGCAGCATGCTCCACGAGGGAAAGTGGCAGATGTGGAGCGGCCATCAGTTCTGCTCCTGCGCTTCGATGAACGTGCCGAGCCGTCCATCAAGGTCTAGTGACAGGCGTCGCAGGTAAATTATGCGCGGAGAGATCGAAGTGGGCAGGACATCACGCTCGGCGCGCATGGGCGCACCGTCCTCTCTGCCCTCGGGGTCTGTTTCGATATCGGACCCCTCGTGCGTAGCGTCGTCTACACGAAGAGCGGCGTCTGTCCGCCACGCAGCAGTCGGGACGACAACGCTGCCCGTCACCCGCAACATGTGGTTCTCGCGGTTCACGAGCATAGTGATCGCATGAACGTCGGATTGAAGTGCTTCTGTACAAAACTCGCGTGCCGCTGCAGCCGCGTCATTCGGCCCGTGACCATCAAGTGCCAGAAAGCGCCGCGCTTCCTTGCGCCACGCTTCCACCGAGGCTGACACGCCTTCAGGAAGCGCTCGGGTCAGGTCAAGACGTGAATGGGCGACAAGTTCCTGTTCGATATTTGCCAGCACACCGATAGCGGCGTCGCGGGTTTGAAGAAGCGCTGCTCCTGCTCGCAGATCCCTCCAGTGGTTGTCGTCGATCTCGGCGGGTTGATTCCCCCAGTCGGTGTGCGGGATCGTGCCAAAATCGTCCCCTTCATCGATTCTCCGCATCCAGACCAGAGCGTTCCGACGACGCTCGGCGCCTGCTCCGGGGAACGCCAGCGCCTCACGCATTGCCCTGCGGGCATCATCTCCCGCATCGGCCGTTGGATTGAGTTTTTGGCGAAGAGAGGTGGTAAAGTTTACCGGCTTATCGAGCACCCAGTCGCGGAGGTAATCGGGAAGGTACCGCCGCCCTTGGCCTCTTTCGCCAAAGACGGCATCGATGAGCTGCTGTCCGCGAACGTTGACTGAAAAGCTGTTGAATCTGGATCCGCTCGCATCAACAAGTCCAAGGCCGGGGAGCGCTTCGACACAACCCATGCGCATGGGTTGTGTTACATAGGACGCCTGTGACTTCAGCCGGCGAAAGGTATGATCCATCCCTCGATCTTGCAGTGTCTTGAGCTTGCGTGACCCCCGCAGTCTCCAGTCTCCGCGGCTCCAGTCTCTCTCCTGATAGCCGATCCAGCAGGCCAGAGCCTCTATGGCGTTGGCGACTTCTATCTTGCTTCCTGCATGTGGGGACTCTTCCGCGATACTAATGCCGAGAAGCGCAAGCGCCGCTTGACGTATGAACCACAGCCCGCCAAGCCCTGGGACCGCAGCTTCATTGTAGAGCATGACTGTCTTGCCAAGCCCGAGTGTCAGTCTTCTGCGAGACGTCTTGACGTTTTCAGGCGCCAGCATGCCCCAATATATTGTCATTCAAGAATAACTTTCTGTTCGGCGATGGATAGCTGCGCCAGTTCCAGACGCCCATGGTCTATCCAGAACACGGCCACTCCTTGAAGCGGATGCTGCGGGAACAGTTTTGCCGCAAGGCCGGCATAGGCGGAAAGCTGTGGCCAGTAGATGCCGAAACCCTCTCCTGCACCGCCGGTCTTGTGGTCGATCAGCAGGCATCCTTTCGGCCCGACGGCCAGCAGGTCGATCATGCCAGGGATTTCTGCGCCCTCGATCGTGTGTCCAAGCAAAGGGATTTCACAAAGCAGATCGGTGTAGCCATCGGCCGAAAGCCAGGCTTTCAAGGCCGCCGCGCGAGCGGCGACGAGGGATATTGTTGCATCGTCCAAGCCGGTTGCTGACGTCAGAGCCGATGTCAGATCCGGCTTTGTCAGGCAGGTCCGCAGGGCAAGGTGGATCGCGGTCCCACGCGCCGCGTCGCTGACCGTGTGGGGCCATGGTGCGCCCAAGGCGATGCCCTGGCTTTTGGGGTCGGGCAGCGCGGTTGTCGATTGCGATGGTTGCAACCGCCAGGGTGTCAAGGTCACAGCCGCTAAGGGCGTCGCGCCGCCGAGCCGTGGGAGATCGGTGATCTCAGTCGCCGAATACTCAGTGAAGCCTGCGTGTTCGGGCAATTGCCTGATGATGGCCGGGCAATCAATCCCGCCGATGCGCAATTTATCACCACCGATCTGCGGCGCGCAGGCATCTGTGAAAACATGGAAGAGGCACTTGGCTTCCGGTGCTTCCTCGTCGCGCTCCTTGATGAAGCCCGGCCACTCCAGCACCAGCCGGTCGCGTGCACGGGTCAGGGCGACGTACAGCAGGTTCTTCGCATTGGCCTCAAAATCCGCGCGACGATCCTCGATGAACCGTCGCTCAGTTTCGGGGGCTGCAAATCCTGGCGTGTGGATCAGCGCGGCTGAGGCCAGCACGGCTTCCATATCGTCGATCCTGTCCAAAGCGGTGAACTGGGTCGCAGTGCTTCCCGGCCATTCTTCGATCCCGTAATCAAACTCCGCCACCACCGTGATCGGCCATTCGCGCCCCTTGCAGGCGTGCCAGGTGACGATCTCTACCGCTTCGGCACTGTTGGCGGCAGGGTCCGGACGGCGGTCAAAGTCGCGCTCACCCGCTCGGGCATCAAGCCAGCCGAGAAATACTTTGGCGCTTTCGCCATGGAACCCGGCGGCGGCCTTGAGGTCGCGATGGGCAGATTCGAAGTCGCTTGCTTCAGCTTCAAGTCGCAGAAGGTCTGCACGCGCCTGTGCCGCATCGGGCTGACGGTCAGCCCAGAGCCGCAGACCAGAGGCATTGAGCACTAGATCCAGTGCGTTGGAAATCGGCAGGCGTACAAGGCGGTCCGACAGAGCCGCCAGTCGCATGACAACCGGATCATCCGCCAACCGCCCTTGGATCTGCGCGGTCATCGCAGCTTGCAGGCTCAGTGGATCGGGGCCGAGGGTGCGCAGGACAAGCGCGGAATTTGTATCGGCCGGGTTTGCGGCATAGCTCAGCGCGGCGCGTGCCGCCTGAACCACCATGCTTGCCGCCCAGCCATCCTCAGCGATGCGGACAGGCACGCCGCGCGCCCGCAGTTCCTCGGCATAGCGCGCCGCAGTTGCGTGACGGCAGACCAGAAGTGCAATGTCAGATGGGCGAACGGCCCTTGTGGCTTTGGTGTGCCGGTCGGTGATTGTCTCGCCTGTCGTCAGGATGCGGGCTATGCGCTCGGCGATGTGCTCTTGCGGCTTCGAGACATTCCTCACTCCGCGCCCTTTTACGATGTTCAACACCTCCAGCGCCGGACCGGTCACCGGATCACGAGTTGGGGCCAGAGGATTGTAGCCTGTACCAAACAGGCCTGCGCCCATAGCATTGACGAAGTCCATTACCGCCGGTGTTGACCGCCAGTTGCGGTCAAGAGGCTGCGTCGCATCGGGGTTGGCCGCCGCAAGGGCTTGCGACAGGCGCGGGTCAGCCCCTTGAAACCCCATAATCGACTGCTTTACATCGCCTACTAGAAGCGTCCGAGGCGCGCTCGCACCCAACTGCCACAGCAGCGCGAACTGCACCGGATTGGTGTCCTGAAATTCGTCGATGATGACGCAGTCGATCTCATTCAGCACAGCTTGGCGCACTGTTGGATCGGTGCGCAGTAGCCGTTCTGCACCTGCAATCATGTCGGCATAGTCAATTAGCCCAAGTGCTTTCTTGCGCGTCTCATAAGCCTCCATCACTTCCTGCGCACAGGCGATCAGGCAGTGAAAGTGCAGCTTCGCATCGGCCAATGGACCGGGATGTGAGGGCAGCACCTCCGCAGCCTGCATGATCGCAAGGGTAAGGTCATCATAGCTATCAGGTGTCTTCGTATTGCGATTCGAGGTGAAAAGGTTGCGCAGTGACTGCCAGACGCTCCAGTCCCGGTCCAGCAGGGTTGGATCGCGATCAACGCGACGAAAGAGGGTAAGGTTCTTTTCCAGCGCCTCGCGGGGGCCCTTTGCGGTGACGCCCGCCATACCGCCGTCGGAAAAGGCCGCAAGCATGGCGCAAATCGCCGCCGACAGCGCATTACGGGCCGCTGAGGGATCGGCGAGCACCTCGCCATAGATCCTATCAAGCCGCTCCAAAGCGGGTGCGATCAGGCCTGGATCGCGCCCCTTGTCACCCAACCCGCGAAGCAGGTCGATCATCGACAGAACCCGACCCCGTAGGGAATCCTCGACCGTTTCGCCCTTTTGCCAGTTTGGTTGGTAGCCGAACCGCTCAGGCTCGGCCTTGATCGGGTCAAGCGACTTTGCATGAGCTAGGGCCTGCCGGATCAGCAGATCCCGCTCGGCATCACCAAGGTGGCGGGGTTGCAGCGATGCGCCCGCCGCCAGCGCATGTTCCGTCAACAGCCGCAGGCCCAGCCCATGGATCGTCGAGACATAGGCCCGCTCTACCGCCATGGCCTCGGCGACCAGCCCGTCCGCCAAGAGACCCGCCCGGATGCGTTCGCGCAATTCGCCCGCTGCGGCTTCGGTAAAGGTGACGGCGAGAATACGTTCAGGTCGTACCACGCCGCGCCTTACCCAGTCGGAAAGCTGGGTTTTGATACGATGGGTTTTCCCCGCGCCCGCGCCGGCGGGCACGATGACCAATCCCCGGTCTGAATCTTCCCCGTCCATGGTCATACCTCCTCGATCTGGCGGATGAATGCTGTGATCAGGGTCGAGCCATCGGTCAGCGCATAGGGTGTGAAGCCCGCCTCTTTCTTGAAAAACCCCTCGTCGGCCGAGGTGTTCAGCACCACCCGTCCGGCCCCAAGTTGCGCCAGCCGTTCCGCCAGCATGGCGACTGCGGCGTCGTTGACCCCGTCGCCCATGTCGCGTGCAGGCGACCCCGCGGCCGTGGGCAGGCCAGAGGTCAGCAGCCCCCCATCATTCATCAGGTGATACGCAATGCCGATCTTGCGGCCGATCAGCGTGTCCACCCCGTCCCCTTCGCGCCTGTTAGGACGGGCAATCATGTCACGATAGAGCCCCGCTTGCAGATCCCAGCCTGCCTCCATCCGCCTGCGCCGGGCCGATGTGCCGCTTTTCTTGTGATCGACGACAAGCAGCGCACCGTCGGGCAATTCAAGGATCGCATCGGCCTTGCCGTGCAGGTTGATGCCATGCGCCTCACCGGCCAGCCAGATCTCGTTGGCGATGATCTTTGCTCCAAGTGCCAGGAGATGGTCGCGCCAGCGCAGCGCGGCTTGAAGTATCTCGCGTTCCAGCCCGTTGCGCTCCATTTCCCATGATGCGCTGCGCAGGAACCCCGCGTGGCGGGTCAACGCACGATCATAAGCCTGCGCGACCGCGACGGTCAGCGCTGCTGGTTCCGGAACCGGTTGGTCCTTGAGGAACACATGTTCGAAGACGTCATGGGCGATGTTGCCCTTGGCCATGACATCGAGTTCCTCTGCGGACCACGACATGTCGCCGGCCCCAACCTCCTCCAGGAGCCAGGCCAGCGGGCTTACCAGAAGCGTTTCCAGCCGAGAGGGCGATTGAGGTTTGGTTGTTCCATCGTCCTTGCGACGCAGCGCCAAAAGGTCGAGGCCCGGGAAGGACAGTGCCTCGGGCAGATCGTCTGGTTCTGGCAAGGGCACCAGGCGGTGGTGTGCCACAGGCCAATCGCCGGGCGGTAGGCGCGACAGGTCGAGGATCAGTTCATGAGCCTCCTCGACATCCGATATCGCCCGCGCGACGAGGGAAAGCCCGGCAGAAGGTTGCTGCCGGGCCCCAGACAGATCGCGCCACGGGATCAGAAAGGTCACCGAGCCCGAGACACCCTGAAGCTGCTGATCGAACAGCGAGAGAGCTTGCGCCAAGCCCTCGGCCCGGCCGGACAGGTGCAGCCCAGTGGCGGCACGGATCGTGATGATTTCGCTGTCAAGAAACATCGGATTGGCGCGTGGCCGCGTCGGATAAAGACCGTCGGTGAAATCGGTCACGATCAGATGCCGGCAAGGCCGCCATGGAGTTTCCTGCGCAGACCAGAGACTGACGCCTTCAAGGTTGCGCTCTGGATCGGCACTTGATGGGGTTGCAATCTGGATGCCGCGCAGGATCGCTTCCCAGTCCGGGCTACCTTCGCTGGGCGGGATCGGCAGGCGGGCGCGAACCTCATTCCCCTGCGCCATCCGCTCGCAGATACGGTCGATCAGGAAGCGCAGTTGCGCAAGGCTGCCCGCTGACGCGCGAATGTCCGTCCAGAGGTCTTTGTGCACGGGGGTGGGCGACAGGACATCGCCGCGAAAGTCACCCCCGATCAGGCTTTCGGCGAGATCGCGCCCGGTCTGCGCGGACCATGGCATCAGCGGTGACAGGGCGAGACTTGCCAGCACCATTGCCGGCGTGGGTGTTCGCTTGGCCAGTGCCAGTTGAAGTGCTGTCTCACCTATGATGTCGCGCTCTGGCAGGCTGCCAGGAAGCCCGGAAATCGGTACGCCCTGCTCGGCAAAGGCGCGGGCGATCTGGCGCGGATCGCCAGAGGCCATCACAGCGATGTCGCGCGCCGGGATACCGCTTTCGATCAAGGCATGCGCGCGGGCGGCGGCAAAATCAGCGCAGGCAGCCAAATCACGCAGGCCATAGAAGGCGAGGCTGTCATCTAGTGGCGCAGACCTGATCACTGCCGCTGCGATCCCGCCCTGCAAAGCGTGAAGCCTCGATCCTTCGACCGCCGTGCGCACCTTGGCGGGTGCGTCAACGGCCCCGAATTCCTGCTGCAGCCGTGCGTAAATCGCCTGCATTGCGGCAGGCGCATGCGGATCGAGCGATCCTTCAACCACCGGCACAGGGTCAAGAAACCGCCCATGCGGTAGCTCCAGAACATGGCGCACCGGGGCCAACCCCTCGGGCAAGGTATCGCCCAGCTTGCGCCAAAGGTCGATAAGCGCATCCAGATGCCGCCGTGCGCGGCTGTCCCCCACCGCCTCCGCCGCTGGTATGCGCAGATCGCCCGTGGCCAGCACCAGACCTTCCAGCGCCGTGCTGACGGCCGAGATCGTCTCGATCGGTGCATTGGCAAGGCTATCCCGCCAGACCGGATCGGGGTCCTCCACAATAGCCCGCCCCGGCGCCCATTCCGCTGCTTTGGGTGCAAGCGAAAGCTCGGCGAGGCCGGTATCAGTTAGGCGGTAATGCAGGCCGGAACGGGGATCGGCGACGAGAAACGGGTAGAACATGGTTTTCGGGCTCACTGCATAAATTGGGTAGTGTAATGGGATGCTATTCTGGATCAATGGCTTATAAAGCTATTTCCGTTGCTTTGTCTGTACGCGCAGGAAGTCCAGCTTTGGATTATTGATCCTGAGTTTAGCTGCCCGGATAGACTTCGAAGAGTTCTTCTGCCGCATCGCTATTGGATGAAAGTTCTCTATAATCCCGTACCAGTTGCGAGATGATGTCTGTACCTTCAACGATTTCGGCCCAACGGTGTCGAAGCACAGCAGCAGGATCAAGCAGACCCAGCATATTGCCGGCAATCGCCGCAGTTGAATCGCTATCCCCACCATGGGTGGCTGCAATCAGAAGGGCCTCTTCGAAGGAGTCTCCCTTCGGCGATCCAGCCGCCACCGAGAGATTCAACTGTTTCCCCTTCACCGTCCCGTGGCGCTCGGAGGGCAGCTTGAATTGCCCGTGCAGTCTCTTCCCCCCCAGTCAGTCGCGCATAGGTCTCTGCCGTCCGGGTCGCACTCTCCTCAAGGTCGGCACCTGCGGTCACATCGGCAAGCATTTCCGCCCAGGCTGCCGCTGCAAGCTGTCCGGTCAGGTGGCCATGCGTCAGGGCGGATGTCTCGATGGCCATCGCGCGAACCTGGTCGCGGGGGAACATCAAGCTGACGGGGGCCACCCGCATGATGGTCCCACATCCTTTGCTGTTGTTTCGGGCCAGGTCCCCAAAATGAGCGCTCGCAGCCAAGGATGACAGGCAGGTATTGCCAGGCGCGCGGCAGACCCGAAGGCGTGGGTCAGTGATCAGTCCCACATCATCGGTCTGAACTTTCGGAGTGCCGCCTTGGGTTCTGAACCAGCGCAACAGCGCGTGATGAATCACAGACGGCGGGTGGCAGATACCCTTCAGAGCGCCACGTACTCGCGCGCGCAAGATCCCCTCGGCCGTGAACAGCGTCATCTGGGTGTCGTCTGTAATAGCGCCGTACAGGCCCATGTGCGGTGGCAGCTCCGAAATGCCATCTGGGAAACGACGGCGGATCTCCGCGAGCGACAGGAACTCGATCTCGGCGCCCAGACTGTCTCCGATGGCACCACCCAGAAGACTTGCATGGAGTCGGATCAGCGGCAGCCCTTCATGTCGGGCGTAATCGGTCACAAGGCGTTCCTGAACCCGCGTCTCGATTGACCCGGGCCGCGCGGCGCGGACGAGAGTCATGGCCTCGCTTGCTGGACGCCCGCGCTCAACCAGCAGAAGGGCAGCAATCGTCCCCGCACGTCCCAGCCCGCCTCTGCAATGGACCAGCACCCGGCCGCCATTTTCCAGGATGCGGTGAAGGTGGGGCGACAACTCACGCCAGCGCGCCATGGCCTCTGGCGTTGGCACACCCAGATCGGGGATCGGGAAGTGATGCCAGTCCATGCCGCGTGCCCTGGCGGCATCGCCAAGACCCGTGACGGAAAGCAGATCGAATTCAGAATCCTCGATCAAGGTCAGGACCGCTTGTGCTCCCCAAGCCTTTATCACAGCCAGATCAACGTCCAGATCGCGGTCCCATCCCGCGCCAAAGACACTGTCGCCCATCTTGCCAGGGCAAAGGGTGAGACCGAGATGACCGTTGCCAACAGGCAAGCTGTCGATGCGAAGGGGGTGGGATGTGCTGTCACGAAGCAAGCGCTGTTCTTTCTTTGTCGATTCGATTTCAGACTACTGCTTAGCTACGTCATTTTCGGTCGTATCAGAGGCAGAGTTTCCAGAAACCTCCAAGAATTGCGCTTCAACCTGATCGCCCCATCTCACCAGATACCAATCCATCTCCTGCCGCCCTCCAGCGCGGAAACGGACCACCAGTGATCCGTCCTCCGTGCGCTCGGTGTGCTGTTTGGGATGGAACACATATCCCGCAGCTTCATCAGCAACTTCAGGCAGAAAGCGCCAGACGACTTCCTGCGGTTCCTCGCGCCAGATGCCGAAGCTCTCTGAAAGCCAGTCCTGTAGATCGAAGCCGTTGGGACGTTCATAGACATCGGGCTCCAAAGCAATCCGCTCGAAACCAGCCAGTGCAAACAGACGTAGATCGTCCTGATATTCACTCCAAGCCAATAGGTATTGCCGCCCCTGACCAAATAGCATCGCAATTGGGCCGAGCCGAGTATTGCGAGAGAGTTTTGCAGTACCGCGAGCACGATGGTCAGCCGAGATCATTACCCCAGCGAGGATTGACTCACGAAGGGCAGATAGAATCTCAGAGGAAATGTTTTCACGAGGTCCAGGTCGAAAGGCGACGCCATCAGCCATCAGCTGCGCTTCAAGGTCAGCGGCAATCTTCCGGCGGCGATCCTCGCGGAACATTGCCTGCACCTTCGTCAACAGACGTTCTAGCGTGTCTGCCGTCACCTCATCACCCTCGCGCCGTGCAATAGCGGCGGCGCGATGCCCTGCAGTCAGTTCGTCGAGCGTCGGTTCAACCATCCGGCCCAATGACCCGGGCGGAAAACGCCAGTACTTTCGTCCGCTTTCTCCGGAAATCTCCTCTATCTGGGGGTATGCGTTGCGCACGGCATCGCGCATGCGTTCTGCCGTGCGGCGCGATACGCTGAATTCCCGTTCGATATCGCTTAGTGAAACCCCTTCAGCTGACCCCTGCATTGTAAGAGCCAGTTTCTGCAGATCTTCCTGGCGGGCGTAGCGCATGGGTCCTCCCAACAATTTAGAGCAACCATTGCGGCGCAATACTTTGGCGTCAACGGCCAAAGCCGATCGGCCGCGCCGCCCCCATCTTTGCCGCATCTTCACGGATCAACTCGCGGAGGATGTCCTGCGGGTCCGCATTGCCCAGTGCTCGCATCCTGCGGGCGACGTTTGCGAAATCCCCGGGAGCGAGTCGATCAAGCGCCCTCAATCCGGCCGGGGGCGAACACGGAAAGTGCGCGGTCCATGCCAGCGGAAGCCGGCGGGCGGAAAGGTAGTCGAACCTGATACGGAAGGTGAACCGGCGCTGCGTGGCGGGGTCGAGTTTCTCCACGAAGTTGGTCGTGCAGACGAAGGGCAGCGGGTGGCTTTCCATCCAGGTCAGCATTTCATTGACCTGGCTCACCTCCCAGCTGCGTTCCGCGCCACGACGGTCGGCGAGCAGGCTGTCCGCCTCGTCGAAGATAAGTATGGCACCATCGTCGCGCGCCTCCGAAAAGGCCCGCGCGATGTTCTGCTCGCTTTCGCCAAGCCATTTCGACATCAGGTCCGATGCACGCTTCTCGATCACCGGCATCCCGATCACGCGGGCCAGATGCCGCGCCCAGGCGCTTTTGCCGGTCCCCGCCGGTCCCTCGAGACAGAAACTGATCCGCCGCGGCGCGCTCGGGGCCGCCAGCCGTGCCTCGATCTGGCTCAGATCGGCGTCGGCAACTGCAAGGTCGTTTTGCCAGGGCACCTCTGAATGATGGCGCGGCGCGCTGTCCGCACCGCCTTTTGCCAGTCGTGCGGCTGCATTCAGCACCTGCGAGACCACCGCCTCCCCTCCATTGCAAAGCCGTGCCATCCGCATCGCGTCAGACACCAGCGCCGGGGCCTGATCGTGCCTTTCCGCCATCGTCGGCAGGGCCGCATCCGGAATGCCTGTCCCATGGCGTTCCTCGAGCCGTTGCCAAATTCGCGCCCGGACCCGGCCTGATGGTGGGCGCATCATCGCTGAAAAGCTGATCCGACGCAGAAAGGCGGGATCACACGCCGCGACAGAGTTCGTGGTCCAGATCACCGGGATCGGGTTAGTCTCTAAGATCCGGTTGAAATGGACCTTCGACAGCATTTCGCGGTTGAAGGGAAAGCCCGTCGTGCCGAAAAGGTCTTCCATCTCGTCAAACAGCAGTACGGTGTCCGATCTTTGCCCCAGCATACGGGACGCCATGGTCAATTCGGCCAGGCGTTCCCGGCGCGACGGCTCGCCACCGTCATCGTCAGTTTCTCCCACCGCGCGCAAGTCCGCACCGATTTTGCGCGCCAGCACCTTGGCGAATTCCGTCTTTCCAGTGCCCGGGGGGCCATAGAGCAGGATGTGCACGCCAGGTCTGCGCCCTGCCAACGCTCGGGACAGCAAGTCGCGCATAAGGTTGGCATCGCTTCCCAGCCCCTCGAAATCCTGCCATTCAGCTTGAGGCTCAGCCGCGCGCGGGAACATCAGCGCGATCAGGTCGGCGATGTTGTCCACCTCAGCCAAAAGTGCGTGGGTCATGCGGTCCGACAGGTCGAACGGCATCCGGTTGTGACGCCCGCCGCGGTTGCGCTGCACTAGCCCCGAACCCGTAAGTCGGCCCGAGGCGCGCATCGCGGCCCGGATTTCAGGCTCAGGGGCCGCGCAGAACCACGACAGCAGCAGCGGCACCGTGACCTCCTTGGTTTCCAGCGCCCCATCGACGACATGCTCGAACCCGTCGAACAGCTTGTAGAGGGCAACGAAGGTCAGCATGGAAGTCTCGACCGGGGACAACCCGAAGTGACCCCCAAAGAGGGCCGCGTTGCGCTGCACGATCTCGCCCTCGCCGCCCCCTGCAGCGGGCACGAGGTCGCGCGCGATGGCCCGGATCTTGTTCCACCATTGGGTGCTCGGCCGGGTACGGGGCCGCTCCGGGCATTCCACTTCCGTCAGATATTCCAGCCAGCCGGGTAACTCCTTTGCAATGCGGCTTGCGGGACCGAAACGGTTTGCCAGCCTGGCGATCAGATCAAGGGCGAGGTGTTGTTCGTGGGTCATCGTTCTTCTCCATCGGTTTGATAGAGATTCCATGCCCGTACGTCAGATATGGACAGAGGGCTGCAGATCTGAACCAAAGTCACGCATACGCCGACTGCAATGACCCCTCGGAACTGGCAATACCGAGTGGCGGATCAGATGTAACCTGTGGGCAGTCTGGAAATAGTCGCACCCCACGTGGGGGCGTCAGCGAAATGAAAGTCTCTGCGGAAGCCGACTAATAAACAGCAAGATGACTCGATGGATTGCTGATATTCGGGGCTGAAAAATCAAAGCATTGGCCTAGCAAAGATCTTGACCAGGCGCTTGACTATATCAACGTCGAATCGCGTGATTGCATAGGGGTGCTCGTCAAAGGTCATCTCATACTGCTGACCGCTCATCAGCTTGAGAAAGCTTGGCAGGCAAATGTCACGCTTGCCTATCATCGCGCCGCCTTGCAGCGTCACGGAGACTCTGAAACTACAGGTGGGATCCGTGGCCTCTGGCAGTTCGAGATATTCTGGTTGCATCATATCATTCTCACAAAAAAGGGGTTCACTGCCGCTACCCCGAGGATGGCGCTCCACGCAAGCCATTGTGACGGCTGGCGATCTGCGATCTGTCCGAATTTGACGCATGTCTCTAAGAGGATAGGTTCAGCAGACAGGAGCGCAGGAATGAACGGTCAGTCAAGGACTTTAGGTGAAAGTGAAGGTGTCAGCATTTTGTATTGCCACGGTTGGGGTTCACACTTCGACCCCAGCAAGAACAAGATCCGGGCCCTTTCCAAGATGCGCCCGGTTGACGGCATCACAGTTGACTACACCCTGCATCCGCAGCTGGTCTTCGAGAGGTTTGCAGCTCAGTTGAAGCGTCATCCTGAGGCGCTTGTCGTCGGAACAAGCCTGGGCGGCTTCTTTGCCGCTTGGCTGGGTGCTGAGTTTGACCGTCCATTTATTGCGATTAACCCCTCGATCACACCGAGCACCACTCTGCAAGCTTACGTTGGTCGTGGGGTCAACCACGTCGGAGACCCGTATGAACTGATGGAAGATTGCGTCATGGCTTATGACGCGCTTAGCTTTCGCTTGAACGGACGGGGCACCATAGTTCTCGATATGGGTGACGAAATTCTGGACGCGCAGGCAACGCTTGATTTTGTCAGAGGACGTCTGCCCATTGTCGCCTTCGAGGGTGGATCCCACCGCTTTGACCATATGGCAGAACTGATCGAAAGCCGACCAGACCTGTTCAATGACTACTGAATGCAAGATAAGTGCGAGCGGTCGCAACGCCCCCTCGCCAGCATGATTTAGCGCGACATTTAGGGAGAGCCAAATGGCCGAAGCGCTTGAAACCATCGACGGCATTGCCCGGCGCCTCGGTCGGGACGTGTATTATCTTGCGCTCGTTGACGGGGCCGGTGGCTTCAGGGATATCTACACCGATGTTTCTGAAATCACAGACTGGCTGGATTCGAGGCAGATCGGTTGGAGCCTTTGTGCGGGCTTTGACGAAAATACCGTTTGGATTGAAGGCGGGCCAGGCTGCATTTTCCTCGATATTCACCCCGATCTTGGGCCTGAGGCAATGGAAATGGTAGAAGCACATTTCATGGATGCTGAGGGCGAGCCATCCGTTCCAGGCTATACGCCGGCCATGCTGCGGCTCATGAAGGCGCTCAGCTTTGCCGGCAGGGACGATCCCGACTGTTGGGAGAACTTCTAGGTCTATCTTTGGGGGCTTGTTCAGGTTCATTTGGCAATTGGAAATTACTTTGCCTGGTCAGATAACCCGATGAAATGCGGATCCGGCGCCATCCGGATCGGCTTGAGCGCAAATCAAAACACTATCAGGAGTGACGGATGACAAACGAGATGCGGCGATTGCGCGTGATCGACTATGAAACGACTGGCGTGCCCGAAGACGCGGGGGCCGAAGTGATCGAACTTGCCTATGTCGACGTCGATCCCGTTACCTTGAGCATAACTGACAGATGGCGATCCTTCGCCAAGCCCGTTGGACCCATTCCGCCCCAAGTCAAAGCGGTGCATCACATTCTTGAAGAAGATGTTGCCGAAGCCCCTGCGACTGACGAACTCTGGCCGTTACTATTCCAAGGCTGTGGTCCGCACGACATCCTTGTTGCGCACAATGCCTCCTTTGAACAACATTTCCACAAGGGTGATGAGCGGGCCTGGATCGACACCTACAAAAGTGCGTTGGTGGTCTGGCCGGACGCGCCCTCGCACAGCAACCAAGTCCTGCGCTATTGGTTGAATCTTGACCAAGGCATAGGGTTTGACCGCATCGCCGCCATGCCGCCGCATCGTGCCTTGCCGGACGCTTATGTTACGGCGCATATCTTGATCCATCTTCTGCAGGCGATGACGATCGATGAAATGTTGCGCATCTCGGCAGAACCGGCGCTGTTGCGACGCATCGGGTTTGGAAAGCACAAGGGGATGCTCTTCTCAGAGGCACCGGCAGATTACTTGCGCTGGATCGTGGACAAGGCGGAGTTCGATGCAGACGTTACCGCTACGGCCCGTTATTGGTTAGACCGTGGCAGTAGCTGAGGACTACACCACCCCCAGCATCTGCTTGACCCAGCGCGGAACCAGATTGGTGGCTGTTCCGGTCATCATTTCGTCGAAGCTGCTCGCGCCCGCGGGATAGTCCAAATTGATTGACAGCGTTCTGATCCCGTATTCTCGTGCGATCGAGGCAAATCCCGCAGCAGGGTAAACTGTACCCGAGCTTCCGATCACGACGAACAAATCGCAAGCCGCAAGAGCGGCGCGGATCTCCGCCATGTGGTAGGGCCTCTCACCGAACCATACGATATCCGGGCGGCAGGCTTTTGCTCCACAGCTTGGGCATGTGTCTTCTGCGGACATGATCGGGGCGGCCTGCCATTTCATTCCACAACCAGCGCATTTGGCGCGCAAGAGGGCACCGTGCATCTGAAGCACATCGGCCGAGCCTGCCCGCTGTTGCAGGTCGTCGACGTTCTGGGTCACGATGAGCACTTTGCCTGAATAGTCGCGCTCGAGTTGTGCCAAAGCAAGGTGGGCAGCGTTCGGTTCAGCCTCAACGCAGGCTGCACGACGCAAGTTGTAGAATTCGTGGACCCGTGCCGGATCTTTGGCAAAGGCGCGCGGGCTGGCTAGTTCGGTTGGATTGAACTTAGCCCACAACCCTCCCTTGTCCCGAAACGTGCCCAGCCCACTTTCTGCTGAAATGCCTGCGCCTGTCAGAATAACGATGCTGCCCATAGTCCCTCGTCTGGTTGTGCGAATGCCATGGTGATCCCACCCCCCGTCACATTCGGTCATACCAACGGTTTAAAAGTGACCCCCACCCACAGAAGATATCGCGATGTTGGTCTGGGTTTCTCATTTGATTGTGGAGCGCCCCGAACTGAAGCTCACAGCGAGATGTGCGGCCTTCAGAGGATCCCGTTCCATTACGCAGGCAGATCCCCCTCAGCGAACAAGTTGGGGAAAAGTCGCTCCCGGTAGTCGAGAGGAAACGCCAAACGCACGGGCGTCTTCAGTGAGGCGGATAACAGGTAACCGGCTGATGTTAGCTTGCTCAGCGTGTTCCGCGCCGTGCGCTCGGCTTCGAGCTCGGCCCCGGCGAGGGCGCGTTCAATATCGCGCGGGCGAGTGTTGTGCCCCTCGATCAGGTTCGAGTAGTAGCAGTTCTTCACCCTGACCAAGTCCGCGAGCTCGGCCGCGCTGTCCGGATGCAGCCCCTGTCCAAGCCGGGCTGCCTAGCGCTGGATATCGACCGACAGATCCGCAAGACTGGCAGGTATATGCTCCTCGAAGAAGCATGGCTCGATTCTGCCGGGTGTCTCAAACATTTCTTGCCGATCTTGTGTCCACGGAAATAACAGCTCTTGTTAGCATTTTTGGCTGTGAAGTCCAAGCTTCTGCCGATGTGCCTTGCCGATCATTGGTGCCGATGTCTCGCAGCCGGATGTGGAGCATCCGCAGCGTCGGGAAATGTCCTCTC
>LNFM01005555.1_pt1 | contig 21678 bp, 24 predicted proteins | sample 596031 | NCBI WGS metagenome assembly LNFM01 (sample SAMN04254537, study PRJNA301005) | activated carbon metagenome | isolation source: dual media filters at the Ann Arbor, Michigan drinking water treatment plant | place: USA: Ann Arbor
GATTCCGCCAGCGCGTCACGAAATTCGCCGCGAAGTCGCCTGCTTTGCAGGACGATTACATCGACTGCTGGACCGGACTGAAAACACACTTCGACCCGAACAGCCGTGAGCCCAAATAATGAAGCTCGCATCGTTGAAAGAAGGCCGCGACGGGCGGCTCGTAATTGTTTCGCGCGACCTCAAGCGTTATATCGACGCCAGCATTGTGGCGCCCACGATGCAAGCAGCGCTAGAGTCTTGGACTGACACGAGCGCGCGGCTACGGGAATTGTCCGACGCGCTCGAAACTAACAGCGTATCGAGCAAAACATTTAACCCGATTGATTGCGCGGCGCCTCTGCCCCGTTCTTATGGATGGGCAGATGGCTCGGCTTACGTCAATCACGTCGAGCTCGTTCGCAAGGCACGCAACGCGGAGATGCCACAAAGTTTCTGGACTGACGCCTTGATGTATCGCGGTGGCTCGGATCGTTTTCTGGGGCCACGTGATCCCTCGAAATTCTCCGATGCAGCATGGGGTATTGATTTCGAGGCGGAAGTCGCTGTTATCGTCGATGACGTACCCATGGGCATCAGCCCCGAAGAAGCACGGAAGAACATTCTGCTCGTGCTCATCGTGAATGACGTCAGTCTTCGTAATCTCATTCCGGGTGAACTAGCGAAAGGCTTTGGCTTCTTTCAGTCGAAAGCACCGACAGCGTTTTCGCCCGCCGCTGTAACGCCGGATGAGCTGGGTAACGCCTGGGATGGTGGTACGTTGAATCTTCCGTTGCATTCTTATGTGAACGGCAAGCTGTTCGGTAAGCCGAACGCAAAGACCGATATGACTTTTGACTTTGGGAAGCTCATCGCCCACGCAGCGCGTACGCGGCCGCTTTCATGCGGGATGATCGTCGGCTCCGGTACAGTTTCCAATAAGGATGCAGATGGCGGTCCAGGCAGGACCATCGAGGAAGGTGGCGTTGGCTACTCTTGCATCGCGGAAATTCGAGCTGTAGAGACGATCCGCAACGGTAAGCCGTCGACGCCGTTTCTATCCTTCGGCGACAACGTAAAAATCGAGATGCTAGACGCTGAGGGAAAATCCATTTTCGGCGCAATCGACCACGCGGTGACGAAGGCGTAGCTAGCTAAGGTTTGTGTGATGTCGGTAGCTCGAGTAGTTATGCTATGGCTGCGCATAAACGATAAGTGGTTGTGCGAGTTCGTAAGAAATATTTCCGACGCTTCAGCAGGTCAGATTTACGTCGGGCCCAGTCTCTAAGAACGACTATGCAGCTCGTAAGAATTACAAAGTAGCCTTCAGACTTGTTGTAAATGACGAGAAATCTAACAAGTTGAAATCGGCCAACAGCCTTGTTGGAACGCTTTGTCGGAATGAGTAATGACAACCACTCTAACTACTTGAAAATATTGGCGACCCCGGCAGGAATCGAACCTGCGACCAACAGCTTAGAAGTTGCTAGAATACTCAACGTTTTCAACGGCTATTCCGACAAAACAGCCCTCCCGGCAGCGTTGTTAGGTAAGGCGAGATTTCAGTTTGTCGGAATACGTTTTCTGACGTTTTGAGGCTGATTGTTAGCCCCTATCAAACGACCCGGCACGACACCTTTAAGTATCCGCGAAAGCGCACGCGACCGCCGCCAGTGGGCACGGCCGTGAGTTCGTATCCCGGAAATCGTACAAGAAACCGGGAGATCGCTATCGCGCCTTCAAGCCGCGCCAGATTCATGCCGACGCACTGATGGATGCCCGACGCGAACGCGAGATGCCGGTTCGGCGCTCGGCCGACATCGAATTTTTGAGGCTCGGCAAATTCGTGCGGGTCGCGGTTCGCCGCTCCGATGCAGACGGTAATCTTCGTATTCTCCGGCATCGTGACACCGCCGATCTCGACGGGCTTTACCGTGATGCGGTTACCAAGCTGGTTCGAGCTCTCGTAGCGCAGCACTTCCTCGATCGCAGTTTTAATCAGGCCGGGCTCGTCCAACAGACGTTTCTTCTGATCAGGAAAGCGGGCGAGCGCGACGAGGCCGTTTCCTATCAAGTTCGTGGTCGTCTCGTGGCCTGCATTCAGCAGAAAGATGCAGTTATGCAGCAGCTCTTTTGACGTCAGCTTCTCGCCGTTAACATCGCCCTGGATTAGTTTCGTCAAAACGTCTTTGTCGGGATTTCCAGGATTCTTGCGCCGGTCTTCGATCAAGCCTTCGAGATAGTCGACAAATTCCGTAACCGCGCGATTGCCACGCTCGAACGCAGCTGGCGCCACGACGGGTTCCAGCGCGCCAAGGATCGCAAGCGACCATTCGCGCAACGGCCCCCGCTCGCCGCGCGGCACGGCAAGCAAATTGCCGATGATTTCGATCGGGATTGCGCTCGCGAAATCTTCGATCAGATCGACATTGCGCTTGTCGGCCATCGCGTCGATTAGCTGATCGACAAGCACGATAAGGCCGGATTCAAGTTCGGCAATCGCCCGCGCGGTAAGCGCACCGAAAATGAGACGCCGTACCCGCGTGTGCAGCGGCGGATCGTTGAAAACGAGACTTGTGGTGTGATGCTCGTAGAGTGGCGAGTCACCGTATTTCGGCTTGAACTCCACTTTCTTGTCAGAGCTGCAAGCCTCGGTATTTTTGTAAACACCGAGGATGTCGCGATAGCGCGTCAGAAAATATGAACCGTCAGGCATGCGCTTGACGGGTTCGTGTTCCTGAAGGGCTGTGTAATAAGGATACGGATCGGTGTAAAAATCAGCCGGCAGATTGCTGATGTCGAAAGCCGCGGCGAGCGCTTCAGGAGTCGATGACATATTCCATCCTCCCTAACTACCAATCGCTCGCTTAACGAATTGCCAGACTTTCTCCGGCGCTTCGACATGGACGTTGTGCCCTGCACCTTCGAGCAGGATCGCATCGGGATCAATGGCTCGCATATCCGCGAGTGTCACCATCGGATCATTCGCTCCCGCGGCGAGCAGAATTGCAGGTTTCGCCCGCCGCAGCGCATCGGGTACCGATTGCCCGACCGCCGAGAAGCTCGCAGGCTCCTGTGCCACTTTCCATCCGCTGTCCGCAGCGGCAATGCCTGCGTCGATATCCGGCGACTTCGGATCGACGAGACCAACAATGCCCGCCATTTTGAGGTAACGATCGACCGCCTCTTCGCGCGTGGCAAAGATTTTTGGAGGACGCTTCGCGAGATCGAGCGCCTTGTTCTTTTCGTCTTCGCTCCAGCGAATCTTCACGCCGAAGGCGAGCGCGCGTTGCGGTGTCAGCCCGAATTCACCGCTTGCAACAACCGCCGCCACGACGCCGCCAAAGGAATGACCGAGCAGGATGACGTTTTCTCCGGCCTCGTCATCCAGCAGTGCGGCAACGTCGCGCGCATGCTGCTCAAACGTGTAAGGCCCGCTCTTGATGGAACGGCCATGTCCGCGAAAGTCCGGCGCAAGCCAGCGCCCCTTCCATTCGCGCGCAAGAATTTTCTGAAACGGCCGCCACACCGCTGCCGTCGCGCCGAGGCCATGCAGAAGTACAAGTAATCGGCCGCCGTTTCCGCCCTGCTCCGCGAACAAAGTGCTCATAAGCCGAGATAGGCCTGGGTCACGCGGGGATCGCTCGCGAGCGCCTTGGCCGATCCATCGAGAATAATCTTGCCGGTTTCCAGAACATAGGCGCGATCCGAGATTGCTAGTGCCGCGGTCGCATTCTGCTCGACGAGCAGGACAGTGATCCCGCGCTTCGGCAGGCTCGCGACCGAATTCAGGATTTGCTCGACCAGCATCGGCGCGAGACCCATCGACGGCTCATCGAGCAGCAGAAGTTGCGGCCTGGTCATCAAGGCGCGGCCGACCGCGAGCATCTGCTGCTGGCCGCCGGAAAGCGACCCGGCCGGAATTTGGCGTTTCTGCGCAAGCACCGGAAACATCTGATAGATCGCTTCGAGATCGGCCGTTACCTCGCGATCGCGTCGTGCCCAGGCGCCGAGCTTCAGATTGTCTTCGACCGAGAGCGGACCGAATACCTGACGGCCCTCTGGCACCTGCGCGACGCCGAGCCGCGAGCGCAGATGTGCCGCAACGTTCGAAATATCTTTTCCCTGCCAGCGCACGCTACCGCCGGAAATCGGCTGCACACCCGAGAGCGCACGCAGGAAGGTCGTCTTGCCGGCACCGTTCGAGCCGATCAGCGAGACGATTTCGCCTTCGCGCACCTCGACTGAAATGCCGTGTAGGACTTCGATGCGGCCATAGCGGCTTTTCAGACCCGCAACCTCAAGCATGGGCCGCCCCTTCGACCGCAGCTTTCCCGAGATAGGCCGCAATCACTTTCGAGTTCGCGCGCACTTCCTGCGCGGATCCTTCCGCAAGCGTCCGCCCGGTTTCGAGGACATGAATGCGGTGAGAGATTTTCATGACCAACCGCATGTCGTGCTCGACTAGCACGACTGCTATCCCACGCGCTGCGATCTTCTGAATGATGTCGTCGATCTCCGCGGTCTCGGTGGCATTGCAGCCGGCCGCGGGCTCGTCGAGCAGGAGTATCTTTGGCTCAGCGGCGAGCGCACGCGCAATCTCCAGCCGCTTCAAGGCGCCGTAAGGAAGATTACCCGCGACTTGATCGCTGATATTTTTGAGGCCGACGAAAGCAAGTAGTTCCTCGGCTTTCGCGCGTGTATCCGCGTTTTGTTTTTTTACCGACGGCAGCGCGAACAGATGCGGCAGCACGCCACGCTCCTCGTGCAGGTGCCGGCCGACCATTACGTTTTCGACCGCGGTCATGCGGAAGAATATCTGCAAGTTCTGAAAGGTGCGGGAAAGCCCGAGTGCGCTCAACTGATGCACCGGAAAGCGCGTGACATTCTTTCCGTGCAACTCAACCTGCCCGCGCGTGGGTGTGTAAATGCCCGATATCACATTAAAAAGCGTGGTCTTTCCGGCGCCGTTCGGACCGATGATCGCGAAGATTTCGGCAGGCTTTACATTAAGCGAAACGCCTTGCAACGCCGTCACGCCGCCGAATTCGATCCCGATGTCGCGAACCGAAAGCAGGTTCATGACCGCCTCCGGAAAATACGATTGGCGAGCGCCGGAACGATGCCCTCGCGCAGAAACATCATGAAGAGGATGATGAGCAGCCCGAGCACGATGTGCTCATACTCGTGAAACACCGTCAGCACTTGCGGCAGAATTGTCAGGAACGCGGCACCGACGATGCTGCCGATGATCGAGCCCAAGCCGCCAAGCACGGCCATGGTCACAAATTCGATCGAGCGTAGAAAGTCAGCGGTGCGCGGCGTGACGCCACCGTCGTAAAGCGCGAGAAAGGCGCCCGCTATCGAGGCATAAATCGCCGACAGAACAAACGCGGTAAGTTTGTAGCGCGCAATATCGATGCCGAGTACGCCTGACGCCGGCTCGCTGTCATGGATCGCGCGAAAGGCACGGCCGGTCGGGCTTTCAATCAAATTCATGGCGAGCCACGCCGCGACGACCAGGCTGATGCCGGAAATCCAGTACCAGGTGACAGGACCGCGTGCGATCCAACCGAAAATCTCAAGTCGCGGCACCGACATGCCGTCCGGCCCGCCAGTGAAACGTGCTTCGTTCGTGAACACCATCGCAATCAGAATGCCCATACCGAGGGTTGCGACCGCGAGATAATGTCCTTTCAATTTCAGGATTGGACGCCCGATCAGAAAAGCCAGCCCACCCGCGAGTGCCGCGCCTAGCGGCAGCGAGGCCCAACCGGGAATGCCGAAATGGGTGGGGCCAACGGCGACGGCATAGGCGCCAATGCCGAAAAAGCCGCCATGGCCGAGGCTCACCTGCCCTGCGAAGCCCATCACGAGATTGAGCCCGAGAACCGCGAGCGCGAAAATGAAAGTCAGAGTGGCAATACGAAAATAGAAATTCGACGGCATCACGAAAGGAAGCAGCAGAACAAGCATGGCTACCGCGAGTACAACACCGTGACGGCGCAATACGTTTTGCATCGTCATACGCGCTCGACACCGGCTTTGCCGAACAAGCCGTTCGGCATCACGAAGAGCACCAGCAGAATGACAATGAAGGCAATCGCGTCCTTGTATGCCGAGGAGATATAGCCTGCCCCGAAAGCTTCCAGCAGCCCGACGACCAACCCGCCGACGATGGCGCCTAGCGGATTACCCATGCCGCCCAGCATCGCCGCCGAAAATCCTTTCAACGCGAGCAACGTGCCGACATCATAATTGGTGAGCGTAATCGGTGTCACCAGAATTCCGCCGAATGCGCCGATGGCCGCGGACACGCCGAACGACGCGCAGATGATCCAGACCGTGTTGATGCCGACGAGGCGCGCTGCCATCCGGTTCGCTGCAGTCGCAATCATGGCCTTGCCCATCAGCGTGCGCGACATAAAGAGCCACAGCAGCAGCACGATGATCGCGGCTCCCGCCAGCACAAGTATGCTTTGCGGCAGGATCGTCGCGCCGCCGATGCGCAGCGGCTCGCCGGGAACAAACGGCGGCAACGCATGAAAGCGCTTGTCGAACAAGACCGACGCGAGCCCGCGAAGAAGAATAGATGCCCCGATCGTAATAATAATGAGCGTCACTGCCGACGCGCCTTTGGCCGGTTCGATCGCCAGAAGGTGAAGCGAGATGCCAACCAGAACCGCAACGGCAATCGCGAGCAACGCCGCGAGCGGCAACGGCACACCCGCCAGATGCGCAAAAACCGTTACCATGCCGCCGAGCATGACGAATTCGCCTTGCGCGAAGTTGATCACGCCAGATGCATTGTAGATCAGCGTGAAGCCGAGCGCGACCAGCGCATAGATCGCGCCGACCGTCAGCCCGGAAAAAGCATATTGAAGAAACTGCGCCATTTACGCGCGACCCCTTCCTGGAAAAGGACCGGGACGGCGAACCCGCCGTCCCGTAGTTGCTCAGGAGAAACTAGTTATTCGGCCAGCGTCCAGTTGCCGCCCTTGATCTCCAGAATCTTGAACGCGGTGAGATCGAGACCGAGATGGTTGTTCGCCGACATGTTCACGACACCGCCGGTACCGATGAAGTTTTTGGTCTTCTCGATTTCATCGCGGACTTTTGACTTGTCTTTGGCTCCGCCCGCGCGCTGCATCGCTTCGACCATTATCATGAAGCCGTCGTACATGTGGCCGCCGAAAGTGGAGACCGGTTGCTTGGTCTCGGCTTCGTATTTGGCCTTGTAAGCAACGACGACCTTCTTCTGCGGATCGCTCTCAGGAAGAATATCTGCAACGAGAAGTGCCGCCGCCGGAAGACGGACACCGTTCGCAGCATCGCCTGCGAGATCGATGAATTGCTTCGAACCGACGCCGTGGCTCTGATAGAGCGGCACTGCGATGCCGAGCTGACGATAGTTACGCGTCACGATCGCAGGGCCCTGGCCGAAACCGGTATTGATCACCGCCTGAATATCAGCCTTCGCCTTGATGTTCGCGAGCTGCGGGGTCATGTCGGTGTCGCGCGGACCATAGCTTTCCGTATGCAACACTTGGATGCCGTACTTCGTCAGCACCGTCATGCACTGGTCATGCATCGATTTCCCGAATGCGTCCGTGCCGGTAATGATCGCGATCTTGGTCAGCTTGCGCTTCTGGAGATCGACGAAGATCTTTTCGCAGGCCATCAAATCGGTGTGCGGAGTCTTGAAATTCCATTTGTATTTCGGATCGACCGCGGCAACAGCGCCCGCGAAATTGATCAGCGGAATTTTCGCTTCTTCCGCAAGCGGGATCATCGCCATCGTGGTCGCGGTGGTAGAGCCCGCGAGCAACGCATCGACCTTGTCTTCTTCGATCAGACGCGTCGCAAAGGTGCGCGCCTGGCTCGGGTCACCGCCGTCGTCATAGATGATGACCTGAAGTTTCTGGCCGTTGATGCCGCCCTTGGCGTTGATTTCAGCGGCATAAATCTCGAGCGTCTTTTTCTCGGGATCGCCGAGAAACGAAGCGGGTCCGGTGACCGAAAGCACAGCACCGATCTTGATCTGCGCATCCGCGATGCTGGCGGACGCAAACACGAAAACTCCAACCGCGAGAACTTTACGAAGCAAGCTCATTTAGATTCCTCCCATGGCATTTATCGGCCGGCGGAGCCGGACGCGTTCTTTCCGTCATTGAAGGAACGGTACGGGCAAAACATCGCCCGCGGTCGTCCTCCCTCTATGTTCGCGCCGTCGTTCGATTTGCGGCGCGTTGACACTCGTTACCGTACGCCATATTAATTCCCTGACCAACCGGTCGGTCAAGTCTGATTGAATAAAAATTTTCGCGTCATGGGGTCCGATAGAGAGGCCCAAGCCGCATTACCGGGTTTGTTCGGGGACGCCATGGAAGAAGCGCCAATCCTTTCCAGTACGCAGGGCAAGTATCGCGTCATTACGCTCAATCGCCCGCAGCGGCTCAACTCATTTAATGAGGCGATGCATGCTGCACTGCGGGACGCGCTCTCGGACGCGACGCGCGATCCGAATTGCCGCGCATTGCTTGTCACCGGAGCGGGACGCGGTTTCTGTGCGGGCCAGGATTTGTCGGACCGGAATGTATCGGGCGGCAATCGCCCCGACCTTGGGCAAACGATCGGCACCTTCTACAATCCGCTGATCAAGACGATTAAGTCGATGCCCTTCCCGACCGTTTGCGCCGTGAATGGCGTCGCAGCCGGCGCCGGCGCCAATATCGCGCTTGCCTTCGACATCGTAGTCGCCGCGCGCTCCGCGAACTTCATTCAGGCTTTCTCCAAGATCGCGTTGATCCCGGATTCCGGAGGCACCTGGTCCTTGCCGCGCTTGGCGGGTGCCGCCCGCGCGCGTGCTCTTACAATGCTTGCAGAACCGCTTTCGGCAGAGCAGGCAGAAAGCTGGGGCGTGATCTGGAAAGCGGTCGATGACACGGCGCTGATGACGGAAGCCGGAAAGATTTGCGAACAGCTCGCAAACGGTCCGACCGCTGCTCTCGTCGAAATCCGGCGGGCGCTGGACAGCGCGGAGACGAATACGCTGGAGGCGCAGCTCGAACACGAGCGTACCGTGCAATCGCAACTCGGTGCTGCCGACGATTACGCCGAAGGCGTCAAGGCTTTTATGGAAAAGCGAGCCGCTCACTTCTCGACACGAAAGGCCGGCTGATGGACGCGCTCACTATTGCCAAAGCCTCCGCAGACAAAATGTGGGCCGACGACGAAGCAAGCCGCAGCCTCGGCATGCAGATAGTTTCCGTCTCGCCCGGTAAAGCGGCGATGACGATGACCGTCACCGACAAGATGGTGAACGGTCACAAGATCTGTCACGGCGGCTATATTTTCCTGCTCGCCGACTCCACGTTCGCCTTCGCCTGTAACACCTACAACCAGATCACTGTCGCGCAGCAGTGCGCGGTCACCTTCATTCGCCCCGGCAAGCTCGGTGACAAGTTGCGTGCCGACGCGGTGGAAATTTGCAAATCCGGCCGGTCTGGCATTTACGACATCACCGTCACGCGCGAAGATGGAACCGTAATCGCCGAATTCCGCGGTCATTCGCGCTCGATCGACGGCGAAATCGTACCCGGTCTCACGGCAGCCAATGGAAACGGCAATGCTCGATAAATCTTCCTACCAACCCTATGACGTCGAGCCGATCGAGCGCGCTTCTCGCGACGAGATCGCGGGTTTGCAGCAAAAGCGCCTGCGCTGGACGCTGGAGCACGTCTATAAAAATGTACCGGCATACAAGAATAAGTTCGATGCAGCCGGCGTCTCGCCCAACGACTTCAAGAATCTCGAAGACCTCGCCAAATTCCCCTTCACCGTGAAGGCCGACCTTCGCGACAACTACCCTTTCGGCATGTTTGCCGTGCCGCAGGACAAGGTCGTTCGCATTCACGCCTCTTCCGGCACCACCGGAAAACCGACCGTCGTCGGCTATACGCAGAACGACATCAATACCTGGTCACACGTGATGGCGCGCTCGATCCGCGCCTCCGGCGGACGGCCGGGCATGAAGGTGCATATCTCCTACGGCTATGGCTTATTCACCGGGGGCTTAGGCGCGCATTACGGCGCGGAGAAACTGGGCTGCACTGTGATCCCCATTTCCGGCGGCATGACCGAGCGGCAGGTGCAACTGATCGAAGATTTCAAACCCGAAATCATCATGGTTACGCCCTCTTATATGCTCGCAATCCTCGACGAATATCGCGCGAAGGGATTAGACCCGCGCAAATCGCCGCTGCAAATCGGCATCTTCGGTGCCGAGCCCTGGACCAATTCGATGCGCGCGGAAATTCAGGAAGCATTCGACATGGATGCGGTCGACATCTACGGCCTCTCCGAAGTCATGGGGCCCGGTGTCGCGAACGAATGCGTCGAGACCAAAGACGGCCTCCATGTCTGGGAAGATCATTTCTATCCCGAGATTATCGACCCCGAGACCGGAAAAGTGCTTCCGGACGGCGAGAAAGGCGAACTCGTCTTTACTTCTCTCACGAAGGAAGCGTTTCCGATCATCCGCTATCGCACACGCGATCTGACACGGCTCTTGCCCGGCACCGCGCGCTCGATGCGACGCATGGAAAAAATTACTGGGCGCTCGGACGACATGATGATCATCCGCGGCGTTAACGTGTTTCCGACGCAGATCGAGGAACTTCTGCTTCGCTGCAACAAGCTCGCGCCGCACTACCAGATTGAGCTCACGCGCGACGACCGGCTAGATGTCGTGCTCTTGATGGTCGAGGCGCGCGAAGGCGCCGCGGAAAACGAAAGCAGCGCGGAAGGTGCGAAGCTTGCTGAACTGATCAAGAACAACATTGGCGTCTCCGCCAAGGTGAAGGTCTCGGCCCCCGGCGGGGTCGAGCGCTCCGCCGGCAAGGCGCGCCGTATCATCGACAAGCGGCCAAAGGAATAAACATGGGTCGTCCTCGCGCCGCGGATTACGACGGCAAACGAAAAGCGATCCTCGATCGCTCCGCGAAGCTGTTTGCAAGGAACGGCTACGACCGCACCTCTATGTCGGAGGTGGCGTCGGCGTGCCGCGTCTCGAAGGCGCTGCTCTACCACTACTACGTGAACAAAGACGAATTGCTGTTCGACATTCTTCGGGCGCATCTCGACGACCTGATCAGCGCGGTTCGTGCCGTTAACGAGAAACTCGCGCCGAAGCCACGGCTTCGCGCGCTGGTCGGCGCGCTGTTAGAAGCCTATCGCGATGCCGACAGCCAGCACAAAATCCAGATCAACGAATTATCGAAATTGCCGGCCGCGAAACGTCAGCAACTGATTGCGCTGGAGCGCGAGCTGGTGCTGATTTTTTCCGGCGCAATCGGCGCTGTAAACAAAAACATCGGCACTTCGCCGCGGTTGCTGAAGCCCGTCACGATGTCGCTGTTCGGCATGTTGAACTGGCATTACATGTGGTTCCGTGAAGGCGGCCCCATGAGCCGTGAAGAATATGCGGATCTTGCGACCCAGTTGCTGATCGAGGGTGCTGCGTCGCTATCGACCACGCCCGCTGCGCGGCGTGCCGCGGTCTAAAGCTGATCGAAGTCGACTGCGACCTTGCTGGTGTTCGGCCGCGACTGACAGGTCAGCACGAAGCCTGCCTTCATTTCCCAGTCTTCCAGCGAATAGTTGTGCTCCATCGTCACGTCGCCCTCGGTCAGCTTGGCGCGGCAGGTGCAGCACATTCCGCCTTTGCAGGAAAACGGCAGATCGAGCCCGGCACGCAAGCCCGCATCGATGATGGTGTCGCCGGCCTTCATCGGCACGTCGTATTGAATGCCGTTCAGCGTGATCGATGCATTGACATCGGTGCTATCGGCGATCGTCGTTGCGGGATTTTTCGTGGCAATCGGCAACCCATCTGTCGAAAAATACTCGACATGGATGCGCGACTGATCGAGGCCAAGGCTGCGAAGTGCCTCCTCGCCTTCTTTCACAAGACCGCCTGGGCCGCAGAGAAACGCATGTGCGATTTTCCCCGCAGGCAGCGAGCTTTTCAAAAGGCTGACGATCTTTTCGCGGTCGAGCCGCCCGCTGAGCAGAGCAATCTCCTGCAGTTCGCGTGACAGCACATGGTGCACCACCAGCCGGTCGAGGAATTGATCCTTCAAATCCTCGAGCTGATCCTTGAACATGATGCTGCGCGCATTGCGGTTACCGTAAATCAAAATGAACCGGCTCTTCGGTTCGCGCGTCAGCATCGTGCGGATCATGGAATTGACCGGCGTGATGCCGGAGCCGGCGGCGACCGCTAAATACGTGCGCTCTTCGTCCGGCGCGGGCGCGACCCCGAAGCGGCCTTGCGGCGTCATGACTTCGATTTCGTCGCCCGTCTTCAGCTTCTCGTTCGCCCAGGACGACATGCTGCCGCCATCGACCTTTTTCACGGCGATGCGAAGCTCGTTGTCGTCCATGCCGGCGCAGATCGAATACGAGCGGCGCTGCTCCTTGCCATTCTCGCCGAGCTTGAGCGTCAGATGCTGTCCCGGACGAAAGCGATAGGCATCGCGGAGCGCTTCCGGAATATCGAAGGCGATCGATACCGCGTCCGGCGTTTCGCGGCGAAGGTCCGCGACTTTCAGTTTGTGAAAAGCAATCGACATGACGCGCTCAGATGCACTTGAAGTAATCGAACGGCTCGGCGCACGCCTTGCAGCGCCACAGCGCCTTGCAAGATGTGGAGCCGAATTCGGAGATGCGTTCGGTGTTCGCCGACTTGCATGTCGGACATTCGATAGTCTCTTCACCGAACAAAGCGCGGCGGCCTGCTTTGCCGCTCGGTGGCGCAATGCCGAATTCGCGAAGTTTTTCCTTGCCGGCGTCCGACATCCAGTCGGTCGACCAGGCCGGCGACATTACGGTCGTCACCTTCGGTTGCTCGAACCCGGCGCGCTCCAGCGCGAGTTCGACTTCCAGCGTGATCATGTTCATCGCCGGGCAACCGAGATAGGTAGGCGTAATCAACGCCTCCACCTTGCCCTCGCCGCTCACGCGAATTTCGCGGAGCACGCCAAGGTCCTCAATGGTGAGCACAGGTAGTTCGGGATCGACAACCGCCGCCGCCGCTTCCCAGGCACGGGCGCGGATGCGCACTGTATCGAGATGTTCGATCACCGCGCTCACCATTGCGCTCCCGGATAGGTGCGCTGGAGAAACTGCATGTCGGCAAGGATATAGCCGAGGTGTTCGCTGTGGCGGCCGGTGCGGCCACCGGTCTGGGCGAAACTCTGCGCTGGAATTTTCAACGTTGCTTCCGTGAAAACACGCTGGATCGTACGCTCCCATTCGCTGCGCAGGTTTGCTGGATCGGCAGCAATGCCGGCATCGATCAATGCGCCTTCGATCTCATCGCTTTCGAACAGTTCGGTCGTATAGGCGAACAGTTCGTCGAGCGCTGTTTGTGCGCGTTCGCGGCTTTCTTCCGTACCGTCACCGAGGCGAATAACCCATTCGCCGCTGTGGCGAATATGATAGGCCATTTCTTTCTCGGCCTTGACGGCAATGGCTGCGAGTGTCGCATCCTTTGATTTTGCCAGAGCGGCATAGAGCGGATGTACGTAAGCTGCGAATAGAAATTGCCGAATTATGGTCGCGGCGAAATCTCCATTCGGCTGCTCGGCCAGGAGAACGTTGCGCCAATCCTGCGCATCGCGAAAATAAGCGAGCATGTCTTCGTCACGGTCTTTGCCTTCGACTTCGCCGGCATAAGAGTAGAACGCACGCGCCTGCCCGATCAGATCGAGACCCATATTGCCGAGCGCAAGATCTTCTTCGAGCGCAGGCGAATGCCCGATCCATTCGGACAGACGATGCCCGAGGATCAGTGCATTGTCGGCAAGCCGGAGCGTATAAGCGAAGAGTGGTGTCTCGGCCATGAGACTGCTCACATATGCCCGACTTCGTCGGGAATATCGTAGAAGGTCGGGTGACGATATATTTTCGACTCCGACGGCTCGAACATCACGTCTTTGTCGGTAGGGTCAGACGCCGTGATCGAATTGGACGGCACGACCCAGATCGAATGCCCCTCGCCGCGGCGCGTATAAACATCGCGCGCAGCCTGCAAGGCCATGGTCGCGTCCGTCGCGTGCAAGCTACCGGCGTGACGATGCGACAACCCGTTCTTCGAGCGGATGAACACTTCCCAAAGCGGCCAGTGCGGTTCGGTTTTCTGTTCGGTCGTTTTCTGTTCTGTCATGGCATCATCTACTCCGCTGCGACTTTTGCCGCGACTTCGCGGTTGCGACGTTTCTCGGCGTAAGCGAGTGCCGCTTCGCGCACCCAGCGGCCTTCATCATGCGCGGTGCGGCGCTGCTTCATGCGCTGCTTGTTGCAGGGGCCGTCGCCCGCAATCACGCGCTTCAGCTCGGACCAGTCGATCGCGCCGAAGTCCCAATGCTTGGTCTTTTCATTGAACTTCAGATCGGGATCGGGAAACTCGAGGCCGATAAAATGGCCCTGTGGCACCGTCGCATCGACGAATTTCTGGCGGAGATCATCGTTCGAAAAGCGCTTGATCTTCCAGCGCATGGTGACATCCGAGTGCTGGCTCTCTTTGTCGGAAGGCCCGAACATCATCACCGACGGCCACCACCAGCGGTTCAGCGCATCCTGCGCCATCGCCTTCTGCTCCGGCGTGCCGCGCGCGAGCGTCATCATGATCTCGTAGCCCTGACGCTGATGGAAGCTTTCTTCCTTGCAGATGCGGATCATCGCGCGCGCATAAGGCCCGTAGGAGCAACGACAAAGCGGGATCTGATTCATGATCGCCGCGCCATCGACCAGCCAACCGATAGCGCCGATATCGGCCCAGGTCAGAGTCGGATAATTGAAGATCGACGAATATTTCGCTTTGCCGGAGAGCAATTGATCGAACATCTGTTCGCGCGAGGTACCGAGCGTCTCGGCCGCCGAATAGAGATAGAGGCCATGGCCACCCTCATCCTGCACCTTGGCGAGCAACGCCGCCTTACGGCGCAGCGTCGGCGCACGTGTGATCCAGTTGCCCTCAGGCAGCATGCCGACAATTTCAGAATGCGCATGCTGCGAAATCTGGCGCGTCAGCGTTTTGCGGTAGGCCTCCGGCATCCAGTCGTTCGGCTCAATCTTGAGCTCGGCATCGACATGCGCCTGAAAACGCGCCTCGAGCTTCGGATCGGATGCAGCCGTTGCTTCTTCTTTGACGTTCAGGGCCTGAGTGTACATCGGGCGCGTCCTCAAAAAGGGGCCAGCTTGTAATCCCCATAATATGTTACAGAATACTTTGAAGTCAATAATTCTTGTAACGTATTTTATCGATGCCTAGTGCGCTGCGGCAAAGCGTTGGAAAAGCTTCGCATTCGGCTTAGGCAGGACGCTTTTCTCGTCCGCCTGGCAGGCGTCGAGATAGCGCTCCGAGGCTGGAATCACCTTGGCGTAAATCTCCGCCGCAAGCCGACGTGCCGCCTCGCCCGGCCAATCCGGAACAAGCCCGTGCGGAAGCGCCGGATCGCGCAGCACGATGCGACGGAATTCCTGGATCAAGAGCAGGCGCACCGTCAAGGCGTCGTCGTCGCTGAATTTCGCACCTTTCGCGAGCGACTCACGCAGACTTCGAAACAGCGCAAGAAATTCACGATAGCGGTCCGCGAGATCGTCGAGTTTGTACGAACTGCGGAGAATTTCGACGGCGGCATCCGATACCGGCACGTCAAGCACGTGAATTCCTTTGGTATTCTTCAAGATGGCGGCAGGATCAATGGAAACATAAGTCATCGCATTGAGAGCGGCGAAGCCTGAATGTTCGAGCGACTTGCGCTGCGCGGCCCTCGCCGAAGCCTCACCGTTCAGAAGCGCAAGACGGATGGACTTTGCCGCTTCCGCTTTGCGAGGGAAATAAATCCGTTTGGTCGCTTCCGCAAAAGCGCCCTCGCCCTGTTTCGACAAGCGATAGAATGTGTTGCGCCCGACCTTCTTTCGCTCAAGCCATTTTTCGGTCGTCAGCCGCGAGATCGCAGTTCGCACATGTCCGCTGTCGATCTTAAAGAGCGCCATAATGCGGCTGATATCGCCGAGCGAGAGGCTCCCGCCTCGCGGTACGATCGCGTCACCATATAAAGTGATGATCAGCGAGCCAGCCCGCACGGGCTTGCGGCGGTTAAAGGCGGCAACAAGCTCGCGCGCAAATCTGTTCGTTTCCATTATCAGCCACCCATTGCCGCCGCTTTATAGCGGCAAGCGCACACACGGCGAAATCCACCGGAACAGCGCAATAGAGCTTTTCGCTGACCGACCGGTTGGTCTATAATCCGGTCTTGAGACCGCGCCAGTAAATCGCGGCGATACAGGGTGGAATTCATGACTGCCGTTCTTCAGAGCAATATTTGCGGCCGCTGGGTCGCTCCCACATCGGATCTCGTGGAAATTCCGAGCGCGATCGATGGCTCGGTCGTGGCGAAAGCTGGAAGCGGCGGGATCGATTTCGCGGCTGCCGTCGCGTTCGCACGAAAGACCGGCGGCAAATCGCTGCGCGCCCTCACTTTCCATCAGCGCGCCGACATCCTGAAGAAGCTTGCGACCTACCTCTCCGAGAAGAAAGAACCGCTTTACGCGCTCGCGGCACATACGGGTGCCACCAAGCGCGACAACATGGTCGACATCGAGGGCGGGATCGGCACACTCTTCGCCTATGCCTCGCGCGGCCGCCGCGATCTTCCCGCCGAAAATTTCATCGTCGAAGGACCGAACGAGGTTCTTTCCAAAGGCGGCAAGTTCGTAGGCACGCACATTCTGACGCCTCGGGCTGGCATTGCCGTCCACATCAACGCGTTTAATTTTCCGGTATGGGGTCCGCTCGAGAAATTCGCGCCGGCGTTCCTCGCTGGCATTCCGGTGATTACCAAACCCGCGACGGCTTCCGCCTATGTCAGCGAGGCGTTGGTGCGCCTGATCGTTCACTCCGGCTTGCTGCCTGAAGGCTCGCTGCAACTGATCTGCGGTCCGACGGGTAATCTGCTCGATCAACTGAACGGACAAGACAGTCTCTGTTTCACCGGATCGATCGATACTTCCGACAAGCTCCGCAATCATCCCACGATTTCAAAGAATGCAGTGCGGTTCGTCGCCGAGCGCGACTCGCTGAATTCCGCCGTTCTGGGGACAGACGCCATCGCCGGCACACCGGAATTTGACCTCTTTATAAAAGAAGTCGTGCGCGAGATGACGGTGAAGGCTGGGCAGAAGTGCACGGCGATCCGCCGCGTGTTCGTTCCGCGTGCGCAGGAAAGCGCTGTCATCGACGCGCTGAAAGCACGCCTTGCAGCTATCAAGATTGGCGATCCGCGCGCCGAAGATACGCAGATGGGCGCGCTCGTTAGTCTTTCGCAAAAGCGCTCGGTGCAGGAAACAATTCGGGAAATCGCAAAGGAGTCCGAAATCGTGTTCGGCGATCCGGCTTCGTCGGGCACGGATGCGGCCGCGCTAAAAAGCGGTGCATTCATTTCGCCGGTGCTTCTGCGTTGCGCAAAACCGATGGATGCAAAGCGCGTACATGTTACCGAAGCGTTCGGTCCCGTGGCGACGGTGATGCCCTATGACAATCTCGATGAAGCCATCGAACTCGTCGCAAAAGGCGAAGGCAGCCTGGTCGCCTCGGTGTTCACCTACGACCCGGCGATCGCGTCGGCCTTGGTGTTCGGCATTGCGCCCTATCACGGCCGTCTGCTCGTAATCGATCGGGACAGCGGCAAGGAGTCGACAGGTCACGGTTCGCCCCTTCCTTTTCTCGTGCACGGCGGGCCGGGACGCGCCGGCGGCGGCGAGGAATTGGGCGGCATGCGCAGCGTCCATCACTATCTGCAACGCACTGCGATCCAGGCGTCGCCCGACCGCATCGTCAGCATCACGAAGGACTGGAGCAAGGGCGCAGCGGAAGTGCCCTCAGGCCAGCACCCTTTCCGCAAGAATTTCGAAAAGCTGGTGATCGGTGACACGCTCGAAACCGCGGCGAGAAAAGTGACGCTCGATGACATCGAACATTTCGCGGAATTTACCGGCGATACGTTCTACGCGCACATGGACGAAGCAGCCGCGAAAGCCAACCCGTTCTTTCCCGGCCGCGTCGCACATGGCTACTTGATCTTGTCTTTTGCCGCCGGTCTTTTCGTCGAGCCAGCGCCCGGTCCCGTGCTTGCGAATTACGGTCTCGACAATCTTCGCTTCCTGAAGCCCGTATCGCCCGGCGACGACATCCGTGTCCGGCTTACGGTGAAACAGAAGCAGGCTGCGCGAAAACCGGAATACGGCGAAGTGCGCTGGGACGTCGAGGTATTCAATCAGGATAGCGATACGGTTGCGCGCTACGAGCTGCTGACGATGAACGCACGCGGCGAGCAAGGTGCCGCAAGTTAAGCGGGCGCATTTTTTTGAAATTGAAATATTGGCGACCCCGGCAGGAATCGAACCTGCGACCAACAGCTTAGAAGGCTGCTGCTCTAATCCGCTGAGCTACGGGGCCGTTAGGTTTTTAGGGACAGCGACGCGAAGAAATGTAGCTCAGTGCGTCCACTGGCCCATGCGTCTGAACGAAAAATTATCGGCGTACGCCATTTTCTTCGCGGCCTTCGTGTGCGGCTCGCTCACCTGATAGGGAATGTCGTGCTTCTCGCAATAAGCGACCGCGTCTTCCTTGCTCGCAAAGCGAAGACGTACCTGCTGACGCATATCCGAAGATGAAGTCCAGCCCATCAGCGGCTCAACGCGGCGCGGCTGCTCGGGCTCGTAATCGAGCACCCAGCTTTTGGTGCGGGCTTCGCCCGACTGCATCGCCGTCTTGGCTGGCTTGTAGATGCGCGCGATCATCTTCGCTCTCGTCTCTCGCATAGCTTGGTCGGAGCGGCAGGATTTGAACCTGCGACCCTCTGGTCCCAAACCAGATGCGCTACCAGACTGCGCTACGCTCCGTTATCTGGGCAGGCCTTACAGGAGCCGCCCGGCCCCGGCAAGAAGCCGGAATATAGCCACGAAAACCCTAACGTTGCCCAAAGATCCGGTGCGAGACCTTGTCCCCCGGCGCAATGCCGTAACGGTCGGCAGTGCCGGCTACTACCTCCAAGACGCCCTTCACGAAGCCTTCGGCATAGATCGAGCGCTCGGAAAACGGCTCGGTGTTCCTCGCGATGTTCGCAATCGTGCCGTCGGCCCGGATGAAGATCATGTCGAGCGACACATATGTATTCCGCATCCACATCGCGACCGGCTGCGGGCGAACGAAGTCGAACAGCATACCCTCGCCGTCGGGTAGTTCTTTCCGGAACATCAGACCAATGCGGCGCTGTTCTTCGGTTTGCGCGAACTCGACGTTGAAAACGCGGATGCCGCTCTTGGTCAGGATTTCCAGATTTTCGAGCGGCAGTTTCGGCTGTGCCTTGTCCTGCGCTTCCGCCGGAAAGGACGCGAAAGCAAACAGCAAGGCGAGCGCCGCGAGGCGCGCAAAACGAACGAATACCGGCATTGGGCTTAACTCAGTGCGAGGAAGTGCCGCTACCCGTATCGGGCCGGACTTCGGCAGCCATAAGGCCTTTCGGGCCGTCGCCATAGCGCACCAGCACCATCTGGCCGGGACGCAGTTCGGTCATGCCGAAGCGGCGGAGCGTTTCCATATGCACGAAGATATCGGGGGAATCGTCGCCACGGGTGAGGAAACCGAAGCCGCGGATGCGGTTGAACCATTTCACCCAAGCGCGCTCGAGGCCGCTGGTCGGCACGATGTTTACGTGCGTGCGCGGCGGCGGCATCTCCGACGGATGGATTGCGGTAGAGTCGTCCATCGAGACGACTCGGAAGCACTGATAACCCTTCTGACGCTCGAGCACTTCACAGACGACGCGCGCACCTTCATGCGCGGTCTGGAAGCCGTCACGGCGCAGACAGGTTACGTGCAAGAGCACGTCAGGCATTCCGTTGTCGGGGATGATGAAGCCGAAGCCTTTCGAGACATCGAACCACTTGATGTGGCCCGTTATCTCGATCAATCCCACCGGAGCTTCCTCCGTGAGATCCTCTACCCGCGTCCCCTGCTCGCTTTGCGCGAGCTTAGACCCCAGCCGGTCCGAACCCATGACGCTAAACTCTAGCCGTTCGATAAGAACCGGCGGGACGCCGATTCGTTGCAATTCAACGATAACATTGCCGCAATGCTTGGGAACATCAAAATGCGGTTCCCGACTCAAAGCAATGGGCTTCACCGCAAAAAGCGGCGCCGTGCACAACGAGTCGCACTAGCTGTCAAGGAAGACTTCGAGAACGTCGCCGATGTCGTCCCGGATCACGAGGTCGGCAAATTCGTCGAGGTCGGTCGGCTCGCGGTTCAGGATCACGAGCTTCGCGCCGTTGCGCTTTGCACGTAGCGGAAACCCCGCCGCCGGCCAGACCACGAGCGAGGAACCGACGGCAAGGAACAGATCGGCAGCCAAAGTCTCGATTTCCGCCTGCCGCATGGGTTCTTCGGGCATGGATTGACCGAACGAGATGGTCGCCGACTTCACCGGACCCCCGCAGTCTGCGCAATCGGGGGCCGAGCCGCTCGATTTCTCGAACTGCTCCTTTACCCAAGTGAGTTCGTAGCGGGTTCCACAGTCCAGGCAGGTGGCATAAGAGCCGTTGCCGTGCAGCTCGATGACTTTACCGCTCGGTATTCCTGAAACTTGATGCAAATTATCGATGTTCTGGGTGATCACTGCCGAAAGTTTGCCGCGCTGCAAGAGTTTCGCGAGCGCGCGATGGCCGCGTCCCGGTTTCGCTGCGCGAAACGAATCCTCCATCGCGAACTTCCGCCGCCACGCCTCGTCGCGCATCTCCTTGCTCGCGAGAAAGTCGGAGAACTCGATCGGCCTGTTCTTGGTCCAGAGTCCGCCCGGCGAGCGGAAATCCGGGATGCCGCTTTCGGTCGAGATGCCGGCGCCGGTGAAGGCGACCGCGCGGCGGGATTCGCTGACCAGTTCTTGCAGGAGTGCTGCCGCGGACTTGCCGCCGGGGGCGATCATTCTATTTCCGTGATAGGTCTCGATAAGATATCCAACGCAATTCTGTAATTCGGGAGAAGAAGTCCGATGCGTTACCTCCATACCATGCTGCGGGTCCGCGACCTCGACAAGGCGCTCGACTTCTATTGCAACAAGCTAGGGCTGAAAGAGTCGTTCCGCATCGAAAACGAGGCCGGGAAGTTCACGCTCGTGTTCCTCGCAGCCCCCGATGACGAAAAGCTGGTGGTAGATGCGAAGACCGCCGGCCGCCCCGCGCCGCTCGTGGAACTGACCTTCAACTGGGGCACCGACGAGGACATGAGCGAGGCCCGCTATTTCGGCCACCTCGCCTACGAGGTCGACGACATCTACGCGGCGTGCGACCGGCTCATGAAGGCCGGGGTCACGATCAACCGCCCGCCGCGGGACGGCCAGATGGCCTTCATCCGCTCGCCGGACCTGCACTCGATCGAGCTTTTGCAGAAGGGCAAGGCGCTCCCCAAACAGGAACCCTGGGCCTCGATGGCCAATACCGGCCATTGGTAGCGCGGCATTTTTGCCCGCTTGTGCGGGCCGGGATGCTTTCTTATAAGGGCGCCGGTTCGGCTTGCCCGGCCTCAGCGCTCCCTTCGTCTATCGGTTAGGACGTCAGGTTTTCAACCTGAAAAGA
>LNFM01005556.1_pt1 | contig 21668 bp, 15 predicted proteins | sample 596031 | NCBI WGS metagenome assembly LNFM01 (sample SAMN04254537, study PRJNA301005) | activated carbon metagenome | isolation source: dual media filters at the Ann Arbor, Michigan drinking water treatment plant | place: USA: Ann Arbor
GGTCGAAGTTTGTGCCGCGTTTCCTGTATTTCGTGCCGGAGGCGCGGATCACCCGGGCCATCGCCGCCAATGCGGGCTGGTATATGCTGCCGGAGCTGGCGACCGAGTTTCCCTACGGCCTCAAGGGCACTCCGGCGGACGCGGCGGCGCTGCGCACGGCCTTCGCCCGGCCGGTGGTGGTGCTGCTCGGCGAGGCCGACACGGATCCCGGGCACCAGAGCCTGCGGCATACCCCCGAAACCGACGCGCAGGGACTCCACCGCTTTGCCCGTGGCCGATATTTCTTTGCGCGGGCCATGGCGGCGGCTGATGCCATGGAAACACCCTTCAATTGGAAACTGGCCACAGCCCCCGGCATCGCCCATTCTAACAAGGGCATGGCACCCTTTGCCGTCCGCCAGTTGTTTCCCGAATAATTTCCCCACCCACCCCCAGCACCATGAGCCCAACCAACAGCCCCACTCGCCGAAACTTCGCCGCCGCCTGGCTGGCGAGCTCGGTTATCGCCGTGACGCTTTCTGCCCAGCAGGTCACTCCGCCGGCCGTCGCTCCGGCGGCCCCCGATGAGCAAGTCGTCCAACTCGACCGCTTCACCGTCACCGGCACGAACATCCGCCGGCTCGACCAGGAAAAGACCCTGCCCGTCACCGTGCTCGACCAGCAGGCGATGGAGGCCCGCGACGCGTCGCAGGCTTCCGATCTGCTCACCTCCCTTTCGCAGGTCACCGGCCTGCCCGGCAACGAGACCGCCACCCTTGGCGCCACCGCGCGCGGCGACAACGCCACCGTCTCGCTCCGCGGCATTCCCTCCAGCAACACGCTTGTGCTGTTGAACGGCCGCCGGCTGCCCCCGCATCCCATCAGCCAAGGCGAGGCCGGCGTGCCGACCCTCTCGACCAACGTCAACCAGCTGCCCAACCGCGGCCTCGACCGCATCGATGTGCTGCGCGACGGCGCCTCCTCCATCTACGGCACCGATGCCGTGGCGGGCGTGATTAACTACCTCACCCGCCGGAGCTTCGTCGGGACCGAGCTGCAACTGCGCTATGGCCAGACCAAGCTTGGTGACGGCGAGGAATACCGGGCCACCCTCACGCACGGCTTTGAGTTCGGCGGCGGCAAGGGCCACGGCATGGTCACCGTCGACTATTACGACCGGGCCGCGATGTTCGCCCGCGACCGTGATTTCTCCGCCGAGGCCGACAACAGCTACCGCGCCCCGGCGCCGTGGAATGTCTCGACCAACACCACCTTCAATCTGCGCTCCGCCACGACGGAATATGGCAACTACCTGCTCGGCACCATCACGGCCACGGACGCCTTCGGCAGTGTCACCGGCTTCGCCGGCGCGCGCCCGGCCGGCGTGCCCGCCACCCTGGCCTCCGCCGCCGGCGTGTTCTTCCTCGCCCCCAACGGCACCGGCGGCGTGCAGTTCCTGACCGCCACGCCCAGCCGCGCCGGCGTCACCAGCACCTACTATTGGAACAACAACGCCTACCGCGTCATCCAGCCCGAGACGCAGCGCACCACGATCTTTGCCAGCGGTGACTACGAGCTGAACCCGCGCCTCTCGGCCTTCGCCGACCTGGGCCTGTATCGCGCCGACTCGCTGACGGTTCGCGAACCCGACGGCATCACCCAGAGCACAGACGGTTTCATCATCGTGCCCGCCACGAACCCCTTCAATCCCTTCGGCACCCGCTTCTGGTCCACCACCGGCGCGGCCAACACCGACGGCACCCCGCGGCTCACCGGCACGCCCTCCGCCGTCTCCATCACCAACAAGCGCCTCACCGACCTGATGTCCCGCACCTCCACCGTCACCAGCACGGTCTATCGCGGCGTCGCCGGCCTGCGCGGCAAACTCTTCGACACCTGGTCCTGGGAAGGCGCGCTGCTCTTTGCCGAAGCCACGACGGATGATGACGAGGAAGGCCCCAGCCGGAAGAGTCTGCTGAGGACCGCCATCAACCAGACCGACCCGTTGCTGACCTTCAACCCCTTCACCCGCACCTTCGCGGTGCAGGGCGGCACGCTGGTCGTCACCGGCGACTACAAGAATCCGGAGTTCGTGCAGCAGGCCTTCCGCTCCTCGTTTGTCCGCACCGGCGTGACCACGCTCGGCAGCGGCGATTTCCGCGCCAGCGGTGATCTCTGGCCGATCTGGGGCGGCAACACCATCGGCGCGGCCTTCGGTGGTGAATACCGTTACGAAGGCTACGACGACAGCCGTCCGCCCTTCGCCGGGTTGAATCCCGCCGGTTCCGGTCTGGACCCGACCTCGAACGACTTCCTCGGCTTCTCGCCGAATTCCGACACCCACGGCACCCGCCGGGTGTTCGCCGCCTATGCCGAGACCATCGTGCCACTCGTCGGTAACAACTTCAAACTCCCGCTCGTCCGCTCGCTCGAGCTCTCCGCCTCCGCGCGCTTCGAGAGTTATTCCGACTTCGGCGACACCACCAAGCCCAAGCTGGGGCTGAACTGGCGGCCGTATTCCTGGATGATGGTGCGCAGCTCCTACAACGAGGGCTTCCGCGCGCCCAATCTCGCGCAGTTGTTCACCGGCACGCTCATCCGCACCGTGACCGGCAGCACCGACACCTATCGCAGTCCCGTCACCGGCCTGCCGACCGACGGCCCGTCGAACCGCCGCAGCGTGGCCTCCGGCAACCCCGACCTCCAGCCCGAGGAGTCCAAGGGCAAGTCCGCCGGCGTGGTGATTGATGTCCCGATGATCAAGGGCCTCTCCCTCGGCGTGGATTACTGGGAAGTCGCGCAGACCAGCGTGATCGCCTCCTCCGGCTCGATCGCCGACGACAATCAGGCGCTCAACGCCGCCACGCAGGCCGCGCTCGCCGCCGGCCAGACCATCGGGGCCATTGACCTCGGTTCGGGCACGGCGAACTACCGGGGCGACGGCTCGGTCGTCCGCCTCGCGGTGACGCAGGCCGACCGCGACGCCTTCGCGCTCTACAACTCCACGCGCACCCCGGCCAACCAGAGGGCCGTGGTCGGCGCGATCGACATCCTGCGCGTGACCTACTTCAACCGCTCCTCCCAGTTCGTGAACGGCCTGGACTTCGACCTGACCTACCGCTTCCCCGCGATGGCGATTGGCAACTTCACCTTCAACACATCGTGGACCAAGCTCATCGATTTCCATGCCTACAACTCCGCCGGGGCCTCGCGCACCGAGCTGCTCTGGGGCAACTCCGCCGCCGTCGGCGGCGCGACCCCCAAGTGGCGCGGCAGCGCCACGCTCAACTGGCGCCGCCAACAGTGGAACGCCAGCCTCTCGGCGTTCTACACCGGCGACTACAGCGATGCCGGGGCCACCACGACCCAGTCCATCGCCGAGTCGCTCGGCAATCCGAAATACATCGTGCCGGTCTTCACCAACGGCAGCACCGTCTACCGCTACCGCGTGAATGACTCGATCAGCTACAACGCCAGCGTCTCCTACCGGATCCGCCACGACCGCAAGTGGCTTAACGACACGACCGTCCGCGTGGGCGTGGTGAACCTCCTCAACGCCACGCCGCCGCTCTCCAGCGACTCGCGCGGTTACGATCCGTCGGTCTACAACCTGATGGCGCGCGGCCAGTCTTGGTCCGTGCAGATGACCAAGAAACTCTGAGATCAGGCCGGAGTGGCCCCCAAAAACATGACTGCTCATGTCATCGCGAGGTGCGCGAAGCGCGCCGTGGCGATCCACCCCCTCGACTGGCTCGGGGCCTTGAGCCTGTCGAAACGGCTGGATTGCTTCGTCGTTTCACTCCTCGCAATGACCGGGAGGAGTAATTTCTTTTCGTAACTCGCCCTGGCGTAATTTCTGATTCGTTTCAGCCTCAATTCAGCCGAGGGTGGCCTCATGCCGGGTGCCACCCTCTGATCATCCCCCATGGAATATCTCCGCTCCCTCCATGTCCAGGTGCTCGCGGCCATCGCGCTGGGCGTGCTGCTGGGTGTCATGGCGCCGGACTGGGCCGTGCCGCTCAAGCCGCTGGGGGACGGCTTCATCAAGATGCTGATCGCGCCGATCAGCTTCACCACCGTGGTGGCGGGGATCGCGGGCCTGGGGGACATGAAGAGGGCCGGCCGGGTGGGGGTGAAGGCGCTCGTCTGCTTTGAAATCGTCACGACGCCCGGGGCGCAGAAAGGCCTGCGGAGCTGATTCCCTGGGATGGCAGTTCCGCGTCACATGGCCCTCGGTCTGCTGTCCGCCGTTCTCTGGCTGACGGCCGCCGCCGCGCTGCCGGTGCGGGTCGAGCCGGTCTTCGGCGCGCGCGGGATGGTGGTGGCCGGTCATCCGCAGGCGGCGCAGGCCGGGCTGGAGACGCTTCAAGCCGGGGGCAACGCCATCGATGCCGCCGTCGCCGTCTCGCTCGCGCTCGGCGTGGCGGAGCCCTACGGCTCCGGGCTCGGCGGCAAGCTCATGCTCCTCCATTACGAGGCGGCCACGGGGAAGACCTACGCCGTGGACGCGATGGATGCGGCCGGCTCGCTCGATGTGGCGGCCTACCTGAAGCGACCGGAAGAGGATCGCAGTTATGGCTATGGCTCGGTCTGCGTGCCGGGACTGGCGGCGGGCCTGTGGGCGGCGCATCAGAAATGGGGCCGGCTGAAATGGGCCGACGCTGTTGCGCCGGCGATCAACCTGGCCCGCGAGGGCTTTGAGATTTTGCCGAAGACCCGCGAGTTTTTCGCCGACCAGGAAAAGAAACTCCGGCGCGGCGACACCGAGATCGCCCGGCTTTACCTGCCGGACGGGCAGTTGCCCGCCGTCGGCTCGCACCTGGCCAACGCGGATCTCGCGCACACCCTCGGGCTGATCGCGCAGCACGGGCGCGACGGTTTCTATCGCGGTCCGGTGGCCGAGGCGATCGTGGCGGCGGCGCAAAAGGGCGGGGGAGCGCTGACGCTCGCTGATCTTGCCAGCTACGAAGCGCGTTTTGTCGAGCCCATCGGCATCGATTTTCGCGGATATCGCCTGCTGGCGGGCCCGCCGCCGACCAACGGCGCGCCGCTCTTCCTCGCCATCATGAAGGTGCTGGAGGATGAGTCGTTCGCCGGCGGTCCGCTCCGGTCCGCGGCCAACCTCGACCAGATCGGCCGCGCTTGGCGCGAGGTGCAGCCGCTGGTGCAGCGCAGCATCGGGGATGCGCCCGAGGCGTGGTTCAACTTCGAGAAACTCGTTGCCCCCGACTCCATTCAGGCCATCCGGGCGAAAATCCGCGCACCGGCCGAACCCGGCCTCAAGGTGGCGGGATGGGATGACAGCGGCTTTTCCGCCAGCGCGATGGCCGCCACAACGCATTTCGTCGTCGCGGATGCGGCGGGCAACATCGTCTGCGCCACGCAATCCCTAAGCCTTCATTTCGGTGCGGGTGTCGTGCCTCCCGGCACCGGCGTCGTGCTCAACGACTCGATGAGCAATTTTGCGTTCAGCGATCCCGTCAGCATCAACTATGTGGCATCGGGCAAGCGGTCGCGCAGCACCATTGCCCCGACGCTGGTCTTCCGCGGCGGCAAACCGGTCCTGGCCATCGGCATCCCCGGGGCGTCGAGGATCCCGACCGCGCTGCTGCAGGCGCTGCTCGATCGCCTGGCCCTCGGCCGGCCGCTCGCCGAGGCCATCGGCGACACGCGCGTGCATTTCGACCGCAATTGGAGGAAGGACAACGAGGAAACCTTCGAGGCGGAAAGTTCGTTGCCGGCTACCGACGCTGAGGCCTTGCGCCAGCTCGGTTGGAAAGTGGAATTGGTCGAGGCTGCCGGCACCGGGCGGAATTTTGGCGGCATCAACGCCATCGAATTGGTGCCCGGGGGCGGCTACACCGGTTATGCTGATCCCCGCCGCACCAACGCGGCCGTCGGGTATTGAAGGCCCACCGCCACCGGAAATTGCCGGGGCGGACGGAAAAGTATCTTGGCTCAAGACCGGTTGGCGGCATAAGGAACCGGTAAGACCGGCATGAACTCCGCAACCGCCACCCCAGCTGCCTCGAGAGTGGACGTGCTGGTGCGCGAAGTCGGCCCGCGCGACGGACTGCAGTCGATCAAGCCGACGATGCCCACCGGGGCGAAAAATCGCTGGATTGCGGCGCTGGCGGCCAGCGGGCTTCGCACTATCGAGGCCGGCTCGTTCGTTTCGCCCAAACTTTTGCCGCAGATGGCCGACGCGGCCGATACCGTGAAGCAGGCGCGGACGATTCCGGGTCTTACGGTGGCCGCCCTGGCCCCGAACCTGCGGGGTGCGCAGGATGCCGCCGCGGCCGGGGCGCACGAGCTCGTCATCCCGGTTTCGGCCTCGAATGAGCACAGCCTCGCCAATGTGCGCATGACGACCGAGCAGGCCGTGGCTGAGGTGAAAAAAATCTGCGCCTGGCGCGACACCCTGCCGGCCGGCAGCCGTCCCGTCGTGGGCATTGCGATCTCGACCTCCTTCGGCTGCTCATTGTCCGGGCCGGTCAGCGAGGACCGGGTGGTTGCGCTGGCGGTGCAACTGGCCGCTGGCGGCGCCGACACCGTGCATCTCGCCGACACCGTCGGTTACGCCAACCCGGTGCAGGTGAAGCGGCTCACCGCGCGGGTAAAACGCGAGCTGGGCGACAAGCTGGGGGCCGGGCATTTCCACAACACCCGCGGGCAGGGGCTGGCCAACGCCGTCGCCGCCCTGGAAGCCGGGGTCACCACGCTGGATTCATCGCTCGGCGGCCTGGGAGGCTGTCCGTATGCGCCGGGCGCCACCGGCAACATCGTGACGGAGGATCTGGTGTTTCTGCTCGAATCGATGGGCCTGCGCACGGGAATCGACCTGGGAAAACTCGTCGCCGCCCGCGCGCTCGTCGCGGAGGCCCTCCCGGGCGAGCCGCTTTACGGGCACTTCGCCGACGCCGGCCTGCCCAAGGGGTTCACTTACGCCGGCGACCGAACGCGGCCCGGCGGCATTACTTGAACTGCTGCGCAACCTTCCAGCCGAGCCAGACTCCGGCCACGCTGCCGACACCGCTCAACAGGAAGCAGCCGAGAAATTCCAGGCCGACGGCCCCGCCCAGAAACCAGCCCGCATAGCCGACCACCGTGGTGCCGACAAAGATGCAGAGCTTGTTCATGGGTTGGGTTTGAACAACGGGGTGGGGAATTCCGGGTCGCGGATGTTGCCTTTCATGGTCAGCCAGGGGCGGACATCGGCGATGAGGCGCTGGTCATTGACGAGCGGGTCGGACGCGACCAGCTCCTTGGCTTCCTCGAGCGAGGCGCACTTGAAGATGAAGATGCCGCGCCAGTCGCCGCGATCCATGAACGGCCCGGCGACGAGCAATTTCCCCGCGTTGGCGAGGCGGTTGATATTCGCCATGTGCGCGGCCTGGCCGGCGGCAAGTTCCTCCTTGGTGCCGGTGCCCGCCTTGGGTCCGCGGGTGAGCAGGCAAAAGTAATAGATCGTCATGTCGGGCGGCAGTTGCGGGGTGGGCGGCTTGGCGGGCGCAGGGTCGCTTTGTGCGCCCAGCAGAAGGCAGCAGACGAGGAACAGGAAGAGGATGCGGGTGACCATGCCGCCAGTGTGCCGCACCCCCGGCGCCCCGGCGAGCCTGGTTTGACTGAAACCGAAGGATGCGGAGCCGGAGGGGCCCGTCAGCTCTCCGAGTGCGGTTCAAGGCCGACGAGTCGAGAGAGATGTCACGTATTTGCTCACGGCTTGGGGTGTGACCCCGAGCAGGCGGGCGGCCTCGCTCTGGTTGCCGCCGGTTTTTCGCAACACGGCGCGGACGAGATCGAATTTGACTGCCCGGAGATAATCCTCGAGCGAGAACCCCTGGCGGATCCGTGGCGGGGAGACCGTGATGACGTTGGCCATGTTGAGACCGAGATCGAGGGCGATGTCAGTCTCCTGGATGGTGCTCCCCTCGGCCTGAACGACGGCGTGTTCGACGACGCGGCGAAGCTCGCTGATGTTGCTCGGCCAGGAATGGCTTTCGAGCTTGGCCAGGGCGCCGGAGGAGAAGCGACGGGGGCGCGGGAGGGTGCGGTTGAGGCGATCCAGTTCGTCGTGAGCTAGCAGGGCGATGTCGGCGGCATGTTCCCGCAGGGGCGGCAGGGTGACGGCATTGAGCTTGAGCCGCTCCCAGGCCTCGGCGGGGAAGCGGGCGAGGCGGACCTCGGCCTCCAGGTCGCGGTCGGACGTGAAGATCAGGCGGCAACTCATCCGCACGGGTGAGCGGCTGCGTCCGACGTAGTAATGTCCGGCATCCGCCGCTTTCAACAGGGCGAGCATGACCTCGGCGGGCAGGTGCTGGCACTTGATGAGCACGAGGGTGCCGCCGTCCGCCTGCCGCAGTTTGCCCTCGGCTTCGCGGGATTCTTCGCCGAAGAGCACGGCCTCGAAGATGGCGCCCGCGACGGCCGCGCAGTTGAAGATGATGAGCGGGCGGTCGTGCCGCGGCCCCAACTGGTGCAGGAGGGCGGCGAAGATCTGCTTTTGCGTGCCCGGCTCCCCTTGCACGAGCAGCGGGGCGCCGTGTCGGCTGAGATGAACGGCCTGCTCCATCGTGCGGGGCGTGAAATAATGGCGGGGCGCGGCGTGGTCCGGGGCCTGCAATTCGGCGTCGTCCCAACGGTCGCGTTTGGTGCCGAGCAGGGCGAGGGTTTCGGGGGTCAGGCGCGCGAGAGGTTTGCTCCAGTCGAGTTCGCGCAGCTGGCGGGCCCCGGCGAGGCCGTCATGCACGGTGCGCCGGAAATTGAGCAGGCGCGCCGGCACCTCGCCGGCGGTGACGATCAGCACGAGGCACGCATGCACTTCGGGCGGACAGGAAAGCAGCGATATGTGCAGGGTCTGGCCGTCCGCCTCTCGCACCAAGTCCGAGAACAGCGGGCGCAACTGGCCGAGGATTTCGGCGTGCTGCGTGCTGTCGGCCAGTTCGATCGCCCGCGCCGCGACCGGCAACTTGGGATGCAGGCGGGCGATGGCCGACCGGGTGCGCTCGGCCTCTTCGTGGCGGTGCGACCGGCTGAGCAGGACCACCCGGGCGAAAACGCGCGCGTCGAGGACGGAGAGCACGGGTCCCTTGAGCCGTCCATCCTCGTGTCCCTCGGTGTAATACGGGTCGTTGGAGCCGACAAAAGTGACGAGGATGGGGCGGGACATGGGGCGATGGCTTTGCAACGCATGTTGCAGACTTAAACGGGCATTGAAATCATTCTTTTTGCCGCTTGGGCCGGATCTGCTCTTGTGCGGTTCACCCCAATGCCCCGATTTCCCGTCCGATTAGTCGCCTGGTTGCCGCGCGCCCTGTCTCGCGGGTGTCTGCGCACCGCGCTGGCTCCGATGCTGTCTTGGCTGGCCGGGCCGATGCACGCCGACGCTACCCCCTTGCGGGTGCAACTGACCGGCCAGTCCCTGATCAAGCATGACCTGCGTGCGGTCCACGCCGGGGAGTTTCCGGCGCTCACCGGCTTCCTCCGCGCCGGCGCTCCGCACGTGAGTTTCACTAATCTGGAGACGGCCATCGAGGGACCGTTCGGCGGCACGCCCACGCGGCAGAACGAATACCAGCACGCGGCCGACCCCGTGGTGCTCGATTGCTTGAAGGAGCTCGGATTCAATCTTCTCTCCACGGGCAACAACCACTCGTGGGACCTCGGCACGCCCGGCATTCTCTCCACCCTGCTCGAAGTGGACCGGCGCGGTTTCATCCGTGCCGGCACCGGGCGAAATCTGGGCGAGGCGTCCGCACCCGCATTCCTGGAGACCCCCGCGGGCCGCGTGGCGCTGGTGGCCCTGGCCTCGGGCCGCCTCCGCCCCGGGGCCGCGGCCACCGCGGAACGGCCGGGGGTCAACGAAGTGCGGCTCGACGCCGAGCGCCGCCTGATCGTCGAGGATGCCGAGCGGGTCTTCGCCGCCATCCGATTCGCCGCCACCCAGGCCCGGACGGTGATTGTCTACCAGCACGACCACTACTGGGAGGAGAACCGGCTGCTCACGCCGGATTGGAAGAAGAATTTTGCCCGGGCCTGCATCGACGCCGGGGCCGCTGTCTTCGTGTCCCACGGCGTGCCGCAATTGCACGGCCTTGAGATCTACCGCAACCGGCCGATCTTCTACGGATTGGGCAGCCTGATCTTCCACACCATCACCAAGCCCGGGCATTACGCGCCCGAGGTGTGGCAATCGGTGGTGGCGGATCTTGAGCTGCGGGACGGCCGGGTCGCGGAAATCCGCCTGCGCCCCGTGTTGCTGAACGAGCATGGCGCTGACCCGGCGCGTTTCAACGAGACGCGCGGCGCTCCGCGTCCGGCCCGCGGCGCCGACGCTCGGCGCGTGCTCGAGCATTTCGCGGCGCAATCCGCCGAGTTCGGCACGGTTCTCCTCTACGACGGCGATGCGGCCCGGGTCGCGCTGCCGCCGGCCACTCTTTCCACCAACCAACCCCGATGAAAAACCACCCACGACTGTCCGCTGCCGCGGCCTTGCTGTCCGCCGCCGCTTTGCTCCCCGCCCAGACCGCGCCCAAGGCGCCCGAGACCTTGCAACTCGAAGCTTTCACTGTCACGGGCACCTACCTGAAGCGGCTCGATCAGGAGAAGGCCCTGCCGGTCACCGTGATCCTCGACGAGGATCTGCGTGCCCGCGGCGTCGCGACCCCGGCGGAGCTGTTTGCCAGCCTGCCGCAGGCCGGCCGGGTGCCCATCACCGAAAGCCAGGCTTCCGGCGCCGATGCCCGCGGCGATATCGCCACCGTCAGCCTCCGCGGGTTGGGATCCGGCAACACGCTGGTCCTCCTCAACGGCCGCCGTCTGGCACCCCATCCCATTTCCATGCCCGAGGGCAACATCGGCGTGCCCAGCATGGCGACCAACATCAACGTCCTGCCCGCCGCCGCCATCGCCCGCATCGAAGTGCTGCGCGACGGCGCCTCCGCCATCTACGGCACGGACGCAACCGCCGGGGTGATCAACACCATCCTGCACCGCGGTTACGACGGCTTTGAACTTTCGACGCGCTACGCCACCACCGAGCATGGCGGCGGCACCGAGTGGCGGGCGACCCTCTCCGGCGGACTCCGCTTCAACGACAACCGCACCAGCCTCGTCTTCAATTACGATTTCCTCAATCGCGAGGAGATCCGCAACGCCGACCGCGACTTCTCCCGCAATGCCGACCTTCGCCTGCGCGCCCCGGCGCCCTGGGACGGCTCGACGGCCGACAACTCCGCCGATGTGCGCTCCGATCGCGGTTTCTTCGGCCGATTCCAGCGTGGCACCGTCAACGCCAACAACACGGTCACCGGATCCCGTCCGGCGGGCGTCACCTCCGCCCAGTTGGCCACCAACGGCACTTTCTACTTCGTGCCTTCGGCTCCCGGCGCCAGCACCCGTGTGCTTCAGGCGACGGAGCCAAACCGGGCCGTGGGCTCGCCGGTCGGCGACTATTACATGAACGTGAACGCCTTCCGGTTTCTTGTTCCCGAGACCCGCCGGCACAACCTCTACGCCTCCCTCGACCACCGGTTCTCCCCCAATCTGACCTTTTTCTCCGATCTCAACCTCTACCGCTCGGATTCGCACAACGAACGCGAACCCTCGCGCGTCGATTCCACGGCCGACAACAACATCTTCGTCTCCGCGGACAACCCCTTCAACCCCTTCGGCTCGCGTTTCTACGACTCTGCCGGTGCGCCCAATGCTGACGGCACGCCTCGGCTCACCGGCACGCCTTCGACGGTGGTGCTCACCCGTGTCACCCTGCCCGAGTTCGGTCCGCGGCTCATCGACGTGCGCTCCGAAACCTGGCGCGCCGTGGCCGGCCTGCGCGGCGTCGCCCTCGAAAAATGGAATTGGGAAACCGCCGCGCTTTATTCCCGCGCGCAGACCGTCGACCTCGAGTCCAACGCCATCAAGGAAAGCCAGCTCCGCGCCGCCGCCGAGCGCACCACCAGCGCCGCCCTGAACCCGTTCATGACGACCTTCTCCGTCGTCAGCGGAGCACTGGTGGCGAGCGGCACGCCGTTCGTGAACCCCGAGTCCGTCATTGCGCCGTTGCGCGGCACCTTCTACCGCCGCGGCGAGACCTCCCTCGCCAGTTGGGATTTTCGCGTCAACGGCCCGCTCTGGGAGATGCCCGCCGGGCCCCTTTCCATGGCGGCCGGCGGCGAATACCGGCGCGAAACCTACATCGATTTCCGCGACGCCGAGTCTGGCCGGCTCAGTGCTGCCGACGTCGCCGCCCTCGGCCTGCAGAGCCGGCTTATCGGCGACAACAACTACATCCAGGTCAGTCCCTCTGACAACACGGACTCCTCCCGCAACGTCACCGCCGCCTTTGCCGAGGTGGCCGTGCCGCTGGTCGGCCGGCGCGAGGGCGCGGGTTTGCAATCGGTCGAACTGTCGGGCGCCGTCCGTTTCGAGAAATACTCGGATTTCGGCGACACCACCAAGCCGAAACTCGGTCTCTCCGCCCGTCTCTTCGATTGGGTCATGGTCCGCGGCTCCTACAACCAGGCCTTTCGCGCGCCCAATCTCGCCTCGCTCTTCTCCGGCGCCGTCCAGCGCAGCATTACCGGCGTAAACGACGCCTACCGCGCCACGGTCACCGGCTCGTCCGACGACGGCACCACCGCCCGGCGCGTCTCCCTGCGCACCGGCAACCGCGCCCTCCGGCCGGAGGAGTCCGACACCCTCACCTTTGGGGTGGTTTTCGAGCCGCCCGCGCTCAAGGGCTTCGCCTTCGGGATCGATTGGTGGCAAATGGAGCAGACCGACGCCATCACCCGCCTGGATGCGGGCAACATCATCGCCGAGGACACGGCCCTGCTCCTCGCCGCCAACACGGCGGCCATTGCCCGCCCGGTCGACCAGGTGGATCTCAGCGCCGCAGGCAGCGCGAACATCATCCGCAACGCCGTGACCGCGGCCGACCTCGCCACCTTCGCCGCCTACAACGCCTCCCGCCCCCGCGACCAGCAGCGCGCCGCCGTCGGCACCCTCCGCTTCGTCGGCGAGTCCTACCTCAACGCCGCCGGGCGCAAGCTCTCCGGCCTCGATTTCCTCGCTTCCTACCGCAGTCCGAAAACCGCCTGGGGTGTTTTTCGCGGCACGCTCGAGGCTTCGCACCTGCGGAAATTCGACGAGACGCTCGTGGCCGGCGGCCCGGCCAGCGATCTGAGCTGGACCGACGGCAACACCCGATGGAAGGGTTCGTTCACCCTGCAATGGAGCCGCGGCCCCTGGCAGGCGGGCTGGGTCACCGAATACACGGGACGCACCAAGGATCCATCCCTGCGCACCACCGCCACCGGGGCCCACATCTCCAGCGAGGGCTTCTACATCGTCGAGGAAAGCTGGTTGTCCCGGATCAGCCTCGGCCGGAAGTTTGACGACGGCTGGCTCAAGGGTGCCGCGATCCGCCTCGGCGTGAACAACCTCTTCGATGCCGAGCCGCCTTTCGCCCTGAGTGGCGAAACCGACGGTTTCTTCCGCGGCATCGGCGATCCGCGCGGCCGGAGTTTCTACGTCGAGTTCTCCAAGCGTCTCTGACCCGTCCTATCGGGTTGATTCTGCCGGCACGTGGGGCAGTTTTCCACGGTCGGGTTCTGACATGTCCACCACTTCCCCGTCACCGCTGACCATCCGGATTCCCGGCCCTGGTCAGTCCCTGCCGGTGATCTTTGATTCGCCGCACAGCGGCATGGAGTGGCCGCCCGACTTCCGGCCTGCCGCCCCGCGCGCGGCCATCCTCACCACGTGGGACGCCTACGTCGACGAACTTTGGGCCGGCGCGCCTTCACACGGCGCCACGCTCCTGGCCGCCTGTTTCCCGCGGGCCTACATCGATGCCAACCGCGCGGCGGACGATCTCGACCCCGCGCTGCTCGCTGCTCCGTGGCCCGGGCGCCTGGCCCCCACCGATTACAGCCGGCGGGGCATGGGGCTCATCCGGCACCTGGCGCTACCGGGCGTGCCGATGTATGACCGGCCTCTCTCCGTGGCCGAGGTCCAGCATCGCCTCGCGACCTGCTACCACCCTTACCGCGTCGCCCTCAAGAGCCGGCTCGACGCGCTTCACGCCGCCCACGGCGCCGTCTGGCACATCAACTGCCACTCGATGAAGTCGCGCGGCAACGGCATGAACGTGGATGACGGCGCGCCCCGGCCCGACATCGTGGTGAGCGATCGGAACGGACGCACGGCCCATCCCGACTTTACCCGTTGGACGGCCGACTGGTTTGCCGGCTGCGGTTTCAGCGTAAAGATCAATGAGCCCTACCGGGGCGGAGATCTGGTGGTGACCCACGGCGACCCGGCGGCCTCCCGCCACAGCATCCAGATCGAGATCAATCGCGCCTTGTATCTCGACGAAGCCGCCTGCGAGCGCGGCCCCCGTTTTGCCGAAATGCGCGGACACCTCGAAAGTTTTGCCCGGGCTGTTTGCGAATTGGCGCGGGAGCGGACGGCCCACAGGGTCGTGACATGAAGTCCGCGTCCGGCACGACCTTCCAACGCGCCCTCGACTGGATCGAGCGTGTCGGCAACGCGCTGCCACATCCGGCCACGCTGTTCCTGCTGCTCAGCGCGGGGGTCGTGGGCCTGTCTTGGTTGGCGGATGTCTGTCAGCTGCACGCGGTGAACCCGGTCAGCGGCGAACCGGTGCGGGCGCTGAACCTTGTCTCGGCCGACGGCCTGCGGCGTCTGGTCCTCGGCATCGTGCCGAACTTCATGAATTTCGCCCCGCTCGGCCCGGTGCTGGTCTGCCTGCTCGGGCTTTCGGTCGCGGAGCACAGTGGCCTGCTGGGGGCCTGCGTGCGGCTGGTGGTCGGTTTGACCCCGCGCCGGCTGCTGACCTTCATGGTGGTGTTTTGCGGCGCGATGTCGCACTCGGCGGGCGATGTGGGCTACGTGCTGTTGATCCCGCTGAGCGCCACGCTGTTTCATGCGGTGGGGCGGCACCCGCTGGCGGGCATCGCCGCGGCGTTCGCCGGCGTGTCGGGCGGGTTCGCCGCCAACCTGCTGCTGTCGCCGACCGATGTCGTGCTCGCCGGGCTCACGCAGGAGGCGGCACGAGCGCTGGCCCCGGCTTACGCGGTGTCACCCATGGCCAATTATTTTTTTCTGGCCGCCTCGGTGATCCTCATCACGGCCGTGGGCACCTTTCTTACCGACCGGGTGGTCGAGCCGCGGCTGGGCGCGTATCGCGGCGACGTGCCGGCCGAGCAGCTGGCGCCGCTCACGAGCGCCGAGCGCCGGGGCCTGGTCTGGGCGGGCACGGCGGTCCTGTTGATGGCGGCGGTCGTGCTGGCCGGTTTGCTGCCGGCGGGCGGCTTTCTGCAGGACCCGGCGAAGCCAGGGTTCATCGGATCGTATTTTGTGCGCGGTCTGACCTTTTTCATCTTTCTCTTCGGACTCGCGCCCGGGCTCGCCTACGGCTTCGCGGCGGGGTCGATCCGTTCCGATGCGGAGGTCTACCGCGGCATGCAGAAGAACATGGAACTCGTCGCCGGCTACCTGGTGATGGTGTTCTTCATCGCGCAGTTCGTGAACCTCTTCAACTGGTCCAACCTGGGTGTGTTGTTTGCGATCGAGGGTGCGGCCGTGCTCAAGACGCTCTCGCTCGGTCCGGTGCCGCTGCTGGTCGGGCTCATCCTGCTCACCGCGACCGTGGACCTCTTCCTCGGTTCGGCGGCGGCAAAGTGGGCCATCCTTGCGCCCGTTTTCGTGCCGATGTTCATGTTGCTTGGTTATTCGCCCGAGCTGACGCAGGCCACCTACCGCGTGGGTGACAGCATCACGAACATCGTCACGCCGCTCTCCTCAAACTTTCCGCTCGTGCTGATGTTTGTGCAGCGCTACCTGCCGAAAGCCGGCATCGGCACCATCATCGCCGCGATGCTGCCGTATTCCGCGGTCAACCTGGTAGGCTGGACCGCGATGTTGGTTGGGTGGTTGCTCCTCGGCTGGCCGGTCGGTCCCGGAGCTCCGCTATTTTACCCACATTGATCCTGCGAGGGTCGACGGTTTTTACACGCGAGAGGGGAAACGCCGCGCCTTATCCTGAACTGAAATTAACTGTTACCACCCGGTCCGGCTGGTCTTTCCGGTTTACTCACCCGCCGGATCCCGCGTAGGCTTGGGGGATGAAGTCTACCTCCAAGCCCCTGAGCAAGAACGTCCACCTGCTGCGCTGGGTGAAGAAGATGGCCGAGCTGTGCCAGCCGAATGCGATCCACTGGGTCGACGGCTCGCAGAGGGAATACAACGCGTTGTGTGCGCTGATGGTCAAGGGCGGCACCTTCATCAAGCTGAACCAGAAAAAGTGGCCCGGCTGCCATTACGCGCGCTCCGACGCCAGTGATGTGGCGCGCGTCGAGGACCGCACGTTTATCTGCTCGCTCTCCCAGGAGGCGGCCGGCCCGACGAACAACTGGGTCAACCCCTACGAGATGCGCAAGACCCTGCGCGGACTCTTCGCCGGCTGCATGAAGGGCCGCACGATGTATGTGCTGCCCTACAGCATGGGCCCGCTCGGCTCGCCCATGTCGCAGATCGGCGTGCAACTCACCGACTCGGCCTATGCGGTCGCCAACATGCGCATCATGGCCCGCATCGGCCAGAAGGTGTTCGACCTGATCGACAAGGATTTCAAGCGCGTCGTCCCCTGCGTCCACTCCGTCGGCGCCCCGCTGGCCAGGGGCCAGAAGGATGCCGCGTGGCCGTGCAACAAGGAGAAATACATCGTCCATTTCCCGGAAACCCGCGAGATCTGGTCCTACGGTTCGGGCTACGGCGGCAACGCGCTGCTCGGCAAGAAGTGCTTCGCGCTCCGCATCGCCTCGGCCATGGCGCGCGACGAGGGCTGGATGGCCGAGCACATGCTCATCCTCGGCGTCGAGAACCCGCAGGGGAAGAAGACCTATGTCGCGGCCGCGTTCCCGAGTGCCTGCGGCAAGACCAACTTCGCCATGCTCGTCCCGCCCCCGCATTTCCAGAAGCAGGGCTGGAAGGTGTGGACCGTCGGCGACGACATCGCGTGGATCAAGCCCGACGCGAACGGCCGCCTCCGCGCGATCAACCCGGAGGCCGGCTTCTTTGGCGTCGCCCCCGGCACCGGCAACAGCACGAACCCCAACGCCATGAAGGCGCTCGCGAAAAACACCATCTTCACCAACGTCGCGCTCACCCCCGACGGCGGCGTCTGGTGGGAGGGCATGACGGAGACGCCGCCCGCCGAAGCCATCGACTGGCAGGGCAACCGGTGGACCCCCGACATCGCCAGGAAGAGCGGCGCCAAGGCGGCGCACCCGAACGCCCGCTTCACCGCGCCGGCCTCGCAATGCCCCACGATCGATCCCGACTGGGAGAAGCCGGACGGCGTGCCGATCAGCGCCATCATCTTCGGCGGCCGCCGCGCCACCACCATGCCGCTGGTTTACCAGGCGTTCAACTGGAGCAGCGGCGTCTATGTCGGCGCCACGATGGGTTCCGAGATGACCGCCGCCGCCGCCGGCACGATCGGCAAGGTGCGCCGCGACCCGATGGCCATGCTGCCGTTCTGCGGCTACAACATGGGCGACTATTTCCGCCACTGGATCAACATGCAGCGCAAGCTCACCGAGACGCCGCGCATCTTTCACGTGAACTGGTTCCGGAAGGACAAGGACGGCAAGTTCATGTGGCCCGGTTTCTCCGAGAACATGCGCGTGCTGAAATGGGTGGTCGACCGCGTGCGCGCCGGCGGCCGCGCCAAGGAGACGCCCATCGGCTGGGTGCCGCGTTACAAGGACATCGACTGGACCGGCATGGATTTCCCCGAGGCGAAGTTCGAGGAACTGCAGGCCTTCGACCGCGCCGCGTGGCGCGCCGAGGTGCTCGGCCACGAGGAGTTGTTCCTCGACCTGCACGCCTCGCTGCCCAAGGAGCTGATGTTCGAGCGCGAACTCCTCATCTGCCGCATGTAGGCCCCGAGGGATCATCTCCCGGTGGGCTGGGGCCTTATACCAATCGCCGTAACCTTTACCCTGTTGTCATCGCGAGGTGCGCGAAGCGCGCCGCCTGTCGTCCGTAGCCTTGGCGAAGGATGATGGCGATCCAGCCCCTCGACCGGCTCGGGGCCTTGAGCTTGTCGAAACGGCTGGATTGCTTCGTCGCTCCGCCCTGCCATTGGCTTCGCGCGTGTCAGTGCATTGCGCGAGCCTCAATAGAACCTATCCGAATATCGAATCGGAAAATGCCGTGCTGTAGCGGCGGTCTATGACCGCCGAAGGCACGTCATCGGATTTTCGTCGTCGGTCATAGACCGCCGCTACAGGGCAGGCCATTGCTCGGATAGGTTCCTAATCCGGGCGGGAACCACGCAGGCGTTTGGCTGACTCGGGGGCGTCGAGGTAGTTTTCGCGGCTGACGACTTTGCGTCCCGATTTCCTTTCCAGCTCGCGACGGGCGTTGCCGGCCACGGTGCCACCTTGCTTCGCGGCCGCTTGGTTCGGAGCGAAACCCTGCGTGTCGGTAGTGCGGGCAATCTCGGTGGTGGCCGCCTCGCCGAGCATGGAGAAGATCAGCTCCAGATCGGTCATGTGATCGCGCAGGTTCTGGCGTTTCAAACCCTTGTGCGCGGCGTATTCCGACGGGGTGAGGCCGAAGGCGGCCTTCGAAATCTCGGCGGTGAGGATCGAGTATTCGCGCTGCTCCTTCACCCCGCGCTTTTTCCTCTCGTCGGTCAGCTCGTCGCGGATGGCGATGCTGCGCATACGCCGCTCGATCCACGCCTCGGAATAGCCCTTGGCCCGGTAGAGCGCGCGGGTGCGCTTGGTGGCCAGCTCCGGGTCCTCGATTTCCTGCACACGTTCATAGCCCACCTTGGCGAGCCAGCGTTTGAACGGCTCTGCCTTGGGGCTGGGGATGGACTGGATCAGGCGGAAGATGCCCTCGGTGTGCCAGCACGTGAGCTTTTGCCGCCCGCCGGCGGTAGGGAACTCCAGAGCAAGGGGGGTGGCAATTTGCCCCCCCCCTTTGAGGGCGTCGGCGAGAGCCGGGTCGCGGCGGCGCATGTCCTTGAAATAGCCCGTTGCGTTGGCGGAGTCGGTCAGCGCGGCGACGACATCGGTGATGACAAACCACCACTCGCCGGCGTGGAGTGTCTTGCGGATTTCCTTTTTCTGAAAAAGGGCGATGCGGGTTTCCATGGCGATTGGATTGGGGGAGAGGAAGGTTGGTGCCCCAAAAGGGAGCCAAACAGGACAGGGAATGGACGCAATCACGGCGTTATCATGCGGTCTGTCCGCCAAAACGTGGTTGGCAAATTCTTGCCGAAACAAATCCCCGGCGCATGGTTCCCAGAGCCATGCGCCTTTTGTTTCTCACCCTGCTCCTAACTCTCGGAACGGCCGCCCGCGCGGCGGACGAACCGCCCCCCGCAACCGATCCGCTGGCCGGAGCGCCGGAGCCGTTGGCGGAAGCCATCCGGCAATACGGCCGTGACGCCAACCGCTGGGCCTACACGCAGCGGAGAATCGTGTATAACGGCAAGGGGCGCGTCCAGGACGAGACCCTGGTGCGTTATGATCCCTCGCAACCCGACGATGTGCAATGGACCCTGCTCCAGCGCGACGGCCAGCCGGCGACCGAGGCACAGGTGAAGAAACACCGGAAGGACATGGCCAAGCGCGTCAAGGACCGCATGACCCTCGGGCAGTTGCTGGAGCTGTCCCGCGCCACGGTCACCAGCGAGACCGCCACCGATATAATCTACGAAGTGCCCTTGCGCAAGGGGGACAACCAGCGGCTGCCGCCGGAGAAATTTCAGGTCTTCGTGCATGTGGTCCGGGCGAAACCGGCCCTCGCGCTCATCGAGGTGAAGCTGCGCAGTTCCTGGCGGGTGGCGGGCGTCGTCAAGGTGAAAGCGGGCGATGTGCGGCTTGAGTTTGCCTCGGTGCTGCCGGAATTCACCCCACCCCTCGCGCGTATCGCCGCCGAGGGCAACGCCTCGGTGCTGCTGGTGCCGCTGGCCCGCCGGGCGGAGGCCACGCGCACGGATTTCAAGCGGGTGACGCCCTACAACGAGCGGCTCAAGGTAAAACTCGGCCCGTTGCAACTGCTGGATTTCTAACCGTCAGCCAGGCTGGTGTGCCGGCGCTCCTTGATGAGGAAAAATCCGACGACGACGGTCATCACGGCGATGGCAATCGGGTAGGCGAGGCCGGCGTAGATGTTGCCGGTTCGCTCAACGAGCGAGGAGGCGATGTAGGGCGTCAGGCCGCCGAAGATGCCGTTGCCGATGTGATAGGGCAGCGACATCGAGGTGTAGCGGATGCGGGTGGGAAACAGCTCCACCAGAAACGCCGCGATCGGCCCGTAAACCATGGTGACAAACAGCACCTGCAGGAACACCAGCGCGACGAGCATCGGCTGGTTCAGGGGCGCGGCAAAATGCATCATCCCGTGGTAGATGGGGACGTAGAAAACCGCGGCGAGCAGGCAACCCGTCAGGATGATGGGCTTGCGACCGATGCGGTCGGACAGGCTGCCGAATAGCACGAAGAAGGGCGTGGCCAGCAACAGGGCGTAGACAATGGTGAGATTGGCGGTGACAAACTCGACCTGGGCGACGCGTTGGAGAAAAAACAGCGCATAGAACTGGCCCGTATACCACACGACGCCCTGCCCGGCCACGGCGCCGAACAAGGCGATGAGGACGAGACGGCGGTTTTCGGGCTGAACAAAGCTCTCGGTCAGCGGATTCTTCGAGAGTTTGCCGGCCGACTTGGCCTGGGTGAAGAGCGGCGACTCCTCCATGCGCACCCGGATGTAATAGGAGATCAGCACGAGGAAAATCGAGAGCAGGAAGGGGATGCGCCAACCCCAGGCCTCGAAGGTCTCCTTGCCGAGTTGCTGGCGGCAGAGGAGGATGACACCGAGCGAGGCGAACAGCCCGAGGGTGGCGGTCGTCTGGATGAAGCTGGTGTAGAAACCGCGGCGGCTGTCGGGCGAGTGCTCGGCGACGTAGGTGGCGGCGCCGCCGTATTCCCCGCCCAAAGCGAGGCCCTGCAAGAGTCGCAGCAGCGTGAGCGCAACCGGCGCGAGGACACCGATCTCCGCGTAGCCCGGCAAGAGTCCGATGAGAAAAGTCGCGCCACCCATCAGCACGAGGGTGATAAGAAAGGTGTGTTTGCGTCCGACCAGATCGCCCAGCCGGCCGAAGACGAGCGCCCCGAAGGGCCGCACGACAAAGCCGGAGGCAAAGATGGCGAGGGTTTTCAGGAATCCGGCGGTGGGATCGTCGCCCGGGAAGAAATGCGCCGAGAGAATCGTCGCCAGGCTGCCGAAGAGATAAAAATCATACCACTCGATGAGGGTGCCGGCCGAGGAAGCGCCAATGACGGTCCAGATGCCCTTGGGCGCGCGCGGGTGGCTCATAGAATGCGCACGCAGCGTGGGCGGTCACGCGCGGTGTGGCAATGCCGCAGTCGTCCATCCGCGCCCGGCGACATCTGGATGAAAATGCTTGTGCTGCACGCGTCCGAGCGACTCGGGCTCAAGCAGGAATACATCCAGGAACACTCGGCCGACGCCGGGCATTGAGCGAGTTTATACCAATTACGGGATAATTTGAGACTTTAGCGCAGCAGCGCGGTAGGGCGCACCGGCCCGGTGCGCCGCCCACGGCGGAGCGGGCCGCT
>LNFM01005558.1_pt1 | contig 21661 bp, 17 predicted proteins | sample 596031 | NCBI WGS metagenome assembly LNFM01 (sample SAMN04254537, study PRJNA301005) | activated carbon metagenome | isolation source: dual media filters at the Ann Arbor, Michigan drinking water treatment plant | place: USA: Ann Arbor
TTCAAAGGCGAGATCCACACGGAGAAGAGCTCGGCGGACAAGAAAGAGAACGACGTCCTCGTCGTCAACGGGCAGAAGATCCAGTGCCTCGGCGCTGCGAAGGACCTCTCGCTCTTGCCGTGGAAGGCGATGGGCGTTCAGCTCGTGATCGACGCCTCCGGCGTGTTCACCGAGAGCGATCAGCTCCGCGGACACATCGCGGCGGGCGCAAAGAAGGTGATCCTCACGGCGCCCGGCAAGGGCCCGGACATGAAGACCTTCGTCGTCGGCGTGAACCACGAGGAGTACGACGCGCGCAAGCACCACATCATCTCGAACGCCTCGTGCACGACCAACTGCCTCGCGCCGGTCGTTCACACGATCTTGAAGGAGGGCATCGGGATCGAGACGGGCTTGATGACGACGATCCACGCGTACACGGCCACGCAGAAGACCGTCGACGGTCCCTCGAAGAAGGACTGGCGCGGCGGGCGCGCGGCGGCGATCAACATCATCCCGTCGAGCACCGGCGCGGCCAAGGCCGTGGGCGAGGTCCTTCCGCAGACGAAGGGAAAGCTCACGGGCATGAGCTTTCGCGTCCCTGTTGCAAACGTGTCCGTCGTGGACCTGACGTTTCGCTCGGAGAAAGAGACGACGATCGAAGAGATCGACGCAGCGCTGCGCCGCGCGAGCGAGACCTACCTCAAGGGCGTGCTCGGCGTGACCGACGAGCAGCTCGTCTCGACGGACTTCATCCACGACGACCGCGCGTCGATCTACGACGCCAAGGCGACGCTCGAGAACAACCTCAAGGGCAAGGGTCGCTTCTTCAAGGTCGTGAGCTGGTACGACAACGAGTGGGGCTACTCGATGCGCGTGGTCGACCTCGCGCGCCTGGTCGTGCAAAAGGGCGTCGACGCGGGCGACAACATCGAGGTCAAGGGACTCGGCGACGCCAGTTTATCGGGCAAGCGCGTGTTCATGCGCGTGGACTTCAACGTCCCGATGGAGGCCGGCAAGATCACGGACGACTTCCGGATCAGCTCTGCGTTGGGCTCGATCCAGAAGGTGCTCGCCGCGGGCGGAAGGCTCGTGCTCGCCTCGCACCTCGGCCGCCCGGCGGAGAAGGGCTACGAGCAAGAGTTCTCTCTCGCGCCCATCGCGACGCGGCTGAGCGAGCTCTTGAAGAAGCCCGTGCGCTTCGTCCCGGACTGCGTGGGAGAGGCGGCAGAGAAGGCCGTGGCCGAGCTGAAGGAGGGCGAGGTCATCCTGCTCGAAAACCTGCGGTTCTACCCGGGTGAAGCGACGAACGACGAGGCGTTCTCCAAGAAGCTCGCGGCGCTGGCGGACGTGTACGTCAACGACGCGTTCGGCACGTCGCACAGAGACGCGGCGTCGATGACGGGCGTTCCTCGGCAGTTGAAGGGCGGCGTCGCGGGCGACCTCGTGAAGCGAGAGGTCGACGTGATCAACCGAGCGCTGAAGAACCCGTCGCGCCCGTTCGTGGCGGTGCTGGGCGGCGCGAAGGTGAGCGACAAGGTCTTCGTCGTGCGCAACCTGCTCGACCTGGTCGACGAGGTGCTGATCGGCGGAGCGATGGCCTACACGTTCATGAAGGCCGCGGGCATCGACGTGGGCGGATCGAAGTACGAGACGGTCGTCCTCGACAAGAAGGGCGTCGAGAAGCCCGTGTTGAACATGGCGCGCGAGATCCTCGAGCTCGCGAAGGCGAAGGGAAAGACCCTGGTCCTGCCGATCGATCACGTCGTGACGCAGAAGTTCGAGGCAAACGCGCCCTCGAAGGTCGTCGAGAAGATGGAAGCGGGCTGGATGGGCTTGGACATCGGCCCTGCGACGCGCGAGCTCTTCGCCAAGAAGATCGCCGCGTCCAAGACCGCCATCTGGAACGGCCCCATGGGCGTCTTCGAGATGAAGCCCTTCGACGAAGGGACCGTGGCCGTCGCCAAGGCGTTCGCCGAGGCCACCAAGAACGGCGGCGTCACGATCGTGGGCGGCGGAGACAGCGCGGCGGCCGTCCGGTCGCTCGGGTTCGAGTCGCAGGTGACTCACGTCTCGACCGGCGGCGGCGCGGCGCTCGAGATGTTCGAGGGTAAGTTTCTCCCTGGAATCGCTGCGTTGGATCTGAAGTAATCGCCGGCCAAGGGGGACGGCGATCACAGCTTCGGGGAGGGCAGTCCGCGGCGCCCGTGCGACGGCTGAGCAACAGCCGCCTCACGGGGCGGCGACATCGTGACGCGAAACGCAGCGCGCTTTCGACGTGGGGCGGCGGGGGTGATAGTGTCGCTCTCCGATGGCCGGCCAACAAACCGGGTCGATGCACGTGTCGATCCCACCAGGGACGCGGTTCGGACGGTACGAAGTGATCACAGAGATCGCTTCGGGAGGAATGGCCACGGTCTTTCTCGGGCGCGCGCTCGGCGCCGCGGGGTTCGCGCGACTCGTAGCCATCAAGTGCCTGCACCCGCACGTCGCCAAGGATGACGAGTTCGTGCAGATGTTCATGGACGAAGCGCGGCTCGCGGCGCGCATTCGCCACCCGAACGTCGTTCCCACGCAGGACCTCGAAAACGGCGACGACGGGCTCTTTCTCGTGATGGACTTCGTCGACGGAGAGGGGCTGCTCGGCCTGCTTCGCGGCGTGTTCAAAGACCGAAAGCGCGTTCCTGTCCCGATCGCGCTGCGGATCGCGCTCGATGTTTGCGCAGGGCTTCATGCGGCGCACGAGCTGACGGGACAGAGCGGCGAGCCCTTGCGCCTCGTGCACAGGGACGTCTCGCCGCACAACATCCTCGTCGGCGTCGACGGCATCTCGCGCATCACGGACTTCGGGATCGCCCGCGCCGAAGAGCGCTTGAGCGTCACGCGCGACGGCCAGATCAAAGGCAAGATCGCGTACATGGCGCCCGAGCAGACCTCGGGCGTCCCCGTGGATCGCCGCGCGGATCTCTGGTCTCTCGGCGTCGTGCTGTGGGAGTGCCTCGCGGGTCGCAGGCTCTTCTTCGGGCAAAACGACGGCGAGGTGCTTCGCAACCTCCTCGTCCACCCGATCCCACGCCTGAAAGAGCTGGTCCCAGAGATCCCCGAAGCGCTCGACGCCGCGGTGATGAAGTCCCTCGCGAGAGACCCGGACGAGCGCTACGCCAACGCGTCGCAAATGGCAGAGGAGCTCGAAGAGGCCGGCGGCTCGGTGGGCATCGCGAGCGCGCGAGCCGTGGGCGCTTTCGTCCGCGAAATCGCTGGGCAACGCATCGAATCGCTTCACGCCGCCGCGCGCGCCGCGGGCGCCGACAGCAGCACCAGCGCGGTGCGACCCGTCACGCGCACCAAGCTTCCGACGGACCCCGAGCGCACTGCGGTGCGCGACGAGCCGGCCAAGCCACTGGAGCTGCCTCCAGGAGCGCCTTCGCCCTCCTTGGTTCCAGCGCCGCCCGGCGCGGCGCCCGGCGCGACTACGAGCACGCTTCCGATCGTGCTCGTGCCCAAACAGAGCAACACGTTGCTGTATGTGCTGCTCGCGCTCGTCGGCGTCTTTGCGCTGCTCGGCGCTGGCGCGGTGCTGCTCTTTCTTCGCGCTCGCAGCGCAGAGGGCGGCGCGGTGATCGTCACGCAAGGCGCTCGACAGGACCCACAACCGACGCAGGGCGGGCACGAGACGCCTCCGCCAACGATCGTGCCCACAAACCCCGCGGCAGTCGCGGCCGATGACGCCGGAGCGCAGCAGGCGAGCCTGGACGACGCGATGACGTTCGACCCCAGCGAGACTGCAAACGACACCAGCCAGCCGAGCGCCCGTACCGGACGCAACAACGGGCGACGCAACGGACGCACGCCGCCAACCAACAGCGCCAACGCTGGCACCAACGGCACCAACGCGGGTGCCAACAACACGTCGAGCGGCAACAGCGGCAACGCCCCGACCAACAGCAACACGCAGCGCACCGGGCAAGGCACACAGCCTTTCAACCCCGAGGCGATGTAGCCGCGAAGATCGAGAGATCCAACGGTGACTGTGGCAACGAGCAAGATGATTCGACGATCGATCGTTCGAGCGTTCTGTGTCGCAGCGGCGCTCTCTTGTGCGCTCGGCGCGAGCGCGAAGCCCGCGCACGCGCAGACCGCCAACGAGAGCGCGGCGCAGGTTCGCTTCGCGCGAGGCCGAGAGCTCTTCGTCGCCAACGACTTCAACGGCGCGCTCACTGAGTTTCGCGCGGCCAATCAGCTCGTCGGATCGCCCAACACGCGGCTGTACATCGCGCGCTGCCTGCGCGAGCTCGGCCGGCTGGGCGAGGCGTACATCGAGTTTCAGCGCGCTGGAGCAGAGGCCGCTGATCGCTCGGCGACCGAGCCTCGCTACGCAGCGTCGCGCGACGCCGCGAGGCAGGACATGGAGGCGATCCGCCCGCGCATCGGAAACCTCACCCTGCGCGCGCCGCGCGCGCCCGATGGGCTCGAGGTTCGTGTGGGCGACGCTGTGCTTCCGGCGGCGATGTTCGAGGTTCCTGTGCCGACGACGCCAGGGACGATCGTGTTGACGGCCACCGCGCCTGGACGCCTCCCGTTTCGACACGAGGTCACGGTGCGCGCGGGGAGCACCACCGAATACTCCATCGAGCTGCGCGTGGACCCCAACTACGTGCCGCCTTCGACCAACGCCAACACCAACAGCAACGCGACGGGGCGAGACAACGAGAGCGCCACGCCTCCTCCGCCACGGATGGTGCGCGTCAGCGAAGGCGGAGGAGTGCGCATCGCGGGCATCGTCGTCGGAGCGGTCGGCGTCGCGGGCCTCGCCGCGTTTGTCGGCTTCGGGCTCCGCGCGAGCAGCCAGTTTCGAGCGCTGCAGACGGAGTGCGGCGCGGGCGGCTGCGCGCCGCCATGGGAGCCACAAATTCAAGAGGGCGAGCAATTTCAGACGCTCGCCAACGTGGGTCTCATCGCTGGCTCGATCCTGCTCGTCGGCGGGACGGTGATGGTCATCGTCGGTGGGCCTCGCGAGAGGATGGTTCCCGAGGGCGAGCTCGCGGCGCGCCCTACCGCCCGGAGAGCGCTGCCGCAGTGGACCGCGTGGGCCGCGCCGACGACGGGCGGCGCGATGCTCGGCGCAGCGGGATCCTTCTGAGCGCAGCGACGGGGTGATTGCTGCGCTTCATCGTCGCGGCTCCTCGCGTTGTCGGTTTCGCCCTGAACAGCGGGCGAAATAGCGCTATGGTCGCCGCCGCTGATGGTGAGAATCTGTCCCATCTGCAAGCGTGAGGCGCTCGCAGACCGCGCACAGAACGAGTTCGCTCCGTTCTGCTCGAAGCGTTGCAAGCTGATCGACCTGGGGCGGTGGCTCGACGAGAGCTATCGCATTCCAGCGGAGGAGGACGACGAGACCGATGACGACGGCGCGCCGCCCGCGAGCAACGGCCCGCGGCGCGAGCGTGCGCAGTGAGCGCGGCGGTCGTAAACGAGCGACCGGCGCGCTCGCCGCTGCCGACCCTGTTTCTCACGGCGTTTATTGATTTGTTGGGCTTCGGTCTGACGATCCCGCTGTTGCCCTTCTACGCGCAGCGGTACGGCGCGAGCGCGCTCCAAGTGTCGCTCTTGTTCGCGAGCTTCTCGCTGATGGGCTTCTTGTTCGTCCCCGTGTGGGGAGAGCTCAGCGATCGCGTCGGGCGTCGTCCGGTGCTGCTCACGAGCATCGCGGCCACGTCGCTCTCGATGCTCTTGCTCGCGTTCGCCGACAGCTATCCGCTGCTGCTCTTGTCGCGCATTTTGCAGGGAATCATGACAGCCAACCTGTCGACCCTGCAGGCGTACATCGCCGACGTGACCAAGCCCGAGGACCGGGGTCGCGCGATGGGGATGATCGGCGCGGCGTTCGGGCTCGGGTTCATCCTGGGGCCGTTCTTCGGCGGGATCCTCGCGGCGCAGTCGTTTCGGGCTCCCGGATTCGCTGCGGCAGCGCTGGCCGCGGTCAACTTCGCGCTCGCGCTGCGGTACCTCCCCGAGTCGTTGCGACTGCGCAAGACCGCCGCGCCGACGGACGAGCCGACGACTTCGAGCGCGCCGAGCACGTACCGCGACGGAGCGACGGACACGCCCATCGTGCCCGAGCGGTTCGGGCCGAAGGTGATCGGGCGCGTGCTCGCGCGGCAGGCGACGCTCGCGCCGCTGCGCGAGGCGATGGCCGACAAGGCGATCGCGCCGCTGGTGCTCGTGTTCTTCTTGCAGGCGTTTGCGTTTACCAACCTCGAGGCCACGTTCGCGCTGTTTACGCAGGCGCGCTTCAACTTTGGCTCGCGCGAGACGGGCTTTCTCTTCGGCTACATCGGCCTGGTCGTGGTGATCGTGCAGGGGGGCTTGTATGGCAGGCTCTCACGCAAACACCAGGACCTGTCGCTGGCTCGGGCGGGGATGCTCTTTGTGTCGCTGGCGATGCTGATGCTGATGCTGTTGCCATCGCGTCCGGCCGCGTACGCGCTGGCGCCTTCGAGCCCGGCCGAGTTCATGCGTCGCGCCCTGCCTCTGTGGTTGATCCTGCCGATTTCGTCGCTCGGCAACGCGCTGATCAACCCGTCGTTGACCGCGGCGACGTCCAAGCGCGGGCGCGCGGACCAGCAGGGGCGAACGCTGGGCGTTCAACAATCCGCGGGCGCGTTTGCGCGCGTGCTCGGGCCGATCACCGCGGGGTTGGCGTTCGATCATTTGGGACCGTCCGCTCCGATGGCCGTCGCCGCCGCAGGAACGCTCATCGCGGCGTTGCTCGTGGCGCGAATCCCACCGTTACGAAAGCCAACAGAGTAAAACCATCGGCGTCTCTGGAGCGATCGAAAACAGTGGTAGGGTTGCTCTGTGGCTACGTTCTCTGCGGCCACCCGGGAGCTGGTCCTCAAGATCGTTTACTACGGTCCTGGCCTCGGGGGTAAGACGACATCACTAAAAGCGCTGCACGCAGCCGTGCGCCCCGAGCACCGCGGGCGCATGATTTCTCTCGCGACGCCGGTGGACCGGACGCTGTACTTCGACTTCCTGCCGGTGCGGCTGCCGAGCGTGGGTGATCTGCAGATCCGCCTGCAATTGTTCACGGTACCGGGGCAGGTGTACTTCAACGCGACGCGCAAGCTGGTGCTCACCGGGGCGGACGGAGTGATCTTCGTCGCGGACTCGCAGACCGCGCGGCTCGACGCCAACACCGAGTCGCTCGACAATCTTCGGGACAACCTCCGCGAGCTCGGAAAGGGCCTCGAGGACGTCCCCCTGGTGTTCTCGTACAACAAGCGAGACCTCGACGACGTGCTCGCGATGAGCGAGCTCGATCGCGCGCTCAACAGCAAGAAGTCGCCGTCGTTTTCGACCTCGGCTTCGCGCGGCGAAGGTGTGTTCGAGCCGCTCGACGCGATCGTGCGCACGGCGCTCGACGACCTGGTCAAGCGCAAGGTGTTGCCGCCCGAGCTCATCGTCCCTCAAGACGGGACGGTCGCGCAGCGGCTCTCCAGCGTGCAGGCGGACGTGCCGAGCGCCAGCGTCGAGCCCGCGCACATCGTCGCGGGCACGGGCGCGCCGCCGCTCAACACGCCGACGGTGGTTCCTCCGACCTCGGTGAGTCCCTCGGCGGGCATCGAGCTCGCGCTGCACTCGGCGGTCGGCGCGATGAACACGGTGGATACGAGCTCGCGATTGGTTCCCGCGCTGCGTCCGACGGCGCCCAGCATCGAGAGCGCGCTCGCTCGCGAGGTCGCCGCGTACGAGAGGGCAACGAACACCGAGCCAGGCTCGCACGAGCCCGGAGAGCAACGCACGACGTCGAGGCGATCGGCGTCGCTGGCGCCGCTGTTCGACATCGAAGAACAAGAGGCGATGCGCACCATCGAGGACGCGATCGAAGAAGGTCTTCACGCGCGCGCGCTGCTCTTGCTCGAAGCGCTGCTCGTGCGTCTGCTCGACCGCACGGCGCGCATCCTCGGGCGCGCAGAGGGGCAACACGAAGGCGCAGCGTGGGCGCTCGGCCTCGCTCCAGAGCGCTACGCGCGCGTGCGCTCGTCGGCGCAGCGCGTCCGTCGCGGCACCACCGCGTCGCGACGCGAGGTGCTCGAGGCCTACGTGCTCGCGTCGAGCGCGCAGATCGCCCTCGACGCGATTTCGGGCCGCTCGTAGCGATCGGGGAGCCGGGCCGCGAGGCGCGGGAGGTCTCTGCTCCCGCGCTGCTCAATTGCGGCGCGCGGGGGCGCCGGCGTCTCGCGGCGGGTCTGGCGGCGGAGGGTTGGTGAGCCACTGGCGCGGGTCGACGTTCTCGGGCGTCTCGGGGCCAAACGTCACCGGCGTGGGAGCGCCGTACTCGCGGTCGATTCGATTGCGCAGGCGATTCTCACGCGAATACCAGATGCGCTTGAGCTCGTTGTCCGGGCAGCTCGCGCGCTCGGGAGAACCTTCGGGCGCGCCCCAGCGAAGCTCGGGGCAGTGGTACGGATCGAACGACATCTTGAAGAGTCGGTCGAGCACCGCCTCGAACGACAGCGAGACCGTCGCGCCAGCGGAGTTTGTGTATTGGTATTGGCACGCGGGGCGGGCGACCTCTTCGCGCCACGCTGCGCGTACAGGCTCGAGCAACGAAGCGTCCCGTCGCAGCGTCAGCTGGACCGTGTGGGCGAGCTCGCGAAAGGCCGCTTTCAACCGCGCGTCACGCGAGGGCGTCGAGTAGGTCTCCCAGTCGCCGTCCGTTCCGTAGATGTTGCTCGGGAGCTGGTTGGGGTGGCCGCGCGTGTGGAGGTTGTTGGTGATCGCGAAGTTCACCGCGTCGACCCGGTCGGTCACGTCGCTGCACAGCGCTTGAATTTGTGCGCGCACTTCGTGCACGGGGTCCTGCTGCGCGTTGGGGTCCGCGAGCTGCGAGCGCACATACTCGCTGTACGACGCAGGCTCGCCGTTCACGATGAAGTTCGCGCGCGTGTACTGCTGCGCGGCGTCCCATTGAGGACACTCGGCGTTGCGAGCGATCGTCACTTGATTGCCCACGAGACGGACTGGTCGAAAGTTCTTGAACCCGCCGCCGAGGTCATAGGTCCCCGCGACGAACGCCGCGCCGAAGCGCTTGCTCGTGAGCGATCCGTCGGGGTGTCCGTCCATCATGAAGACCGATCCGTCGAGCTCGACCGAGGTGACGACCAGGACGTGACCGTTGGGGTCGTAGAAGGTCGTTCCGGGACGAACGGCCTGGCGATTGAGCGACACCGTGTAGAAGTCGCCGCCTTCGCGGCGCGCGGACACGCGGTACATGCCCGAGTGGACCCACGAGCCCATGTCTCGCACGAGGCTCCTGAACGTCCTGTGTCGCCACCAGTTGCGCACGTCACCCGGGACGATCCCCACCATGTATCGCGGGTCTTTTCCCGCGCGAGATGGCGAGCCATCGACCCAGAACGTGTAGCCGAACGGCAGCTTGCGCTTGAACGAGAAGTACGCGCGCAACACGTACGGCAAGTCCGCGCAGTCGACGTTGAGGTGCAGGTCTCGGTCGGTGCGCTCGTCGTACAGCGTGTTGAAATCGGGGTTGCGCAAGCAGCGATCGATCCGTCCGCATCGTCGCTCGGCGACGCCGCGACCGAGCCGAGCGACGAACGCAGAGTACTCGCGCTCGAACTCGTCGCTCCACGCGTTGACCGCGGGCCACGTGTCGGCGATCGGCCTGTCGATCACCGCTCTGCGATCGACCCCGCCGTCGCCGCCGTCCGCAGAGGCGTCCTCTTCGCTCAAAGGCTCGGCGAACGCCGCGTCTCCGACGACGTCCGCCGCGTCGGGCGCGGACGGAAAGCGGTACACATCCCAGTCCAACGGATCGGGGTCGTACTGCGCGTCCATGTCGTCATCGTCGATCTCAGGAAGATCAGGGCGATCGACGCCCGAATCTCGCCGCGGCACGCCCGAGTCTCTCGGCTCGCGCCCCGCGCAGGCCCCCAGAGAGAGCAGAGACATCAAGGCGAGAAACGGCACGAGACGAAGCAAGCACGTTGGCTGATCGATCATCGTTGCGTGTGTGGACCTCTCGAGCCTTCAACGTAGCGCGCTGAGGGGCCACATGCTCAATTCACGACAACATCCCCGCGACGCCGAGCGCCATAAACCGCGCGAGCGACTCTGCCTTCGGCGCGAGCGTTCGTAGCTCTGCGTACTCGCGTAGCGTGTGAAAGCCCTCGCCGCGAACGCCGAGCGCGTCGATCGACGCAACGCCCTCGCGGCTCGTGGTCGACGCGTCGCTGCCCCCTCCGACGAGGGGAGATTCGCCGCCGCCGAGTCCGGATTCAATCTGACATTTCGCGTAGTTATCTCGCAGCTTCGCGCTCGCGTCGGTCCGCTCGAGCGGCGCGCGGCCCGGCCCCCAGACGAGCTCGATGCGCGTGCCGTCCGTCGCCCGCTCGACGGCGAGTCGCTCGAGCGCGTCCACGAGCCACGCGCGGTCGTCGCTCGACACGAAGCGAAAGTCGACCTCGGCCGTGGCGCGATCGGGGACGGTGTTCTTCGAGGTTCCACCGCGGACGACGCCGACGTTGACGGTGATCCCGCGGGCGTAATCCGTGAGCGACTGCGCGGCGTCGATCCAGCGCGCGAGGCTCCAGAGCGCGTTGCGGCCGCGGTCGTGCGCGTTGCCCGCGTGCGCAGCGACGCCGTGCGCGGTGACAAACAGCGTTCCTGTCCCCTTGCGTCGCGTGATGATCGCGTCGTGCGCGCGCCCCGACTCGAACACGAGCGCGCACCGAGCGCCCTTGGCCGCGCGCTTGATCGTCTCAGCGCTCTCGGGCGAGCCCACTTCTTCGTCGCCCACGACCACCCACGTCCATGGACCCACGGGGTGCCCAGCCGCCTCCGCGGCGCGCAAGCCCCACGCGGTCACCACGAGGCCGCCCTTCATATCCAAGACGCCCGGCCCCATCGCGCGCTCGCCCTCTTCTCGATAGCCCGTGAAAACATCACGAGGAAACACCGTGTCGATGTGCCCCACCAGCACGACGCCCCCCTCGCTCGCGGGCGACTCTCCGTGCACGACCATGTGGCCGCCGTACGTCTCGCTCGCGACGCGCTCGCGACGCCAGTGCGCAGGGAGCGCGGCCTCGAGCGCGTCGAGCGCCGCGCGAACTCCATCGCGATCCTCGGTGAAGCTCGACTGCTCGACGAGCGCGCGCAGCGCCTCGCGCATCGCGTCGTCCTGCGCAGAGAGCCACGTCTTGATCGCGCGCGCTCGTTGTTGTTCGTCGGTCATCGTGAGGATCGCCCGTTGTGCTCAGGGCGGAGGCGGCATGATCGACGGCTTGGCCAGGCGTCGATCGAGCTCGGCGCGCAGCCCCGAGAGGTCGAAGCGCGCGAGCTGCTCTCCATCAGGCATCGCGAAGAGCTCGCGAACGATGTCATCGGCCTCCTGACGACCGCGCGGCGTGAGTCGAAGCACGAACGCCAGCGAGAACAGCGCCGCGTCTTCACGATCGGTGCGCTCGCCGTCCACGAGGGACACCCACGATGCGACCGCGTACGCGTACAGGCGATCGCGCGGCGAGAGCTTGTGAATGTCGACGTCGTCGATGGCGACGCCTTCGCGAATGGCCTTCTCGATGCCCTCGACCTCGGACAGCTCGAGCCCCTCGTCGAGCGCGGCGCGTGCGATCGCGTCGATCTCTTCGTCGTCGAGCTTTCCGTCCGCGCGCGCGACGGCCGCCAGCAAGATGAACACCTCGCGAGGCAGCGGCCTGTGTCCCTCGGTCATATCGCCACCATCGTAGCCGAGCCCGGACCTTTGCTCACTTCCTCTGCATGACTCGCGGCGACTCCCGCCCATCCCGCGATGGGTGCGCCCCGAAAGTCCGCCAGATTTTTGACCGCTCGCCTTCGGTTCGGGCAATGGCCGAAGTCGCCGTGCAGCACTCACCCTTCGCGACGAGCTCGCCCATCGCCGACTACACGAGGATCAGCGACGACGCGGCCATCCTGCTGAAAAGACAGGACTTTCCGCGGGCGCTCAACGTCTTGCAGAGGCGCTCGCCGGACGAGCGTCGATGGCGCTGGGCGTTTCGTCGCGTGTCGCACTGCTCCGAGCACCAGCTCGACGGGTCCAAGCAGCAGTGGATGCGCTCGGGCCTCGAAGAGCTCGTGACCGCGGTGAGCGACCACCCGCTCAAGCGAGAGCTGGCGCTGGATTTTCGCATGGCCACTGGGAGCAATCCGACGGGGCACATCCTGCCGATGTACACAGCTCGGGAGCTCTGGCGCGCGGCCGAGTCCTTCGGGCTGCCGATGGAGTATCTCTCGCATGTGACCGTGCTTCCCCGGCACATCGACGACGCCGTGGACACCGCGCAGGTCATCATCGACTGCCGGGACACCGCGCAAGCGCATCGAGACGAAGCTCGTCGGCTCGTCGAAGGAATCGCGCCCATCGACGCAGTTCCACTCCACGACCAGCTCGCTCGCGTGGCCGCAGACGCGCAGCGCGAGGCAGCAGCGCGATGGCGAGCGCTCGCGCAGCGGCTGCTGGCTGGGCAACGGTAAGCGCCCAACGACCGACGCGGGCGCGCTCGATGCGCTACGATCGGTCGTGATGAGCGGTCACGATCGAACTCCGCGGCCAGCGCTGGGGCCGTTTCGCGCAGACGGCCTCGAACCAGGGGGCTACTACGAGATTTCACACGGCCACCCCGTGCAGCTCGCGCCCGCGGGCACGCGCCACGGCAACGCCAACGTCACCGGCGCGCTGCCGCTCGCGACCGACCCGATGGTGGTCGAGTCGGGGGTGGACGTCGGTCACAAGCTCGCAGAGCACACCGTGCGCGCGCCGGACGTGAGCGTCGGCGGAGTTCCTGCGGACACGAGGGGGTGGGCGAAAGGCGCTCCCCCGCTGGCCGTCGAGTACGCTGACGAAGGCACGGACGAAGCCGATCTTCAGACCAAGATCGAAGAGTACTTCGGCGCAGGCTCGAAGTACGTGTGGGTCGTGCGGCTCGTCGGGCTTCGACGGGTCGAAGTGTACACAGCGCCCGACGCGATGAAGACGTACACGGGCGACGACGAAATCGAAGCGACAGGGGTTCTACAAGAGAAAATGCCGGCCGCTGCGCTTTGGGATCGTCGCGTCGCCCTCGACGTCTCGATGCGCAACTTGCTGCTCCGCGCGGGCTACAAGGACATCGCGGACGTGCGCGAAGAAGGGCGCGAAGAAGGGCGCGAAGAAGGGCGCGAAGAAGGGCGCGAAGAAGGGCGCCTCGCGTTGACTCTTTCGGCGCTCGAGGCGGGGCTCTCTCGTCGGCTCACGGAGCAAGAGCGAGCGTTCGCGAGCGCCGAGGTGCGCGCTGGGAGGGCGCTGCAGCTCGTCCGGTTGTCCTCGCGAGAGCCAGCCGTCATCGAAGCGAAGCTTCGCGGAGCGTAGCGCCCGCTCGGTTCGCAGTGATTCGAGCGGCGAAGAGGGCGAGCGGGCGGCGGTTATCCGCTACGATCGGGCGGCATGACGAGCACGTACCTGTTCGAGACCGACGTTCACGCCGAGCTCCGACGCTCGATGCGCGCCTTCGCCGAGCGTGAGATCGCGCCCAACGCGCACAAGTGGGAGGAGGCCGGGGAGTTTCCTCGAGAGCTCTACAACAAGATCTCGGAGGCAGGCCTCCTCGGCATCGCGTACCCCGAGGAGTACGGCGGAGCAGGAGGCGACCTCACGCACGTCCTGGTCGCGTCCGAAGAGATGGTGCTCGCCGGCAAGAGCGTCGGAACGACCGTGGGCATCGGCAGCCACGGCATCGCGCTTCCGCCCATCCTGGCGCTGGGGACCGAAGCGCAGAAGCGCCGCTGGGTCACACCGGTGTTGAAGGGCGAAAAAGTGAGCGCGCTCGCGATCACCGAGCCCGGCGGAGGCAGCGACGTCGCGTCGCTCAAGACCCGCGCCGCGCGCGACGGCGATCACTACGTCGTCAACGGAAGCAAGACGTTCATCACGTCAGGGGCGCGCGCGGACTTCGTCACGTGCGCCGTGCGCACAGGGGGCCCGGGACACGGAGGCGTCTCGCTCATGGTGATCGAGCGAGACACGCCCGGATTCTCCGTGTCGCGCAGGCTCGAAAAGATGGGCTGGTGGGCGTCGGACACCGCAGAGCTCAGCTTCGAGGACTGCCGCGTCCCTGCAGAAAACCTGCTGGGCGACGAGGGCTCGGGCTTCGTCGCCATCATGATGAACTTCGCCAACGAGCGCATCTTGCTCGCGGCGCAGTGCGTGGCGATCGCCGAGCTCGCCCTGCGCGAGACGCGCCGCTACGTCAAAGAGCGAACGGCCTTCGGCAAGACGCTCTCGGGCTTTCAGGTCACGCGCCACAAGCTCGCTGAGATGTCCACGCGCCTCGCGGCCACCCGAGCGCTCGTGCACGAGGTCACCACCCGTCACCTGCGCGGCGAAGCGGCCGCGGGCCTCGCCGCGATGGCGAAGAACACCGCCACGGACATGTGCTCGTTCGTCTGCGACGAGGCCGTGCAGCTCCACGGCGGCTACGGGTACATGCGCGAGTACGTGGTCGAGCGTCTCTATCGCGACGCGCGCCTGTACCCCATCGGCGGCGGGACGCGCGAGGTCATGAACGAGATCATCGCCAAGGTGAACGAGTTCTAGCGCAGCAGCGCTGCAGCGATCACACTTGAATACAGATCACCTCGACGAGAGCTCGAGGTCCACGACGATGAGCTGACCGCCCTCGGTCCCTGCGACGAGCCGGCGGCCATCCTCGGAGAACGCCATCTGCGTGACGCGATCCGCGGTGGACTTGCGGCGCTCGACGCGGGCGAGCTCGGTTCCGTGCGCGTCGAGCACGACGATGGTGATCGACGGCGAGAGGGCCACTGCGGCGAGCGCGACCGTGTCTGCGACCGCGAGCGCGTGAATCCTGCGACGCAGCATCGCGCCGTCCTCCCACTGCGAGCGTCCGCGCTCGACCGAGAGCGAGACCGACGGGGTGTCATCGTCTTCGGACACGGCGGTCACCGCCGCCGAGATACGCACGAAGCGGGCCTCTTCGGCGCTCTTTTCTTCGGTCACTCGAGCCTGCTCGACTTCGCGAGGGTCGAGCGAAAGCCAACGCTGCGCGAGCGCTTCGCGCACGACCATCGCGCGATCGTCGCTCACGAATCGAGCCGCGATCGGGAGCCCGCAGGCGAGCGCGGTCTGCGGCTCCTCGTCGCTTCGTCGCGAGTGAACGACGAGGCCGGCGCGGTCCATCGAGCCGACCGCGACGCGGCTTCCGTCGCAGGACACAGCGAGGACGCGGGGCGCCGTGGACGGGTCGAGCGAGAGCACTTCGGTGAGCGACGCGCAGTCGTCCGCCGGGCGCCAGAGCGACACGCCGAGGTCGACCGCGTCGCGACGAACGAGGGCGGCAGCGCGGTCGCCTTCGCACATTCCTGCGAGCCACCAGGTCCCGTCGACGGCGAGCTCTTGAACGATCGTCTCGTCGTCGAGGTCGTAGCAACGAAGGCGATCGCCCGCTTCGACGGTGATCGCTCGTCGGCCGTCGCGGCTCAGCCCGAGCGAGGTCACGGGCCGCGCGTCGCCAACGGATCCCGCCTCTTTGTCCGACGAGCGCACGTCACGAACGACCAGCGAACGGCCGCGTCTCGAGACGAGCTGTCCTCGCCACAACCCCAGCCACGACTCGCCCGGTGGCGCGACATCGTGCGCGACGGTCCCGTCCACGCGGCGCGCGCAAACATCGGGCGAGAGCAAATAGAGCGGCCCTTCTGCGTCGAACGCAGGGACGCGGGCGTGGCGCTCGCCCAATGGGAGCTCGAACAGCGCCCCTCCGTCGGCGTCGATCACGCGCAAGACGCGCTGCTCGACCACGCGCGTGATGTACGCGAGAGAGCCATCGCCGATGACTCCGAGCAGCCGCTGCACCGCGCCGAAGTCGCCCTCGCGAAGGACCGACGCGCGCTGGCCGAGGGCGCCCCGTTCGATCCGCTGCCCGTCGATCGAGAGCCAGGTGTCTGCGTCGACGAGCACCCAGTGGTCGCGCTCGAAGGGAGGCGTCGCGACGTCGAACGTTTCTCCCTTGGTTCCGTCGGGCCCGAAGCTCTGGATCGTCGTCGAGGACGAGTGCGCGAGCAGCAGTCGGCTGCCGTCGAGCGCCGCGTAGAGCTCGAAGCCGAGGGGCCTGCTCTTGGCGAGCTCGGTGATCGAAGCGCCGTCGAGCCGAACGAGCACGACGCGCTCGAGACCGGCGCTGGGGCGCTGGAGCACGAGCGCGACGCTGGGCGAGCTGGCCCCGAGAAATACCGCAGCGACAACGGTCTCGCTCGCCCTGGCGACCGGGAGTTCGGTCACGGTGAAGAGATCGAGCCGCGTCGCTTGAAGGTGTCCGCTCGAGAGCACCTCCCAGAGCGTCGATCGCGCTCGATCGACCCACCACGTGACCACGTCGCGGTCCAGGCGCGCGTGGGCGCCGAGCACTCGCGGCGCTCGGGCGCTGCCAGTGACGGTCCACTCGGAGTCGACGCCTTCGGACATCGTGTGCTGTTGAATCGTACGATGGGAGACCCATGCACGCTCGCGCCACCGTGCGAGCGCTCTCGATCAGCAGTCTTGCTTCGCCCACGCTACAACGGCGACGAAGCGCGCGGGCCGTCTCCGCTGAGGGTCGTCGCGGGAGCGGCGTCGCGCACGAGCTGCTGAAGTTGCCAGGCGTGCAACACCTGACGCTCGTCGGCCTGCGCGAGCATGTCTCTAAACGCCCCGCCGAGCAGCACCGATGCGCCCACGAGCAGCACCGAGAACAGGGCGATCGACGCCAGCGCGGCCGTCGGCGGAAAGGCGACCAGCCACGGACGCACCACGATCACGCCGCCCACAAATTCATACATCCTGGGAATCACCCCGGCGAACGAGAGTCCGAGCGGGATCAGCACCGGCAACACTGACAGCGCGACGATGAGCGCTCGCTGTTCGCGTCGCATCGAGAGCACGAGACCCATGCCGTTGGCGATGGCGAGCATCGGCGTGAACCAGAGCGGCCCGCCGACCCCGCCGACCAGCAAGAGGCCCACGAACGAGCAGACGATCACGGCCACTGGCATCGACGCTCGCGCTCTGGGGCCGCGCGCCACCCGCGCGTACGAGAGAGACGCGATCGCCATCATCGCGAAGAGCGTCGCGACGAGCGCGGGCCGCTGAACGCCCATCCAGAGCACCAGCGGGAGGATGCCCACGATCGCGCCGAAGCCGAGGGCGCCCCACGCCGCGGTCTGCTGCATTCTGGCGCGCTGCGCGTCGTCGAGCGCAGCGCTCGCCTCCTTGGGAAAAGCCCGCATCGGCGTCGCGAGCAGCTCGACGAGCGCGTCCTTCGCGGCGCCGTTGGTCGCGTCGAGCCCGAGCGCCGAGCCGATCTCGCGCATCGCTTCGGAGCGAGCGGACTGCTCTTGCTGCGGCGGAGCTCGCTCGTCGAACGCGCGAGCGATGGCCTCCTTCGCGCGCGTCGCGTGATGCCCGGCCGCCTCGCGGCGGCGCTCGACGTCTCGGTCGCCGTCGAGGTATCGCTCGATCGCTTCGGCCAGCTCGCGCGCCGTCGCAAAGCGCGCGTCTCGGTCCACCTCGGTCGCCTTCAACACCACCGCGTCGAGCTCCACAGGAACGTCACGCGAAGGCGCGCGACGCGCGGGGCTTCGGTCCGGCGGGTTGAGCGCCGAGAACGCGAGCTCGGTGTAGCTCTTTGCGCGGTGGAGCCGCTCGAGCGCGAGGATCTCGAAGAGGATCACGCCCAGCGAGTACACGTCGCTGCGTCGGTCCACGTGCTCGAGATCGCCGCGCGCCTGCTCGGGAGCCATGTACGCGAGCGTCCCGAGCACCGAGCCCGGGAGCGTCACTTCGAGCGGCTTCGCTCGCTGTTCGATGGGATCTCGCTCGGCAGAGTCCTGGATCTTCGCGATTCCCCAGTCGAGCACGTACACCTCGCCGAAGTCTCCGAGCACGATGTTGTCCGGCTTGAGGTCGCGGTGAACGACCCCGCGCGAGTGGGCGAAGTCGACGGCGAGACAGACGTTGCCGAAGGCGCTCAACATCCTGCGAAGCGCTGAAGACGAGCGCGCGTTGGGCTCGTCGCGGCGCGCGACGATGGCGGCCGACAGCGTCGTTCCGCGGAGGCGCTTCATGGTGAAGTAGACGTCGCCCTCGGGCGTCGTCCCCACCTCGTGAACAGGGACGATCGCGGGGTGCTCGAGCTGCCCCTGCACGCGCGCCTCTCTCAGAAAGCGCGCGACCATTTCGCTTCGGTTCCTGTGTTCGGACTTGATGACCTTCATCGCGATCTCGCGGCCGATCACCGTGTCGTACAGCGTTCGCACGGCGCCCATCCCGCCTTCGCCGAGCATCTCTCCCTCGACGTAGCGCGTCGAAAACTCCATCGTGGGCTGCGCCACCCGCGTGGTGACCTGCGGCGCGGCGCGCCGGGCCCCATTTGGGTCTCGATGCACGGCAGTCCCAGGCTCAGCCCCCTTCTGATCTCGATACGCGACGGTCCTCGGCTGCTCGTCTTCGCCGTCCCCAACGGAGGTCGGCGCAATCGATGGCTCTCGCTGCTCGTGTGTCATCTGTCTCGCTCGCGTCGAACAGTATCGGCAGAGTTGTGATCGCTTGTCGCCCCTGCGCTACGATCCGGTCACCGATGAGCTCTCCGCTGTTGCGCAAGGGTGACCCGACCGCGGGCGTCCAGTGGATCGACGTGCGCTCGGGGCCCGATGCGCGCGCGAGCTTCGAGCGCGAGCACCTTCGCGGGGCGCGGTGGTTCGACCTCGAGACAGAGCTCTCTTCCAAAGACGACCCCGCGCACGGCGGGCGCCACCCGCTGCCGAGCACCGCGCGCCTCGTCGACTTGTTATCTGCACACGGAATCAATTCTGACGCAGACCTCGTGTGCTACGACGACAAGGGCGGGGCCAACGCCGCGGCGCGCCTGTGGTGGATGCTCACCGCGATCGGACACTCGCGCGTCCGCGTGCTCGACGGAGGCCTGGCCGCGGCGATCGCTGACGCAATCCCCGTCGAATCGGGCCCGATGGCGCCGCGCGACCCTGCGCGCTACGCGCTCGCGCCCGGCTTCGAGCAGGCGCTCGAGCAGCGATCCCCGAGCGCGCCGACGGTCACGATCGACGAGGTCGAGCGCGCGCTGTCTGTCGGTGATCGCCTCGTGATCGACGTTCGAGACGCGTTTCGCTATCGAGGCGAGAGCGAGCCCATCGACCCGATCGCAGGGAGAATCCCAGGGGCGATCAATGTCCCCTTGCGCGAAAACCTCGGACAAGACGGGCGATTTCTCGGCCCCGACGCGCTCGCTGCGAAGTACGGCGCCATCCTCGGCGATCGCTCACCTTCGTCCGTGATCGTTCACTGCGGCTCGGGCGTCACCGCGTGTCACACGCTGCTCGCGCTGGCCGAAGCAGGCATCCACGGAGCGTCGCTCTACGTCGGGTCCTACAGCGAGTGGTGCCGCCGCAAGCCGATCGCGACGGGGTGAGCGATCCCGCCGCTCGCGCTTCGCACGGCACCAGTCTCTAAGGACAAAGCTATCGGCCATGATGGCCAACCCTCGGATCCAGTGCGATGCTCTCCGCATGGGTTTCGATCGCTCGAACTTCTTTCTCTTCGCCGCTTCGCTTTGCGCCTCTGCGTGCGGAGCGGCCGTCAGTCCGATGGGCGACGGCGCAACGGACGCGAGAGCAGACGCTGGCCCCGCCGACGTCGTACCGATCGACGATCGGCCGAGCGCGATGTGTTCGACCCCGCCGCCGATGGAGCTGCGCGTTCCGAGAGTGAGTCGTCAGAGCGTGATGATTCCGATCGCGGTCACGCTGGCTGGTCAGGGGTGCAGCTGCACAGCGACAGCGTCTGCGTCGGACACGACGATCGAGAGCAGAGTGTGCGGCTGCCAGAACCAACTGCCCTGCGTCGATCCGGGATACGTCGTCAACCTCATCGCCCCTTCGCGCGCGCCGGACTCGGACGCGACCTTCGTCGCTGGCTCGCAGCGCGCCGAGCACCGCACGATCTCGTCGACCCACAACTGTGCCGGCGGCAGGGGAACGATCAGCGCAGTGCGCGTGGTGCAAGACCAGAACCTGATGCCGTCCCCTCTACGATGGGTGTGGTTGTCCGTCGAGGGAACGATCGAGCGCTGCGCGGCGATGCCCCTCGCCCTCGTGACCGCGACGATCGGCGAGACGATTTCGCTCACCGTCGAGGACTGCAACAACACCGACTGTGACGGGCCCACGCAGCCGCGGCCGTATCGCGTGTGGACGACGCTTCGCGTGTTGCCCCGCGGTCGACACACCATCACGTACCCAGGAGGGTCGCAGACGTTTACCGTCGACTGAGAGGGTGTTGGCTCAGCCGCCCGAGAGCACGTTGTTGATCTCTGCCTGCGCCTGCGTGAGCGAAGCGCCGAACCTCGTCCAACGGACGGTTCCGGCCCGGTCGAACAGGGCCATGGCGGGCAGGTTGATGGTGACCGTGCCGGACATTCCGAAGGTAAAGAAGCGGTAGAACGACTTGGTGGGATCCATGAGGACCTTCACGTTGGTGAGCGAGTAGCGGCTCTGCCACGAAGAGCAGAACGCCTCGTCCACGCCGGTTCGCGTCGAGTTATCCGTAAGGACCTGGATCACGCGAACCCGACCATTGAAGCGCTGCACGATTTCTTGTTCGAGTCGCCCGGACTCGGCCTGACAGCGGGTTCACCAACCCGCTGCGGCGATGACGAGCGTCGCTTCGTGCGTACAGAAATCCGGACCGCTAAACGAGTACGGCGTCCCGTCGCAACGGTTGTACTCGTACGGCCGAATGGGCTGGCCGACCTGATTGCCGTACGGCCCCTCGGGGTACATGCACGCAGGACCAGAGTCTTGCGGATTGCCTCCGTCGCCGGCGGGCATCATCGCCGCTGGGCCACAGGCGACGAGCGCCGCGGCCAACATGGGTGTCAATCGTGAGTCCATCAGAACACTGAGGGTCTCGCAGTCACACCAGCGGTGCAATGGGACGAGCGCGAAAGGCTTCGCGAACGCGCGCGCGGTCAGCCTCACGGCCCGGGAGATGAGCCGTCAAGGGTACCCACGAATGGCCTATGAAATGAGCAGGGAGGCGCACGTCGCGTGATGGAAGGGAGCACCGACCCAAGGAAAAGAGGCGTGTCTCGCACGGGGTTAGCAAACCCCGTGTTGGGCGCCGCTCGAAGACTTACGGCGGAAGGTGCGCTTCGCGCGACCACCGTCAGAGAGCGCAGCGACGGGCAACGGGCAGCGGGCAACGGGCAACGGGCAACGAGCGATGGGCAACGAGCGATGGGCAACGAGCGACGGGCAACGAGCGACGGGCAACGAGCAATGGGCAAAGGGCAGCGGGCGACGCGCAACGAGCAACGGACGAAGGGCAACGAGCGACGGGCAACGGGCAACGGGCAACGGGCAACGGGCTCCCTTGAAAAGAGGTGTTTCTCGCACGGGGTTGACAAACCCCGTGTTGGGCGCCGCTCGAAGACTCACGGCGGAAGGTGCGCTTCGCGCGACCACCGTCAGACCGCGCAGCAACGAGCAACGGGCAACGGGCAACGGGCGACGAGCAGCGAGCGGCGGGCAACGAGCGGCGGGCAACGGGCTCCCTTGAAAAGAGGTGTTTCTC
>LNFM01005560.1_pt1 | contig 21659 bp, 22 predicted proteins | sample 596031 | NCBI WGS metagenome assembly LNFM01 (sample SAMN04254537, study PRJNA301005) | activated carbon metagenome | isolation source: dual media filters at the Ann Arbor, Michigan drinking water treatment plant | place: USA: Ann Arbor
ACCAGGATGTCGGCCGCCAGGATCTCCTCCCGCAGCCGCGGCCATTCGTCGCCGTCGCCGAGGTCCGACTCCACGCCCGGCGGAACGTGGTGATCGGCGACCCGCCGCACGCACCCGTCCACGCCGAGCCGCGCGAGCTCCGACATGACCTGCGACAGGAGCGCCTCACAGCTCGACGGGGCGGGTGACGGCTTGAGCGTGCAGTTCAGCGCGACCGCCCTCATCGTGTTCCTCGTCCGTCGCACGCCGCGCACCGGACGGGGATCAGGCCCTCGCCGTTCGGTGCGTCCGTGAGGATGCGCCCGGCGCCCCAGCACGCCGCGCAGAACGTGCCGGCCGGCCTTCGGGACGGCCCGTGGTCCGATCCCGGGAGCGCGGGCCCGGCGTGTGTGGACCGGGCGGTGGTGCTGCGGCGCTGATGCATGGAGGCCTCCTCCGGGTCGGCTGCGGAGCCGCGTGGGGCCCCGTGTGCGGGGGACGCTTCCCGGGCATCGGGGTGCGGAAACCCGTGCGGTCGCCACACCCGGAGACACCGCACGCAGGGTGCGTGGGGTTTCCGGCGCCAGGCGCCCGGGCACATCGACGCGACCGAACGCACCCTCCGGAGGCCTCACGTGAAGCACCTGGACCCCGTCACCCTCCTGCCGATCGTGATCGGCGGGCTGAACTGGGGACTCGTGGGCATCACCGAGTTCGACCTGGTCGCATGGATCGTTGGCGGACTCGAGTTCGGCGAGACGAACGCGGCCTCCCGGACCACCTACATCCTGGTCGGCGTGGCGGCCCTGCACTGGCTGGTGCGCCTGCCCACCATGTTCACCTCGCGGTCCTCGGCGTACCGCGAGCGGACCACCGCATAGGAGGCGGCCATGGGCACTCCCTACCGGGACGAGCCGGCTCGTCCACACACCGAGTCGCGCGAGGACGTGCTCCGGCGGGTCCAGCAGGAGCAGGACGAGGCGCTCCACCGCACGCCCTCCGACCTGGAACAGGACCCCAGCACGCGGTCGGGGTTCACCCTGCTCCTCATCGTGGTGCTGATCACGGCCGGCGTCGTCGGGTATCTCGCGACCTTCCTGGTCGTCGGACCGCTGCGGGGCTGGGAGCCGGCGTTCCACGCCGGGTTCGCGGGAGGGCTGGTGCTCGCGGTCATCGCCGCGCTGCTGATGGCCGAGGGCGAGGACGGGCGTGTCGCCCGGTGGGCCGACACCCGCCGTGGCCGCCGGGGGTGACCGGCGCCGGTCCCCGGGGGTCCGTCCGCCGGGGCCGGACCGCGTGAGGCCACGCCGCGATCCGCGCGGGTCGGCTCCGGTTCGTCGCGACGACCGCAGGATCATCGGCGAGGGCTGACACCGCCGGGTGTCCCGGGCGGCGCCGCCGCCCGGGACACCCGCGTTCATCCGGCGAGCGCCGCGAGGTCGCCGTCGGACCCGATGCGCCGAAGCCGGTCGTCGCTGCGGATGCGCCCGAGCGCGGCCCGTTCGAGCTGACGGGCGCGTTCCCGCGTGACGCCGAGGTGCCGCCCGATGACCTCGAATGTGGCGGGCTCGCCACCGGCGAGGCCGTAGCGCATCACCAGCACCACGCGCTCGCGCTCCGGCAGGTCGCGCACCGCCTCGCGCAGCGTGCGCCGTGTCATGTCGCGGTCCACGTCCTCCCAGGGGTCCTCCTGAGCCTCGTCGGCGAGCATGCCCCCGAGCGATTCGTCGGTGTCGTCACCGACCTTGCGGTCGAGGCTCATCACGTCGCCGAGGGTGCGGGCACGGCGCAGGTCCGCCAGCCGCTCCACCGGGACGCGGGCCCGCACCGCGATGTCGGCGTCGCTCGCCGGGGCGCCGCCGACGGCGAGATCGGCCTCGGCGCCCGTGAGCCGCCGGACCTCGTCGTTGACGTGCACCGGCAGCCGGATGGTGCGGGCCTGATTGGCCAGCGCCCGGGCGATCGCCTGCCGGATCCACCACACCGCGTACGTCGAGAACTTGTAGCGACGGCGCCAATCGAAGCGCTCCGCGGCGCGCATCAGTCCCAGGGTGCCCTCCTGCACCATGTCGGAGAGGGGCAGGCCCGCCCCCTGGTACCGGCTGGCGATCGACAGCACCAGGCGCAGGTTGCTCTCCACCAGGAGGTCCTTGGCCCGCATGTCCCCGGCCTCGATGCGCCGCGCCAGGGCGATCTCCTCGTCGGCGCGCAGCAGCCGGTGCTGCCCCGCCCGGTTCATGAACTCCCGCAGCCCCTCATCCTCGGGGGTCCTGCGCAACCTCCCGGTGACCGGGGACAACCCGGCTCGGCTCCGTTCGCTCACCTCACACCTCCGGGGGTCGTGACCGGGACGTCGTGCACCTCGGCGACGGCGCCGTACGTGCCGATGCCGAGCGGCCGCCGAGTTCCGGAGAGCGGGGCCGTGCATGGCGGCTCCTCGGAGGCGGGTCGTGGCAGGCCCATCAGGAACCCCCTGGGAATGGAGTCGCCGATGGCCGCGTGGCGGAGCGCGTCGGGCATCTTCGGTTGGGTTTCCCCGCGGTGGCGCCGGGAAACACACGGACATGGACCGCCCCCCGCACCCGGCCCCCCGCGGCGACGACGACCTCGGCGGCGCGGGCCTCTCGCGCCGTCTGCGGCGCGCCCTGCCGGTTGCCGCGGTCGCGGGCGCCGCGATCGGCGCGGTGCCCGCCGCCATGGGTGAGGGCTGGGGTCTGATCCCGCTCGGGGCGGGGGCCGCCGTGGCGCTCACCGGGACGATCCTCGCCGCGGTGGAGGACGGCCGCGTCCAGCGACGCGTCGACCGCACCCGCCGCGGCCGCTGACCGGCCGAGGGGGCCTATGGTGTCCCTCAGCATGCACCGGCACAGGTCCACACCGCACGCCCACCTGCAGCGGCTGATGCCGCCCGGCGCGACCCCGGAGATCCATACGGGACCGGGCACGGTCGTGGCGATCTCCGGACTGGCGTTCGCGATCAGCGACGAGCTCGGCGACGTCTCGCACGCCGCCGAGGGGCTGATCGTGCGCGACACCCGGCACCTGTCCCGCTTCGAGTTCCGCTTCGGCGGCATGCCGATGCGCGCCCTCGGGGTGGGCCTGCTGTCACCCGACTCCGTGGACTTCCGGGGGTACCTGCCGCCCACCGGGCCGGGCTCCATGGACGCCCCGTTCGAGATCGAGCGTGACCGCCACATGAACCCCGACGGGATGGAGGACGTCATGGTCCTCCGTGCCCGCACGCCCGTCCCGGCGGAGGTCGAGGTGGAGGTCCGCATCGGCGCCGACTTCGCCGACATCTTCGAGATCCGCCGACTGGAGGGCGACCCGGCCGCCGTGCCGGCCCGTCCCGTGGAATGCGACGGCACGGCCGAGACCGTGCGGATCTCCGGCGGGGACGGCCAGCCCTCGACGCTCATCACGCTGTCGCCGCCCGCGGACCTGGTCGAGGGCGGCACGCTGCGCTGGACCGCCCGCGTCGCCCGGGAACGGCCGTGGACGCTGCGGATCCGCGTGACGGCGCGGACCGCGGGGCTCCCGGCCGTCCCTCACCCGGGCGCGGGGCTGGAGCACCCGCCCCCGCCGGCCCCGGCGCCCATGGTGGCGAGTCAACCCGACGACTTCGCCCGGGCGTGCCGCGCCTCGCTGACGGACCTCGCGTCGCTGAGCCTGCCCGACCCGCTCGCCCCCGGACGGCGCATCATCACCGCGGGTATCCCGTGGTTCGTGGCCCTGTTCGGGCGGGACAGCCTCATCACCGCCCACGAGGCGCGGGCGGTCGACCCGGCCCTGATGCTCGAGACCCTGGCGGCGCTCGCCGCCCGGCAGGGCACCGCGGTCGACCCCGACAACGACGAGGCACCGGGGAAGATCCTCCATGAGGTGCGCCTCACCCCGCGGCCGTGGCTCGGGGAGGGCACCACCGGCGGCGCGCGGCCGTACTACGGATCGGTGGACGCCACAGCGCTGTTCCTGATCGTCCTCGGGGAGGCCCGGCGGTGGGGCGCGACACGCGAGCAGCTGGCGCCGCTGCTGCCCGCCGCACGGGCGGCCCTGGGCTGGCTGCGCGGAGCCGCGGACCCGGATGGCGACGGCCTGGTGGAGTACCGGCCGAGCGGTCCCCGGTCGCTGGCCAACCAGGCGTGGAAGGACTCCGACAACGCGGTGCAGTTCGCGGACGGCACCCTCGCCGACGGTCCCATCGCGATGGTGGAGGTGCAGGGGTACGGCGTGAGCGCCCGCAAGCACCTCGCCGAGGTGCTCGCGTGGTTCGGCCACGACGAGGAGGCCGCCGACCTGGTCGCCGAGGCCGATGCCCTGCGCGCGCTCATCCGGGAGCGGTTCTGGGTGCAGGGCACCGACGGCCTGCCCGGCTATTTCGCCATGGCGCTGGACGGCGCCAAGCGCCGCGTCGACGGCGTCGCGTCGAACATGGCCCACCTGCTGTGGTGCGGGGTGCCCTCCAACGACGAGGCGGCCCAGATCGCCCATCATCTCGACGGGCCGGCGATGCGCAGCGGCTGGGGGCTCCGCACCCTGTCGTCCCGGATGGGTGGCTTCAACCCGATCTCGTACCACGCCGGGTCGGTGTGGCCGCACGACTCGGCGATCGCCGTCCACGGGCTCCGGCGTTACGGTCACGACGCCGAGGCCATGCGTCTCGCCGCCGGCCTGCTCGACGCCTGCACGGTGTTCGAGGACCGGCTCCCCGAGCTCTTCGGCGGGCACGACCGGGACGAGACGGGCTTCCCCATCCCCTACCCCACCGCCTGCCGGCCGCAGGCCTGGTCGGCGGGGGTCCCGGTCGCGCTGCTCACCGTGATGCTCGGGCTCGAACCCGACGTCCCGAACGGCGTGCTGTCGCTCGCGCCACTCCTCCCGGACACCATCCACCGCCTGGAGGTGCACGGCATCGCGTTCCCCGGTGGGGTTCTGTCGGTGGCCCTCACCCGGGAGGGCGCCCAGCTGCTCGTGCAGCCGCCCGGGCTCCGCATCGAGTTCCGGCCCGCGGTGCCCGGGGAGCGCTGACGCTCAGACGCCGGGCGCCGGCGGCACCGGGTCGGGGACCACGTCCGGTCCTGGCGGAGGGTCCGGTGGAAGCTGCGGGTCCCGGCCCGGCGCGTCGGGCGGCGGGTGCGGGGGGCTGGGGGTCGGCACCTCGATCGGCCCGGTGGGCGGAGGCTGCGTCTGCTGCACGGGTGTCGCGGACATGGTGGCTCCTTTCGCGTCGCCCGAGGTGTTCCCCCGACCGGCGCGCGGCAACCCCGTGACGCCCCCGCCGCCGCGAGCATGGCGAAGGGCACGACACCCCCGCGCGCCGCACCCTCCGCCGGTGTCCCGTTCCCGCGCGCGCCGCGTGCAAACCCGTCCGGGTGTTCCAGGCGGCGGTTTCGGTGGCGGTGGAGCGGGGTATCCCCCGAAGGCGACGAGTGCCCCGAGGAGGTTTCGATGGATGGACAGCTCTGCCGTGGCCGGGACGGGGCCTGAGATGGCGTGCCCGGCACCGCCGGATCGGGACCCGACCGCTGCTAGGTTCGACGGGACCGCAGGTCACGATGACAACGAGGTCGTGCACATGGAGATCGGCCGCGAGCGCCTCGCGCACGCCACGGTCATTCGTCTGGTGGGTGAGCTGGACCTGGCGACGGCCCCCGGCGTGCTGGCCGCCGTGGAGGCCGAGGTCGCCGGACCCGACGCCCGGCGGGTCGTGCTCGACATGCGTGAGGTCTCGTTCATCGACTCCACCGGCGTCCGGACCCTCCTCGAGGCGTCGCGGGCGACGGACGGCGCCCTCACCCTGCTCGCGCCGTCGGCCGCGGTCACCAGGGTCCTCGAGCTCACCGAGCTGCGAGGCCACCTCCCCGAGATCGCCGATCTCGACGCGGTGAGCTGAGGAGACGGCCGGTGGCCGGCGATCGCCGGCGTCCCGCACGCCCCCCGCAGCCCGGACGACGCCTGCTGCTCCTGGTCGGGGCGCTCACCGCCCTGGTGTTCACCTCCGGGGTGCTGCTCGCGATCCGCAGCGAGCGCTCCGAGCGGGATTCGGTGACCGGGCTCGCGGAGGTGACCGCCCGTGACGCGGCGCTCCGGGTGGATCAGGCGATCCGCGTGCGCATCGAGTTCGTCGAGGGCGCCGCCCGCCTGCCCCAGGTCGTCGAGGGCGACCCGGTCGCCATCCGCGCCGCGCTCGCGAGCCTCGCGCGTGGCGGTCCCGTGGACGCCATCGCGTGGGTGCGACCCGACGGCACGATCGCGGCGGACGCGGCGGACCCGGCGAGCCCCGTCATCGACGCCGCCCCGGCGCACCGCGCCGCGGCGATGCGGGCGCTCCGTGCCGGGGCACCCGTCGTGAGCGACGCCGTCCCCGGTCCCGCCACCTCCGGGGGCGGCTACGCGCTGGTCGCCGCGCCCACCACCGACGCGGCGGGGCGGCCCTCGGGGGCCCTCACCGGACTGCTGCCGCTCGACGCCCTCACCGAACCGCTCCAGGTCGTCGGCGACGACCTGGACCTGGCGCTGCTGGACCGCGCCGACCGTGTGATCTCGGCGCCGCTCGCCGCGGACGCCCCGGTGCCCGTGGCCCGGCCGGAGGCCGCCGCGCGGGTGCGCGGTGGCGGCGCCGGGAGCATCGCCGGAACCCCGGGGGTGCGGGGCGAACCCGATCGCCTGGTGGCGTTCGCGCCGGTTGCCTCCGCCGGGTGGGTCGCGGTGTACCAGCAGCCCAGGTCCACGGCGTTCGGCGCGGCCCGCCGGGAGTTCGGGGGCCGGGTGGCGGTGTGGACGGTGCTGGCGGTCGGCGGGATGCTGCTCGCATGGTTCGTCGGGCGTCGCCTGGACGCGTCGGCGCGCGCGGAGCGGCTCGCCCGGGGACGCGTGGACCTGCTGCGCCGCACCGGCGCGGCCCTGGCCGCCGCCGTGACCGTCGAGGACGTCACGGCCGCCGCCATCTCCGACCCCGAGCTGGGCGCGGCGGCGGTGGCCGTGTACCTGCGCGGGGACGCGCCGCCCGTCGCCGTCGCCGGATCGCACCCCGGGGTGCCGACCGCCGGGCTGCTCGCCACGCCGCCCCTGCCGGGCGGCCCGGTGGCGCACGTGGCGAGGTCCGGTGCGGCGGTCTTCATGGAGGAGGCTCCCCCGGACGCGGCGGTGTCGGCCGCCGGCCTCACGGGGGGTGGGCGGCGCCCGAGCGTCGCCGCGCTGCCCCTGCGGACGCCCGAGGAGCACCCGGGGGTCATGCTGCTCGCGTTCACGCGGCCCCGGGCGTTCACCGCCGACGACCGGGAACTGCTCCTGGCCCTCGCCGACCAGACCGCCCAGGCGCTCGAACGCGCCCTCCGCCACGAGGCCGAGCGGGTGCGCCGCCGCCGGGCCGAGATCCTCGAGCACCTCACCACCGCGCTCGAGCGGGAGATGACGGTGAGGGGACGCGCGCGGGTCGCCACGCGGCTCCTGGTGCCCGACCTCGCGGATTACGCGACCATCGAGACCCAGGCGGAGGACGCGCACGGGGGTGTCGTCCTCGGCCTGACGCACCGCGACCCGGCGATGGAGCCCGTGCTCAGGTCCCTCCGGGAGGAGCACCGCCTCGACCGTGACGAGGAGCACTCGGTGCTGCGCACCCTCGAGACGGGACGGCCGATGCTCATCGAGCGCGTGCCCCCGGAACTCATCGAGCGGTACAGCGCCAGGGAGGGCGTCGGCGACAAGCTCCGGCGCCTCGGCCCGCGGTCGCACCTGGTGCTGCCCCTGCGCGCCCGCGGGCACATGGTGGCGGCGCTCATGCTGGGCCGATCCGACCCACTGCGTCCCCCGTTCCGCGCGGAGGATGTCGCGTTCGCCGCGGAGATCGCGTCGCGCCTGGGGGTCGCCATCGAGAACGCCGCCCTGTACGAGCAGCAGCGGGAGATCGCGCTGGGGCTCCAGCTCTCCCTGCTGCCCGAGGCGGTGCCCCGGTTGAGGGAGGCGCGCCTCGCGGTGCGGTACCAACCGGGCCAGCACCACATGGAGGTGGGCGGGGACTGGTACGACGCCTTCCGGCTGCCGGACGGCCGGCTGGCCCTGGCCGTGGGGGACGTCGTCGGGCGCGGCCTGTCGGCGGCCGCCGTGATGGGCCGCCTGCGCACCGCACTGGCGGCACTGGCGCCCGGAGCGGACGGACCGGCCGAGACGCTGCGGCTGCTCGACGCGTTCGCCGCCAACGTGCCCGGCAGCGATCTCACCACCCTCACCTACGTGGTGGTCTGCCCGGCCACCGGCCACCTGGTCTACGCCTCGGCGGGTCATCCCCCGCCCCTGGTGCTGTACCCCGATGGTCGCACGCGGTGGCTGTCGGGGGGGCGGTCCGTCCCGCTGCGCTCCATCCCCGGATGTGCCCGCACACAGGCGGGAGCCGAACTACCGGTCGGCGCGAAGCTGCTGCTCTACTCCGACGGCCTGGTGGAGCGCCGCGGGGAGGGCATCGACGACGGGCTCGCCCGCCTGGCGGCCGCCGCCCGCGAGCACCGCGCGCTGCACCCGGAACGGCTCGTCGACGCGCTCGTGGCGGAGCTGGCCGACGGGGCCGACCTGGCGGACGACGTGGTGGTGGTGTGCATGGAGCACTCCGGGAGGACCGCGCCGCCCCCCGCGGAACGGCACGGGATGCTCACCGCGTGACGGTCGCGGCTCAGGGCAACGGGCTCACGTGGCCGCCCACCACCCGCCACTCCCCGGCAGCCGCACGCCACCACACACGGGTGTAGCCGAACACGCCCTCGCGCTCCACGCCGTCGACCGCCACCACCAGTCGCGCGCGCATCGCCGCGATGGCCACGTCGTCACCGACGCGCCGCACCTGCAGTGATTCGGGCGCGTGGACGTGGAAGCGCACGACCCCGTCACGGTGGGAGGCCAGATCGTCGGCCTTGGACCAGAGCCGCCCGTCGGGGCCGGTGAACAGGAGGTCGTCCGCCAGCAGGGCGTCGAGCTCCGCCACATCCCCCGCCAGCTGCGCGACCCGCAGGCGCGCCTCGGCGGCGACGATCTCCGGATCGGCGGCGCCCGTCAACGACGCCTGCACCACCGCACGGTCCGACGCATCCGGGGAGCTCATCGGGCGAGCCTACCCCGTCGCCGCCGCGGGGCGCCCGGTGTGAGAATGGCCGGATGAGCGCCCCACGCCACGTGCCCGACCGGGAACGCCGCGCCCGCCTGGTGCGCCGCCATCTGCTGGACCCCGCCGCCCGGGCCGACGACGTGACGGCGGTGGCCGAGGCCCTCGTGGCGCTGCATGCCACCGACCCGGTGACGGTCTACCTGTCGGCGATGACCCGGATGACCGCGCCGTCGCTCGCCGCGGTCGACGACGCGCTGTACGAGCGGCGCACGCTCATCCGCCACCACGCGATGCGGCGCACCATCTGGGTGTTCACGCCGGAGGTCGCACGGCTGGCCCATGCGGCGTGCACGGTGCGGCAGGCGGCGGTGGAGTGGCGTCTGCTCGTGACGATGGTGCGCGACAGCGCGATCGCCGATGACGCCGCCGCCTGGGTGGAGGGTGCCCGGGCGCACACGGTGGCCGCGCTGCACGAGCTGGGCAGCGCCGGCGCCCGGACGCTGGGCCGCCACGTGCCGGAGCTCACGGCCAAGCTGCTGGTGGCACCGGGCAAGCCGTACGCCACCACGCAGGGCGCCCACTCCCGCATCCTCCAGAACCTCGGCTTCGACGCGGCGATCGTGCGGGGCCGGCCCACCGGATCGTGGACCAGCGGCGAGTTCACGTGGTCCGCGATGGACGACTGGCTCCCGGGCGGCATCACCGGCGCCGACCCCGCGGAGGCCGCGGCGCAGCTCGCGGCCCGCTACCTGCGGAGGTTCGGGCCCGTCACGAGCGCCGACGTGCGGTGGTGGGCGGGGTGGACCGCCGCCGTCACCCGCGGGGCGCTGGCCGACGTGGGCGCCGTGCCTGTCGAGACCGACGACGGCCCGGCGTGGCTGCATCCCGACGACACGGCGCCGGAGGACGACGCGGCGCCGTCGGTGGCGCTGCTGCCGTCGCTGGACCCCACCACCATGGGCTGGAAGCAACGTGAATGGATGCTGGGTGACCACGGCGCCTTCGGCGGCGCCCTGTTCGACCGCAACGGGAACGCCGGGCCCACGGTGTGGGTGGACGGGCGCGTGGTGGGCGGATGGGGCCAGCGCCCCGACGGCACCGTGGTGACGCGGCTGCTCACCGACGTCGCGGCGGACCGGGGGGCCGAGGTGGCGGCCGAGGCCGATCGGCTCACCGCGCTGCTGGACGGCGCGGTGGTGCGGCCCCGCTACCCGACCCCGCTGCAGGTGGAGCTCGCCGGCTGAGGCGGCGCGGGGCCGGCCCTCTGCGGCATGATCGACCCGGCACAGGGAGGAACCGATGCCCGACCGGCAGGACGCATCCGACGCACCGTCGATCTGGGTCCGCGTCATCGCGGACGACCGCTTCCGCGCCGCGCTGGTGGAGGATCCCCTTCGGGCCCTCGCCGACGGCGGCCCCGTCAGCGTGTCCGCCGAGCAGGTGCGGCGCCTGGAGGAGATGACCGCCGACGAGCGCCTGGAGCTGGTGACCGCCATCGTGCGGGAGGCCCACTGGCGCGGCGGCCAGGCACGGTTCGGGCGGCTCGGTGCCGACGGGCGTCTCGGGGGCCCCGACAACCCGGACATCGCCTGACCCGTGCCGTCCCCGAGGCGCCGCGGGGGATGCGCCCGAGGCGACGCCGGATGGGCCCGCGCGATGCTCGCCCCGTGCAACGCCTGCTGATCGTCCTCGGGTTCGGCGCCCTCATCACCGCGGGCCTGGCGGTGCTGGCGGTGCTCGCCGTCCTCGCGCTGCTGATCGCCCCGGCCCTGGTGGCCGTGGCGTGGAACCTCCTGGAGTTCGGGGATGCGGTCGGGCTCGGGCCGCTCGGTTTCTGGGGATGCGTGCTGCTCGGCTGGTTCCTCGCCGCGCCGCTGGCGATCCGGCTCATCATCGTGATCGTGGTGTTCCTAGCCGACCCGTCGTGGCTGGACGGCGCCGCGCGTGTCACCTGGCCGGAGCCGACCCTGCGGAACCTCGCGGCCATCGCGATCCTGCTCGTGGTCGCCTCGTTCAGCCACGGCAACTCCGCGGGACGCGAGTCCCGGCGGCCGGCCCCGGAACGTGCGGCATGAACGTCGGCGGCGGGGACGCCGGGGCTTGACCGCGGCCCCGGATGGTCGATGATCAGAGGATGGCGACACGCGCCCCCCGCCCCCTCGAGGTCATCGAGGTCATCTGCACGCAGTGCGGGCTCATCGCCGAGCTCCACCGGCCGCGCGGCCGCGTGCGGCCCAAGCTCTGCGCCTGTCCCGAACCGGAGCGCGTGCGGCCCTCCACGCGCCCCCGGGTGTGCGTGAGCTGCAGCACCGTGCTCTCCCGCTACAACGCCGGGGTGCAGTGCAACGCGTGCCGCATCGCCGGACGGTCCTGGGCACCGGAGGACTGACGCCCCCATCGGCGGACCGGGAGCCGAGCGGCGAGCGCCCGGACCGCCTGTCGACGGCACTCGCGGAGCTCGCCGGCGCACCCGCGGGCGACGGGCGCCTGGCCCGCCTGCGGATGCGCGGGCTCGCGTTCGCGGAGCGAGCGACCACGTGGGGGCCCGTCGGCCCCGCCGCGGAGGTCGGCTGGCGGACCTTCCGGCGCGACCAGGCGATCGCCGGCAGCGTGCTGGCCTCGGCGATCGCCTACCGGTTGTTCATCTGGCTGCTTCCCCTCACGCTCGTGATGGTCGCCGCGGTGGGGATCGTGGCGGACGTGCAGGGTGACCGGGCGAGCCGGTACGTCGCCGACGCCGGGATCGGCGACCTGTTCGCGGATTCCGTGGGCGCCGCCGCCGAGGCGACCGGGTTCTGGGGCCGGATCGCCGTGATCGTGAGCGCGGGCGTCGTGCTCGTCTACGAGACCTACGTCCTCCTGCGCGCGCTGCGCGCCGTCACCGCCTTCGCGTGGGGGGTGCCCGTCCGCCCGATGCGGAACCCGCTGTCCGGCACCCTGCTGCTGCTCGCGCTCCTGACGACGACCGTGGTCGCCGCGGGCCTCACCGGACGGGTCGCCGACGCCGCCGCCGTCCCACTGGGGTGGCTGCTCTCGCTGGCCTCGCTGGCCGTCCTGCCGGTGTTCTTCGTGCTGCTGAGCGTCTGGCTGCTGCCGAACGCCGCGACGCGGTGGACCGAGCACCTGCCCGGCGCCATCCTGTTCTACGCGGCGCTGTCGGCGATCCACCTGTTCAACGCCCTGGTGCTGTTCCCGTGGGTCACCCGCAAGGAGGAGACCTACGGGGTGCTGGGCGTCGCCGCCGGTGTCCTGCTGTCGCTGTTCCTGATGGGGCGGGCCATCGGGCTGAGCGCCGCCCTGAACGCGGTGCTCCGCGAGGACCGCGTGGCCCGGCAGGGGTAGGCGAGGGGCGTGCCCGGCCCCCTCGCCCGCCCCTGACGGGGTGCTACTTGCCGCCGTACAGCTCCGCGCACCCCGGCAGGTCCGACACGTCCGGGACCTCCCCCGACGCGGTCGCCCCCTCGGCGCCGGCGGGCACGGCGATGGTGACGGCCGCGCCCATCGGCGCCGGCGTCGCCGGCTGGGCCCCCCGCGGCAGGGCCCCCTGCGGGGACGCCTCGATCGTCCCCACGTAGGTGACCTTCGCTCCCTTGGGAAGCGGCTTCGCGGGCGTGACGCCCGGCGGCAGGGTGGTCGGCGCGGGGTCGGCCTTGGTCCCGCCGTCGATGACCTCGGCGCCCTCCGGCAGCGGCTTGGCCACCTTGGAGGGGTCGGCGCCGATGTGGCGCAGGAGGGCCTCGCCGTCGGCGTCGCTCGCCACGATGCACTCGCCGACGACGCCGTCGGCCGCCACGTCCGAGGACGGCGACGGGGAGTTCCCGGCGAATGCGGGAAGCGCGAACGCCGCCGCCCCGGCGACCGCGAGACCCGCGACGCCGGCCAGGTGCCGGGAACTGAGGCGCGGCACGCGCCGCTTCGGATCCTGAGGGGAAATGCTCTGCATGTTCGTCTCCTGGTTCACGCGGAGGGGGGAGTCCCGGGCCGCACGACCATGGTCGGCGGGGAACCTGGAGCCACGCTGAAGACCCGGCGGCCTTCAGGAGATCTTCAGCTGCGCCGGCGCCGGGCCCGCACGCGGCCGGTGGTGTTGCGGACCAGCCACACATGGGCCGCGTGGGTGACCGCCTCCATCGGGCCTCGCTCGAAACGCCTCAGCCACAGGTTGGCGAAGACGATGAGGATCAGGCTGACGAGCACGAAGGCGATGACCATGTCGAAGACACCGAGGCTGAACGGCATCATGGCGTCGAGGTTCAGGGCGTAGCGCTCGAACAGCACGATGGCGACGACGTTCTGCAGCAGGTAGCACGTCAGCGCGGTCCGGCCGACCGGGACGAGCATCGATCCGATGGGGCCCGTCCGGTCGCGACCGACGTAGAAGCGGGCGACCAGGGCCAGCACGCCGAACATCACGACCAGGGCCGTGCCGTAGCGGACGAAGGGGCCCGACGAGATCGCGATCGTGCGCTCGGGATCGAAGTGGGAGACGGTGCGCAGCCCCCAGTCGATGGGGAGCCCGATGCCGAAGCCGACCCACATCAGGCGTGTGCGCAGACGGGCCCCCTCCGGGCGGAAGAGCCCGGCTTCCCAGAGCCGGGCGCCGATCAGGAAGACCCCGATCCCCATGAGGATCATGATCACGATCTCGGCGCGGCCCCCCGTCCAGAACGCGTCGAGGTTGGCCCGAACCGTTTCCCAGTACCCGGGCGCGGCGGACTCGTCGGACGGTATCGCCGTGCCGTCCCCGATTCCGGTTGCGGCGAGCGCCCCCGGATCCTCGGCGGGGCCCAGCAGCCTGCTGCCGCCGCCCCGGTCCCCGAAGGCGATGTGGCACAGGTACGCCAGGTGCGCGATGACACCGAGGACCAGGACGACGTGCTGCACCCGTCTTCGGGTCACGAGCACGACGCAGATGACGAGCGCCGTCAGCCCGTAGCCCATCAGGACGTCGAACGGGATGATGAACAGGTAGTTGAGGAACCCCTCGACGATGAGCAGCGCGGCCCGCCACGGGTACGCGCCGAGCCACGGCTCGCCGCGGCGGACCGCCGACTCACGCTGGATGATCAGGCCGATGCCGAACATCACCGTCAGCAGCCCGATCCAGTACCCGTTGGTCACGAGCGTGAACACGAAGCCCGCGACCCTGTTGACCGTCTCGTCGATGGCGACGTCCTGCTCGACGGCGACGAAGAACACGATGTTCGTGGCGAGCGTGCCGAGGATGGCCATGCCGCGCAGGACATCCAGGGCGATGATGCGGTCGCGGCCGCCACGGACGGGGGACGGAGCCCCGGTCCCGCCGTCGCGCCCGGACGGCGCGCCGGGATGGGTCGCGAGGTCAACGGACACGGCGCGCGTCCCAGGGGTCGCCGGCGGGTGCATTCGCCGGGGCGCCCGCGTCGGGTCCATGTCCGATCTCCCGCCCCTCCCGCACCGCGGCCCGGTGGATTCCGCCGCCGCACGCCAAGCGTCGGTGGGAAACCTGGAGGCCGCCTGAAGAACCGAAGATCTTCAGGAGATCTTCAGCCATGCCGACAATGCTCGGGCCATGGAACCCAGCATCCTGGTCGTCGACGACGAGCCCGCCATCCTCGACGCCGTGCGAGAGGCCCTTCACGAACGCGGCTTCCGCGTCCACGGCGCCGCGGACGGCCAGGACATCGACGCCCTCCTGACGCGCGCGCGCCCGGACCTGGCGATCCTCGACGTCATGTTGCCGGGCGCCAACGGCTTCCAACTGGCCCGGCGTGTGCGCGAGCACGCCGACATCCCGGTGATCTTCCTCACCGCGCGCGACGACCCCGCGTCCCGTCTGCGGGGGTTCGACGAGGGGGCGGACGACTACGTGGTGAAGCCCTTCCTGCTGGAGGAGCTGGTCGCGCGCGTGGTGGCGCTGCTGCGCCGCTCCGGACGACTCGTCGGGGGAGCCATCCAGGTGGACGACCTGGTGGTGGACGAGGGCGCCGGAGTCGCCGCCCGCGACGGGCGTCCCATCGACCTCACCGCGACGGAGTTCCGCCTGCTGGTCCAGCTCGCCCGCGGGCGCGGACGCGTGATCAGCAAGACCCATCTGCTCACACAGGTGTGGGGGTACGACCAGTTCGACCCCAACCTGGTCGAGGTCCACGTGAGCTCCCTGCGGCGCAAGACCGAGGCGGACGGGATGCACCGGCTCATCCACACGGTGCGCGGGATGGGGTACGCCCTGCGGCCGGCGGCGGCGTGAGCGACCGCCTGAGGACCCGGGGCCTTCGCCGCCGCGTCGTCGGCGCCGCGGTCGCCCTCACGGGCGTCTCCATGGTCGCGGTCGCGCTGGTCCTCACCGTCACACTCGGCGACCGCCTCCGGGACGGCATCCAGGCCGACCTCGACGACCGCGTGCAGACGGCGATGGAGCTGGACGGCACCGTCCCGGCGCGGGAGATCCTGCGCCGTGTCGCCGGCGACGGCGTGTCGGCGCGGCTCGACCCGGCGGCGCCCGGTGATGAACCGCTCCTCGGGGCGGTGGCCGCGCTGCCGGTCCCGGACGGCGCGATCATCATCGACGTGACGGGTGCCACGCGACCGGCGGCGCCATCGCCCACCGCCGATCCCGCCGATCCGCGGGTGGCGACGTTCATCGGTTCCGTGGAGCCGTCGTCCACCTCCCGGTCCGGCGACGGGCGCATCACGGTTCGGCAGGCCCTGCCGTCGACCGGCGCCACGTTGACGCTCTCGGCATCCACGTCGCTGGTGGGGCCCGCAACCGCCGACGTGCTGCGGACCCTGGCGGTGGTGGGTGTGCTCGTGATGGTGCTGGGGGCGCTGGCGATGTCCCGCCTCGTGGGACTCACGCTGGCGCCGCTGGACGGCATGACGCGGCTGGCGACCTCGATCGCCCGGGGCGAGCGCGGACAGCGCCTGCGGCCGGACCGGACGGACACCGAGATGGGCCGCGCAGCCGAGGCCTTCGACGGGATGCTCGACGCGTTGGAGTCGGCCGTCGCCGACGCCCAGGCGGCCCAGGAACGGCAGCGGCGGTTCCTCGCCGACGCCTCCCACGAGCTGCGCACCCCGCTGGCCACGATGGCCGCGACCGCCGAGACGCTGCTGCGGGCCGACCACGACCGGGAGCGCGTGGAGGAGCTGAGCGTCCGGCTGGTGCGCGAGAGCCGGCGCGCCGCCCGGCTGGTGGAGGACCTCACCGCCGCGGCCCGCCTGGATGACGGCACGACGACCGCGACGCTGCGCAGCGTGCCCCTCGACCTCGGCGCGCTGGCCGCGGAGGCCGCCACGCGCGCGGAGGGACACCTCGGCAGGACCGTCCCCGTCGGGGCACCGGCCGAGGCGGTCGTCGTCATCGCCGACCAGGAACGGATCCTCCAGGTGCTCGCCAACCTCCTGGACAACGCCGCGCGCTGGAGTCCCGACGACCCGGTGACCATGTCGGTGGCGCGAGAGGGCGGGACCGGAGCCGTGTACGTCGACGATCACGGCCCCGGGGTGCCCGAGGCCGACCGCGAGCGGATCTTCGAGCGCCTGGTGCGCCTCCAGGACGACCGCGCCCGCTCCTCGGGCGGCTCGGGGCTGGGGCTGGCGATCAGCCGCGACCTGGCCCGCGCGCACGGTGGTGATCTGGTGTGCGGCGCCGGGCCGCACGGAGCGCGCTTCACCCTCACCCTCCCCCTCGCGCCCGCGGGCGGGTGACGTGCTGCAATGCGGGGATGGACCGCATCACCTGGGGAGGGCATGCCACCGTCCGCATCGACCTCGGCGCGGTGGCCCTGCTCACCGACCCGCTGCTGCGGCGGCGCACCGCGCACCTGCTGCGCGCGGCACCCGTGCCCCAGGGCATCACCGCGGGGCTTGCGGCGGTGCTGGTCTCCCACCTGCACCACGACCACCTGGACCTCGCCTCGCTGCGGATGATCCACCCGGACGTGCCGGTGGTGGTCCCCGCCGGCACGGGGCGCATCCTGCGGCGCGCCGCGGTACGGGAGGTGCTGGAGCTGGCTCCCGGTGACGAGGCGAGGTTCGGGACGGTGACGGTCCGTGCCACCCATGCGGCCCACGACGGAGGCCGGCCTCCGGCACGCCGGCGGCACACGCCCGCACTCGGCTTCCTCGTCAGCGACGGCATCCGCCGGGTCTACTTCGCAGGCGACACCGACGTCTTCCCGGGCATGGCGGACATCTGCGACCGCATCGATGTCGCGCTGCTGCCGGTGTGGGGCTGGGGCCCGTCGCTCGGCGCGGGGCACCTCGACCCCGAGGGCGCCGCCCGGGCACTTCGCCTGCTGCGGCCCCGGATGGCGGTGCCCATCCACTGGGGAACCGTCCACCCGGCCTGGATGATCCCCGGCCGGCGGGGGTTCCTGCGGTGGCCGGGGCCGCGGTTCGCGGCGGCCGCGGCGCGGGAGGCGCCCGATGTGACGGTGCGCGTGCTCAGCCCAGGGGAGTCGATGCCGCTGGAGCCGGCTCCTGGAGGTGGCGGCGCCAGCCGCTGAGCAGCCCGTGGACGGCGGCGGCCCCCACCACCGGCTCGGTGGGCGCCGGCAGGGTGACGGGGTGCAGGATGAACGGCCGGGTCTGCGGTCCCCCGAGGCCGCCGTGGAAGCTGATGAGCTCCTCGAACGCGCAGCCCTCCTCGGTGACCGGGTCGTAGAAGCTGTTCACCAGGACGTCGGGGGCGTGCGCGAAGCCGTCGGCGCGCAGCAGGTGCCGCGCAGCACCGGGCCCGAACGGGGCCAGCGGGTCCTCGCCCTCCACGACGCCCGAGGCGAGGTGCCGGATCCCCTCGCGCCCGAGGACCACCGGGCCGTCCCGCTCCGAGCGGACCATCACGAACCCGACGTGGGGGTGCTCCCGCAGCGTCCGCAGCAGCGCCGGGTGGCGGGCCTCGATGCGCTCCATGGTGACCCGGCCGGGCTCATCCAGCAGGTACACCAACCCGAGGTTGCCGGACGCGAGCACCGAGACCTCCTCCTCGCCCACCCGCTCCGGCTCCCCGGGCTCGGGCAGGCGCCCCATCGCCTCGCGGGCGGCCTGGCCGACCAGGGTGTCGTTCTCCTCCCCCGTGGTGATCCCGCGCACCCGGCCCGACATGCACCGCCGCACCAGGTCGTCGAGGCCCTCACCGTTTCGCTGCTTGAACGTCGCGCCCTGGGTCTGGCCGTGGTCTGACAGGACGACGATCTCGTAGGGCCGCGGGGCGTAGGGCCGGGCGCGCTCGATGCGGCCGAACTGCTGGTCGAGCTTCCGGAGCGCCTCCAGGGTGTCCTGCCGCTCCAGGCCCGAGTGGTGGGCCACCTCGTCGTACGAGGCGAAGGTGGCGTACACGGCGGGCCGCCCCGCCATCATGTCGGTGAGGACCGAGTGGACCACCAGATCGCGCACCAGCACGCACATCCCGGCGCGAAGCAGGGGGTAGACCCCGCCGCGGTGCCCCCGGGGCCTGACGTCACGGCGGCGCTGGCGGGCGGCGCTGACCAGCTCCAGCACGACCTCCCACGTGAACAGCACCAGCCCCCGGGTCACGTTCGAGCCGTTCGACAGGAACGCCCGGTAGCCGGGGTTCGCGCGGCGCTCGGCCGCGAGGCGGCTCACGGTCAGGATCGCGGCGTCCGCCTCACCCGACAGGAGGTTGCCGCGGCTCGCGCCGCCGTCGCGCAGCAACCCCACGCCAGAGCTGAGGCGGCGCTCGATCTCCTCACAGTCGGCCGGACGGGAGCAGGTCATCACGACCCCGCGGTCCTTCTCGACCCAGCGGAACGCCGGGATGCCCTCGTTGGAGCCCAGCAGGATGCCCGCCTGGCTCGCCCCGGTCTGGGAGGAGAGGTCGGTCTCCCACTCGATCAGCCGGTGGGTCCCCTGCGCGAGCCACCGCGCCATCACCGGGACGTTGCCGTCGCGCACCGCGCGGGCCAGCACCGGCAGGGCGAGGCCGTCGATCTCGAGGTAGACGATGCCGGGCACGTCCGTGTGCGCCGCCCCGCCCTGGCGGCGGGCGATGCGGCGGGTCACCCTGATGGTGTACCGGTCGTCGTCGTTGATCCCGACCAGCACCTCCAGCACGAGCGACACCGCCGAGGCGATGAGCGCGGCGAGGAGCGCCCACCCGAAGCCGTCGACCCGGACGGTCTCCGTCGCGACCTCGGCGGCCAGCCGGAGCATGGCGGCGTCGGCGATGAGCACCAGCAGGAATCCGGTGGCCAGCGTGTAGGGCAGGCGCAGGGCGGCGAGCAGCGGGGGGATGAAGGCGTTGAGCACGGCGATGACGGCCGCCACCGCCAGGGCCTCCGCCATGCCGGTGAGCGCCACGCCGGGCGCGATCCGGGCCGCGATCAGGATCGCGGCGGCGGCGACGGCCCACGCGACGACCAGGCGCAGCGGCCGCAGGCGGGGCCGTTCCGGTCGCCAGGGGCCGGCGGCCCTTTCCACGCTTTCCTCACGTGCCATGCGCGTGATCGTAGTCACCGGGCGGTAGCGTTCCGCGGCACCATGGGGGAGCACCGGACAACCACCGAGATCATCGTCCCGATCCGGACGATCGTCGTCCTCGTCGGGGTGTTCTTCCTCGCGTGGGCGATCGTCTCGATCCGGGACGCGCTGCTGCTGGTGTTCACCGGCGTGTTCCTGGGCCTGGTGTTCGAGGCGCCCACCCGCGCGCTCCAGCGCCGCCTGGGCATGTCGCGGGGCCTGGCGGCCACGACGGTCGTGCTCAGCGCGCTGGTCGGAGGCACCATCCTCGCGCTGCTGCTGCTGGTGCCGCTGGTCGGGGCCGTGCGCGACTTCCTGCAGGACCTCCCCCAGCTCGTCGCTCAGCTGCGCGACTCGGGTGAGCTGGGCTGGGCGGGCGACAGCGACGCCGCGGGCCACGTGCAGTCCGGTGCCGACACGCTGGCGTCCGGCATCCCGAACGCCATCTCCGAGGTGCTCGGCGTCGCCGGGGCGGCGTTCTCGGTGGGCCTGAGCGTGTTCACCGTGACGTTCATCGCGCTGTTCTTCCTCAGCGACGTCGGCAACCTGCGGAGCGCCGTCGCGTCGGTGCTCAGCCCCGGGGACGAGCGCCGCTGGCTCGGCGTGTGGGACCGGGTGACCGAGACGGTCTCGCGGTGGGCCATCGGGGTCATGGTGGTCGCGCTGGTGGCGGGGACGGTGCAGGGCGTCACCGCCTGGATCCTGGGCTCCGGCTACGCGCTCGCCCTGGGGCTGATCGCCGGGCTGCTCGACACGATCCCGAACATCGGCGCGACGATCGCCGGGTTCATCCTCTCGCTGGCGCTGCTGGCCGAGGAGGGGCTGACGGCCGCGCTGATCATGCTCGCGGTCGTGATGGTCTACCAGCAGGTCGAGAACAACCTGGTGACCCCCACCGTCCAGGGCAAGGCCACCAACATCTCCGGCTTCTTCGTCATGACGGGCGTGACGGTGTTCGGCGCCCTGCTCGGCGTGCTGGGCGCCCTGGTCGCGGTGCCGGTGACCGCCACCATCCAGATCCTGATCCAGGAGATCACGCGCGCGCGGCGGGAGCGGATGGACGAGCTGCGGCTCGCCGCAGCCGGGCACACACCGCCCTACTGACGTGAAGCGGCCGGACGACCAGGACGGCGGACTTCCCCCGGAGGACCTGCAGGACGCGCTGGCAGCGCTCGGCGGGAGTGACGTCGGGGGCCGCCTGGGGCAGCTGCGGCAGCGGCTGCTGTCCTGGGCCGAGCGGGTCAGCACGTGGGGACCGACGGGTCCGCTGGTCGAGGTCGCCTGGCAGGTGTTCCGGCGAGACCAGGCCATCGCGGGCAGCGTGCTGGCGGCGGCGGTCGCCTATCGCCTGTTCGTCTGGATGCTCCCGCTGAGCCTGCTGCTCGTCGGAGGCCTCGGGATCGTCGCCGCGGAGCAGGGCGGCTCGGCCACCGACTACGCGGGCGACGCCGGGCTCGGCGACGTGTTCGCGGACTCCGTCGGGGCCGCCGCCGAGGCCCCGGGACCGGTGGGCCGGCTGCTGCTCATCGGCACGGCGCTCGTGGTGCTGGTCTACGAGACGTACGTGCTGCTGCGGACGCTCCGGGCGGTCTCCGCGTTCGCCTGGCGGGTCCCCGTGGCCCCGATCCGGCGCCCGCCCGAGAAGACCCTCCTGCTGCTCGGCCTCCTGATCACCGCGCTCGCGGGAGCCGCCCTGACCAACAGGATCGCCGATCTGCTCGGCGCGCCCCTGGGTTGGGTGCTCGCCCTGGCCTCCCTGAGCGTGCTCCCGGCCTTCTACGTGCTGCTGTCCCTCCTGCTGCTGCCGTCGGCCACGACCCGGTGGACCGACCACCTGCCGGGCGCCGTGCTCTTCTACGTCTCGCTGGCGGCGATCCACATGTTCAACACGCTGATCCTGTTCCCGTGGATCTCACGGAAGGAGGAGACGTACGGCGTGCTCGGGGTGGCGGCCGGCATCCTGCTCTCGCTGTTCATCTTCGGGCGCGCCCTGGAGCTGTGCGCCGCCCTCAACGCGGTGCTGCACGAGCGCCGGACGGCGCGCGCGGCGACGACGGCGATCGTCTGCGGGTGGCAGTCCGCGTCGATGAAGAACGCCTCGCCGCGGCGGCTCGCCCGGCGGGCC
>LNFM01005561.1_pt1 | contig 21659 bp, 24 predicted proteins | sample 596031 | NCBI WGS metagenome assembly LNFM01 (sample SAMN04254537, study PRJNA301005) | activated carbon metagenome | isolation source: dual media filters at the Ann Arbor, Michigan drinking water treatment plant | place: USA: Ann Arbor
TTGAACACCGGGGCAATATCGATCTGTGGATAGGCTGCGTTCCGCCCGGGACGCTGCGCCGATACGATGGCGGCAAGCCCAAGCAACAGTCCCATCGTGGGGATTGCCACGCGTGGCCCGAATCTGAATGGTCTGGAAAACATGTCGTAATCTCCTTCGCCGCCGGTAATTGCTGAAGATGGAAGCGGCACACGCTTCTTCTCAGAATGGGGAACCGCTCCGCAGAGGAAGCGCCCGCACTGCCTAGATGCGATTGATTGTCGTGTTCTTACCCCCAGAAGTAGAAATAGTCAATCCTCCGAAGCGTTCGGTCCGTAACGCGTCGGGTTCACCGATTCCAACCAACGCAGCCACGTCCGGCTACCGTGGGGTAAGATCTCGCTTTCGAAGAGCGTCAAGGACTGGAGGCGTCGCTGATCTGAACGCGTATTGAGCACGTTCGCAATGTCCAGTGCCAGGTGGCCGGATGCTGGATCGGAGACAAATGCCCTAACGGAAGGAATCACATGAGGCTCCCCCCTTCAATCGGGCCAAGTCTGAGAGAGGGAATTGATACACGCCTCGGCGTTGCCGCCATCGAATCAACGTCACGGCGGACGGCGCCGCCGGCCGTCTTCTCGTCGCGTTTATTCGGCGTAGGCATACTGCTGGCCATGCTGGCAGCGACTACGAATGCCCAGACACCCAAACTCGAAGACCGAGTCGCTGCATTGGAGCGGCGGTTGAGTCTCAGTGGGCAGGCTCCATCCACATTAACTCTGGAGGAACGGATCGCGGCGCTCGAGTCCAAGATAGCCATGGCACCTGCTAGCGCTGGCGAGCGAAGGAGCGAAGAACCACCCCGCCCGGAAGTCGGCAAGCAAGCGCCCCCATTGGCGGCCGGAATCCTTACTGACGTGGAGATGGAAGGGGACACCGGGGAGCCGAGCGGCGAACTCCGCGACGTGGTGAGCGGCTATGCGGAGTTTCGGTACGGGAAACGCCCAAACACGAATGGGGACGCGGGAGTTGAACGCTTTGTCCTGTACTTCGGACACCGGTTTAGCTCTCGGCTTCGATTTTCCAGCGCCCTTGAGGTAGAGCCGACGGCAGATGAATCGATGGGAGAGGCCAGGAAGGTACTTCTCGGGCAAGCCTATCTGGAGTTCTTGGCGACTCCCCGCCTTTCGGTCCGTTCCGGCATTTTGCTGGCACCCATCGGCATCATCAACGAAAAGCATGAACCGACCAGTTTCAACGGCGTGAATCGCCCGCTTGTGGAGACGTACATCATCCCTTCTGGCTGGAGAGATGCTGGGATTGGGCTCACGGGAAACTTTGGGCGGGCTTGGCGCTACCGGGCGTATGTAATGGGCGGCTTGAACGCGTCGCATTTTGCGGCCGAAGATGGCATCCGTGGAGGGCGGCAAGGTGGACAGTTTTTCACAAACTTTCGAAATCCGGCCCAAGTCGGCCGGGTCGAATACCTCGGCCTGCGCGGTCTAACATTGGGAGCCAGCGGATACACGAGCAAGTCTGGCTTCGAGTTGAAGCGGATCAATCCAAGGGTCAACATCACCGAATTCGATGGGCAGTATGGACGAGGGCGTTTCAACTTGCGCGGATTGTTCGCTCACGTTTGGATCAGCAAGGCCGGTGAGCTCAATCGGAGCATTGCCGAGGAGTCGTCCCAAAGGCCGAACATCGCAAGCGAGTTGGGTGGGTGGTACATCGAGCCTGCCTGGAATCTATTTTCGTCCGAAGGCCATGCGGAATTGCTCGTTTTCACGCGCTATGAAAGGTTCAACACGCAGTTGGCGATGCCGAAGGGTTACACGCCGCTGGACGAATACCAGCGTGACGCGGTAATTGTGGGCACGACGCTCCGCCCCGTTCAGGACGTTGCCCTCAAAGTCGATTACACCTTTAGCGGCAATCGCAGCATTCCAAGCCGAAGGAGAGATGGGTTCCGTCTCGGGCTCGGTTGGTACTTCTAAAATGCGGACATTTGTTGTGATCGCGCTCGTGACGGCTGCCATGGCCTTCGGTGCAGAGCCGGAGAAGCCAGGCCGGACAATAAGCGTCACCGCTCAGCGATACCACTTCCACCCGGCCGAGATTCGCGTGAAGAAAGGGGAACTGGTCGAGTTGGTGTTCACGAGCCTTGATACCGACCATGGACTGCTGATTCCTCATCTCAAGCTACGTGGACTGATTCCGCCGAAAGGAAGGGGGGCGCTTAGAGTACGGTTCCGCGGCAGTGAGGTGGGCCGGTGTTGGTTTGAGAGTTCACATCCAAGTGGCGCAGGCTACACACTGATGCGTGGCGTGATTGAAGTGGAATGACCAGCGACAGTCCGTGCCACAATTCAAAAGGCGATGGCCACAGCAATTCAATTCAGGGACGTATCCTACTCGATCGGGGGACGCGACATCCTCTCGCACCTGGACTTCTCGATTGAGCGCGGGGAGACGCTGGTACTCCTCGGCCGAAGTGGATCAGGTAAGAGTACGGCGCTGAAACTGGTCAACGGGATGCTCAGGCCCACGTCGGGCGAGGTCCAGGTGGACGGCCGTTCCACCCGGCAATGGGATCCGATTCAACTGAAGCGGAGGATCGGCTACGTTATTCAACACATAGGGCTGTTCCCCCACCTCTCCGTCCGCCGCAATATCGCGGTAGTGCCCGAGCTGGAAGGATGGCCAGCCGGCCGGATCGCGGAAAGGGTGGCGGAGTTGCTCGAAAGCGTCGGCCTGCCGGAGGCGGAATTCGCCCAGCGGTACCCGCGCCAGTTGTCGGGTGGGCAGCAACAGAGGGTGGGTGTTGCACGGGCCCTGGCCGTTGACCCGCCCATTCTCCTTTTTGACGAGCCTTTCGGCGCACTCGATCCGATCACGCGGGTAGACCTGCAGAATCAATTTCTGGCTCTGCGGCACCGTATGGAAAAGACGTCTCTTTTCGTCACACACGACATTCGCGAGGCTCTCCGCGTGGGAACGCGCATCGCATTGCTGCACGAGGGGAGACTAGATACAATTGAGCTAGCATCTGAATTCCCGCAAGCATCGACGTTAGCGGCGCGTCAGTTTCTTGCTTGCCTGGAATAGGTTCATGCGTTCCGATCTTCTTGCTGACCTTCTGCAACACACCTGGGAGCATCTGCTTCTTGTCGGTCTCTCGGTTACCGTGTCCATTTTGGCCGGCATTCCAGCGGGCATTGCATGCGCCCGGCATGCCACGCTACGCCGGTGGCTTCTCGGCTTCGCTAGCGTCATGCAGACCATTCCGAGCTTGGCGCTTTTCGGATTCCTGATCCCCGTGCCATGGATTGGCGGCATCGGGACCCGCACGGTCGTCGTGGCGCTCGTTCTGTACGCATTGCTCCCCATTCTGCGCAATACAGTGGTCGGACTTGATGGCATCGATCCGGCGGTGCGTGAATCGGCTGTGGCGATGGGGATGACCGATTCGCAGATGCTGCGGCAAGTCCTGTTACCACTCGCCGCTCCCACGATCCTGGCTGGCATCCGGCTGGCCACGGTCGCGACGATCGGAACCGCTACGATCGCCGCGGCGATTGGAGGCGGCGGGTTGGGTGTCTTCATCTTTCGCGGTGTTGGAACAGTGGATTCCGCGCAGATTTTGGCCGGCGCAATCCCGGCGGCGATTTTGGCTTTGGTTGCCGATGGAGGTTTGGCATGGATAGAGCGACGGCTATCGCCACTCTGAGCTTGGCGGTCATTTTCTCCGGCTGTGGCCGACGCGCAGACCAGATCGTGGTGGCGTCGAAGAATTTCACTGAACAGGTGATCCTCGGTGAAATCATTGCCCAGCATCTCGAACATCGGCTCGGCAAGCCGGTGACTCGCCGATTCAATCTGGGCGGCACCCTGATCGCACATCAGGCCCTAGTGGCAGGTGAGATCGATCTCTACCCGGAATACACCGGCACCGGAGCCGCCGCCGTTCTCAAACAGGAGCCTCGCAAGAAGGTGGTTGAACTGCTGGAGCAAGTGCGCCAGGAGTATCGGAGCAAGTTCGATATCGAATGGCTCGATCCGCTGGGTTTCAACAACACCTTTGCGATGGTTATCCGTACCGGCCAAGCGCCCGGTGCTGGGCTCCGGAGCCTTTCGGATGCCAGGCGTTTAGCGACTGGCTGGTTGCTGGGCGCAGGCTACGAGTTCGAGAACAGGGCGGACGGCTTGGCCGCGCTCAACCGCACGTACGGCCTCCGTTGGAATACACGCCCTAAGACAATGGAACTCGGTCTGCTCTTCCGAGCTCTATTGGAGAACCAGGTCTCGATGATCGCCGCGAATTCGACAGACGGGTTGTTGACCAGGGAAGACTTTACGATGCTCGAAGACGACCTCGGCGCCTTTCCATCATATGAGGCGTGCATTCTGGTCCGGCGAGTACGCGTCAAGAGCAACCCGGCGTTGTTGGCCGCTCTATCCGAATTGTCTGGAGAATTCGACACCGCTACGATTAGGCGCCTAAACTACTCGGCCGATGTGGAGCACAAGAGTGTGTCGGAGATTGCGGCGAAGTTTCTCAGTTCGAATGAGCGGTTGCGGTAAGGGCAAGTCGTCTTCACTCCTGGTCGCCCCGCCTTCGCCTGCGATACCAAATGCGAGCACTCGAATTGATAGAATGGGCCTTTGCGGTTGCGGCTGTTTCAGGACCACCCCAATTGACATCTCTCGCCCGTAGTGATGAAAAATGGATTGCCGACATCACCTCCACCGGCCACGTTCGGGAGGCGGCCGTGGCAGATCTGCGCGCTGCTCTCGTTGCTGGTCTCAATCGCGCGTTTCGCCAATCCGATGTGGGCTCGGCGTTGATCGAAGATGTGGCGCAAGAGGCTCTCTTGCGTATCGTAGATCGCGTCGGGACTTTTCGAGGCGAGAGCCGGTTCCTCACATGGGCCATGGCCATTGCGACGCGTTCCATGTTGAGCCATTTGCGGCGGGCCCAATGGAAAAACGTCTCCTTGGATGAGATGGCGGCAGCGGGTTTGATCCCCCGTCTGGCGACGGTCGTCTCGAACGACGAGGATTTGGACCGGCTGCGCCTAATGGACGTCGTTCGGGCTGCAATCGAAAACGACCTTACCGACCGGCAAAGGCAAATCATTCAAGCCGAACTCGCGGGCGTGCCTCCCGACGTGATCGCGGAGAGAATGGGCTCCAACCGCAATGCGGTTTACAAGCTAGTTCACGACGCCAGAGCCCGGCTGAAACGTGCCATTCTCGCCGCGGGCTGGACGCCGGATTCCGTAAAGTCAGTCCTGAAGGGTTTTGACACAAATGGCTGAGCAGCGTCCAGGCGTCAAGGCTTTGGTGGAGCAAGCCCTGTCGGTGCTCCCGCAGGAACTAGGCTGCGATAGCTGCGCGGATTACCTCGCGGCCTACGCGGACTATCGTTTGGGGGGGCGGACGCCCCCTGATTCACTCAAGGGGGTAGGCGAACACCTGGACCGCTGCGAGGCCTGTTTGGAAGAGTTCAAGTTGCTGCTGGATGCGGTACAAGGTGCTCGCGACAGCCTGGGCGGTCAGCACGATCTCTGAGATTAGGCCTATTCTACCAGCGGCTCCTTCCAGATGAGGACCACGGCTGCGGTGGTACTCCTGGGCGAATGAAAAATTCCCTATTCGGTAAGATCCGGGCTTCTGGTGACATCTCTTCGTATGAGGGCCCGTTGCAATGGCGCGAAACCGCAGAACAGTGGCACCAAACCGGGTGTTACTCCTGGCCGCCTCTGAGGCCCTCTGTACCCTCCCAGAAGAAATAGGGTGCGACGACTGCTCCGAACGTCTTCCCGCTTACGCGGAGGCGGCGGCACGCCGTCGCCGACTACCGCCTTCGCTTCGGAAAGTTGCTGACCATCTGGACCGATGTCGCGACTGCCGTGAAGAATGGAACCTGTTGCGCAAGAGCCTCCGCACCCCTGCCCGCGTACGAGGTAAGATTTCGTGAGCATCCAGCGTCCGAATAGTGAACGACGGTGGTTGGCGGATTGGAGAAGAACATGAGCGCAACTCAAGCGGAACTCTCAACGGAACAGCGGGATAGCACGGTCAGGATCTTAGCGCTCGCTCTGGCGGACGAGTATCTGCTCTATACGAAGACCCGCAACTACCACTGGAACGTAACGGGTCGGCGGTTCAATGACCTGCACAAATTCTTCGAATCCCAATACGAGATACTGGACGAGAAGATCGACGAAATCGCGGAGTTCATTCGCTATTTCGGATATCCCGCGCCAGCGTCACTAGCGGAATTCTTGAAACACGCACGCCTGAAGGAAGATTCCGGCGAAGTAGGAACATCTGAGGCGATGGTGAATTCGCTGTTGGTTGACCACGAGAAGCTCATTGGCTACATGCGTGCGGATGTAGCCGCCCTGGAAACTGCGGAGGGCCCCGTCGAAGTGCTAGATTTGCTTACTGGGCTGCTTGCGGATCACGGCAAAATGGCCTGGATGCTGCGGGCGACGGCAGAGTAGCGTCGCTCCGGCATTGGCATCCGCCAAAGATTATGGCTCCCGGCGGACGCTTTGAGGAGCAATGTTTGATGATCCCACATGGCCCCGGAGTTCTCTATGCGGCAGAGCTGGGCGGCGCCGAGGCGACTCCGGACCGTGTGTCGAGTGAAACCCGCTCTGACACGGTACCAAGTTGGGTGCATCTGTGTGCCTCCCATGAAGCCACCTCCGGCTATCTGATGCTGGACGCGAAGCTTGATGAGGTCGTGGTTGAGGCGCTGCTCGCAAAAGAAACCCGGTCTCGAACAGCCATACGTCCAACGGGAGCTCTAATTATCATCAAGGCGATGCATCGCCTTGAAGGGGCGAGTCCAAACGACATGGTCGGACTGCGCCTCTGGGTTGACGAGAATCGCGTTATCACGACTCGTGAACGGGACATCGATGCGATCGAGGGGATGAAACTCCTCGTGAAAGGGAGAACCGGACCGCAAACGAGTGGTGAGTTTTTGACCAAGTTGTTCGAAAAGATCTATGCGGATATCGAGCCCCATATTGAGGAGTTAGAGGATTCTATTGCCGACCTAGACGAGCAGGTGAGCCGGGGAGAGATCAAGCAAGCCTGCTCCTCGCTCGCCGAAACGGGGCATAGCGCGGTGGTCTTTCTGCGACACCTATCGCCGCAGAAGAACGTTCTTGACACGTTGATCGGTTCCGGTATTCATTTTCTTTCCGCGAGAGACGTTGAGCGGTTGATGGAATCTCGCGATCAACTGACGCGGCTGTTGGAATCGCTACATGAGGTCCGGGATCGTGGTGCGATCATCAATGAGCAAATCATCAGAATCCAGGACATCGAGTTGAACCGGGCGGTATACAAGTTCTCATTGGCAGCCACGGTCTTCCTCCCTCTCTCGTTCCTGACCGGACTGTTTGGCGTGAATCTGGGCGGGCTCCCAGGGATGAGAAACGAGGGCGCGTTCTGGATGTTCTCCGGAGTGTGTGTGTTGTTTCTAGCATTCTCGATTCTCGTATCGAAGAAGAGGAGATTGTTCTAGTCCGTTTGGCCCAGGATTTTTGGGCCCCAGTTGCCATCCACTATGACTTCTTCACTGCGATTTCCCCTGCTCCCAAGCGCCTATGGCCAGCTCTCTGGACGCTTCTCGCGCCCCGCACCGCCTACGCCCGTGAGACGCCCGGCACTAGCGCTTTGGAATTCGGAGTTGGCTCGTGAGCTCGGATTGCACGAAGACCCAGCGCGATACACGGACCTGCTCTCTGGGAATTCCACTTTGCCGGGCTCGAACCCTGTGGCCACCGCGTATGCGGGCCACCAATTCGGTCACTTTGTGCCTCAGCTAGGCGACGGAAGAGCCATCCTATTGGGCGATGTGATCAGTTGCCAGGGCGCCCGGTACGAGTTTCAACTCAAAGGTGCGGGCACAACCGCTTTCTCCAGAAACGGTGATGGCCGTTCCAGCCTGGGGCCGGTAATCCGTGAATTTCTAGCGAGCGAAGCCATGCACGCGCTCGGCATTCCGACCACCCGAGCGCTCGCCGCGACAGTGACAGGAGAAGCCGTCTACCGCGAGCAGGCGCTCCCAGGTGGAGTACTTACGCGGGTGGCGAGGAGCCACATCCGGGTCGGAACGTTTCAATACTTTGCGGCGCGCGGGGATTCCGCAGGAGTTCGCGCACTCGCCGATCATGCCATCGAACGCTTCTTCCCAGACTTGGCGGGGGACGAGCAGCGGTACCGTTCGTTCTTCTTGCAGGTGCGCGATGCGCAAGCGAGATTGGTTGCCCGGTGGATGCAGATTGGATTCATCCACGGCGTCATGAATACCGACAACATGTCGATTCTGGGAGACACAATCGATTACGGTCCTTGCGCATTCATGGATGCCTACGATCCCGCGACCGTCTATAGCGCAATTGACGAACGCGGGCGCTACGCCTATGCAAACCAGCCGTCGATCGCAGCCTGGAATTTGGCTCGCCTGGCGGAGACATTGCTTGAGCTGATTGACGAGGATCAAAAGAAGGCGATCACCTGGGCCGAGGAAATGATCCGAGGCTTCGAGGGAGTCTATCAATCGCACTGGCTGGCGGGGATGAAGGCCAAGATTGGGTTGACCGCGGACCTGCCCGGAGACGTCAATTTGATCGAAGAACTGCTCGACTTGATGCGGCAAGGCTCGGCGGACTTCACCATGACCTTTCGGAATCTTGCTGAAGCGGCTAGTCCGGATGGGGAACGAGCTTTTGTTGGGCTGTTCCGCATTCCTCAAAGTGTGGAGCCGTGGCTTGCTCGTTGGCGATCGAGACTGGGACGGGAGGACCGGCCAAATGCTGACACTGTCAAAGGCATGCTGCGTGCGAATCCTGCGTTCATCCTGAGAAACCATCGCGTGGAACGCGCCATTGACGCCGCTTTGAAGGGAGATTTTTCACGGGCGGAAGAGTTGCACACCGTGTTGTCGCGGCCATTCGACGACCAGCCGAAGTTCTCGGCGTATCAGGAGCCGCCCCGGCCAGGCGACTGGCAATGTAAGACATTCTGTGGAACATAGGAGAGGACAATATGAGCAAATCTGAAACGGCAATACTTGCAGGAGGTTGCTTCTGGGGCATGCAGGACTTGATCCGAAAGCTCCCAGGCGTCACTTCGACCCGTGTGGGGTACAGCGGCGGTGATGTGCCCAATGCCACGTACCGCAATCACGGTACACATGCGGAAGCCATTGAGGTGATCTTCGATCCGAGCCGCCTGACCTTCCGCACGCTCCTGGAGTTCTTCTTCCAGATTCACGATCCAACCACGTCCAATCGTCAGGGAAACGACCGGGGCTCGTCTTATCGTTCCGGTATTTACTACACGAACGAAGAGCAGCGTGACGTTGCAGTTGCCACAATCGAGGATGTGAATGCATCCGGCTTGTGGCCTGGGAAGGCCGTCACTGAAGTCAAGCCAGCCGGCCCCTTCTGGCAAGCTGAACCCGAACATCAGGACTATCTGGAACGGATTCCAAACGGTTACACTTGCCACTACCCTCGGCCGAATTGGACACTGCAGCGCCGTGCTACAACGGCGTAGCTTCCTGCCCACGTTGCTCGACGCCGGCATTCCTGGAAGCGTCATTTTTCATCCTGATAAGGAGGTCATTATGCCATCCGTTGCAAGCGAACATCGCCAGGCACCTGAGTTGCGGGTGCCTTATTGGATTGACGAGGAAGGCAATCCGCGAGAGCCACTCAAATTGTCTGACCTGGGGACGGGCTACAAAGTCTTATACTGCTTTCAGCACTGGTGCCCCGGCTGCCACGCCACGGGGTTTCCCACTCTCAAACGGCTGATCGATGCCCTCCGCGGGCGCGGCTTCGGCTTTGCGGTTGTGCAGACCGTGTTTGAGGGTGCGGAGGAGAACACGCCGCAACGACTGCAAGAAACCCAGTCGCGCTACTCGTTGGAGGTCCCCTTTGGCCACGACACCGGGGAAGGCGATCAGCCAACGATCATGGCCGACTATCGTACCGGTGGAACGCCATGGTTCATCGTCATCGACCCATCAGGCCGGATCATTCATTCCGATTTTCGGGTTGATGCGGATGCGGTGATCGCGCTCGCTACCAAAGGCGAACCCGAGGGCCGTGCGGCCCCCGATGGACAAGCCTTGAACTGGAAACAGGTCGTCACCTGGGCGAAACGCGGTAATCCTGCACCTCCACGCCGCGATGAGAGAAGCGACAGCGCGTGGAGATCCTTTCTCACGCCAGAGCAGTACCGGATAGCTCGGGCCAAGGGCACCGAGAGGGCCTTCAGTTCCGAGATGTGCGGGTTGTTCGAACCGGGCCGATATCACTGCGTGTGCTGCGATACACCGCTGTTTGATGCTGGGAACAAGTTCGACAGCCGCTCGGGATGGCCCAGTTTCACACAGCCCCTCAACTCCGGGGTAGTCGGCTATCATCTGGACACTAGCCACGGCATGCAACGAGTCGAAACTACCTGCAACGTCTGCGATGCTCACCTCGGGCATGTGTTTCAAGACGGACCGGAGCCAACCGGACTGCGTTACTGCATCAACGCTGTCTCCCTGAAGAAGGCCGGTCACGCGGTGGCTTAGGTTAGAAGGGGTAGTCAGCGAAGACGTGGCCGGTCCCCAGGTGTGGGGGCCAGCCACTTTTGTTTTGCGGCTTCCATTCAAATCGTAGCCAGCGATCCACACAGAATCATAAGAATAAGGGGCTTGGAGACTCCAGGTTGAAACAAGGCGATGCCGAAAGCACTTGAGATCCTCAGTCACGTTAGAGCCTGCAAGGTATGCGAACCCGGCCTACCCGACGGTGCGAAGCCGTTGGTCGCGGCGTCCCGGGCGTCCCGGATCGTGCTCATCGGTCAGGCTCCTGGCCGGATTGCGCACCAGAGCGGCGTGCCATGGAACGACCGCAGCGGAGAAAAGCTTCGCGAATGGTTGGGTGTGGAGCGGGACTGCTTCTACAATCCGGAAAAGATGGCACTAATGCCAATGGGTTTCTGCTATCCGGGTACCGGCGCAACCGGAGACTTCGCGCCGCGGCCGGAGTGCGCGCCTTTGTGGCACGACCAAATACTCGCAAAACTGCCGAACGTGCGCCTTCGCGTTTTTATCGGGCAGTATCCCCTGGCTCGCTACTTCCCAAACCAATTTCGCAACCTGACCGAGGCAGTACAAGCGTTCGACGAACTCCTGCCCGCGCAGATCGTTCTTCCGCATCCTTCGCCGAGAAACGCGATGTGGCTGGCCAGGAATCCTTGGTTCGTCCAAACCGCTCTACCTCGCCTGCGGGCGGCGGTGAAGACGGCTCTCTAGACCTGCGACGGGCATTTCTTTTCGGGGTCCCCTCAGAAAACGGAATATAACGTACGCTAAGGCGCGGCTCTCGTCCCGAGTGCGACGTTTGGACGCGAAGCCGGTCCGTCCCAGGAGCGGGTACCAGTCTTCGGGTGAGCATGGCGTTTATCATTCCTTAAAACGATTCGAGGGGCGCGGTCAGGGCCGGCGCCCCAGAGGCCAACTGTTCGCGAACTTTCAGAATTTGCCGTTGTTGTTCTTCCACTGAGAGCGACCGGGAATCTCTTCGATCGTGTCCCAGTGCTCCGCGATTTTTCCGTTAGCCACGCGGAACAGGTCATAGAACGAGACGTGCTCTCCGCCAAAGTTGCCTTCACTGACCGTCAAGACGAAGTTACCTTCGCCTAGGACCTTGTGCACGGTATCGTACTTCATGGAGACGCCAGCCTTGGCCATGGCTTCCAACGCCTGGCCCAATCCCGACAGCCCATCGCCGATCTGGGGATTGTGTTGAACGTAGTTGTCACCGTCGTAGTAGCCTTGGAGCTTTTGCATGCGGCCATTCACGAGAATGTCGTCCACGAACGACCGCACCAGCGCCTTGTTCGCTTCGGTGTGGCTCAGGTCAATCGCTTCAGTTGGGCCATCGACCATCGTGTGGCCGCTCGGGTTGGCTTTGGCGGGCGTCACCTGCAAGTTGTCCCAGTGTTCGACGATTTTGCCGTCTTCGAACCGGAAGATATCGAAGCCGATCTTCGGGCCGAAGAAGTCGTACTCGCTGTGAACGAAGATATGATTACCGTCTTGGAAGACGCGGCGGGTAGCGACCCTCGCTGAGCCTTTGGGTAGCAGGGCCATAAGGGCTCCAAAACCTTCCAGACCGTCTGCCGCGCTGAGGTTGTGCTGAATGTACTTCGCCGGGTTGATGAACGCCACCGGGCCGGAGTCGCCGGTCTCGATGCTCTTTAGAAGAGCGACTACTTGTTGTTTCTGGAGTGACATGCTGTTGGTTCCTTTCATTGATCGTAGTATTGCGAAGCGTTGTACATCCGAGGACCCGCTACTGGAACTTGATGAAAAATTCAACGAGGCGGCTGAACGAGATGTTTGAACCGAGTCCGACAACCGTCAGTACTCCGCCTGGGAGCCGAAGTTGCCCGTCCGGCGTCTGAACCGTGACTGACGACGATGCCGTGGGGACCGAAAGAGAGTCACCTTGGCTCGCGGCAAAGAATGCGCTGTTAGCGACCAGACCGTTCAGCGCCCGGAAGGGAAGTGCGACGGGATCGCTCTTCGTCCGATTGTTGATGTCGAGCGGTGCGGTGGCGGACGCAGTAACGTCGAAGCCGATTCCTGGGTCTTTGATGCCCACCTTGAATTTGATCTGACCTTCTTCCTCTTCTGTTTCGACTTTGACCTTGGCCAGCCTGCTGCTTCCAGGTCCAAACGACGCGTTCAGGGAGGCTACTTCTCCGGAGACCTCGAAGGCTGGCAACAGAATCTCTTGACGAGCGGGCGTCACGTTCGTGTTCACTGCCGTCGTCGTTAGCAGGACGCCAGAGAAGGGTCCATGGGTCTGGCCCGTCACTGTTCGTTCAAAGCGTTGGTCGATGATGTAGAGAAGGTTGACCGTGCCAACTTGGGAGCCCGCGGGTGTTGCGATGGCTGTGAAGCCTGACGGCATGATGTTTTGGAGTTGGGCCAGCGGGACCAACACAGGAATGCTCATCTGGTAGAGCCTGACGCTTCGAAAGTCCCAATTTGCAACGAGTGGCGATTGCGGGGGCTGCGTCCCAGGGAGAACGCTGTCCCAATCGTAGGTCGGCGGTGGAGATCCGGAGCCTATCTGGGCGTGAGCACTGGCGGCAAGCAACAGAAAAGCGGCGAACGAGAGGCTCGAACGCCGGATCGACGTAGAGAACGCTGGTGTCTTCATGACTTGATTTTGAGCCAAGGACCGCTTGGCGAACAGTGTCAGAATAGGACGAAGGATGGTCAAAATCGGACAGCGCAACCGTGAGATCCTGCGCGTACGGTTTAGCAGCGCGGGCACTCCCGGCCTAGGATTCGAAGCCTTGGACTTGAGGGAAGTCGTTCAACGTGTTGGAGAACACCATTTTGCTACGCCGCGGCGTCTGTCTTTCTTTCAGGTAATGCTGCTGGAAAGGGGCTCGGCGAGCCAGGAGGTTGATTTCGTCCGCTACGAGATCAAGCCCGGTCTAGTGGCCTTCACTCGGCCGGGCCAAGTCCAACGACTTTCGACATCGAAGGATTCCGAAGGCATGCTCCTGCTCTTGGAACCAGCGTTCCTCTCCGCTGGCGAGCACGCTCCAGATCCTAACGACATTGCGGCACTAGTTCCGTCTGCACCCGCGATTGAGAGCAGCTTTCGGACGTTGGTTGACGAGTATTCGCAGGTGGCAAGCGATCCTAGCGCACGCGACATCATCTTCCACGAGTCGATCGCCCTGTTCCTCAGGCTCCGACGGCAGAGTCGCTTGGGATCGCCGTCAGGCGGCGAATCGTCGGAAGCGAAGCTCTTTCGTAGATTCGAGACATTGCTGGATAAGACGTTCGCCACACACCGCTCCACGGCGATCATGGCCCGTGAGTTGGGCTGCACCGAAAAGACCCTCAGCCGCGCCTGCAGCACCGTCGCTGGGGTCCCTCCGAAGACCGTGATCCAGGAGCGTGTCGCGCTTGAAGCCAAAAGAATTCTCGCCCACTCCGATCAGCCCGTGAAAGAGATCACGCAGCAGCTTGGCTTCACCGAACCTACAAACTTTGTGAAGTTCTTCCGACGAGTGGCAGGTGAGCTACCAAGCGCTTTTCGGGTGCGTGCCCAGTCTGCAATTGAAATTCACTCGGGCGTTGCCGGGCGATAGAGAACGATAAGTTCCGTTTTCTGAGGGGAACCCTTCTCCTCCCTAAGCAAGCTGACCACCGTTCGGTAGCACGTTACATGCAGCCTGCAATCCTCGCATGTCACCAAGTGCTCATAGAATGCGGTGATCTCATCGGGCGCCAAGGAACAAGCGACGTAACCATAGACCGCGTCCTGCACATCAGCGCAGGTCATCCTTTTATCTTTCCTGTCCATGAGTCTCCAAGCCCCTTTCATTGGCTTTGATTGGCGCCGGTGTGGGCGTAGGACTGATCGTCGGCAATGACGAAGAGAATGTTGGGGCGCGAGGCGGGCTGCTTTTTCGCGCAGCCCGTGGCCCACAACGCCGAGGCTCCGCCCGCCGCCAATACTTCGCGCCGGGTCATGGCTTTTTCTGCTGGTGCGACTTTTCGGTCTTGGCCCAGGTGTCTTTGAGCTGGACGGTGCGGTTGAAGACGGGCTTGTCCGGCGTGGAGTCGCGGTCGGCGCAGAAGTAGCCGACGCGTTCGAACTGGTAGCTGGCGAGGGGCGCGGCGCCGGCGACGCTGGGCTCAACCTTCGCGGTGACGCGCGTGAGCGAGGCCGGGTTGAGCGCGACGGTGAAGTCTTCGTCTTCCTTGGGCTCGACGCCGGGCTGAAACAGATGATCGTAGAGGCGCACTTCGGCGTCGATGGCGTGGGCGGCCGAGACCCAGTGGATGGTGGACTTCACTTTGCGGCCGTCCGGGGAGTTGCCGCCGCGCGTGGCGGGGTCGTAGGTGCAGTGCACTTCGATCACCTCGCCTTGCTCGTTCTTGACGACGCTGGTGCAGGTGATGAAGTAGCCGTAGCGGAGGCGCACTTCGCGGCCGGGTGAGAGGCGGTAGTACTGCTTGGGCGGGTCTTCGCGGAAGTCGTCGCGCTCGATGTAGAGGACCTGGGAGAAGGCCACGGGGCGGGTGCCCGCCGAGGCGTCTTCGGGATTGTTGACCGCTTCCATCTGTTCGGTCTGGCCGGCGGGGTAGTTGTCGATGACCACCTTCAGCGGATCGAGCACGGCCATCACGCGAAGCGCGTGTTTGTTGAGGTCGTCCCGCACGGCGTGTTCGAGCAAGTTGTACTCGATGATGCCGTTGGTCTTCGAGACGCCGATCATGCCACAGAAATTGCGGATGCCTTCGGCGGTGTAGCCGCGGCGGCGCATGCCGCTGAGCGTGGGCAAGCGCGGGTCGTCCCAGCCGGAGACGAGGCCCCGCTGGACGAGCGTGAGGAGTTTGCGCTTGCTGAGCTGGGCGTTGGTGAGGTTGAGGCGGTCAAACTCGATTTGCTGCGGATGGTGGATGCCGAGGTTGTCGCAGTACCAGTCGTAGAGCGGGCGGTGGTCTTCGAATTCGAGCGTGCAGAGGGAGTGCGTGATGCCTTCGATGGAATCGGATTGGCCGTGCGCGAAGTCGTACATCGGAAAGATGCACCAGGCGTCGCCGGTGCGGTGATGTTCCGAGTGCAGGATGCGGTACATGACGGGGTCGCGCATGTTGAAGTTGGGCGACGCCATGTCGATTTTGCTGCGCAAGGTGCGGGAGCCGTCGGGGAATTCACCGGCGCGCATGCGGGCGAACAGATCGAGGTTTTCTTCGACGGAACGGTCGCGATCGGGGCTGGGCTGGCCAGGCTCGGTGGGGGTGCCGCGCGTTGAGCGCACTTGTTCCGGCGACAAGTCGCAGACGTAGGCTTTGCCTTCCTTGATGAGCGCAACGGCCCATTGGTAGAGCTGCTCGAAATAGTCGGAGGCGTAGAAGAGGGCGTCCCACTCAAAGCCAAGCCAGCGTACGTCCTCCATGATGGAGTTGACGTATTCGACGCCTTCCTTGGTGGGGTTGGTGTCGTCGAAGCGCAGATTGCACTTGCCGCCGAACTCCTTGGCGAGGCCGAAATTGATGCAGATGGACTTGGCGTGACCGATGTGGAGGTAGCCGTTCGGCTCGGGCGGAAAGCGCGTTTGCACTTTGCCGCCGAAGCGGCCGGAGGCGTTGTCGGCTTCGATGAGATCGCGGATAAAACTGGGTGGCCGGGGCGATTCGACGCCGTCAATAGACATAGGACTTTGCCGACTCCTTTTCCTATCGCTTTCGCTAAAGCCGTTGCCGATGCCGCCCATCCAATGCAAGTCTCACAATCGCTGCCGACTACACTCTACCCAACAGGCTCTCCGGCGGCAACGAGAAGGTTCTCGGCAAACTGCCACTCTGTATCAATCCACTGGACATGGACCTGGAAACCGGCAACTAGCGCCTTCTGCTTGAGCTCTATCAACGAGTACTTGTGACTGTTCTCCGTCCAAATGGTCTCCCCCTCGGAAAACTCTACTGCCAACCCGGCGCTAGCGACCGTGACGCTCTGCGGACGCACGGAGCGAAGATGCATCTCGATGCTGGACGTCTCGGCATTGAAGCGAGCCTCGTGGCGAAACGCGTTCAGATCAAAGTTGGCCCCAAGTTCGCGATTGACCCTGGAAAGCAGGTTCAGGTTGAACGCCGCCGTAACACCCAGTGCATCGTCGTAGGCCGGGATGAGATTCGCGAGCGGTTTTTGCAGATCCGCGCCGAGCAGCAGGAAATCGCCAGGCCGCAGCATGCCGCGGACCTGTCGTAGAAACGCGACATCCGCCGGGTCACTGAAGTTGCCGATGGTGCTTCCAAGAAATAGCACCAGCATGGCCTGATCAGCGTGCCGGCGCTCGGCGACATGCCGCAAACCGTCCAGGTATTCCCGCTCTAGGCCGACGATCGCGAGGGACTCGATGTCGGAGAGCTCACGCTGACAGAGCGTAAGAGCCATTGGAGAGATCTCGATCGGAAAGTAGCTGATCTTTCTGTGGCGAGTCAGGGCCTCCAAGATCCAACGGGTCTTCCCTCCGGAGCCACTACCCAACTCACACACAAGAACATCCTGCGGCACCTGGGCAGCGATCTCTCCGGCGTGCTTGCGTAGCAGCCGCTCATCCGCGCGCGTCAGGCCGTATTCAGGTAGTTCACAGATCGCGTCAAAGAGCCGGGACCCAAGTTGGTCGTACAGATACTTGGACGGCAGCTCCTTTTGGGGATTCATTGTCAGGCCGGCAGCGACTTCTGAAGCGAAGTCGCTGGAGCAGCTGTGGGCAATCGGTGCGATGATCATCGTAGGCAGTCCTCAGGCATCTTTGCCGCATCGAAAACCGGCATACGCGTATTGGTAATGAGGTTGAAACCAATTCCGGAATGAGCGCCGGAGCATGCCTCGTTCGGTCCGGGGCGATCCTCCCTTCATGACGTAGTGCATGCCATCGAAGAAGTCTGCGGAGTAGCCCTTGTAGAACGGGAAAGCCTCGAACCCTGAGAAGGGAGCGAATTGACTCGCTGTCCACTCCCAGCCATTCCCGATGAGACCATGGACGCCCCAAAAGCTCTGCCCGTCCGGGAAGGCGTCTACTGGATGGGGTTCGAACGTGGCGACATCGAAGTACCCGTGCTGAGCCGCGGGCACTGCATCACCCCAGGGATACTGCCGTTGTTCGGACGAGGTCCCGTAGGCGGCACGGTGCCATTCCGCTTCTGTGAGGAGACGTTTCCCCGCCCAGCGGGCATACGCCGTGGCTTCGGCGTGACTCACGTACACAGGCCAATCCCCGGCGAACGCCAGGTCTTCGAACATGCCCTTCAGTCGGAATCCCGAAACATCTGGTTTCCAGAACGCAGGATGGGTCAGGCCGTGGCGTTCCTTCCAGTCCCACCCCTCGGGCGTCCAGAGCGCGCGATCGTTGTATCCGCCTTGACGGACAAATTCCGCGAACTGCACGTTTGTGACTTTGCACTTGTCAACGAAAAACTCCCGAACGTCTACGGTGTGCGCATCAAATTCGTTGTCCCAGCCGAATGAACCATCTCGCGCTGCGCCAAGAGTTGCAGGTCCGCGGGGAACGCCGATCATTGACGTGGTCTCATGGCCTGGGCGCCCATACGCGGTATCCTGCCTGCGCAGCACCGGCGCGATCTTCCTATCGATGGGCAATTGATGCAACATATAGGACAAGGTTTCGACGTGCATCCATCGATGCTCTATCGCCACATGAAGCAGGGCGTCAAGTTCCGCACCGTCGCCGGCAGTCACGAGCGCTCGGTCCAGTTCACCTCGGAGTCGCTGCGTATAGTGGGCAATGTCTTCCAAAGAAGGCCAGTCTCGGGCTGTGTCTGATGGCAGTTGACCATCCACTGGGTCAATACCAAAAGCAAACAGCTTGTCCAAGGAGGGGTTGATATCACTGAGGGAGAACCGCGATTGAAGGAGATTCCAATCAAATGAGTCAACGTGCCCGACATAGAACACAATCCGGTGACGCTCTGCGATGGGGCGCTCGTACAAGAACTGTGGATCGACCAGCCGGAACGTCTCGTCGCATGCAAGCCGGGCTTTTGCGAGGGATTGAAGGAGCGGCTGTCTGTCTGACACTTACGACTCCTGCCCAACTGCAGGGCGGAGGTCACCGAGTACCGTCGGGATCAACTCTGCAACGGTTGGATGGATGTGAACGGCGCGTTGAATTACAGAATAAGGTTTTCCCGCATACATGATGTCAATCAAGGAGTGGATCGCCTCATCGCCGCCCGTCCCGAGAATCGCCGCACCGAGGATATGTTTCGACTCCGCGTCAACAACCACTTTCATGAACCCTTGGGTTTCCCCTTTTTCGATGGCGCGGCCGATCCGTGTCATCGCGCGGCGACCCACCAAAATTTTTCGCCCGGTCGCCAAGGCCTCGGACTCGGTCATCCCGACCCGCGCCAGCGGGGGATCAATGAATAGCCCGTACGTCTCGATCCTGTCCGTGACCCGGCGCGGGTCGCTGTCCAGAAGGTTCGCCGCAACGATCTCGAAGTCGTTATAGGCCGTGTGGGTGAAAGCTCCTCTACCGTTGCAATCCCCCAGCGCCCAAACCCCGTCAGCGCTTGTCCGCAGTTGATCATCCACCGGAATGAAGCCCCGTGAGTCCGTGGAAATGCCGGCGGCGGCCAAGCCTAAGTCGTCCGTATTCGGTACCCGGCCAATCGCTATCAAGAGATGAGACCCTTCGATCTTGTGGCCGTTCGTCGCTTCGACCTCGATGGAGAGAGAGCCTTTGCGTCCACTCAAGCGGGATACGGTGGCACTCGGAACTATCGAAACTCCCTCGTTGGTCAGGATCTCGCTGACAGCGTGGGACACATCCAGGTCTTCCTTCGACAATAGTCTCGCGCCGCTATCCAGAACGGTCACAGCGCTTCCAAACCGCCGGAACATCTGTGCGAATTCCAGGCCCACATAACCGCCACCCACCACGATCAGATGACGAGGAAGAACGTCTAGGTCCATCATGGTGTCGCTGGTCAGATAGCCAACGTCCTGGAGACCCGGAATAGCAGGTACGTGCGGGCGTCCCCCGACGTTGACAAAGATCCGCGCAGCCGTGAGTTCAGTCTCACCGACGACAACTCTTCGAGGGCCAATAAAGCGCGCATGGCCTTGATACACCGTGCAATTCGCCATCCCCTTCAGCCAGCCCTCGACGCCAGATTGGGAGCGGCCCGAAATCGCATCTTTCCGGGCTTTCACGCGCTTCATATCTACAGCAATCGGACCGGGAAGAACGACGCCGTATTCCAGTGCTCTCCGCGCCATCTGCGCTACATAGGCGCTGGCAACCATTGCTTTTGTGGGGATGCAGCCCACATTCACACACGTGCCGCCGAACCGGCCTCGCTCAACAATGGCGACTTTCATCCCAGCGCCAGCCAAGCGTCCCGCCAAGGAAGGTCCAGCCTGGCCCGTGCCGATGATCAGCGCGTCGTAGGAATCGGTCATTAGCCACCTTCCCCTAAAGGGCACCCGCCGAACGACTACGGCCCTACTTCACGGACTCCAGGTAGGCGGCAAGAGCTTCGCGTTTCTCAGATGAGTCCACGCCTGGAAAGAAGCGCCCCATCCGGTTGCCTGGAATGAATCCCTTTGGATCGGCAAGGAATTTGGGAAGAGTGTCCCGAGACCAAACCACGGCAGCATCTTTCATTGCGGGCGAGTACGAGTATGTGGCTTGCGTACCGGCCTTTCGTCCGATCAATCCGAACAACGACGGCCCTGTATTGTTTTTTCCCGCCTCCACCGTGTGGCAGCCGCCGCAAGTCTCTTCAAAGGCGGACTTACCCGCTGCGATCATCGCGGGATTTCCAGGCGCCGCCTGAGCGGGAGCGGCGTCAGCCCTGGCGGTAGCGGCGCGTGCCGCTGCGGGTGTGAATTTCCGGATGCCCTCGCCCAAACCTGGGTAGGCATAAACGTATACCCAGTCAGTGGCCTTTGCAGGAACGTGGCACTGGAGGCAATCCGCTTTGTAGCTCTTGGCGATCTGCTTCGAGCTGTCCTTCGGGTCGTATTGCGACCAACCCCACCCGTCGCCCCACAGCGGGTTGTCCGGAAAGCGGCCAACACTGTCCTTGATCATCAGGAACCAGGTCTTTCGTTCCGATGCCCAAAACGCGTTGCCAGTAGTGTGGGGGGAACCGATTACGCCTTGAACATCCTTGACGAGGACCGCGCCGTCAGGGAAAACACCGTTAGCGCGGTAGTACGCTGCGTCCGCCGGGCGAGCATATGTGGCGTGAGTATCCGTCACGCCACCATTGCCCGCAACCGCGACCGTGCCGATATGTTCGAAGCCATTGGGGAAATCCTTTGGAAACGCGATGTCGCCCTTGTCGTTCACTAGTGGGCTAAAGGGTCTCGCTGCGCCTTGCCCGAACAGGTAGGTAGAGGCGAGAAGCAACAACAGGACCGCAGATACCGAAATGAGATACTTCTTCTGGCTGAATATGTGGGGCTCCTATCAGCGTGAATCCTACTACTTCGCGGGCAAAGGGTCGAGGATCGGCTTGTAGATCTTCACGTAGACCATGTCTTCGTGCGCATTGGCGATGTGGCAACCCGCGCATTCCGCAACGGGACGCTCCGCGGCGGCGGCCAGATACGGGGGAGGCGCGTGGTTGAAATTGAAGTACCCCCAGTTCTTGCTCTTCGTGAAACGCTTGCTGTCCTTCACCGCAACGTCCAGACCCGCGACTTTGCCAGGGAAGTATCCCCGGCCCGACGCCTCAAGACGAGAGCCATCCGGATTTTCCGCCGGACCATCGACGAGTTGCAGCTCCTTGACCATCATCGTCCCCTCCGGCCACTTGCCGGTAGCGCGATAGGCCTTGAACGCAGCGGGCTGGACGTAGACATTGTGAAACTCAGGGAAGTTGGCCTTTCCATTGTTCAACCCGTGCGGCGTGATCGGAGCGCCGATGAAGATCCATTCCCGAAAGGCCTTCGGCTGCACGAGCTCGTTCTGCGCATTGAACACCGGGGCAATATCGATCTGTGGATAGGCTGCGTTCCGCCCGGGACGCTGCGCCGATACGATGGCGGCAAGCCCAAGCAACAGTCCCA
>LNFM01005563.1_pt1 | contig 21658 bp, 22 predicted proteins | sample 596031 | NCBI WGS metagenome assembly LNFM01 (sample SAMN04254537, study PRJNA301005) | activated carbon metagenome | isolation source: dual media filters at the Ann Arbor, Michigan drinking water treatment plant | place: USA: Ann Arbor
GAGCTCGGCGCGCAGCGCGTCGAGGCGGGCAGCGTGGTCGGAGCCGGCCTCCAGCTTCGCCGTCTCGGCGTCGATTTCGGCGAGCTGGCCTTCGAGCCGCATCAGCCTCTCGCCGGCGTCGCGGATCGAGCGCTCCAGCTGGTTGCGACGGGCGACGATCTCGGCGAGGGCGGATGTCGCCTCGGAAAAGGCCTTCTCGGCGACGGCGAGCGCCGTCTCGGCCGCGGCGACCTCGGCCAGAGCCCCGGCCTCGGCGGTCTTCGCGCCCTCGCCGATGGCGGCGAGTTCGGCCTCCTCGGCGGCGAGGCGGGCCATGACGCCCTCGGCGTCGGCGCCGAGGGATTTCTCACGCGCCAGGTCGCCGTCGAGCTGGGCGATGCGGCGGTCGAGCTCGGCCATGCGATCGCGGGCGCGCCGTTCCTCGCCCTCGAGCTGGTCGCGGGCGGTGACGAGGCGGTGCAGCGCCGCGCCGGCCCTGGCGGCCTCGTCGCGCAACGCGGGCAACTGGTGGGCGGCGACCGCCTGGTCCTTCGCCGCCGAGGCCTGATCCGTGGTGCGCTCGGCGACGGTGCGGGTCTCCAGCTCGACCAGGCGCTCGGCCTCGCGGACCAGCTCGCCCGCCTCGCGGAACTTCAGCCAGGCCAGCGTCGCTTCGGCCTTGCGGATGTCGGCGGAAAGGCCGCGATAGCGGACGGCCTGGCGCGCCTGGCGCTTCAGCCCGTCGAGCTGGCTCTCGATCTGCGAGAGGACGGTCTCCAGCCGGTCGAGGTTGGTCTCGGCGCCCTTCAGCCGGGTTTCGGCCTCGTGACGGCGGGCGTGCAGGCCGGCGATGCCGGCGGCCTCCTCGAGGATGCGGCGGCGGGCCTGGGGCTTGGCGCTGATGATCTCGCCGATCTGACCCTGGCGGACGAGGGCCGGCGAGCGCGAGCCGGTGGAGGCATCGGCGAAGAGGATCTGCACGTCGCGGGCGCGCACCTCGCGGCCGTTGATCTTGTAGAGCGAGCCGGCCTCGCGCTCGATGCGGCGGGAGACCTCCAGCACGTCGTGGTCGTTGAACTGGGCGGGGGCGAGGCGGCGGGAATTGTCGACGGTGAGCATCACCTCGGCGGTGTTGCGCGCGGGGCGGTTGCCGGACCCGGAGAAGATCACGTCGTCCATGCCGGAGGCGCGCATGTTCTTGAACGAGTTCTCGCCCATGACCCAGCGCAGGGCCTCGACCAGGTTCGACTTGCCGCAGCCGTTCGGACCGACGACGCCGGTCAGGCCCGGCTCGATCAGGAAGTCGGTCGGCTCGACGAAGGTCTTGAAGCCGTGAATGCGCAGACGGGAGAATTTCATCGCGCCTGTCTGTCCGTGGCCGCCTGTGAGTGAGGGGCTCAGACTGGCACGGATCGGCGTTGGACGCCACATCTAGCGTTGGACAACGGGGCTACCCTCAACATCTTGCTGTTGAAAGAGCGGCGGGGATGGTGCGTCGCCGCTTTGACCCGCGGGGCAGCGGCAGGCTGCCGCAGCGCACTGAAACCCACTACGACGGTTAGCCGGCATGGTGTAGAAAGGGGACGGGAATCAAAGGGATGGAGCCAATCCATCCGAGGAGGAAACCATGGGCGCAAAGCCCCAGCCGACGCCGCCCAAGGGCGTCAAGCTCGAAGACCGCTACGGCCAGGTCGGTCTGAAGGCGGTAGCGGGCGCCATCAAGTCGCCGAAGCCGGCCAAGGGCGGCTGAACCCCGGTTCACGCCGACCCTTCACATGAAAACGGCGGCCGATGGGCCGCCGTGCTCGTCAGGCGAGATGTGTCCGCGCGTTCAGCGGACGATGACCTTCGTGCCGGTGCCGACGCGATTGTACAGGTCGATGGCATGCTCGTTGTGCATGCGGATGCAGCCCGACGACACCGCCTCGCCGATCTGCAGCGGCGAGTTGGTGCCGTGGATGCGATAGAGCGTGTCGCGGCCGTTCTGGTAGAGATAGAGCGCGCGCGAGCCCATCGGGTTCTGCGGGCCACCTTCCATGAAGGCGGGGAGCGTCGGCCAGCGGCGGCGCATCTCGGCCGGCGGCGTCCAGGTCGGCCATTCGGCCTTGCGCTGGATGATGGCGGTGCCGGTCCAGCCGAAAGCCTCGTTGCCCACGGCGACCTGATAGCGGATCGCCGTGCCGCCCTCCTCGACGAGATAGAGGTGCTTGCTGGAGGTCTCGACGATGATCGTGCCGGGGCGCTCGGTGGTGCGGTAGGGCACGCGCAGCGGCATGCGCCAGTAGTCCATCTCCACCTGCGGCGCCTGGGCCATCAGGGTGCGGTCGCGTTCGGAGACCGGCTGGGTCGAGCTGACCGTCTGGTTGTTGCAGCCGGCCAAAGCCAGAGCCACGATTGCAAGAACGCCCCACCGCATGTTCAGACCCCTCAATGGAACGGCGTCATGCCCGCTGCCGATGCCGCGCGCCCATGATGTTCCAGATACGGCAATCGTTGTGGCGAAGCCTTGACGCGGGGTCAACGAAAAGCGGCCGGCAACCGCTGTGAAAGCCCTGAAACTGTTGCAATTTTGCCATGACGCGGCAGGTCAAATCCGCCTCGGGGCGCCGCGAAGCCGGCTCGCCACCGCCACGATCGCTCCATGATCGCAACCCAGAGCCGCCGCAACGGCCCTCTAGCCTGTCTTCTCGTCGGGGCCGGCCCATGCAACCCGCCCGCGACGAATGGAGATGATGATGAAACCCGCCACGGCGGCCCCGAGTGTCACCCCGAAGCCGGCCAGCGAACCCCTGGAGGATCGTTACCGGACCATCGGCATATCCGCGGTCGCCGCTGCCGCGCCCTTCGTCAAGGCCCGCAAGCCTTCCCCCGGTCCCCGGACCGTGGGTTATCCGCTCTCCATGGACTGAGGGTTTCTGCGGCTTCGGCCGCGCTTTCAGACCTCCCGCATGCCTCTCCTGAACGACTTTGGGCCGGTCCTCGTGACCGGCCCCTTTTTTTGCCCTCAACCGGTGCGCCAGGCGTTGAGCAGCGAGAGGGCGATGGCGACCATGACGCAGGCGATGAGCCCGTCGAGGACGCGCCAGGCGGCGGGCCGGGCGAAGAGCGGGGCGAGCAGCCGGGCGCCGAAGCCGAGGCTGTAGAACCACAGGAACGAGGCCGTCATGGCGCCGAGGGCGAAGGCGAACCGGGCTTCGCCGACGTAGCGCGCTGACAGAGAGCCGACGAGCACCACCGTATCGAGATAGACGTGCGGGTTGAGGAAGGTGAAGGCGAGGGTCGCGGCGACGACGCGGCCGAGGCCGGCCTCGCCCACCTCCGCCGCGGTGAGCCGCGCCGGCCGCAGCGCCCGCCTCGCCGCGAGCAGCCCGTAGGCGAGGAGGAAGGCGGCGCCGCCGAGGGTCGCCACCGTCAGTAGGGTGGGCGAGCGGGCGACGAGACCACCGAGGCCCGCCACGCCGGCGGCGATCAGCACCGCGTCGGACAGGGCGCAGAGGGTCGTCACCACGAGAACGTGGCGGCGCAGCAGGCCTTGGCGGAGGACGAAGGCGTTCTGGGCGCCGATGGCGACGATCAGGCCGAGGCCGAGGAGGAAGCCCGTGACGGCCGCCTGGAGCGATGCGGGCAGATCCATGCCGCCTGCGTAGGGGCGAGTCCCGCCGGACGCAAGACCCGGTGCGACCGTCACGCTCCTGTCACGGTTCGGCGTCACGCCGCGCCTGCTTCCCATTGCGTGCCGGAGCCGGTAAGCGGTCGGGGCGAGCCGGGTGCGGAGCGATGCCGACATGCTGAATGCCTATGCCGTCGAGAACGAGGCGCTGGTCCGGATCGAGACCACGGCCGAGACGGTTCCGCCCCACGTCGTCTGGGTGGACCTGTTCCAGCCCTCGCAGCAGGAGGACAAGGCGCTCGAGCGCTGCCTCGGCATCGAGATCCCGACGCGGGAGGAGATGCAGGAGATCGAGCCGTCCAGCCGCCTCTATGTCGACCACGGCGTGCGCTACATGACCGCGACGACGCTCTGCAACACCGAGCTCGGCACGCCAAAGCTGACGCAGATCTCCTTCGTCCTGGCGCCGACCCGCCTCATCACCGTGCGCTACGACACGCCCAAGCCCATCAACCTCTTCCTCAACCGGGCGCAGAAGCCGGGCACGGTGCAGGGCACGCCGGAATCGGTGCTCACCGGCCTCCTCGACACGATCATCGACCGTGTCGCGGACATTCTCGAAAAGGTCAGCGAGGAGATCGAGCAGGTGTCGGCGGACATCTTCCGCAAGGGCGCCGGGCGCCGCGACAAGGCCTTCCAGGACGTGCTGCAGACCCTCGGCACCAAGGGCGAGCTGGTCTCCAAGGCCCGCGAGAGCCTCGTCTCCATCAACCGCCTGCTGCTGTTCCTCGCCACCGAGGTGGAAGGCAGCAAGGTCACGAAGGACGTGCGCGCGCTGCTGAAGAGCCAGAGCCGGGACAGCGATTCGCTCACCCAGCACTGCGATTCCCTGTCGAACAAGATCACCTTCCTGCTCGACGCGACGCTCGGCCTGATCGGCATCGAACAGAACAACATCGTCAAGATCTTCGCGGTGCTCTCGGTGGTGTTCATGCCGCCGACGCTGGTCGGCACGATCTACGGCATGAACTTCAAGCAGATGCCGGAACTCGCCTGGGACTTCGGCTATCCCATGGCGATCACGCTGATGATCCTGTCGGGCGTGCTGCCCTATCTCTACTTCCGCAAGAAGGGCTGGCTGTAGCGCCAGCCCTCCGCGGGAGCCTCAGGCCGCGAGGCGGCGGGCACCGATGACCTGCAGTTCGGCGAGGATGCCGACGAAGATCGCCTGCGCCGCGACGAAGACCGTGCCGAGCGCGTTCGGCGTGACGGCGCCGGTCAGCAGCACGGCGAAGCTGAGCACGACCCAGACGGCGTTGAGGGCGGCGACCGTGAACCCGAGCGCGCGGCTCGCCGGGCTGCGCGTCGCCGCATAGGCCACCAACGCGACGAAGGGGATGAAGGAGAAGCCGACGCCCCGGAGCAGCGGAACGGGCAGGTTAAGGAGCGGCCCCAGCGTGCCGGCGGCGGCGATGAGCGCCAGGCCCATGGCGCCGGAGGTGACGGCGTCGAAGGCGAGCACGCGGCGCAGGAAGGTCGGGGCGTCGGGGGCGCGGAAGAGGGCGAAGGCGAAGGACATGGCGGGCTCCTCGTTCGGGGTCGCGGCGGGGGATCCGGTCCGCAGTGTCCCGAAGATGGCGACCGCCCGGCATGGGGTCGATTACCTCCGACGTCATTGGTCGGAGGCTGCGGGCGGGGCTAGTCTTCTCCCATGACGACACGATCCGCCGCCGCCCCCTCGCCCGCCCGCACCGTCGGCGACCACCTGCGCGACTGGCGCCAGCGCCGCCGCCTCAGCCAGATGGACCTCGCGCTCGACGCCGAAGTCTCGACCCGCCATCTCAGCTTCGTCGAAACGGGGCGCGCGGCGCCGAGCCGCGAGATGATCCTGAAGCTCGCCGAGCGGCTGGACATCCCGCTTCGCGAACGCAACGTCCTGCTGGTCACCGGCGGATTCGCGCCGGTCTTCCCGGAGCGGCGGCTGGACGATCCCGGTGTCGCGGCGGCCCGCCGGGCGGTCGACCTCGTCCTCGCCGGCCACGAGCCCTATCCGGCGGTGGCCCTCGACCGGCACTGGTCCATCGTCGCCCACAACCGCGCCATCGGCCCGTTTCTGGAGGGCTGCGCGCCGCACCTGCTCGCCGGTCCCATCAACATGGTGCGGCTGTCGCTGCACCCCCGGGGCATCGCGCCGCGCATCGTCAATCTCGGCGAGGTGCGCGCCCATGTGCTGGCGCGGCTCAAGCGGCAGATCGAGCTCACCGCCGATCCTGTCCTGGAGGCGCTGCTCGCCGAGGTCTCGGCCTTTCCGGTGCCCTTCTCGCAGCCGCACCCGCGGAAGGGACATGAGGCGGGGGAGCTGTTCATCCCGGTGAAGCTGCAGACGGCGGCGGGCCTGCTCACCCTCATCACCACGACGACGGTGTTCGGAACGCCGGTGGACGTGACGCTGGCCGAGCTCGCCATCGAGACGTTCCTGCCGGCCGATGCCGAGACGGCGGAGCGGCTGCGGGCGATGGCGGGGTGAGGGCAGCGCCTGGGCGGTGGGAACTGGGACACCCTATCCGTCATGCCCGGGCTTGGCCCGGGCATCCACGCATTCTTATCAGGGCGCGGTGGTCAAGTCGTGGATGCCCGGCACGAGGCCGGGCATGACGGTGGAGGATCCAGCGCCAGCGCCGCCGCGCCACAAACACGCTCACACGTGCTGGCCCCCGTTGATGTGGATCTCGGCGCCGTTCAGGTAGCTCGAGGTCTCGGTGCAGAGCACGTAGATGATCTTGGCGACCTCGTCCGGCGTGCCGAGGCGGCGCATCGGGATCTGCTCGACGATCTTCTCGGTGCCGGGGGAGAGGATCGAGGTGTCGATCTCGCCGGGAGCGATGGCGTTGACGCGGATGCCGTGGGGGGCGAAGTCGGCCGCCATCTCCCGCGTCAGGCCGGCGAGCGCCGCCTTGGAGGTGGCGTAGGCGGCGCCTGCGAAGGGGTGGACCCGCGAGCCGGCGATGGAGGTGACGTTCACCACCGAGCCCTTGGCCTCGGCGAGCTCCTTCAGGAGGCCACGCGCGAGCAGGATCGAGGAGAAGAAATTCACCTGGAAGACCTGCTGCCAGACCTTCAGCGGCGTGTGCAGCGAGTTGAGCCGGGCGCCGCCCTCGCCCTTGGGCGAGATGCCGGCATTGTTGACGAGGGCCTCGAGCCGGCCGCCGACGAGGCGGCCACGGATCTCGTCGATGGCGCGCTCGGTGTCGTCCGGGTCGGCGAGATCGACCTGGATATGGTCCTCGGGACCCATCTCCCAGGGACAGTTCTCGGGAAAGGCCTGGCGCGAGCAGGTGATGACGCGCCAGCCGGCGGAGGAGAAGCGTTTGACGGTCGCGTGGCCGATGCCACGGCTGGCACCGGTCAGGAGGAGCGTGCGTCGGGACTGGTTCACGATGGCCTCGGGTCTCGCCGCGGAGCGGAAGGCCCGTTCATAGAACCATCCGCGGCGTCTGCCTATGGCCGTTCGCGCATCACGGGTAGAGGCGGCGCTTGGCCGTCCACGGTCCCGCCGGCTCGGCGCGGGTGAACTGAACCCGGTCATGCAGGCGGAACGGCCGGTCGTGCCAGAACTCCATGGAGACGGGCAGGATGCGGAAGCCGGTCCAGTGCGGCGGGCGGGGCACCTCGCCGACGGCGTGCCTGGCGGTGTAGACCGCGACCGCCTTCTCCAGGGCGAAGCGGCTCTCGAGCGGGCGCGACTGCTGGCTCGCCCAGGCGCCGATGCGGCTGCCGCGCGGGCGCGAGGCGAAATAGTCGTCCGCCTCGGTGTCGGAGACCCGCTCCACGGGCCCGCGCACCCGCACCTGGCGGCGCAGCGACTTCCAGTGGAAGACCACGGCGGCCTTCTTCTGGCCGTCGAGCTCGGTTCCCTTCTGGCTCTCGGTGTTGGTGTAGAAGACGAAGCCCCGGGGATCGACGCCCTTCAGCAGCACCATGCGCACGTTGGGCAGGCCGTCGGCGTCGACGGTGGCGAGCGCCATGGCATTGGGATCGTTGGGCTCGGAGGCGCCGGCATCGGCCAGCCATTGGTCGAAGAGCTGGAAAGGCTCGTCGATCGTCGTGAAATCGTCCTGATCCGAACCGGACATTAACGAACTCCGATGTTGACTGCGCACCAGAGCGGATCGGCTCCGGAGTTTGCAGGCGTATGGGCGACACGAGTGGCGTTCGCCATGTCTATAGCGAAAGCGGGGGGGCGCGCCCATGCCTCCCGGCGCGCGACCGGCCATGCCCGAACCGCTTGACGCGTTTCGTCGTAGCGGGTGCCTGCCTGTTCCTGCAGGGCTGCACCGTCGCCCTGCCCTCGCTGTGGGAGCGCGCCAACGTGGCGCCGCCCGGCACGGCCCAGATGGCCAAGCCCGCCGACGACGACACGGTGACGACCGGATCGGTGCGCCGCCCGGCGGAGGCCCCTGCAGCCCCGGCGGCGACGCCGGCCGGACCCTTGCCCATTCCGCAGGCCGACTGGGAGGCCGCCAAGGCGGTGCTCATGGAGGCCCTCGCCGACCGCGCCGACACGCCGAGCCTGCCCTGGACCAACGCCCAGTCCGGCATGAGCGGAACGGTGACCGCCCTGCAGCGCGCCGGCGGCAGCGCCGGACAGACCTGCCGCGACTTCCTCGGCAGCGCCATCAAGGACGGCAAGGAGGTCTGGTTCGACGGCCGCGCCTGCCGCACCACGGGCCCCTGGGCGGTGCTGGAACTGAGGCCCTGGCGGCGCAGCTGAGCCGTTGCGGTCGCGAACTTGTGAACAGGGGCGGCCGCCCCCACATTGACGACCGAACCCTCACACCGCCGGGTGTCCTCACGGGCACCCTTCCTCAAGGACGACCATGGCTCGCGATCCCTACGACGTCATCGGCGTCGCGCGCTCGGCGAGCGCCGACGAGATCAAGCGCGGCTTCCGCAAGAAGGCCAAGGCGCTGCATCCCGACGCCAACCCCAACGACCCCAAGGCGCAGGACCGCTTCGCGGAACTGAACAACGCCTACGAACTCCTGTCGGACGCCGACAAGAAGCGCCAGTTCGACCGCGGCGAGATCGACGCCGAGGGCAAGCCGCGCTTCGCCGGCTTCGAGGGCTTCGGCGGCGGCCGGCCCGGCGCCGGAACGGGCACCGGCCCGCACGGCGAGACGATCTTCGAAACCTTCTCCTTCGGCCGCGACGGGTTCCAGCGCGGCGGCGGCCGCACGGGCGGCCAGGCCGGCGGCCCGCCGCCCATGGACGACTTCTTCGACATCCTCTCCGGCATGACCGGTGGCGCCAGGGGTGGTCGGGGCCGCTCGCCCTTCGGCGAGGATTTCTCCGCACCGCCCTCCGGCGAGGATGTGACGCTGACCATCAAGGTGCCGTTCCTCGACGCCGCCCGCGGCTCCACCCAGCGGGTGGTGCTCCCGACGGGCGAGTCGATCGACCTGAAGATCCCGCCGGGCACGCGGGACGGACACCGCATGCGCCTGCGCGGCAAGGGCAAGCCCGGCAGCCTCGGCCGGGCGGCGGGCGACGCCTACGTGGTGGTGGCGGTGGAGCCGCACCCGGCGTTCAAGGCCGAGGGCAAGGATCTGCGGCTCGACCTGCCGATCGCCCTCGACGAGGCGATCCTCGGTGCCAAGGTGCGCGCCCCGACCCTCGACGGCGAGGTCGAGCTGACGCTGCCGGCCATGACGTCGTCGGGCAAGACCTTCCGCCTGCGCGGCAAGGGCCTGCCGGCGGATAGCGGCGCGGGCGACCTCTATGTCACCGTGCGCATCGTCCTCCCCGAGGCGAGCGCCGATCTCGAGGGTTTCGCCCGCATCCTCAAGGAGCGCCGCAAGGGCGATCCGCGCGACGGGCTGTGAGGCCGGCGACGTGCTTGCGCTCGACCACCTCACGGTGATCGCGCCGACCCTCGCCGAGGGCGTCGCCCATGTCCGCGACTGCCTCGACCTCGACGTGCCCTTCGGCCAGCGCCACGCCTACATGGGCACGCACAACCACCTGCTGCAGCTCGGCGGCGCGGTCTATCTGGAGATCGTCGCCGCCGACCCCGCCGGGATTCATCCCGGACGCGCCCGCTGGTTCGGCCTCGACCATCCCGCCCGGGTCCGTGCGGACTGGGAGGCGGGACGGCGCCTGCGCGGCTGGGTGGCCCGCACCGACCGCCTCGACGACGTGCTGGAGGGGCGGGAAGCGGTCTTCGGCCGCAAGGTGTCCCTGCCGCCGGAAGCGCCCGTCTTCGATTTCGCCATACCGGACGGCGGATCCCTGCCGCTGGACGGCGCCGCGCCCTCCCTCATCGACCGCCGGGGCAGGCCGCGATCCATGGCGACGATCGCGGACCTCGGCGCGCGGCTCGTCTCCTTCACGCTCGACCATCCCGACCCCGCCGCCATCGCCGCCCTCCATCGCGACCTCGCCGCGGAGGGTGCGCCCGCCGTCGTCGCGGGCCCCGGCATCCGCTACGAGGCCGTGATAAGAACTCCGGGCGGCCTGCGGCGCCTGACCTGACGGGCCCGCGCCGTCCCGTCCGCCTTGCACGCCGGGCGCGGCGATGGCATAGGGTCCGGCTGATTTTGCGGCAGCATGCCGGGTGAGGACAGATATGGCAGGCATCATGAAGGGCAAGCGCGGCCTGATCATGGGCGTGGCGAACAACCGCTCCATCGCCTGGGGCATCGCCAAGGCCTGTGCCGACCAGGGCGCCGAACTCGCCTTCACCTTCCAGGGCGAGGCGCTGGAGAAGCGCGTGCGCCCGCTGGCGGCCGAGGTCGGCGGCCATGTGGTCGGCCATTGCGACGTCACCGACAGCGCCAGCATCGACGCCGTCTTCACCGAGACCGAGAAGGTCTTCGGCAAGCTCGACTTCCTCCTGCACGCCATCGCCTTTTCCGACAAGGACGAGCTCACCGGCCGCTATGTCGACACGACCGAGGGCAACTTCACCAAGTCGCTGCTGATCTCCTGCTATTCCTTCACGGCCATCGCCCAGCGCGCCGAGAAGCTGATGGTCGACGGCGGCTCGCTGCTCACCCTCACCTATTACGGCGCCGAGAAGTGGATGCCGCACTACAACGTCATGGGCGTCGCCAAGGCGGCCCTCGAGGCGAGCGTCCGCTACATGGCGGCCGATCTCGGCGAGAAGAAGATCCGGGTCAACGCCATCTCGGCCGGCCCGATCAAGACCCTGGCGGCCTCCGGCATCGGCGACTTCCGCTACATCCTGAAGTGGAACGAGTACAACTCGCCGCTGCGCCGCACCGTCACCATCGACGAGGTGGGCGATTCCGGCATGTATCTGCTGTCCGACCTCTCCCGCGGCGTCACCGGTGAGATCCACCATGTGGATGCCGGCTACCACGTCGTCGGCATGAAGAACCCGCACGCCCCGGATATCGGCGCGCTCTGAGCATCACGGGCGCGCCGTAAGCGGCGCTGCCCGCACCCGTCTCATTCGTCCTCTTCGTCGTCCGCGTCCACCGCCGCCACGGCCTGGCGCGCCGACTGCTGGCGCGACCACATGGTGGCGTAGAGCCCGCCCGCGCGGATGAGTTCGCCGTGGGTGCCGGTCTCGACGATGTGGCCGTGGTCGAGGACGATGATGCGGTCGGCGGTGACCACCGAGCCGAGGCGGTGGGTGACGGAGACGACGGTGCGCGTCTCGGCGATGCGGCGCAGGGTCTCGTTGAGCTTCGACTCGGTCTCGGCGTCGAGGGCGCTGGTCGCCTCGTCCAGCACCAGCACGGCGGGATTGCGGACGAGGGCGCGGGCGATGGCGACGCGCTGGCGCTGGCCGCCGGAGAGCTGGCCGCCGCGCTCGCCGACCGTCGTCTCGTAGCCGAGCGGCAGGGCGGCGATGAAGTCGTGGACCTCAGCCTGGCGGGCCGCGGCGATGATCTCCTCCATCGTGGCGCCCGGGTGCGCCATGCGGATGTTCTCGGCGATCGAGGTGTTGAAGAGGAAGCTCTCCTGGAACACCACGGCCATCTGGGCGCGCAGCGAGGCCTGTGTGACGGTGCGGATGTCGGTGCCGTCGATGGTCACCCGCCCCTCGAGCGGGTCGTAGAAGCGCATCAGCAGGTTGAGGAAGGTGCTCTTGCCCGAGCCGGAGGGCCCGACGATGCCGAGGAAGGAGCCCTTCGGCACGGTGACCGAGAGGTTCTCGGTGCGGAACGAGGAGCCGGGATAGGAGAAGGCGACGTTGTCGAAGACGATCTCGCGCTCGAAGGGGGCGAGCGTGCCGGCGCCCGGCGCGTCGACCATGGTCGGCTTGACCGCCAGCAGATCGTCGAGGTGGCGGATGGAGCCCGCCGCCTGCGCCATGGTGGGCACGTACTGGGTGACGTTGGTGAGGGCGTAGCCCATGGACAGGAACACGCCCTCGAAGGCGATGATGGTGCCCACCGTGATGCGATCGGTGAAGGCCCAGTAGGCGCCGAGCGCGAAGACGGCGATGTGGATGACGTAGAGGCCCGTCTGCGCGGTGCGCTCGACCAGGGCGGAGGAGAAGTTGGTGCGGCGGGCGACGCCCACCCAGGTGCCGTTGAGGCCGGCGAAGGCGATGCGGGCGCGGGCGGCCATGCCGAAGGCCTTGATGACCGGCTGGGCCGAGACGTTCTCCTGGATGGCGCTGATCAGCTGCCCCTCGGTCTGGCGCTTGTCATAGGCGAAGAGGAAGGCCTTGCGGGCGAAGATGCGCGGCCACCACAGGATCATCGGGAAGACCAGCGAGGCGATGAGGCCGAGCCAGATGTCGAACATGAACATCAGGATGGAGGCGTAGATCACCTCCATGAAGGGCATGACGAAGCCGGGCACGAAGGCGACGAGGGCCGCCTCGAGGGCGACGAGGTCGCCGGAGAAGCGCGACAGGACGGTGCCCGTCGGCGTGGTGTGGAAGAAGGGCATCGACATCGACTGGACGTGGTCGAACAGCCGCTGGCGGATGTCGCGGGTGATGTCGGCGAAGAGGCGCGTGTAGACGAAGTCGGCGAAGAGGGCGACGCCGGAGACGGCGATGGCGGCAATTCCCATGAAGAGCAGGGAGTTCAGGAGCGCGCGCCACTCCTTTTTGATCAGGCCCTCGTCGATCAGATACTGCGTGACCAGCGGGAAGGAGAAGTTCAGCGCCGCCTCGGTGAGGATCAGCACCACGAGGAGGGCGATGGTCGTCTTGTAGGGGGCGGCGAAGGGCGCGAGGAACCGCGCCATGAGCCGGAGGTCGTCGGCACTGACGTCCTCTTCCTCCTCCTCATCGTCCACGTCATCGGGCTCGACGTAGTTCTTGTCCTGGCTCATGACGGATCTTGGATCATCGCAGGTCGGGGGAAGGGCCGGGCATGGCGGGCCGCCCGCCGCTGGTCATGCATCATTCCGTTACAGGATGCACCCGAAATCGCGCGGGAACGGCGTCCCGCCGAACGCATGAGGGCCGGACCCCATGGGATCCGGCCCTCGTTGACGGTGCCCCCGTGCGGGAGCGGCTCAGCGGCCGCCGGCGACGAGGCGCAGTTTCGAGGTCGGCCCCTTCTCGCGGCCGGCCATCAGCTTCTCCACCCATTTGCCGGCGTCCGGCTTGGCGTAGAAGCAGTAGCGCATGGTCTCCATGTCCGGATACCAGGGGAAGTCGCCCTCGTTGGCGTCGCACTCGATCTTCCAGGCCTTCTTCAGGATCTTCTGGTCGTGCACGGCCGGGCGCCAGCCGTGGCGCTGGAAGCGCTCGGACCACTGCCAGGTCGATTCCAGCGTCAGGACGCCGTCGAAGACGTCGTGATACTCGATCACCTCGCGGGTCATGTCGGCGGTGATGCCGCCGAAGAAGATGCCGATGCGGGTGACGCGGTAGAGCTCCTGGATCGCCTTGTCGATCAGCTCCTCCGGCACGTAGCAGAGGCACGTGTCGTAGATGACGTCGAAGGACTGGTCCTCGAAGGGCAGGTTGGTGACGTCGCCGAGCAGGTTGCGGTGCAGCCACTCCTTCGGCGTCTGGGAATGGACGTGGCGCGAGTTCTCGATGCCCCAGGCGTCGATGCCGATGTCGGCGAAGCACTTCAGCGTCAGGCCCGAGGCCGAACCGACGTCGAGCAGGGTGTAGGGCGGCTTGATGCCGAAGATGCACTCGTAGAGGTCGGCGTTGTACTGCTCGTCGAAATACTCGCGGAAGCTCTCCTCGTAGGAGAGGCCGACGGCATATTCGTCGTGGTAATCGTCGGTCAGGGTCGACTCGACGAAGCCCTCCTCGACGACGCCCTTCTGCTTCTCGAGGGCGGCCTTCTTGCGGGCGCCGGAATAGGCGGCGCCGCGCAGCTTGCCCATCATCATGTCGACGACGAAGTTGGCGCTGTCGTAGGCGCCGTTGACGGTCGAATCGAACAGATAGTCGCCGACGAGGTAGAGGTTCGGCAGCAGCTTGCCGTCGGGCAGGTGCCGCTCGCGGAGCTCGGGGGCGGGATGGCCGCCCGGCAGGCCGGAGATGGTGCCGACCCAGCGCTGCACCTTGGCGTCGAGGAACTGCTTCTTGGCCGGGGCGATGAGCTCGGCGGGCAGCGAATCGAGGGCGAGCTGCACGAGGCGCTCGTCGTCGAGGTTCGACAGGGCGAGGGCGTGGGTGGAGGGGATCAGCCAGCCGAGCACGCCGTGCTTGGAGGGATGGCGGGCGCTCTCGTCGTAGATGCAGCAGCCGCCGAAGGCGTCCGTCATCACGTAGTGGCCCTGGAAGGTCTCGGCCCAGAACGGCTTCTTGAACTGGATCGTGACGCGCAGGTAGTGGGCCGGGTTGTCGTAGCGGGCCTGGTGCTTCTGGATCGCCATGCGCTCCTCGCGGCCCTCGAACTCGATCTGGCTGACCCAGTAGTTCGGAACGGCGACGACCACGTGGTCGAATTCGTGCGTCTCGTCACGGCCCTTGCGGCGGACGGTGAGCGTGTAGGTGCCGCCCTCGTTGCGGCGGATCTTGGCGACGCGGCTCTCCAGCATGACCTTGGCGGAGATGCGCTCGGCGAGGCCCTCGATCAGCTTCTCGTTGCCGCCGGCGATCGAATAGAGGCGCAGGTACTTCGGATCGTCCATGAGGACGTTCTTCAGGCCGTTCAGCGCGTTGGTGAGCTGCGCCTCGGTGGCGACGTCGGAGCGGGCCGCGACCTCGATGTACTTGCGGGCCATCTCGTCCCCGACCTCGTCGAGGACCTCGCGGAAGGTCTTGCCGCCCCAGGGGTGCTTGTTGTCGTCGCCCGAATAGCCCTCGTAGTACTCGTCGGGCGAGCAGAGCTCGTGGCACTTGGCGTGGAAGGCGTCGATGGCCTTCAGCGTCGCCTCGCCGAAGTGCTTCTTGATGTCGCGACGGTTGTTGAGGACCTTGCCCTCGAGGATGACGCCCTTGCCGTCCATCGGCACGACGTCGAGGCCCATCACCTCGGTGATGATGCGCTTCAGGGGGTCGGGACCGAAGTGCGAGTAGTCGTAGTACTCGGCGACGCCGCGCTCGAAGAGGGAATTGCCCTTCTCGAAGCTGTCGGTGGCGACCTTGCCGCCGAGGCGGTCGGAGGCTTCGAAGAGAGTGGCGGTGAACAGACCGTCGCAGAACCGGTCGAGCAGATAATTGGTGAAGAGCCCACCCGGCCCGCCACCCACAATTGCGACACGCGTCATATCCGAGCTTTCGTCCCTGGACCGGCCGCGCCCCGACGGCGCATTCCAGCCTCTATCCGCTGAAAATCCGGGGCTGAGCTATAGCGACCGTTCGTTTCCGAATAAAGCCATGGGCCACGCGATATTGTCGCGCAGGATGAATCCGGTCGGTCCCCGCCAGCACGCCCCGAAGGTTGTGAGGCCCCGATCATTGCAGCGACGCAACTGAACGCAATCTGAACCGACCGCGTCCCGTGCCCGCTCAGCGCATCACCGTCGGCAGCCAGGTGGCGATGGAGGGAAAGACCATCAGAACCCCGACCGCGAGGATGTAGACGAGCATGAAGGGCAGCACGCCGGAGAAGACGTCGGTGATGGGCCCGCCGTCCTTGCGCATGCCTTGCAGCACGTAGAGCACCGTGCCGTCGGGCGGCGAGATCAGCGCGATCTCCACCAGCATGACGACGATGACGCCGAACCAGATCGGGTCGTAGCCGAGGGCGGTCACCACGGGGAAGATCACCGGGATCGTCGTGATCATCATGGAGAAGCCCTCCATGAAGGTGCCGAGCGCCAGGTAGAAGCCGATGATCAACAGCATGATGGCCCAGGGCGGCAACGGCATCTGCGAGACGAGCTGGGCGAGGGCCTGGGGCACGCCGAGCGCCGTGAAGACGTAGTTGAGCAGATAGGCGCCGAAGAGGATGAGGCCGATCAGCGCCGTGTTGCGCGCCGTCGCCTCGGCCGAATCGTTGAGCATCTTGAAGGAGAGCTTGCCGTCGAGGGCGGCGAGCACGATGGCCGCGACGACGCCGAGCGCCGCCGATTCGGTGGCGGTGGCGAGGCCGCCATAGATGGTGCCGAGCACGATGAGGATCAGCACGGCGGTGGGGGTGAGGTCGACGAGGCTGCGGATCTTCTCGCCCCACGAATAGCGCGGGCCGTCGGGATCGCGGGGCGCCGCGGTCTTCGCCTTCATCAGGATGATGGCGATGAAGAAGACGACGACCAGGATGCTCGGGCCGATGGCGGCGATGTAGAGCGCGCCCACCGAGGTCTCGGTGATGAGGCCGTAGATGATGAAGGTGATGCCCGGCGGGATGAGGTTGCCGAGGGCGCCGCCGGCGGCGAGGGACCCCAGCACCATCTTCGGGTCGTAGGGCTTGCCCTTGAAGAAGGGCAGCGCCACCGAGCCCATGGTCGCGGCGGTGGCGACCGACGAGCCGGAGATGGCCGAGAAGACGCCGGAGGCGGCGATGTTGGTGTGCAGGAGGCCGCCCGGCATGCGGTTCAGCCAGATGTTCAGCGTCTTGTAGAGGCGGTCGGAGAGGCCGGCGCGCAGCAGGATCTCGCCCATCAGCAGGAAGAGCGGCACCGCCACCAGCACGAAGGAGGAGGACGGGTTCCAGATGGTCTGGCCGATGAACAGCCAGAAGGGCCGGTCGGAGAAGGCGTAGCCGACGATGAGGCCGAGCACGCCGAGGGCGGCGCCGACATAGATGCCCATGCCGAAGAACAGCATGAACAGGCCGACCAGCAGCATGATCTCGCCCATGAGCTCGCCGGACGGGGCATGGCCGGTGAAGCTCATGCCCAGCATGATGCCGACGAGGATGAGCAGGAAGACGACGGCGATCACGGCTTCACCTCGGGATTGGCGGGCTTGGCGGGGGCGTTGGGATCGCCGGGCAAGGGTTCTCCGGGAACGGGTTCGCCGACGGCCTCCAGCACCTCGGCGACCTCCTCCTGGTAGGAGCGGCTGTGCAGGAGCAGTTCGGCCTCGTTGCCGCGGCCGGCGACGATGAGCAGCAGGCACTCCACCAACATGGCGAGGATGAGCAGGAAGAAGGCGCCGATGCCGAAGGCCCAGAGCCCCTGGGGGATGGCGAGGGGCGTGCGGATGACGCTGATGTCGGTGGCGCCGAAGAGGAGGGATTCCTCCACCAGCGTCCAGGCGCCGTAGAAGAGGTAGCCGACCAGCACCGCGAGGAAGGCGAGGCTGGTCAGGTGCAGCCAGTGGCGGATGCGGGGCGGAAAGAGGTTCACCACCACGTCGATGCGCACATGGGCACGCATGGAGAGCGTGTGGGCGAGGCCCCAGGCGATGCCGAAGGCCAGCGCATAGCCGGAGAGTTCGGTGGTGGCCTGACTCGAGAAGCCGAGGAAGCGGCGCGCCAGCACGTCGAAGGTGATGAGCCCGGCCGTGGCGATGAAGCCCCAGCCCGCCACATAGCCCATGACGGTGCCGAGCCGCGCCATGGACCGCCGGCCGAGGCCGGCGACGTCGATCAGAGTGTTCAGCATGCCTGTTCCCCCGGCCCTGCCGCCGCCGTCGGGCGGCAGCGTGCCCCTCGTCCGATCCCGGTCACGCGGGAGGGGTCGCCCCCCGCGTGACGCCGGTGATCGCGGCCGTCAGTTGCCGGCATAGGTGACGCCGGTGATCGGCGCCACGACGCGGTTGTAGATCTCGCCGCAGCGGGCGCCGCAGCGCTTCACCCAGTTCGGCAGGATGGTGGAGGTCAGCGTCGTGCGCATCACCTCGGTGTCGGCGGGAACCGGACGGTAGACGCGCATGGGGTTGGCGTCGGGAATGCGGCCGAGCTTGCAGCCGGCACGGTCACCGATGTTGCAGGAAATGCCGTCCTCGGTCTGCTCGAGGCCGAGCTTCCACTGGGCGTCCTCGACCTCCTTCATGGTCGCTTCCATGGCGGCGCGCACCGCCGGGTCGAGGCGGTTCCACCACTGGATGTTCACCACATAGGCGGAGACCGACCAGAAGAGCGGCAGGGCGTAGAGGCTCTGGGTCACTTCGTACCAGCGGGCCGAGTTGCCCGAGCCGGTGCCGGTGATGGCGCAGTCGACGACGCCGCGCTCGAGGGCGCCGTAGACTTCCGGGAAGCCGATGCCGGTCGGCTGGCCGCCGATCTGCGTGACGAAGTCGTTGGAGGAGCCGCCGCCGGTGCGGATGCGCTTTCCGCGCAGATCGGCGAGGCTCGTCACCTGGCCACGGCAGAAGAACTCCTGGGCGGCGAAGGGATACATGACGAGGATGCGGACGCCGAAGCGCTCCAGCTCCTTGTTGACCTCGGGCAGCATGGCGGCGGCGACCTTGCGCGCCTGATCGAGGCTCGGATTGAGGCCGGCGAGATCGACGACGTCGAGCAGCGGCACGTCGCCCGCGACGGTGTTCAGCGGCACGGCGCCGATATCCACCTGCCCCGAGCGGACGAGACGGAGGATTTCCGGGCCGTTGAGGTTGCGCTCGGGCCAGGAGGCGAGCGTCACGCGGATGCGGCCGTTGGACTTGGCGGCGAGGCCGTCGCGCAGCAGCGGCTGGTCGACGCGGGTGAACTGCGGCATGGCCGGGCCGGGCTGGGTGACGATCTGGACGTTCACCGGCGGGCCGGCCGGGACGGCCTGGGCGAGGACCGGCAGGGCGCCGGACAGGGTCAGGGCCACCGCCGTGGCGGCGGTTCGCAAGCGGATCATGGAGGTCTCTCCTTCGTCGATGGGCCGCGCGCGGGCGGCGGTGGTCGGTCGGCGTGGTCTCTGGAGTGTTCTTATTCGGCGGGCGGGTAGTAGAGGAATTCGATCAGCAGACAGCCCTCGTCGCTGAAGAAGGGACCATGGAGGACATGCGGCGGCCTGACGGCATGGGTGCCGAACGGCAACCGCACGGCCTCGGCCTTAGCAGCAAGCGTGCCAATCATCAGGGAGCCGGAGACGATGAAGACCTCCTCGCACCAGTCGTGCGACACCGGATGGTCCACCGCCGCGCCCGCCGACCAGCGGCCGAGCCGTGTGACGGCGCCCTTGCGCGCCTCCGGATCGAGGTGGCCGGAGAGGATCTTCTCCTCGACGCCGACATAGCCCTGGACGGTACGCCAGCCGTCGGGCGCGAGCGCGTCGAAAAACTCGCGATGGATCTTGCCGAAGGCCCCGAAGCCGGGGTGCGGCGTCGGGGCGGGGCTGGTCACAGGGCGGCGATCCGGCTGTTGGTGAGGTCGGTGACCAGCATCGAGCCGGGCGCGTGGGTGATGGCGAAGGGCGGGCGGGCCTGGGCGATGACCGACTGGGGGGTGACGCCGCAGGCCCAGAAGACGGGCAGTTCGTCCGCCTTGACCTCGACGGGGTCGCCGTAGTCGGGCGTTGAGATGTCGCGGATGCCGATGGCCTCGGGCAGGCCGATATGGACCGGCGCGCCGTGGACGGCGGGAAAGCGCGAGGTGATCTGCACGGCGCGGATGGCGTCCGCGGGCTTCAGCGGACGCATGGAGACGACCATCGGGCCGGAGAAGGGCCCGGCCGGGGCGCAGGCGACGTTGGTCCGCCACATCGGCACGGTGGTGTTGCAGCCGATATGGCGCATCGGGATGCCGTCCTGGATCAGGGCCTCCTCGAACGAGAACGAGCAGCCGATGACGAAGGCGACGAGGTCGTCGCGCCAGAATTCGCGGATGTCGGTGGGCTCGGCGACCAGTTCGCCGTCCTTCCAGACACGGTAGCGCGGGATGTCGGTGCGGATGTCGAGATCGGCGCCGAGGGCCGGGACGGTGGGGTCGCCGGGCTCCGACAGGCCGATCACCGGGCAGGGCTTGGGATTGAGGGTGCAGAAGCGCAGGAAATCGGCGGCGAGGTCCTTGGGCAGGATGGCGAGATTGCCCTGCACGCGGCCCGGGGCGAGGCCCGCCGTATGGCCTGTGATGTCGCCGCGGCGGATGGCACGGCGCACCGCCGCGGGATCGCTGACATCGGTAATGCCAGGTGCGCGAAACTGGGCGACAGCCATGATTTTCTCCCGGGAGACGCATCCCTGGGAGAACAGTCCACCATTCCGCTTGCATCCGGTCCAATCCGAAGTTTGGATTGGTTACGATTAATCCAGCTTATCGATTGACGACGGCATGGTGGACTTCAAGGCGCTCGAGACGCTGGTCTGGGTGGCGACCCTCAAGAGCTTCAACCGCGCGGCGGTGAAGCTCCACACGACCCAGCCGGCCGTCTCCCAGCGCATCGCCCAGCTGGAGGCGGAGATCGGCCAGCGCCTGCTGGTGCGCGAGAAGCGCACGGTGGTGGCGACCGATGCGGGGCGGCGGGTCATCGACTATGCCGAGCGTCTCCTGAAACTGCGCGCCGAGATGCTGCATGCGGTGGCGGACCGCACCGCCATCCGCGGCACGCTGCGGCTCGGCGTCGCCGAGACCATCGTCCACACCTGGCTGCCGCGTTTCGTCGAGCGGATGGCCAAGGCCTATCCCGGCCTGGCGCTGGAGATCGAGGTGGACATCACGCCTAACCTGCGCGACCGGCTGGTGGCGCAGGAGCTCGACCTCGTCTTCGCCCTCGGGGCACTGGCGGCGGCGCATCTGCGCAACCTGCCGCTGTCCACCTACCGGCTCGCCTTCCTGGCCGGCCCCGGCCTCTCGTTTCCCCCCGGGCCGCTGGATCTGGCGGCGCTCGCGGCCCATCCGATCCTCACCTTCTCGCGCAACACCCGGCCCTACCTGATCCTGCGCGAGATGTTCTCGGCGCCCGACCTGCCGCCGGTGCGCATCCACGCCTCCTCCTCCATGGCGACGATCCTGCGCATGGCGGAGGACGGGCTCGGCATCGCCGCGGTGCCGGAGGCGATCGCCGGAACGGAACTCGCCGCCGGGCGGCTGCGCTCGCTCCCCACGAGCGTGCCGCTGCCCGAGCTCGACTTCTTCGCCTCCTGGCGCGTCACGCCGGAAGCGGCGACGGTGGAGGCGGTGGCGACGATCGCGCAGGAGGTGGCCGCGCCTCGCGGGCGCTGAGCGGTCAGTCGTGCCGGGGCGTGGCGACGCCCGCCCACATGGGCCCGAGGTCGTCCATCGCAGCCTCGACGCATTCCACCGTGAGGCGGATGGCGCCGCCGCCGGCGAAGACGAGTTCCAGGGTGCCGCCGGGGGATTCACCGCCCTCCGGCTCGAAATGGATGGCGAGCAGCTCCAGCACGGTGTCCTCGCCCTTCGGCACGGCACGGGCCTTGACGGCGGTGACGCGCTCGACGCGCAGGCCGGTGCGGCGGCGCTGGCAGTCGCCGGCCTCGGCGGCGGTCCAGTCGAAGCGGTTGCAGACGAGGGCGAAGCGGCGCTCGCGGGCGAGATAGGCGATGTCGCTGGCCTTGAGGACGGCGTCCTGCAGGTGGGCCGACAGGACCGCGAGGTCCTCGGCGTCGAAGGCGTAGAGCTTCAGCGGTGTGGCGGTCATTGGATTTCTCGCATCCGTCGCCCTATAGGACCTGAAGCGGTCCGAAGTCCATGCGCCTCCGCCCCGGAGAGCATGGCGGGCGGCCGCCGCCGACCACCCCCTGCCCGAGACGATCCATGACCATCCGCGCCCATGTCGGCGACCTGCCCGACCTCCGCCACTACCAGGTCGGCACCGTCGCCATCGACACCG
>LNFM01005564.1_pt1 | contig 21657 bp, 22 predicted proteins | sample 596031 | NCBI WGS metagenome assembly LNFM01 (sample SAMN04254537, study PRJNA301005) | activated carbon metagenome | isolation source: dual media filters at the Ann Arbor, Michigan drinking water treatment plant | place: USA: Ann Arbor
GCAGCTCCGTTTCGGAGATGCGCGTGATCAGGCCAAAGTTCTGGCCAACGTAATTGCCGACTCGCACCATGTGCGTCGAGCCGTTGCTTTCAAGAAGCGCGACGTTCGACCCGGACTGTCGCATCATCCCGACCATCCGCACCTGGTCGAGCGGAAAGCCCTCGAGCGTCTCACGCCGGCGATCAAGATCCGGCTTGATGTTGGATGCTGATGCGCGCGCCTGCTGCTGGCGGGCGACCGCCATGACGATCTTTTGGCCGTCGAAAGGATCGACCTGGGCCTTGCTGTCGTAGGCCTGCGGCGTGAATTCCTTGGGCTCGGGGACCGGCTGCACGTTCGGCTTGAGGTTCTGCCGGGTGTCGTTCATCCACTGCTGGATCTCGGTCTGGCTTGACCAGCCGCAGCCAGCCAAGGCAGCAAGGAGTCCGAGCGCGGTCATGCATCGAATCAGGTTCATGGCCGGCTCCTACTTCTTCGCCTTGGCCGCCTGCTGCGCCTTGCGCTGCGCAGCGACTTCTTCGTCGTCGAGATAGCGGAAAGTCTTGGCCGTGGTGTCGAGCGTCAGCACCCCGTCCTTGGCGGTGATGATCGACAGGTTGTTGAGGGTGACGATCCGCGGCAAATTGGCGATGTCGCCGGTGAAGGCGCCAAGATCGTGATAGCGGCCAGAGATCTTCACCGCGATGGGCAATTCGGCGTAGTAGTCCTTGACATTCACCTGGCCCGGGCGGAACAACTCGAACTGCAGACCGCGACCGACGCCGGCCTGATTAATGTCCGACAGCAGCGCATCCATCTCGGCCTTGCTAGGCAGCTGTTTCTCGAGCGTCAAGACGTACTGGCTGACCTGTTCCTTCTGGCGCCGCAACTCGTCCAGGTTCACCGCCTGCTGCAGCTTCTGTTGGTATTGCGTCTTGAGATCCGCCTCCTGCTGGCGCAGGCCATCGAGCTCGTCGACCTGCGACTTCCACACGGCAAACCAGCCGATCGCAGCGCAAGCCGCGATGATGAAGGCCCACAAGGTGACGCGCGGAAGCATCGGCCAGACGCCGACATTCTCAAGCGTGAGCCCCTTGAACTGCGACGCAATGTCGCGCGATGAACTGGCCATGGGTCAGACTTCCCTCGAATCCATCACTTCGTCGCGGCCACTGCCGCCGGCGAACCGCCACCAGCCGTTGGCGCCACGCGCGGCGCCGTCTTGCCCGACTGCAGTTGCGCCCGCTCTGGCGTCGGGCGCATGTGGAAGTTCAGCGAAAACTCGAACAGCCGACGCTGAACGTTCTGCGGCGTCTGCGCCGCCACCTTGATCTCGATGAGTTCCGGACGCTCGACGAACTGCGAGTTGTTCTGCAGGTTGCGCAAATACTCGGACACGCGCTCGTTCGAGGCGGCCCAACCCGCCACGTTGACCTTCGCGCCCTCCTGCTTGATGGCGCGCAGATAGATCCCCTCGGGCGTCTGCCGCGTCAGCTCGGCCAGCATATGGACCGGTTGGTTGCGATCGGCCTGCAGATCCTCCACTGCGCGTTGACGCGCCCGCAAGGCGTCGATTTCCTGGCGCAGTGTTGCGATTTCCTTGATCTGATTGTCGAGCTTGCGGTTCTCTGCCGCGATGAAATCGTTGCGCTCGATCTGGGTGCCGATGTAGCCCTGCAGCACGGTCCAGACCATGCCGACCAGCAATGCGCCGGCGACGATGCTGACCCCAGTGAAGAACCAGAAAAGCTTCTTCTGCCGTTCGCGACGAGCCTCGCGATGCGGCAGCAGGTTGATGCGGATTGCCATTAGTCGAACCTCCGCATGGCGAGCCCGCAGGGCGTAAGCAGGGCAGGCGCATCGAGGCGCAACTGCTTCTCGCGCACGCTCGGCGCGATCTCCATGCCCTTGAAGGGCGAGATCACGGACGTAGGCACCTGCGCGCGCTCCATCAGCGCTTCAGGCAGCCCCGTCAAGACGGCCGAGCCGCCAGCCAGCATGATCTGGTCGACCCGCGTGTACGGCGTCGAAGTAAAAAAGAACTGGAGCGCGCGCGTGATCTCGGTCGCTGCACTGTCGATGAACGGGCGCAGCACTTCGTTTTCATAGTTGACGGGCAGATCACCACTGCGTTTCTTCTGCTCGGCCTCTTCCGCCGGAATGCCATAAGCGCGTGCGATGTCGCCCGTCAATTGCTGGCCGCCGAACGGTTGCTCACGCTCGTAGATCGCCTCACCGTCGTGGATGACGGTCACGCTCGTGGTGTTCGCGCCCACGTAGAAGACGGCGATCACCAGACCGTCACCCGCGCTAGGCAGCTGCGCGATCAGCCGCTGCAGCGCGGAGCGCATTGCGTACGACTCGACATCGACCACGACCGGCTTGAGGCCTGCTGCCTGCACCACAGCCATTCGGTCTTCGACCTTTTCCTTGCGCGAGGCTGCAATCAGCACCTCGACATCGTCGGGCGCATTCGGAATGGGGCCGAGAACCTGGAAATCCAGGCTCACTTCGTCCAACGCAAACGGGATGTACTGGTTGGCCTCGCTTTCGACCTGCATCTCGAGCTCTTCTTCGCGCAGGTTGGCGGGCAACGCTATCCGCTTGGTAATGACGGCGGAAGCCGGCAGGGCCATCGCGACGTTCTTGACCCGAGAACCGGCGCGGCGCCAAGCGCGGCGAACGGCTTCAGCGACTACGTCGATCTTGTCGATGTTGCCGTCGACAACGGCGCCGCGGGCCAGCGGCTCGATCGCGTAGCGCTCAAGCCTGAGCGCGCCGCCGATCGATTGCGACAGTTCGACCAGTTTGACGCTGGACGAACCGATGTCGAGACCCACCAGGGGAGGCGTCTTCGACGAGAACGGCATTTCGAACGGCAAGGCAGCGCTCCCGAAGGACGCGGGTCAGATCGCTAGCGGAACTAAAGGAACCGCAGAAGGGCGGGGACTGCAGGCGGTCAGGCACGTACGGAGCCGGATTTGCCGCAGTAATTTCCTTATATTTCGAGCGTTTACCGCAGTTTTATTAAATGCTACTTCAAATGCTATCAACACATTACATGGCCGCACAAGACAGCCGATCCGTCGAACACTGGCAGTTTTGAGGGATTCCCGCGCCATTCGTTGGGGTGGGGGGGCACCAAGCACGCGCTTTGCGGTCAATTGCCGGCCCGCCTGCGGAACTGTCAGAACATGCCTTACCAGTGCACTCGACCGTACGAACTCGCCTTATTGCGAGGTCGGGAGCGTACGTCTGGCCTCTGAGCGCTTCCTATAATCCAGACGACTTCCCACACTGGCGCCTTAGCACGCCGGTGCCGCCCGCCAACCCGGCGCCAGCTCGTTTTCGTTTTCTGCCGAAGTGCCCCCCGTGCCCCCTGATTCCGACGCTCAATCAACCTCCCGCATCGGCCGCTGGCTCACCACACGAGCCGGGCGCATTGCTCTCAACGCGCTCGCCCTGGGAGCGGGCGCTGCGGCTGGCTCGGCGCTACTCCTGGTTTTCGTCTTCGCCATTGCCTACTCGAACCTGCCTCCGATCGATTCGCTGACGGACTATCGACCCAAAATTCCGCTGCGCGTGTGGAGCGCAGACGGGATCTTGATCGGCGAATTCGGCGAAGAACGGCGAGAGTACGTCAATATCGCCGAGGTTCCACTTCAACTGAAGCAGGCGATCCTCGCCGCAGAAGACGATCGCTTCTACCAGCACAGTGGCGTTGATCCCCTCGGCCTCGTGCGCGCCGTGCTGGCCAACTTTGTCAGCGGCCGCCGTGGTCAGGGCGGCAGCACCATCACGATGCAGATTGCACGCACCTTCTACCTGCCAACGGAGAAGCTCTACACGCGCAAGATCTACGAGATCGCGCTCGCGTTCAAGATCGAGGCCGAGCTGTCCAAGGACAGGATCCTGGAGGTCTACATCAATCAGATCTTCCTGGGTCAGCGAGCCTATGGGTTCGGAGCAGCCGCGCAAACCTACTTTGGCAAGCGTCTGCAGCATCTGAGCGTGGCAGAAACTGCCACGCTGGCCGGCATCCCCGTGGCACCCAGCGCCTTTAACCCACGCGTCAATCCGAAGCGGGCCAAGACCCGTCAGCAGTATGTGTTGGGTCGCATGCTGCAGCTGGGGTACATCGACGCTGCGACCCATGAGAAGGCGGTCGCTGAAGTTCTCAACGTGAGAGGCGGAGGCGTAGCAGCCGACTCGGGAGCGTCGAACAGCGCTCGTCCGCGTGTGCACGCGGAGTTCGCCGCGGAGACTGCGCGCCAACTGATGTTCGACATCTTCAAGGAAGAGACCTATAGCCGAGGTCTCAACGTTCACACCACGATTTTGGCCGCTGACCAGCAGGCCGCTTGGTCAGCATTGCGCGAGCAGATCCTCAGTTACGACCGCCGCTACGGCTATCGAGGTCCGGAAGCATTCATCGAACTCGGGACGGACTCCGTGGTGCGCGAGCAACGGATCGAGGACGCACTGCTCGAAGCAATCGACAGCCCCGACCTCATCCCAGCTGTCGTGCTCGAAGCCTCGCCCAAGGCAGTACGCGCAGTGATGGACGGGGGGACCGAAGTGGAAATTAAGGGACCAGGGTTGCGCTTTGCGGCCCGCGCGCTCGACCCTAAGGCGCAGCCCACGCGACGCATCGTTCCGGGCGCGGTCGTGCGGCTGAAGGTTGTCACCGGCAAGACGCCAGGCTGGGAGATCATCCAGCTGCCTCAGGTCGAAGGCGCTTTCGTCGCAGCGAACGCCAGCGACGGCGCGGTCCGCGCGCTGATCGGCGGATTCGACTTCAATCTGAACAAGTTCAACCACGTCACTCAGGCATGGCGCCAACCAGGCTCGAGCTTCAAGCCGTTCATCTACTCGGCTGCGCTGGAAAAAGGGTTCATGCCCAGCACCTTGATCAACGATGCACCGTTGATCATCGACCCGAACCTCACGGGTGGCCAAGTATGGGAACCGAAGAACTACGACGCCAAGTTCGACGGGCCGCTGCGTATGAGGCAAGGGCTGGCCAGATCGAAGAACCTCGTGTCGATCCGGATCATCCAGGCCATCACGCCGCAGTTTGCGCAGTCACACATCAAGCGCTTTGGCTTCGATCCCGCTCGGCACCCGGCCTTCCTCACGATGGCGCTCGGAGCTGGGTCGGTGACACCGTGGCAACTGCTTAGCGGGTACGCGGTCTTCGCCACGGGGGGCTATCGAGTCAACCCTTATCTCATCAGCAAAGTGACCGACGCCAGCGGTCGCGCGTTGATGGAAGCGCAACCGCTGAAGGCTGGAGGGGACGGCAACCGCGTGATCTCCGAACGCAACGCGTACATGATGGACAGTCTGCTGAGAGACGTGACCCGCGTCGGCACGGCCGCTCGGGCGAGCTTGCTCAGGCGCGCGGACATCGCGGGCAAGACTGGCACGACCAACGATTCGCATGACGCCTGGTTCGCTGGTTATGGCGGCGGCTTGGTGGCAGTCGGCTGGATGGGTTTCGATCAGCCCCGTCCCTTGGGCGAACGGGAAACAGGAGGCGGCCTCGCGTTGCCGATCTGGATGGGCTACATGTCAACTGCGTTGCAGGGGCGCCCAGAAATTCTGACCGCACCGCCTGATGGCATCGTGAGCATCGGCGGCGAGATCTTCTATTCAGAGTTTCCGCCTGGTGCGGGGGTGGCCAGCCTGGGGCTCGACGATGGACTGCCGCCGGAGGAGCAGAAGAAGGCTGAAACGGTGCGCGATCAGATCTTCTAGACAGTCATCTCGGGCCAACCGGGAGCCGCCCACGCGACTTACTGGCTGGCGCGCAGCACGACCAGTTCATCACCCTGAGCTGAAACTACGCGCGACAGCGCCGCGAACAGCTCGCTGCCGTCCCGTGTGTCGCGCCACTGGCCGTCGTGCAGCGCGAAGTGGAAGCCACCACTTTTTGCCGCTACCCAGATCTGCTGCATCGGCGATTGGCTGTTCACCACCACCTTGGATCGGTCTGCCAGTTCAAGCGTGAGGACATTGCCGGCGCGCGTCGCTTCGATGTCGGCCCCAGTGGCCTCGATGGCCGCTTCGACGGCGTCCAGGATCGACTCGGCCAGATCATTGAATTCGGTCTCGGTCATCGCGGCAGGCAGCCCAATCGTGCGTGATAGATTGGCTTCATGTTGATCAGAGTTGCACTCATTCTAGTGGCCACATCCCTCGCGGCGCTCGCGGGCTGCGGCCAGAAGGCACCGCTTTATGTGCCTGGCGTTTCGAAGGATGCGCCCTGGCCCTATCCCGACCCGCCGCGCAAGGCACCGCCGCCTGAGCGAAAGGTGCCGGACTTGCCCGGTACCAGCGACGAACGCAAATGAGTTCTGGCGATCTGGCGGCTGCTGCGTTCAGCCGGCGCAGCGGCGTACTTCACTGCGAGTCGGTGCCGCTTCAAAGAATCGCCGCGCAGTTCGGTACGCCAACCTATGTGTATTCGCGCCGCGCGATCGTCGATGCGTATCAGGCCTATGCGCGCGCCCTCGCCGGTCGGCCGTCGCTCGTCTGCTATGCGATGAAGGCCAATTCCAATCTCGCTGTGCTGAACCTGCTGGCGCGCGCCGGCGCTGGCTTCGACATCGTCTCCGGAGGTGAACTGGCGCGCGTGCTTGCCGCCGGCGGGGAACCGGGCAAGGTCGTGTTCTCCGGCGTGGGCAAGAGCGCGGACGAGATCCGCGCGGCGCTTGCCGCAGAGATCCTCTGCTTCAACCTGGAATCGACGGAAGAGCTCGAGCGGCTCCAGCAGGTGGCAAGTGACGCGGGCGTGCGTGCGCGCATCTCGGTCCGCACTAACCCCGATGTCGATGCCAAGACACATCCGTACATCACCACCGGACTGAAGCAAAACAAGTTCGGCGTCGCGCTGGACGACACCCTGGCGCTTTATCGGCGTGCGGCGCACCTGCCTAACATCGAAATCGTCGGCATCGACTGCCATATCGGCTCGCAGATCACTGAGGTCGCCCCGTATGTCGACGCCGCCGACAAGGTTCTGGACTTGGTCGATGCCCTCGAACGCGAAGGCATCGTGCTCAGGCACATCGACTTTGGCGGGGGCCTGGGCATCGCCTACCGTGACGAGACACCGCCGACGGCCGGCGCGCTGATCGCCGCCATGCTGGCGCGCGTTGACCAGCGTGGTCATGCAGGCAAGCACATCCTGGTCGAGCCGGGCCGATCGATCGTCGGTGCCGCCGGCGCCCTGCTGACACGCGTGAACCTCGTCAAGGCGGGGGCAGAGAAGAACTTCGCGATCGTCGATGCGGCGATGAATGATCTGATGCGCCCCGCCCTCTACCAAGCGTGGATGGATGTGCAACCGGTGCGACAGCGCGACGAGCCCAGCAAGCGCTATGACATCGTCGGACCGGTATGTGAGTCGGGTGACTGGCTGGCACGCGAGCGCGACATTGCGCTGCGCAGTGACGATCTCCTGGCGGTACTCGGCGCCGGCGCGTATGGCATGAGCATGGCAAGCAACTACAACTCGCGCCCGCGCGCCGCCGAGGTTATGGTCGACGGGGATCGGGTCCATCGGATCCGGCAGCGCGAAACCGTGGCGCAGCTTTTCGCCGACGAGTCCGTGCTGCCCGACTAGATGTCGGTCAGCGGGCGCTCCACCAGCGCACCACACGAACGCCAAGCAGTGCGCCGACGATCAACGCGTAGACCGTTGGCTCGGCAAAGTCATTCTTGCCCGCCTTGTGCCACCAGAAGTGCAGGATCGCGATCGGCGCGATCACGTAGATGAGCCTGTGAAGTCGCTGCCAGTTGCGTCCGCCCAGGCGCTTGACCATTGCGTTGGTCGATGTCGCTGCCAGCGGCAGCAACAAAACGAAGGCCGCAAAGCCAGCGGTGATGAATGGCCGCTTGATGACGTCGGACAGGATCGCCGCGACATCGAGCCAGTGATCGAGCACCGCGTAGGCAAGTAGGTGCAGGCACGCGTAGAAGAAGCAGAACAGCCCGGCCATGCGCCGCAGTCGGGCAAGCCATGCCCAGTGGGTGACCGAGCGCAGCGGCGTGATGGACAGCGTCACGCAAAGCATCACCAACGCCCAGGTGCCCAGCGAGCGCGCGACGAATTCCACGGGGTTGGCGCCGAGCCCATCGGCGAACCCGAGATAGATGAGTCGAGCCAGCGGTAACACAGCAAGCATGAACATCGCCGCGCGCAACCGCGCGAACTGCTTGGATGGCAAGGCGGCCGGCACCCTGGCGAGCCATTGCTTTGGACCGCTGGCCGCCATCCTCAGAAGTTCATCCGCAGATCCATGCCGCTGTAAAGCGAGGCGACCTGTTCGGCATAGCCGTTGAACATCAGGGTCGGACGACGCTTCGCAAAGAGCCCGTCCTCCCCCAGCCGCCGCTCGCTCGCCTGACTCCAGCGGGCATGGTCGACATCGGGATTCACGTTCGAATAGAAGCCGTACTCGTGCGGCGCCGACGCTTTCCAGCTGTTGACCGGCTGCTTCTCGACGAAGCGAATTCGCACGAGTGATTTGGCACTTTTGAAACCGTACTTCCAGGGCACGACCAGTCGCACCGGTGCGCCGTTCTGGTTCGGCAGCACCTCGCCGTACATCCCAAAAGCAAGAAGTGTGAGCGGATGCATGGCCTCATCCATGCGCAGCCCCTCGGTATAGGGCCAGCGCAGCACGTCGGACCGCAATCCGGGCATCTGCTTGGGATCTGCCAGGGTGATGAACTCGACGAACTTGGCATTGCAGGTCGGCGCGACCGTCTTGATCAGTTCTGCCAGCGGAAAACCGACCCAGGGCACGACCGCCGACCAGGCTTCCACGCAACGCAGTCGATACGTGCGCTCTTCCATGGGCGCCAACTTCATCAGATCTTCAATGCCGAAGCTGCGAGCGCGCTGCACCTCGCCATCCACTTGGACCGTCCAGGGGCGCGGTTTGAGCATCTTCGGCGCCAGGCGCGCTGGATCCTCCTTATCAGTGCCGAACTCGAAGTAGTTGCAGTACTCGGTCACCAGCTTGTAGGGCGTGGCCCGCTCCACGGTCGACAACGGACTGGGGCGACCCGCCAGCTTCGGCGCAGCGGCGTTCTGCGCTGCGCTCGTGCCGACGACCCCGACCAGCCCCGCGGCTGCGGCCGCCTGCAATAGGGTGCGCCGTTCACGCCAAACCGCCGGGGGGGTGATTTCTGAGGGCGCCACATCGGGCGCGCGGTGGATCAACATGCAGGACTCCTGGATCGTGAACGGGGCAGACGAGTGATACTGCGGCGCGACTGTCATTCGGATGGGGCAAGTCGCTTGTTACACATGCCAGCGCCGCGCGGTGCAGCACCGGAACCAATTTCGACCAGCGCGCACCGGGATGGTTGCCCTGCTTCAACATCGTCCTGGGGTCGTCCTGCTCGTCTGGCGCAGGTCAACGCGCCATTATGTCGAGCGTAGACTCCATCAACGCTGGCGCTCACCCGGGGACGCCGGCGCTTTTTTTGCCCGTCGCACGAACGGAGAGGGTGGCATGCACATCGAGCACGAACTCAAACTGGACTTCAAAGACGTACTGATCCGTCCGAAGCGGTCCACCCTGACGTCCCGCTCAAACGTCGACATCGCGCGGCAGTTCGCCTTTCGTCACGGCAAAGATGCATATGACGGCATCCCGATCATTGCCGCCAACATGGACAGCACCGGCACCTTCGATATGGCGCGGGCGCTGCAACCCGTCGGACTCTCGGTCGCCTTGCACAAGCACTATGCGGTCGAAGAGTATGCAGCCTACTTCAACGGGCTCGAACGCAAGTCAGCCGCCTTCTATTCCATCGGCATCACTCGAGCCGACGAAGAGAAGTTCGACAAGGTAATGGCTGCCGCCGGTGGCAGGATCGGCTATGCCTGCATCGATGTCGCCAACGGCTATCACGAGAATTTCGTCACGTTCATTGCCCGCATCCGCACTGCGTGGCCCGAACTGGTAATCATGGCCGGCAACGTGGTCACCGGCGAGATGACCGAGCAACTGATCCTCTCGGGCGCGGACATCGTCAAAGTCGGCATCGGACCGGGATCGGTATGCACGACGCGCAAGATGACCGGCGTTGGCTATCCGCAACTGTCGGCCATCATCGAATGCGCTGACGCCGCCCATGGGCTGGGCGGACTGATCTGCGCCGACGGCGGTTGCGCCACCCCGGGCGATGTCGCCAAAGCCTTCGGCGGCGGCGCCGACTTTGTCATGTTGGGAGGCATGCTGGCCGGGCATAACGAGTCTGGCGGCGAGCGCATCGAACGTGACGGCCAGGCGTTCCGGCGTTTCTATGGGATGAGCAGCAAGGCGGCGATGGACAAGTACGCCGGCGGCGTGGCCGGCTACCGCGCCGCCGAAGGCAAGGAGGTGCTGATTCCCGATCGCGGCCCAGTCGAAGTCACGGTGCATGAGATCCTGGGCGGTGTTCGCTCAGCCTGCACTTACGTGGGCGCGCGCCGTCTGAAAGAGTTGACCAAACGGACCACGTTCGTCCGGGTGACGCAGCAACTGAACGAAGTGTTTGGCAAGGGATGAACCGCGCGGGGCGCACTCATCCGCCGCCAACGCCGCAGAATGAAAACGGGGCGCCGCAGCGCCCCGTTCATGCTCGATCTCGCGCTACCGCAGGCCGGCGATGAAGTCGGAGACGGCCTTCATCTCCGCGTCCGACATGCGATTGGCGATCTGTTCCATCGCCAAGTTGTTGCGCCGAGTGCCGTCGCGAAACGCTTTGAGTTGCAGTTCTGAGTAATCGGCATGCTGTCCCGCCAGACGCGGGTACTGCGAGGGCATGCCGGCGCCGGTCGGCAGATGACAGCCGGCACACGCCGGGATGTTCTTCTCCGGAATGCCGGCGCGGAAGATGCGCTGCCCGAAAGCAAGCGTGTCCTTGTTTGTGGCTGTTCCAGTCCCGGGCTTCTGTGAGGCATACCAGGCCGCCACGTGACGCTTGTCGTCGGCCGACAGGGTGGTGGCAAAGCCGGTCATCACGGCGTTGACGCGCGCGTCCTTGGCAGTCGCCGGCTTGGTGTAGTCGACGAGTTGCTTGATCAGGTACTCAGCGTGCTGACCGCCAAGCTTCGGGTTGGCCGGGATCACCGAGTTGCCATCGGCACCATGGCAGGCAATGCAGACCGTGGAAGCGATCTGCTGCCCTTTCGCCGGGTCCGGCTTGGCGGCAGCGGGCGCCTGGGCCTGTGCCCCGATGCCATACGAACAGAGCGCGAGCAGCACTACGCGACGGCCGAACTGGTAGATCATCGACTAGCCCCTGCAATTTTTTTGAAAGGTTTCTGGGTCGGTGCTGCGGGACCAGGATCTGAACGCTCCGTCCCGCTCAGGCATCAGACCGAAAGCTGCCCGCACGCCCGTTAAGCTGGCGCATTTTACTCGACCGCCGAAAACCTCCGGTCGCCACGTTTCCCTGTTGCTAAATTGTCTGCGCCGCCCCGGTCCCCGGTGCACTCGCCGCGCACTGAAAGTACCCCGCCTTGAGCCCGTACACCGGCCTGTTCCACTCTGCCCGTTTCGTCACCTCGGTCGCCGAGCCGGAGCAACTCAATGACGCCGCAGTCGAGCTGTTGCCGGAGATCGCCTTCGTCGGTCGATCCAACGCCGGCAAATCGACCGCGATCAACACGCTGACGCAGCAGCGTCAACTGGCATTTGCCTCCAAGACGCCTGGGCGGACGCAAATGCTCAACTTCTTCGGCCTGAGCAGCAAGGCGGACGACGGCCGGTCGGTGACGCGCGCCTACCTGGTCGACCTGCCGGGATACGGCTTCGCCAAGGTCGACGACGCCACCCGCAGCCGGTGGGACACGCTGGTCGGCGGCTACCTGCAGTCGCGCCGGATGCTCAGCGGTGTGGTGCTCGTGATGGACGCGCGTCGACCGCTCATGCCCGCCGACCACGAATTGATGCAGTGGCTACGCCTGCGCGACGACCCCGTCAAGCTGCGCCTGCACCTGTTGCTGTCCAAGGCCGATCAGCTGGGCACGATGGAAAAACGCCGCGCCCTGGCGCAAGTCGAAACGTTTGCCGCCGACCTGCCGATGCCCACCTCGGTCCAGCTTTTCTCGGCGCTCAAGCGCGATGGGCTCGACGAACTTCAGGACACGCTGGGCCAGTTGCTCGGCGGCTGAGAGCAGCCGCCGCGCGCCTGTTCCGCGAAGTCGCAGGGCTATCATCGCCGGGCCGCATTGCCCCGCTCACCCCCTTGCAGCGCCAGCGCAGTGAAAAAGACCCCGAGCCGTGGCTCGGGGTCGCAAATGCCTCTTGATTGAAGGCATCCCGCTCAGGGAGTAGAAGCGGGGGACAACAGAAGATTCAAAGAAGGATCCGCCATCCGCAATGGAATCTAATCAACGCGTGTCCGTACCCAAGTGGGATTTTCCCGAATGAAAGCTCTCGGCTCGTTTCCTGACGTGCGCATGCGTCGCATGCGACGCGATGACTTCTCTCGTCGACTGATGCGCGAGCATCGACTTGGCGTCGACGATCTCATTTATCCCGTGTTCGTGCTCGATGGCAAGAACCGGCGCGAGGACGTGGGGTCGATGCCCGGTGTTCAGCGACTGTCGCTCGACCTGTTGCTGCCGGTGGCGCAAGAGTGCGTCCAGTTGGGCATTCCGGTGATGGCGCTGTTTCCGGTGATCGATGGCGAACTCAAGTCACCCGACGGCCGCGAGGCGACCAACGCCGATGGCCTGGTGCCGCGCGTGGTGCGCGAACTCAAGCGCGAGTTTCCCGATCTGGGCGTGATGACGGATGTGGCACTCGATCCGTTCACCACCCACGGGCAGGACGGCCTGATCGACGACAGCGGCTATGTCCTGAACGACGAAACCGTCGAAGTGCTTAAGCTGCAGGCGCTCACGCAGGCGAACGCCGGCGTCGACATCGTCGCGCCCAGCGACATGATGGACGGCCGCATCGGCGCCATTCGCCGGACCCTTGAGTCCCACGGCCACATCCACACGCGGATCATGGCCTACTCGGCCAAGTATGCGAGCGCGTTTTACGGGCCGTTCCGCGACGCCGTCGGCTCCAGCGGCAACTTGGGCAAGAGCAACAAGGCCGTCTACCAGATGGACCCAGCCAACAGCGACGAGGCGCTGTGGGAGGTTGCTCTGGACCTGCAGGAAGGCGCCGACATGGTGATGGTCAAGCCCGGCATGCCGTATCTGGACATCGTGCGCCGCGTGAAGGACGAGTTTCGCGCGCCCACCTACGTGTATCAGGTCAGCGGCGAGTACGCGATGCTGATGGCTGCGATCCGCAACGGCTGGCTCGACGAGAAGAAAGTCATCCTGGAAGCGTTGCTCGCCTTCAAGCGCGCCGGTGCCGATGGCGTTTTGACCTACTTCGCGCTGCAAGTGGCGCGTTGGCTGCGCGACGCGCGCTGACCCGCCCGCGAACTTGGCCGTGCTGGCGGTTCACGTCCATCCCGACCGATGCACTGAGATGCAGGCAGGCGCTGCTTGCCCGGCTGCCGGCTTCGTCTGGCTCGACGTCCTGCACGGCGAGGTGATCGCCGACCCTGAATCTTTCCGAACGCAGGTGGAGCGGCTGGCTGGCGCGCGTCTGTTCGACCTCCATCTGCAGGACGCCATCAACCTGCATCACCCGTCGTACTTCGACGGCACGCAGCAGTACGACATGCTGGTGTTCCGCAAGCTCGCGCCGGGCGAGGCGGCACCGCTGGATGACGTCAGCCGGCATGACCGAGCGCGTGCGCTGCAGGAGATCGTCACTCGGCCGATCACGTTCTTCGTGTTCGATCGGGTGCTTGTCACGGTGCGCAACGAGCACAGCAAGACGATCGAGCAGATGCATCAGCGCTTACTGGCAGAGCGGGGGCCGCGACCTGCCCCGAACGGCGAGCGTGGGCCCGACAAGCAGCGCCTCCCGACCCGGCCCGATGAGCTGATGCTTCGCCTTCTCAACATGATGGTGGACCGCTACCTTGACCTGCGGCAGCCGTTCACTGAGCGCCTGGAGCGGTGGCAGCGAGAGTTGCTCGACCCACGTCGGCCGTTTTCCGACTGGCAGGTGCTGCTCGACGCGCGCATCGAGATCCGCCGCCTGGAGAACCTGTGCGAGGAACAGCTCGACGCGCTGCAGGAACTGCGCGATGCCTACCTCGATGACACGCCCGAGCCACAGCAGAGCGACGCCTACCTGGTGCGCGTGGCCGACGTGATCGAGCACATCAAGCGCGTGCTCACCCATGCGCAGCGGCTGGAGAACACCATCGAGACCGCGGTGCAGCTGCACTTCTCGGCGATAACCCACCGTACCAACCAGATCGTGCGCCTGCTCACAGTGATCACGGCGGTGTTTGCGCCGTTGACGCTGCTGGCCGGCATCCTCGGCATGAACTTCGATCGCATTCCGCTGGCGCACCATCCCCAGGGCTTCAACATCACCGTGGCCGGCATGGTCGGAATCGGCCTGCTGCTGTGGCTGTTCTTCTGGATCAACCGCTATCTGTCCGATGCGCCGTCGCAAACTGCGCGACGCTGGCGCCACTTGAAGGCCCGCATCGTCGGCCGCACCACCTCGCGCTGAGCTGGCTAGGCATCGTTCAGTCTGCGTAGCGCGCGCCCTTCGCGCTTGGTAGGTCGTCCGCGCAATTGCCGCGTCGGTTCGGGTGCGTCCCGGCGCGCCTGCTCGCGTGCCTGGCGGCGCGCCGCCGACGCCGGCGTCTCTTCGTACAGAAGTCGCGCCTGCGGCGCCGGGCCGCGTACAGCCGATAGGGCAACGATCACGACGTCGATCCGGCTTTCGCCCAGCTGGATCTCGATGATCTCGCCGATCCGCAAGGCATGCGCCGGCTTCACGCGCATGCCCTCCGCGCGCACCCGTCCCAGATCGACGGCGTGCGCAGCCAGCGTGCGCGTCTTGTAGAAACGTGCCGCCCAAAGCCACTTGTCGATGCGCAGGCGCGGCGTGCTGGCCGGCTGCGCGGATTCGCCCGTGCGATCCGTCATCGGTTCACCCTGTGTTGCCGTCATGGTCTTGGCACGGGACGACGCTGCGTCCAGCCGATCCTGTCGATTAGACTGCATCGTCGCTGGACGTCGTCTCCGCTACCCGAGCGTCTCGTCCTGCCGCATTCCGTGCTCCGTGCGAGCCACATTGTCCATCGTCGCCACACGCCGCCATGCCTCGGCCGCCATGCGCGCCGTGGATCCATCAACGGAGAAGATCGCCATGTCGTCATCTCGTCGCCATGCACTGGTTCGCTCGTTCCTTGCAACCGCCTTGCTGTCGCTGTCCTCACTTCTGCCAGCGCAAGCGCAGCAGGTGCTCAAGGTCACGACGATTCCCGAAGAAGCCGCCACCGAGCAGATGCGCAAGTTCGGCCCGCTGGTGAAATACCTGGAGCGCACGCTCGGCATGAAAGTCGAGTTCACGCCCGTCAACGACTATCCGGCAGCAGTCGAAGCACTGGTCAACAAGCAAGTGGACCTGGTCTGGTTCGGCGGCTTCACCCATGTCCAGGCGCAGATCCGCTCCGGTGGCAAGGTGATTCCAATCGCCCAGCGTGAGGAAGATACGCAGTTCCGCTCGGTCTTCATCACCCAGGTCGATTCGGGGATCAAGCAACTGTCCGACCTGAAGGGCAAGCAGGTGAGCTTCGGCTCGGCGTCTTCGACCTCCGGCCATCTGATGCCGCGCAGCTTCCTGCTGCAGGCGGGCATCGAACCCGAGCGCGATTTCAAGCGTGTCGCGTTCTCCGGTGCGCACGACGCCACCATCGCATCGGTGGTCAGCGGCCGCGTCGACGCCGCTGCGCTCGACATCACCGTCTGGCGCAAGTTTGTCAGCGACAAGAAGGTCGACACGAGCAAGGTCGATGTGTTCTTCACGACGCCGCCCTACTTCAACTACAACTGGACGGTGCATGCGGATATGCCGGCGGCGCTGCGCGAGCGCATTGCAAAGTCGCTGCTTGATCTGAGCACGGACAACGCCGAAGGCAAGGAGATCCTCACGCTCAATCGCGCCACCAAGTACATCCCGACCCGTGCCGAGAACTACAAGGGCCTGGAGACCGCCGGACGCAGTGCCGGACTGATCAAGTAGACGGCTGATCAACCACAGGCGGCTTGCGATGCAGATCGTGCTCGAGGGCCTGGCTGCCCGCCACCCGGCGGCGGCCGCCGCCGCACCACCCGCGCTGCAACCGCTGTCGATCACGATCGCGGCGGGCGAGCAGGTGGCGGTGATCGGCCCGTCGGGCGCGGGCAAGACGACCCTGCTGCACGCGCTGGCCTGCGCCCTGAAGCCAGCGGCCGGTCATCTTCAGCTCGACGGCATCGACCCCTGGACCTTGCCGGTGCGCGGCCTGCAGCGGCTGCGCGGGCGCCTGTTCCTTGCACCGCAGACGCCACCCCTGCCACCGCGACAGCGGGTGATCACCGCGGTGCTGGCCGCCCGGCTGCCAGCGCAATCGCTGTGGTCCAGCTTGCGGTCGCTGATCTATCCGACAGATGTCCGCGGCGCGCACGCGGCGCTGAGGCAGTTCGACCTCGGCGACAAACTGTGGGATCGGGTGGATCGATTGTCGGGTGGCGAGCGACAGCGCGTCGGCCTATGCCGCGCGCTGCTTGCGCCAGCCTCCCTGTGGCTGGTGGATGAGCCGTTGTCGGCGCTTGATCCCACCCGCGCGCGGCAGGCAATCGATACGCTGACGCAATCCGCCCAGGCGAGCGGGGTGACGCTGGTGGCGTCGTTGCATCAGGTGGACGTCGCCACGCGCTTTGCGCGCGTGATCGGACTGCGTGACGGTGCGCTCGCCTTCGATCTGCCAGGTCGCGAGGTGACCCGCGAGCGCCTGGCCCAGTTGTACGCGCAACATGAGCACGAACTGACCGGACCACCTCCGGTAGACGAAGCGGCGCCGGTCGCGCCGCAGCCCGCCGTGATGATCTGTCGGTAGTCACGAGCACGATGAGTGCGACCGCCGACCCCGCCTCTGCCCGGGCGCCTGCCGCGCGCGACCCGGCCTGGGCCGGGCGGGTGCTGTGGTTGTCGCTGGGCGTGGTGCTGCTGGTGCCGATGCTGGTGGCCACGGAGTTCAAGCCCTGGCTGCTGCTGGCGCCAGAGAATCTCAAGGTCACGCTGAACTTCCTCGGCGACTTCCTGCCGCCACGCGTCGACGCAGATTTCCTGGCGCTGGTGGCGCGCGAAGCATGGCGCACCGTCGCGATCGCCACCGCAGGCGTCGCGCTCGCCTTGCTGGTGGCCGTGCCGTTGACCCTGCTTTCGACCGCCACGCTGTCGGTCTCGGCACTCGGCGGGCGCATGCACCTGGTGCCGCTGGCTGTCCGCCAAGCGATCCGCGTTCTGCTGATATTGCTGCGAAGTGTGCCGGAGCTGGTGTGGGCCCTGGTCTTCGTCCGCGTGGTCGGCCTCGGTCCGACGGCGGGCGTGCTGGCCATCGCCCTCACGTATAGCGGCATGCTGGGCAAGGTCTATGGCGACATTTTGGAAAGCGGCGAGACGCATGCCACCACCTCGCTGCTGCGCAACGGCGCCGGCCGGCTGCAGGCCTTCTTTTTCGGGCTGCTGCCGCAGAACGCGGCGGAGCTCACCAGCTACACGGTGTATCGCTGGGAGTGCGCGATCCGCTCGTCTGCCGTGCTCGGGTTTGTCGGCGCCGGCGGGCTCGGGCAGCAGATGGACACGTCGATGAAGATGTTCGCCGGCAGCGAGGTGGCGACCATGCTGTTCGTCTTCGTGGTGCTGGTCTGGCTGGCCGACCTGGCGAGCACGGGCCTGCGCCGCGCGTTGGGTTGACAATGCGCGTTCCGGTTGCCGCGCCGCCGACGCCACCGCCGTTTTTTTCGGCGCGCTGCCTTGCGTGCTGGATCATGCTTTGTGTGCTCGCGCTGATCGCCGCCAGCTTCGCTACCCTTGATCTGAAGTGGGCCCAGTTCTTCTCGCTCGACGCGGCGGCCAGGATGGGGCGCTTTCTCGGCGAGTTGCTGGTGCCGAATCTGACGCCGGCCTTCCTCGGAAAGCTCACCGTGGCGAGCCTCGAGACGCTGGCGATGTCAGCGCTCGGGACGCTGATCGCCGCGGCGCTGGGTCTGCTTCTGGCCCTGCCGGCCAGCCGCACGCACCGTGAGGACCGAGCACTGTGGCGACAGCCGACGCGCCTGGTACTGAACGTGCTGCGCTCGATCCCGGAGCTCGTGTGGGCGGCGCTGCTGCTGATTTCGGCCGGGCTGGGACCGTTTGCCGGCACCTTGGCTCTCGGTCTGCACACGGCGGGTGTGCTGGGGCGACTGTTTGCCGAAGCGATCGAGAACGCGCCCCCTGGACCCGCATTCGCGCTCCGGGCGCAAGGTGTCGCGGAGGGTCGGGTGTTCCTCTATGCAACGCTGCCGCAGCTCCTGCCGCAGTTGCTCTCGTACACGCTCTACCGGTGGGAGAACAATATTCGTGCGGCTGCGGTGCTCGGCGTGGTCGGCGCCGGCGGGCTGGGGCAGATGCTGTCGTTCCACATGGGCCTGTTCCAGATGCAGGAAACAAGCTCAATCCTGATCGCCATGATCTCGCTGGTGGCTCTGGTGGATCTGCTGTCTTACGTGATGCGGCGCGCCTTGTCGCGCTAGAGGGGATGACATTGGAATCGGGCGCGAAGTGGGCATCGTTCATCACGGGTGTGGCGCTGCTGGCGATCGCCGCGGTGATGCTCGTGCACGACTGGTACGCCGGTGGCGCCATCAGCTTCGCGGTACCGGTCGTGCTCGGCCTGCTCGGCGCCATGGCGCTCGCGGTGGGAATGAGCCGTGCACCGTTGGATCCGCGTGCGGCACGGGAGATGCGCCAAGACAATCTCGCCGCTGAAAGCGACCGAGACGGTGAACCTCCACCGCGTTGACAGCGCGGTACAGCGCGATCAAGCCACCAAGGGCGGCTGCGTCTCGTCGTCGACCCAGCGCAGGTACGGACCGAAGCCTGCTACGACCGGCAGTGCGATGATTTCCGGCACGTCGTAGGGATGCACTTGGCGGATTGCCTCTTCGACCTGCGCGTAGCGGTCGCGCGTGCACTTGATCAGCAAGGGTATCTCGCTGGCCGTTTCGACCGCGCCACGCCACCGATAGGTGGAAGCGACCGGCGGCAGCTGATTGACGCAGGCAGCCAGCCCGTTGTGGACCAGGGCCTGCGCGATTCGCTGCGCAGTGGTTGGGTCAGGACAGTTGGTCAGGACAAGCAGGACATCGGCCATGGATGGCTCCCGCAAAGAAAAGGGCCCGCGCAGTGCGGGCCCTTCAGGGTACTGCGCCGAACTTGGCCCGGGCACGCGGCGGGCTTCACCGCCGCACGGCCGTGCTTAGCTGGCGTCCGACGCCGCTGTCTCGGTCGGGGCGGGCTCGGGTCGATCCAGCAGCTCGACGATCGCCATCGGTGCGTTGTCGCCAACGCGAAAGCCGAATTTCAGAATGCGCAGGTAGCCGCCCGGACGCGCCTTGTAGCGCGGACCGAGTTCATTGAACAGCTTGACCACGACGTCGCGGTCGCGCAAACGATTGAAGGCGAGGCGGCGGTTGGCAACCGTCGGCTCCTTGGCCAGCGTGATCAGCGGCTCGACCACGCGCCGCAGTTCCTTCGCTTTGGGAAGCGTGGTCTTGATGAGTTCGTGCGTGAGCAGCGAGTTGGACATGTTGCGCAGCATCGCCAGGCGATGACTGCTGGTGCGGTTCAGCTTCCGCAAACCGTTACGGTGACGCATATCGTTCTTCCTTTCAGTCTTCGGTGGCCGACTCTTCTATCTCCGACATGCGGAGCGGTTCGGTGAGGTGTTGCACGCGTTCAGCGGCACGGATATCCGCTGAACGCGCGCCAGTCGATGCCGGCGCAAGCGCCCGGCATGGGCTATTTCTCGAGGCCGGCAGGCGGCCAGTTTTCCAGTTTCATGCCAAGCGTGAGTCCACGTGCTGCGAGCACTTCCTTGATCTCATTGAGTGACTTGCGACCGAGGTTCGGCGTCTTCAGCAGTTCGTTCTCGGTACGCTGGATCAGGTCGCCGATGTAGTAGATGTTCTCGGCCTTCAGACAGTTGGCCGAACGCACCGTCAATTCCAGGTCGTCGACCGGACGCAACAGGATCGGATCGACCGTCGGCGAGCTGCGCGCAGCCAACAGCGGCTCGGCCGTGCCTTCCAGCGCGGCGAACACGGACAGCTGCTCGACCAGAATGCGCGCGCTTTGACGCACGGCCTCCTCAGGCGTGATCGCGCCGTTGGTCTCTATCGTCATGACCAGCTTGTCGAGGTCGGTGCGCTGCTCGACGCGCGCGCTTTCGACCGTGTAGGACACCCGCCTGATCGGCGAGAACGAGGCGTCCATTACGATGCGACCGATGGTCTTGCTGTGGTCCTCGCGGAACGCGCGGACATTGCCCGGCACATAGCCACGGCCCTTCTCGACCTTGACCTGCATCTCCAGGCGGCCACCGGCCGACAGGTGAGCGATCACGTGCTCGGGATTGATGATCTCGACATCGTGCGGCAACTCGATGTCGCCGGCGGTAACCACGCCCTCGCCTTCCTTCTTCAGATGCAACGTGACTTCGTCGCGGTTATGCAGCTTGAAAGTGATGCCCTTCAGGTTCAGCAGGATGTCGACGACATCCTCGCGCACGCCGTCAACGGTGGAGTACTCGTGCACGACGCCGGCCATCTGCGCTTCGGTCGGCGCGTAGCCCGTCATCGACGACAAGAGGATCCGACGCAGCGCGTTGCCGAGCGTGTGGCCGTAGCCGCGCTCGAAAGGCTCCATCGTCACGATGGCGGAGTTGTGGCCGATCGATTCAACCTCGATCGCCCGCGGTTTTAGCATGGTGGTAGATGACATCAACTATCCCTCTTCAATACCCTCGGCTCGTTACGCCGATAAGGCTGATGGGTGAGATGGGGCGGAAAACGCAGGTCAGCGCGCCCCGAAGCCGACCGACAGCACGTGGAGTCGGTGCGGCTCGACCGCACCGACGTTCGTTGGTATCGCGCAGCGATCTATCGCGAGTACAGCTCGACAACCAGCGACTCGTTGACGTCCTGGGCGACGTCGGACCGGTCGGGAAGCGCCTTGAACTTGCCCTCGAGCTTGTCCTTGTTCACATCGACCCAGTTCGGAAAGCCCGATTGCTCGGCGAGCGACAGCGCCTCGGCGATTCGCGCCTGTTTCTTGGCCTTGTCGCGCACCGTGATGACGTCGCCCGGCTTGACCAGCATCGATGGGATGTTGGCCGTCTCGCCGTTCAGCGAGATCGAGCAGTGCGACACCAACTGGCGAGCCTCGGCACGCGTCGAGCCAAAGCCCATGCGGTAGACAACATTGTCCAGGCGTGACTCGAGCAACTCGATCAGGCGCGCACCCGTGTTGCCCTTGCGCCGCGAGGCTTCAGCGAAGTAGCGGCGGAACTGACGTTCCAACACGCCGTACATGCGCTTGACCTTCTGCTTCTCGCGCAGTTGCAGGCCATAGTCGGACGTACGCACGCCCGAAATGCGGCCGTGCTGGCCAGGCTTGGAGTCGGCCTTGCACTTGGAGTCGAGCGCGCGGCGCGCGCTCTTGAGCATGAGGTCCGTCCCCTCACGGCGGGACAGCTTCAGTTTCG
>LNFM01005933.1_pt1 | contig 21656 bp, 22 predicted proteins | sample 596031 | NCBI WGS metagenome assembly LNFM01 (sample SAMN04254537, study PRJNA301005) | activated carbon metagenome | isolation source: dual media filters at the Ann Arbor, Michigan drinking water treatment plant | place: USA: Ann Arbor
ACGACTTCCTCTATCGCAACGGCTCCGACGACGTCGAAGCGGTCAACGCGGTGTCCGGCGAGCGCGGCAATCCGCATCCGCACAACTTCACCGACCGCATGATTCGCCCCGGCGACATGGCCTATTTCGACATCCTGCAGGCCTTCGTCGGCTATCGCACCTGCTACTACCGCACCTTCGCCGTCGGTCGTGCCACGACGGAGCAGCACGACGCCTACAAGCTGGCGCGCGAATGGCTCGACAACGCCATGATGCGCATCAAGCCGGGCGCTTCGACCGCTCACATCGCCGAAGCCTTTCCGAAGGCGGGCGAATTCGGCTTCCCCGATGAGCTGTCGGCCTTCGGCCTGCAGTTCGCCCATGGCCTGGGTCTGGCGCTGCACGAGCGTCCGATCATCTCGCGCGTCATCTCGATGGATCATCCGACCGAGATCAAGGAAGGCATGGTGTTCGCCATCGAAACCTTCTGCCCGTCGAAGGACGGCTTCTCAGGCGCGCGCATCGAGGAAGAGGTCGTCGTCACCGACAAAGGCTGCAAGGTGATCTCGCTCTTCCCGGCGGAAGAACTGCCGATCTCCAACCGCTACTAGCTGCACAACCGGGCGCGCGCGCAGGCGCGCGCCCCTTTTTTTGGCGCACGACATGGCCCCTTACGTTCCCCGATACGTCTCCCCGAAAGAGCGCGCCGAAGGCCGCGCCCGGATGATCCGCTTTTCTTACTGGATGGTGGTCGGTATTCCGGTATTCGTTGCACTGATGATGTTCGGTTACAGCGACCAGGCGCCGCAGTGGCTGCGCAGCGCCACCGCCAGCGTCGATGCCATGCTCGGCATGCCGGTGCTGTGGCTGGTTACCAAGTTCGCGGCGACTTAGCGCAGGGCAGCCGTGCGCGTCAGGACTGGCTGAAACGGTTCCGCGGTACTATCTATGGTGCAACGCAACGCCGGAATTAATTCATATGCCCGTCGAGTTTCGTCACGCTGCTTCGGCCTCCGAGACCCCCCTGCCCGCTACCGCCGGGCAGGCGCTCTGGCGCGGCTTTCGCGGCAAATGCCCCGCCTGTGGCGAGGGTGCCCTGTTCGGCAGGTACCTCAAGGTTAATGACACCTGCCCGCATTGCCATGAGGAAATGCACCACCACCGTGCCGACGATTTCCCGGCCTACCTGGTGATTATCGTTGTCGGCCATATTCTGGTGCCGCTGGTGCTGGCGGCCGAAACCCATTACGCCCCCCCGGTGCTGCTGAGCATGCTGGCGTGGCCGGCGATCGCTTTGGTTTCCACACTCGGCCTGTTGCAACCTGTGAAAGGTGCAGTGGTCGCCGTGCAATGGTTCGGCGGCATGCACGGCTTCGAAGACGCCAAGAAGGCGCGCGCCCCCACCCCCACACGCTAGAAATTTCGGAACAAATCGCCACGGCGCGACTTAGTCCCTGCTAACTCACAGGGGACTACTATGGCTGAAGGCAATGGCGGCGGCGGTATCGGCGTACTCGGCGTTCTGGTCGGTGCGCTGATTGTAATTATCGTTGGCGGCGGGCTGCTGTTCGCGACCGGCAATCTCGGCGGCAAGAGTTCGACCGTGAAGGTCGAATTGCCCGCCATTTCCGCGCCGTCGGCGAAGTAGCGTCAGGCGGTGCGCGAGGCTTTCTCCCGCAGGTGGGGAAAGCGCTCGCTCAGCAGCGAGCCGTGATAATAGGTCGGCCCATAAGCCGGCTCGGCGCGAATCGCCTCGAACCAAGCGGCGACGCGCGGCAGATCCTGCCAGTCGGCAAAGCCCAGATCATCCATGCGCACCAGCGCCGGCATCACAGCGATGTCGGCGAGGGTGATCGATTTGCCCTGCAGCCACGGTCCACCGCTCGTTTCGATCTCGCGATCCATGCGTTCGTAGGTGCGGCGCAGGCGGCCGAGCGCGTCGTCCATCTCGTGCTGCGGAAATCCGGTCTGCCCCATCTTCATCATGAATTCACGGCGTAGCGGCTTGCTCTCCGCCATGGCGATGAACTCTTCGCGGCTCATCTTCTGAAAGCTCGGCAGAAAGGCGAGGTTGAAGGTCGGCACGCGCACCGCCGGCGCCGGCATCTCGTCAAAGAAATGCATGAGTGCCCGCATGCGGGCGCGCGCGAGCGGGTGCTCCGGCGTAAAGCTGGTCTCCGGCGAGACCTCGTCGAGATATTCGGTGATCACGGTCGAATCGGTAACGATGGCGCCGTCGTGATCCAGCGTCGGCACCACGCCGTTCGGATTGAGCTTCAGATAATCGGGCTTGAGCTGATCGCCCTCCAGCAGATTGAGCTTCACCTCCCCGAACGGCAAAGACTTGGCGTGCAGGACAAAGCGGACCCGCTGGCTGCAGGTCGATTGCGGCGCGTTGTACAGAGTGAATGGCATTCGCCCCTCCAGGTTACCCAAGTTGACACCGTCCGGTACAGGTCGGCAACCCGCGGCGGTATCCTCGCGGATCGGCCAATATTAGAGACAGAGCAGGGAATAGACGGCGCCTTGCGGGATTCATTCAGGGTGACCGACGCTGGTCCGCAACCAGGAGGATTGTCATGAATAAGTTCGTTGCCCCCGTCACCGTCGTGGCTCTTGCGATGCTCACGGGGCTCGCGTTCGCTCAGACCAAAACCGGCGACAGCGCCAAGGGAAAAGTCCTGACCGACGACAAGGGCATGACGCTCTACACCTTCGACAAGGACGCTGGCGACAAGTCCGCCTGCAACGGGCCCTGCGCCACCAACTGGCCGCCGCTGATGGCTGCCGCCAGCGCAAAGCCCGCCGCCAGCTACACCGTCATCACCCGCGACGACGGCGGCAAGCAGTGGGCCTACAAGGGCAAGCCGCTGTATACCTGGATCAAGGATACCAAGCCGGGCGACGTCAGCGGCGACGGCGTCAACGGCGTGTGGCACATCGCCAAGCCGTAGCCATCGGCGCCCTCTCCGCGGCGGCCGCAGAGAGGGCGCGGCCTCTATTACAGCCCGGTACCGACCTTCACGTTCTCGGGCTCGAGCTTCATGCCGGCCAGCTCGGCCATGGTCTCTGCCATCTTGGCGAAGTCCTGCGCCAGAATCTCCTTGGCGTTCGGCTGCGACAGCGCCTTGCCGATGTGCTGCTGGATGACCTCACGCGTCGCCGCCGTCACCGGCATCGGCACGTCGTACTCGCGGCCGAGATCGAGGCCGAGATCGAGGTCCTTGCGCAGCAGTTCCGGCGTGAACGTCGTGGTCCAGTCGAGATTGACCAGCGCCGGCGTCTTGTAGGCGGTGAACATCGAGCCCATGACGCCGTTGTTCATGAAGGCCAGGAAGGCGTTGCGCGGCACGCCCATCTTGTTGGCGAGCAGTGTGATCTCAATCAGGTTCTCGATGACGACACCGAGCATGACGTTGTGCGCGATCTTGCAGATGCGCGCCAGTTCGCCGTCGCCGACATAGGACACGCCGCGCGGTGCGAACACCTCGATCACCGGCATGGCGGCCTTGGCCGCGGCTTCCGGCCCCGACACCACTGAAGACAGCTTGCCGGCGGCGATGACCTGGCCGTTGCCCGACACCGGCGCACAGACGAATTCGATATTGTGCTCTTTCAGGCGTGCACGGATGCGCACCGAATCCTCGACCGAGATCGACGAGCAATCGACGAAGGTCTTCGGCAACTTGCCTTTGGCATTGGTAACGATGCCGTCTTTGCCGAAATAGACCTCTTCGAGGTCCTTGCCCTCGGACACGATGGCAAACAGCATATCGACGCCAGCCAGATCGACGGGCTTGTCGACCACCTTGGCGCCGAATTTGGTCAGCGGCTCAGCCTTGGACTTGGTGCGGTTCCAGATAGTAATGTCGTGATCCGCCTTGGCGAGGCGCTCCGCCATCTGGAAGCCCATTCGGCCAACGCCGATCCAGCCGATTTTTTGTGCATTCTTCGACATCACGAAATCCTTTCCTAAAAAATTCGCGCCGGATCCGGCCACGCCCTGCGCGCCTTTACCGTTTCCGCGGCAAAACCACCAGAGGGCGTTCTCACCTTCCTAATGATGCATGTCGCGCTTGTGGTCTGCTTTCAAAACGCTATCCTGCACCCAAGGCCGATCATAAGGCCAGGGACCCAAAGAGGTCCGAGGAAACGAGACCAAGGTAGGAAGTCCGCACCCCATGCAGGATGCCGCCGTCGCCACTTCGACGTCTGAACGCGCAGGTGTGCGCCTCAGCGAGAATCTTCGCGTCATCGGACGCAACCTTTTTCCATTCCTGGTCGTCGCTGTGATCTGGGAGATCATCGCGCGTCTCGAAGTGTTTTCCCGCCGGCTATTTCCGACGCTGGAGGAAATCTTCTCCTCGCTGTACCGCCTGACGGTCGCCGGCATTCTTCCGATGCATGCCTTCGAGACGGTTCTGCGGCTGCTGTCCGGCTTCGCCATTGCCGCGGTGATCGGCGTGACCATCGGCGTGCTGATGGCCCGCTCGCGTCGCGCGGAAGATATCTTCCTGCCGCTCGTCAGTATCCTGGCGCCGATCCCCGGCCTCGCCTACGCGCCGCTGTTCCTGTTGTGGTTCGGGCTCGGCAATTTTCCGGCGGTGCTGCTGGTCGGCTTCGTGTCGATGTTTCCGATCATCTTCAACAGCTGGACCGGCGTGAAGGCGGTGAAGGAAATCTGGGTGCGCTCGGCGCAGGCCATGGGCGCCGACGACAAGCGCCTGTTCCGCTACGTCATCCTGCCAGGCGCCCTGCCCTACATTTTGACCGGGATGCGCCTCGGCCTGGCGCAGGCGTGGCGCGTTCTGGTGGCCGTCGAAATGCTGGCGGCGGTGCCGTGGGGCCTCGGCTGGCTGATCTTCGGCGCGCGCGAAATGCTCAACACCGACGTCATGATGGCCGGCATATTGCTGATCGCGGTGATCGGCCTGCTGCTGGAGAAGCTCGTGTTCGAGAAGATCGAGCGCTACACCGTGGTTCGCTGGGGGATGATCACCGCATGACAATGGTCGCTCAAACCGGCGCAAATACCGGCGTTCAGGGCAACAAAACGCCCGACCCTGCCAAACGGGCAGCCAGCTGGCGTGCCGTCCGCCGCGCCGCGATCACCATCGGTCTGGCGCTGGCCACCTATGAACTGATCGCCCGGACCGGTTCGTTTCCGCGCGCGCTGCTTCCGACGTTGCCGATGATCGTGCGGACGTTGTTCGCGATGCTGCTCGACGGCAGCATGCTGATGCACTCGCTGTACACCCTCTATCGCGTACTTTTCGGCTTCTTCCTGGCAATGGTAGTCGGCATACCGCTCGGCATCCTGATGGCCCGGTTTCGCCGGGTCGAGCAGTTCTTCCTGCCCCTCGTCAGCGCGCTGATGCCGATCCCATCCTTCGCGCTGGTGCCCCTGTTCATGCTGTGGTTCGGCATCGGCAATCTTACGACGATCATTATCGTGTTCTACGCCGCGACCTTCCCGATGATCTTCAACACATGGTCTGGCGTGCGCTCGGTGAACCCACTCTGGCTGCGCGCCGCCGGCGCAATGGGAGCCGACGAGCACAAGCTGTTCTGGAAGGTGATCATTCCGGGGGCCTCGCCCTTCATCATCACCGGCATGCGGCAATCCTTCCTGCGCGCCTGGATCGCCGTGGTCGGCGCCGAGATGATCGCCGCCTCGAACTGGGGCCTCGGCTGGGTAATCTTCGATGCCAAGGAATTCCTGAACGCCGACATCATGCTGGCCTCGCTGGCCGTCATCGGTTTCATCGGCTTTGCTTTCGAGCGTCTGGTGTTCGGTTCGCTCGAGCGCAATACGGTGATGCGGTGGGGCATGATGCGGTCGGCAAAAAGCTAGCACACGCACGAAACAGCAATAGCGGCGGAGAGTCTTGAATGCCCCTGATCGAAGTAAAGGACGTATCGCTGGCCTACGACACGCCGGCCGGCCGTGTTCAAGGCGTGCTGGGTGCGACCTTCAACATGGAAGAGTCGGAGTTCCTCTGCCTTGTCGGACCCAGCGGTTGCGGCAAATCGACCTTGCTCAACATCATCGCCGGATTTCTGACGCCGACAGGCGGCGAAATCCTCATTGGCGGCAAGAAGGTCAGCGGCCATGGCATGGACCGCGGCGTCGTTTTCCAGGATTTCGCGCAGCTTTTCCCGTGGCGCACGGCGCTGGGCAATGTCGCGTTTGGCCTGGAAATGAAAGGCATCGGCAAGGAAGAGCGAGAGGAAATTGCGCTGCAGCAGTTGAAGCTGGTGAAGCTGGAAAAATTCGCCAACTCCTACCCGCACCATTTGTCCGGGGGCATGCAGCAGCGCGTCGCGATCGCGCGGGCGCTGGCCTACAACCCGGCCGTTCTGCTCATGGACGAGCCGTTCGCCGCACTCGATGCCATGACCCGCGACGACATGCAGCGGCTGCTTGCCGATGTGTGGAAGACGACCGGGAAGACCATCATCTACGTCACCCACAACGTCGCCGAAGCGGTCTATCTCGCCGACCGCGTCATCGTGATGACGCCGCACCCGGGCACGGTGAAAGCGGAGATTCCGATCACGCTGCCGCGGCCGCGCGATCCGCTCAGCGTGGAGTTTCTCGACCATCAGAAGCAGCTTCTCAATTACCTGGGTCAGGGCACCAGCAAGGCGGCCTGACCGCAACAAGGCGAAAACGCCAAATCGACAACCCGAAGGAGGATGCGCCATGACGATTCTGCGTACGGGAATGAACCGCCGGCAATATCTGGCGGCAACCGGAGCCACTGTGGTGGCAGCCGGACTGGGCGGCATAGGTCCGGCCGCGGCGACTACCACGGTCCGCCAAGGCTATCAGACCAACATGTGGGGCATGCCGACTTATTACCTGCTCAAGTCCGGCCTGCTCGAGAAACGTGGTCTCAAGATCGAGGAATTCGCGGTTCCGTCAGGCAATCTGACCATGCAGCAGATGGTCGCGCGTCAGGTCGATTTGGGCACCTATGCCGGTCCGTCGTTCATTCTCGGGCACGACAAGGGCGATCTGGTCGGCATCGCGGTCATCCAGAACGTCGGCAAGACGGCGCAGGTGATGGCCCGCAAGGAACTCGGTATCACCAAGATCGAACAGCTGCGCGGCAAGAAGGTCGCCAACCAGACCGGGTCCTCCACCGGCAATATCTTTACCGATCAGATCGCAGCCGGCGCCGGCCTGAAGAAGGGCGACTTCGAGGAAGTCCGTATGAACACCAACGACATGGTCGCGGCGATGGCAGCCAAGACCGTCGATGCCATGGTCACGGTGGAGCCGTTCAACGCGATCGCCGAGGACGACGGGCTTGCTGTCACGCTGGTCGACTTCTTCTCATTCGACAAGCTGCCGGTGTTCATGGCGGCAACGTCGGACTTCGTGCAGAAGAACCCGGACGCGGTGGTGGCCTACCTGAGGGCGTGGCTTGATGTCGCCAACGACTTCAAGACCAACCCTGACAAGGTGGCGGATGTGATCTACTCGTTCTTCACCGGCAAGGGCTACTCGATGTCGAAGGCCACGTTCAAGAAGGCCTTGGCGCGGGTCGAGGTGGACCCCGGCTTCCCGAAGGACCTCCAGCCCTACCTCGACAACCACGCCAAGATCCTGCTCGACACCCGCAAGATCAGCGCGATCCCGGACTGGAAGAAAGCGCTGCGTCCGGAGTTCATGGACAAAGCCCGCGCGCAGGCCTAATCACTGACCCGTTGCCGCCGCGCCCGCCGAGGGGACGCCGTGGCGATGGCCGACGACAGGAAGGCCGGCGGTGACGCCGGCCTTTGATCTTGCGAGGCCCGCCGAACACCCTTTGCCGCATCGAATGGAGAGTTAGATGACCGTTACGGATACAGGCTCGCCGAACAAAAACGCTGCCGAGCCCGTCTCGTGGAACTTCAAGCTGCTGGCCCAGAACGACCTCGGCGGCTTCGGCGGCATGGGCGAAGGCATTGCGGTGCAGATCGCCAAAGACGGCCGCCGCATCGCCTGGATCGCGCATGAAAGCGGTCCGAAGAATTTCACCGGCGTCGATGTAACCGATCCACGCAATCCGAAGGTGGTGGTGCAGACCGAACTGCCGGCGACGCATATGCGCTCCAACTCGCTCGACCTGTCCGGCGACATCCTGTCGGTCGCCTACCAGACCCAGAAGGTCGGTCAGCAGCCGGCCGGCCTCGAACTGTTCGACGTGTCGGTGCCGGAAAATCCGCGCTCGATTTCGTTCTTCGATTGTTCCGGGCCGACCTCGCGCGGCGTACACCAGCTCTGGTTCTGCGACGGCGAATTCGTCCACATGGCGTCCGGCGCGCCCGACTTCAAGCCGAGCCACCCGAACGACGACCAGTTCTACCGCTGCATCGACGTGCGCAACCCGTCCAAGCCGGTCGAAGTCGGCCGCTGGTGGATGCCGGGCACCTCGGCCACCGACAACGTGGCGCCGCCGCCGCGCCATCCGATGGACAAGGGCTACCGCGCCCACAACACCAACGTCTATCCGCAGCGGCCGGACCGGCTCTACCTCTGCTACATCGACGGCGGCATGTTCGTGATGGACATCAAGGACAAGGCCAACCCCAAGGTGATCTCGCACTGGACCAACTCGCCGCCCTACACCGGCTTCATGCACACCGCCGTCCCGCTCTTCGATCGCGGCCTGATGCTGGTGACCGACGAGTCGACCGAGAACAACGCATCGGACTGGCCGAAGCTGGTCTGGGTTCTCGACGCCCGCGACGAAAGCAACCTGGTGCCGATCTCGACCTGCCCGATGCCGCCGGTCGATGCCTACAAGGATCGCGGTGGCCGCTTCGGCGCCCACAACATCCACGAAAACACGCCGGTGCCGACCGCCTGGCAGTCGGACCAGATCGTGTTCGGCACCTTCTTCAACGGCGGCCTGCGTGCTTTCGACATCTCCAACGCCTACCAGCCGAAGGAAATCGCAGCCTTCGTGCCGGCGGCGCCGAAGGGCTCGAGCGTCGGCGCAATCCAGCTCAACGACGTCTATGTCGATGAGCGCGGCATCGTCTACACGGTCGACCGGTTCTCGGGCGGCCTGTACACGCTGGAGATGGACTTCTAGGCCTAAGTACGCGGCACACGCATGCTCCGCTCATTCCCGCGAAAGCGGGAATCCAGAGCCAAGAACTGGGTCCCCGCTTCCGCGGGGACGGGCGGAGGATGACGTCGCGTCTGGACACACTGTCCGTGCGGTGTTTACTGAACCGTCCCCGGTTCGAGGGCGTTGACGGTATGTCATGAACGAAATCTTCCCCTCCCCTGCCGCTGGACCGTTTGGACGCAGGCTCCGGCGCGCGCGCGGCGCCCGCGTGCCGGTCACCGTCGTCACCGGCTTTCTGGGCGCCGGCAAGACCACGCTGCTGCGCCGCTTTCTCGGCACGCCGGAGGGCCAGGGCACCGCGGTGGTGGTCAACGAATTCGGCGCCACCGGCATCGATGACGCCTTGATCCGTGCCAGCGCCGACGAGACCGTATTGCTCGGTAATGGCTGCATGTGCTGCATCACCCGCAGCGACCTTCAGGAAGCGCTGCGGCGCATGGTGATCGAGCGTGACCGCGGCGAGATCCCGGATTTCCGCCGCATCGTCATCGAGACCAGCGGCCTGGCCGATCCGAGCCCGATCCTTCAGACGTTTGCCACTGACCGCGCGCTGGGTGAGGAATTCCACGTCGAGGTGGTGGTCACCGTCATCGATGCCGAGAACGGCCTCGACACGCTGGGCTGGTCGTCGGAAGCGCGCAAGCAGGCGATCCTGGCCGACCGGCTGGTGATCACCAAGACCGACATCGCCGGCGAAAGTGCCGCCGCCGCGCTGGCGGCGCGGCTGCGGGCGCTTAATCCGGGCGCCGAGATTATCGAAGCCGTCAGCGGCGACCTCGATCCGACCCGGCTGACCGAACCGGTTGCCATCGAGCGCAACGCCTTTGTCGCCGAGGCCGAACATAGCGACGGCATCGGCAGCTTCGTGCTGACGCAGGACAGCCCCATGCCGTGGCCGGTGTTTGCCCGCTGCATGGACACACTGATCGCGCTGCGCGGCACTGATCTGTTGCGCGTGAAGGGCTTCCTCGACGTCGAAGGCTGCCGCGGCCCGGTGGTGGTGCAATTCGTGCAGCATCTGGCGCATCCGCCGGTCGAGCTCGAGCTGTGGCCCGATAGCAACCGCCAGAGCCGGGTGGTGTTCATCACCCGCAATATTCTGGAAGCGCAGGTCCGCGACCTGTTCGCCGCGGTCCGGGCGCTGGCTTAACCGCGCAGGCGCGCGACGCCGCCGCGCACCGCCGCGATCACGTCCGGCACCGCCGCGTCATTGTTCGGCGCCATAATGTGCACACCAGCGACATGCGGCAGCTCCGACAGTTCGCGCACAATATCGACGCAGATCTGGCGGCCTTCCGCCGCCGGATCGGCCGCCGCCTCCATGCGCGCGATGAGGGCGTCGGGAATGACCGCGCCGTACAGCTTTTCCTTGATCCAGCGCGCCGACTTGGCCGACCGCAGTGGCACCACACCGATCAGGAAGCTGAGTTTGTCTGCCAGGCCCTGCTCGGCCAGCCGGCCCATGTAGCGGCGCACTACGCCGGCATCCATGCAGAACTGGGTCTGGATGAATTGTGCGCCAGCCTCGTGCTTGGCCTTGAGCCCCGCCGGCACCCAGCCGGGCGGCGGGTCGATCGGATTGTCGGCACCGCCGAGAAAGAATTCGGCGCGGCCCGAAACCTTGCGTCCCGACGGCAACTCGCCGCTGTCGCGCAGGCGGCGCACCATGGCGAGCAATTGCCGCGGGTCGAGGTCAAACACCGGCTTGGCGTCGGGCTGGTCGCCGGCGTCCGGATCGTCGCCGCGCAGCACGAGAATGTTACGCACGCCGGACGCGGCGGCGCCGATCAGTTCGCTTTGCAGCGCGATGCGGTTGCGGTCGCGGCAGGTGAACTGAAGGATCGGCTCGATGCCCTCGTTCACCAGCATGGCGGCTGCCGTCACCGCGCCGAGATGCGGACGGGCGCCGGCGCCGTCGGTGACGTTGACCGCATCGGCGAGGCCCCTCAGCGGCAGCGCCTTGGCCATCAGGTCATTGCGGTCGAACGACACCGGCGGCGTCACTTCCGCGGTGATGACGAAACGGCCGGCGGCAAGCTTGTCCTGCAGGCTGTCGTGCGAGGCTTTTGCCATCCAGATCAGGTCGCAAAATCCAGTGGACCTGGCAAGCGCAACAGTGAGACATTGCCCGCCATGACCGCGTTTCAGACCGTGAAATCCCTCGACGAAGCGCTCGCGCCCATCGTCGACGGTTGCCTGCTGGTGGTGCCGCGCGAGGTATCCGGCGTGCCGATGGCGGCGACGCGCGCGCTGCTACGCCGGGGCATCAAGAATTTGCATCTGGTGGCACTGCCCACCTCCAGCCTGCAGGCCGATCTTCTGATTGGGGCCGGCTGTGTGGGCACCCTCGAAACCAGCGCGGTCAGCCTCGGCGAATACGGCCCGGCGCCGCGCTTCACTGCCGCCATTCTGGGCCGGTCCATCACGATGAAGGATGCCACCTGTCCCGCCCTGCACACGGCGTTGCAGGCGGCGGAAAAGGGCGTGCCCTTCATGCCGCTGCGCGGCCTGATCGGATCGGACGTTCTGAAGTATCGCGACGACTGGAAGGTGATCGACAGCCCGTTCGGTAACGATGATCCGATCGTCCTGCTGCCCGCCATCAAGCCGGACGTGGCGCTGTTCCACGCGCCGATGGCCGACCGCTTCGGCAATGTCTGGATCGGCCGGCAGCGCGAACTCGCCACCATGGCGCATGCGGCGGAGAAGACCATCGCCACCGTCGAGAAAATTCACGACGGCAATCTGCTCGACGACCCCGTTCTCGCCGCCGGCACCTTGCCGGGGTTTTATGTCGAAAGCGTCGCCGTGTGCGCGCGCGGCGCCTGGCCGTTGCCGCTGCCGGATCATTACAGCGCCGATGGCGAGCACCTCGCGTTGTACGCCAAGATGGCGGCAACGGCGGAGGGTTTTGCGGAGTATGTGGAGAGATATGTTTACGAGCGGAAGGCGGCCTAGCACACCTTTGTCGTGGCCGGGCATAGCCGTCCGAAGAACGGCGTCGCTTCGCTTGCCTATGTCCCGGCCACCCCGCTTAGGCTGGCATCGTACTCTCCTAAGCGAGATCGCCGGGACAAGCCCGGCGATGACAATCGAGAGGACTGCGTGAACGCAAATTTCCGCCCCGAAGAACTCCTCGCCGACCAGATCGCGCAGTTGATCGGCGATGTGCGGCATGTCGCGGTCGGCAATGCCTCGCCGATCCCGGCCACCGCCGCCCTGCTGGCGCGCGAGCGCGGCAACGGCCGGCCTTACGTGTCGCTGCTCGGCAGCCCGAAAAATACCTTCTGGACCGACGGCGCCCGCGAGTTGTTCGACTGCGCCGGCCAGGGCCGCATCGACGTGTTCTTCCTGTCGGGCGGGCAGATCGACGGCCAGGGCAATATCAACCTGGTCAGCATCGGCGACTACGACCAGCCGAAGGTGCGGTTCCCGGGTTCGTTCGGGTCAGCGCACCTCTATTACGTGGTGCCCAAGGTCATCCTGTTCCGCACCGAGCATTCGCGTCGCACGCTGGTGCCGCGGGTCGACTTCGTCAGCGCTCCCGGCGCCAGCGCCGCGAACGTGTATCGCCCGGGCGGTCCGGTGGCGCTGATCACCAACCGCTGCCTGTTCAGCTTTGCGCAGGGCCGCTTTACGCTGGTCAGCGTGCACCCCGGACATACTGTCGCGGAGGTTGTCGAGAACACCGGCTTCGACTTCGTCTGCCCGGCATCGGTTCCCGAGACGCCGGCCCCTTCGCCGGCCACGCTGAAGCTGATGCGCGAGGTGGTGGCGCCGCAATTGGCCGAACTTTATCCGCAGTTTGCGGCCCAGGTGTTCGGCGTCGGCACCGCGGCTTTCGCGGACTGAAAAGAGCGGCGGCCTTTCCGTGATTTCCGCTGTGGGCTAGGGTGCCGCCGCGCGGCCGGCCGGCCGCGGCGCCATCAATGAATTCAAGCGATTAAGCAAAGAGGATCTGCACGGTGAAGACAGTTGAAGTGGGAGTGATTGGCGTGGGCTGGATCGGCGGCTTGCGCGCGGAAGCCTTGTCGCGCACGGCTCTGGTCGACAAGTTGCACCTTTGCGACATCCGCCCGGACCGGCTTGCCGAGGTCAAGGCCAAGTACAAGCCCGCCACCGCGACCGCTGACTACCAGGACATCATCAACAACCCGGAGATTTCGGTCGTCTATGTCTCGACGACGCCGGAAGCCAACCACTATCCGATCGCGCGCGATTGCCTGAAGGGCGGCAAGAACGTGATGCTGGAGAAGCCGATCGCGCTGGAACTGTGGGAAGCCGACGAGCTGATCATGCTCGCCAAGCGCAACAATCTGAAATTCACCATCGGTTACTCGCAGCGCTTCAATCCGAAAATCGCTTACGCCAAGAAGAAGATCACCGACGGTACGCTCGGCAATGTCGTGTCGGTGCTGGTCAGCCGCCATCTGTCGCGCGACCTCGGAAAGAAGATCGCCGGCCGCGTCCGGCTGTCGCCGGTCGTCATGGAATCGACCCACGATCTCGATTTCGTGTTCTGGCTGCTGGAGCCGGCCAAGCCGGTGCGCGTCTACAGCCAGGGCGCCTACGGCTACATGAAACCGGTCAACGGCTCGCATGACGTGATGTTCACCACCGTCACCATGGACAACGGCGTTGTCGTGATGATCGGCGGCGGCTGGAACTTCCCCCCGAGCTTCCCGAATTACTGCTCGACCTGGATCGAGATCACCGGCGTCGATGGCGCTCTGGTGCTCGACGACACCCAGCGCGACAACTGGCTCAACACCGAGAAGCGCGGCCAGGAATTCCCGATGTCGACCATGCCGGGCGAGCAGGTCGATCACGTGTTCGCCGGCGGCATCGGCCCGGAGACCATCTATTTTCTCGAAGCCTGCATCAAGAACACGCCGGTCATGGTGACGCCGGAAAGCGCGCGGCGGGTGATGGAGACCTACAGCGCCGCCGATCTTTCGGCCGATCGCAACGAGCCGATCGACCTGCCGCTGACAAACGAAACGATCTCGGGCATCGCCGAGCTCAAGCAGAAAAACCGCGCCGGCCTCAACCCCGCCGCCAATACCTGACCGACAACAAGGACATTGCGCGGCGCGCCGAGGCGCGTCGTAGCAATGACGAAAGGGAGTGATATGAAGCAAAATGCCAAGGGCGTCGGCCTCGCCATCATCGGCGGCGGCCGCGTCGGCCTGTTCCGTGGCGAAGTGGCGGCGCGCCATCCGGCGGTCGAGTGGATCGGTCTCGCCGAGAAGAGCCCGAACCGCGCCGGCGAAGTGGGTCCGAAGATCAGCGCCGATTTCGTTACCCAGAGCCACGTCGAACTGATCAACCGGCCGGAAACGACCGCCGTCATCATCGCGACCGACGAGCACCTACACGTCGACCCGATCATGGCGGCGATCGAGCGCGGCCTGCCGATGCTGATCGAGAAGCCGCTGGCGACCAACCTGGCTGAATCCGCCAAGGTGCTGAAGCTGATCAAGGACGCCAAGATCGACGCCGTGGTGGGCTATACTCAGCGCTTCCGCCGCCGCTGGCTGGCGGCCAAGGAAAAGTGCCGGACCGGCGCGCTCGGCGACGTGACGCTCGTGACATCGCGCGCCTTCATGAACCGCCTGGTTGCAATCGACAACTACAAGCGTACCGACGATCCCAGCACCATTTCACCGCTGGTGATTTCCGGCACGCATGCGCTCGACATCTGCATGTGGTGCCTGGACGGAAAGAAGCCGGTCGAGGTCTATGCGCGCTCGATCGACAAGGTGCTGGGCCCGCTGTACCAAGGGATCGACGCCACCGCCGGCATGATCATGTTCGACGACGGCACCGTCTATCACCTCAACATTTCCTGGGCCTTGCCGGTGACCTGGCCGGGCGCGGTCTATTCGCTGGAAGTCGGCATCGTCGGCACCACGGGCGTTCTGACCATCGACGACACGCATCGCGACATCGTTCTCGCCGTGTCGAAGGCGCAGTCGGAAGGCTACGCGCCGGACCAAACGCGTCTGGTCGACTTCATGGGCAGCTATCCGCCCGGCGACATGGCGCTGGGGGAACTGCGCGGCCCGATGGCGGACGAAACCGTCAGTTGGCTCGACCGGGTCGCCATGGGTCTTCCGACCGTGGCCGCGACGGTCGACGAAGCGCATCGCAATCTGATGCTGACCAAGGCGCTGGACCTGTCAGCCAAGCGCAAACAGTCGATCAAGTTGCCGCTGGGCGACGCCGATTTCGCCGCGGTGGCGTAAGCGCCACGTTTGCCCTGAACAAAAGAAAACGGGTCGCCGGTGACGGCGACCCGTTTTGCGTTTTGCCGCCTGAAACGCCGCCGGGAAGCTTCCAGAGCAAGGCACCTTACAGACTACCCCACCCTTGATAAGATCGGGCCAACGACAAGACCATAACGGGAGAGAGACAAGAATGCGCAGGAAGTTCACCAAGGCAGGCGTATGCGCGGCGCTGTTAGGCCTGCTGACGTTATCCGGTACAGCCAGCGCGCAGCCTGTAGAAGATCCGTCGAAGTATCCATCGAAGCCAGTCCGCGTCATTGTGCCGTTTGCCCCGGGCGGTGCCACTGACCTGGCGATGCGCATGTTCCAGAATGGCATGTCGCAAGCGCTGGGCCAGCAGGTGGTGATCGACAACCGCGGCGGCGCCGCCGGCAATATCGGTATGGAAATGGCCGCGCGCGCGGCGCCCGACGGCTACACTCTCTTCTTCGGCAATGTCGGCACGACAGCGATCAATCCCGCCTTCTACAAAGACCTCGCCGTGCAGCCCGAGCGTGATTTCATTCCCGTGACGCTGGCGTCGGAAACTGCCGGCATCCTCGTCGCCAGCAGCAAGTTCCCGCCCAACAACCTCAAGGAGATGATCGCCTACGTAAAGGAGCGCCCGGGCAAGATTAATTACGGCGCCGCCGGCATCAGCACGCTGAATGCGCTCGAGATGGAGGCATTCCGCCGCAAGGCCGGCCTCGATATGCAGCAGGTGCCGTACAAAGGCGGCGCCGGGCCGGCGCTCAACGATCTCGCGGCCGGAGTCACGGATGTCATGTTCGTTACGTTCTCGGCCGCCATCGGCCATGTGAAGTCCGGGCGATTGAAAGGACTGGCCGTGACCACAAAGGACCGGCTGGAGCAATTGCCGAGCGTCCCGACCATGGTCGAGCAGGGCTTCCCCGACAGCGTCAGTTCGTCGTGGCAGGGCCTGTTCGCCATTGCCGGCACGCCGCAACCGATCGTCGACAAGCTTTATGCCGCCGTTGTCGAGGCGCTGAAGGATCCGAAGACCAGGGAACTGATGACAGGTGCCGGCATGCTGGCCTCGACGAGCCCGTCGCCAGCGGCGTTCAAGGCTTTCGTCAGTGCCGAAGCGGCCAAGTGGAAAGGCGTCGTGACCGATCTCGGCGCCAAGCTGGAATAGGTTCGACCGCGCAAACGACCCGGCGACAACGGTCGCCCGGTCAGCGCGATTGCGACTACCGCTCCCGCAACGGCTTGATCGACAACTCGGCAGCAAGCTTGTCGAGCTGCACGACCAGTTCCGGCGGCAGCGCCAGACCGTTCGCCGCCCGATCCGCGATGCGCTTGGCGCGCTGGTCGCCCGGCAGGCGGACGGCGTCGGGCGAGCCCGGCAGCGGCTTCGAGCTGCGCAGTTCGCGGGAATGACGGTCCACTTCGGACTTGAACGTGTCGATCGCCTGGAACTTGCTCGGATCCAGCGCCAGCACGAACTGGCCGGTGTTGGTGACCTTGTCCGGCTCGGCGTTGAAGTCGATGCAGTCGCGGCCGAACAGCGCGCCGTTGAGCGTGCCGGCCAACAGGCCGATCGCCAGCGCCAGACCGGCGCCTTTATAGCCGGCCATCGGCAACAACAGCGCCTGAACGCTTTTCTGCGGATCGGTCACCGGTTCGCCGGTTTTCGGATCGATCATCCAGCCTTCCGGCAGCGGCTTGTTCTGTAGCTTGTGGTTCTTGATGGTGCCGTAGGACACGATCGAGGTCGCAATATCGAGCACCACCGGCGGCTCGGTGCCCGCCGGAATGGCGATGGCCAACGGATTGGTGCCGAGCAGCGGTTCGGCACCGCCGCCGAGCGGCATGTGGTTGGCATTCGCCACCGCCGCGTACATGCCGATCATGTCGGCCTTCAGCGCCAGCGCCGCGTAGACGCCCGCCGCACCGGCATGGTTCGAATGAACGGCGCCGACCCAGGCAACGCCGCACTCGCGCGCCATCTCGATGGCCGCTTCCATCGCGCGGGCCATCACCAGATGGCCCATGCCGTTGTCGCCGTCGACCAGTGCGGTCGCCGGCGCGGTGCGGTTGACCTTGATGTTCGGCCGCGGATTGGTCGAGCCGAGCTGAAGCCGCTGGATGTATTGCGGCAATCGAAACACGCCGTGTGCATCGGCACCGATGAGGTCGGCCTCGAGGATGAGCTCGGCGATCTTCGGTGCGTCCGCGGCCGGCACGCCGGCCTTGACCATCGCATCGGCGATCAGGCCGGCGACGGCGGCGGTCGGAATGCGGCCGACAGTGGCATGGGCGTTCATGACGCCCTGCCCTTCAGCAGTTTCTCGGCCTGGCCGCCGAGAATCGCATCTTTGTCGGCAGCGGAAATATTCAGGCCACGAACATGGCTGACGCAGTCCATCATGCCCATGTCATAGGGATAGTCGCTGCCCAGCATCACCTTGTCGGCGCCGACCAGCGAGATCATCATTTCCAGCGTTTTGTCGGAGTGCAGGATGGTGTCGTAGAGGAAGCGCTGAGCAATGTTCTTCGGCTGCTTCTTGATGTTGACCTGCGGTTCCGGCCGCACCGCCCAGCCATGCTCCCAGCGCGCCGCCTGGTAAGGCGTGAAGCCGCCGCCATGCGCCAGCATCACCTTGAGCTTCGGATAGCGATCCATCACGCCGCCGAAATACAGGCTGGCGGCGGCGATGGTGGTGTCGAGCGGATTGCCGATCAGATTGGCCAGGTAATAGGATTTCAACCGGTCGGCGCCGGCAATGTTGTTGGGGTGCACGAACATGAAGGCGCCGAGTTCTTCGGCTGTCGCCCACAGCGGCTCGAAGCTCGGGTCGTCGAGGTTCTTGCCCATGATGTTCGAGGCAAACATCGCTCCGCTCATGCCGAGCTTGGTCATGGCGCGGCGCAATTCGTCGGCGGCCTTCTTCGGCTGCGCGATCGGCAGCGTGGCGATGCCCATGAAGCGGGTCGGGTGCGCGGCCATGTGCTTGGCCATCTGGTCGTTCTGGATCGCCGAAACGATCGGGCTCAGTTCATCGCCCAGCCCATAGAGATAGGTCTGCGGCGTGGCCGACAGCACGTGCACGTCGACGCCGGTGTCGTCCATGTCGCGCAACCGGCGCGGGATGTCGAAGCCGCCGGTCGGGAATATCCGGTAAGCCGTTCCGGCCACGTCCAGCACGGCGCCGTCGGCATCGATCGGTGTGATCGTCACCGGCGTCTTGGGCGACGCCTTGGTGATCAGTTCCGCCGTTTCCAGGGTCAGAATGTGGGTATGGGTATCGATCGTGCGCTGAGTCATTTCGTCCCCTGAAATTTGCTTTTGCCGGATGGGTTAGCAGCGATTGAGTGCCGCACCCGCGCGCGCTACGCAAGCCCCTGTTTGATCCGGCAGTTTCAGTTATAAAAGAGTCCCCGCAGGCTCACCATTCGGAACACTCCATGACAGCAACCGGCCCTACCCGCACGAAGAACGAACCGCGTGTCGAAGACGACGCCCTGGTGCGGGGCGGTGGCAGCTTCGTGGATGATCCGCGCCTGCCCAACCAGACCTATGGCGCTTTTGTCCGCTCGCCTCACGCCCACGCCAAGGCGCTGAAGGTGGACACCGAGGCGGCCGGCATGGCCAAAGGTGTGCTGGCGATCCTCACCGCAGCGGATATCAAGGCCGCCGGCATTGGCGGTATCTCCCGGCATCCTCCGATCCCCGGCCGTGGCGGCGCCAAGATGGCGGTCCCGTTCCGTCCGGTGCTGGCGGAAACGCCCATGCATGCCGGCGACCCCGTCGCCTTGGTGGTGGCGGAGACCGCCGCGCAGGCGCTGGACGCCGCCGACCTGGTGCAGGTCGACTACGAGGAATTGACCCCGGTCGTCGACCTCGAGACGGCGATGGAAGGCAAGATCCAGCTGTTCCCGGACGTGCCGGGCAATCTCTGCGTCGACTGGCCGGGCCCGACGCCGAGCGAGGACAACGAGCGCGCCGTCGCGGATATCATCAAGTCGGCGGCGCACGTGGCCCGCGTGCGCATCATCCACCAGCGCATGATCGTGGCGTCCATGGAGACCCGTGGCGCCACCGGCGAATACGACGCGGCGAGCGGCAACTACACGTTGCACGCGTCATCGCAGAGCGCCGACGCCATGCGCGTCCAGGCCGCCTCGATCATGAACCTGCCGAACGAGAAACTGCGCGTCACGACGGCCGATGTCGGCGGCGCCTTCGGCATGAAGACGACGTGCTACCCGGAATACATCGCGCTGCTGGTGGCGGCACGCAAGGTCGGGCGGCCGGTGCACTGGCAGTCGACCCGGTCGGAAGCGTTCGTCAGCGACGCGCAGGCGCGCGACGCCGTCAGCGAGGCCGAGCTGGCGCTCGACGACAAGGGCAAGTTTCTCGCGCTGCGGGTCCGGCATCTTTGCAATCAGGGTGCCTACATCGCCAATGCCGGCATTAACATCAACACCAACAATTTCGCGCGCTGCCTGCCGGGCATGTACAGGATCCCGAAGATCGACGTGTCGGTCGCCTGCTACTTCACCAACAAGGTACCGATCGCGCCGTACCGCGGCGCGGGCCGGCCGGAGGCCAACTACGTTCTGGAACGCCTGGTCGAGGAAGCCGCGCGTCTCACGGGCATCGATTCCGTCCGGCTGCGCAAGAAGAACCTGATACCGGCCTCGGCCATGCCGTTCAAGACGGCGATTCAGACTTACGACAGCGGCGATTTCCCCGGCATCGTCGACAAGGCGTTGAAACTCGCCGACTACGACAACTTCGCCAAGCGCAAGCGCGAAGCCGCCAAGCGCAAGAAGCTGCGCGGCATCGGCGTATCCTGCATGCTGGAGCATGCCGGCGCCATGCCGACCGAAACCGCTTCCATCGGCTTTCCCGGCGATGACAAACTGGTCCTGGGCCTCAACGTGCAATCGACCGGCCAGAGCCACGCCACCGTGTTCGGCCGCCTGCTCGCCAGCAAACTCGGCATCGACCCGGCGCTGATCGTGCACCGCCACGGCGACACCGATCTGGGACTGACCGGCCAAGCCTCGGTCGGCTCGCGCTCGGCCATGTGCGCCGGCAACGCCATCGTGCACACCGCCGATCTGATGCTGGAGAAGGGCAAGAAAGTTGCCTCGATGGCGCTGGAAGCGGCCGAGAGCGATATCGCGTATCGCAGCGGCAGCTTCGAGGTGGTCGGCACCGACAAGAAAAGGACATGGGCCAGGACCTCGACAGCATGGGCAAGCTCGATACGCCGCTGACGTTTCCGAACGGCTGCCACATTGCCGAAGTCGAGATCGACCCCGATACCGGCAAGGTCGAGATCGTCACCTACACGGCGGTCGACGATTGCGGCAACATCCTCGATCAGCAGGTGGTCGAGGGTCAGGTTCAGGGTTCGATCGCCAACGGCCTCGGCCAGGCGTTGACGGAAAACGCCGTCTACGACTCGGAAAGCGGACAGCTGGTGTCCGGCTCGTTCATGGACTACGGCATGCCGCGCGCCCACGACATGCCGATTGAACTGCGCGAAGCCTCGCATGTGGTGCCGGCCACCAGCAACGCGCTTGGCGTCAAGGGCACCGGCGAAGCCGGAACCACCGCGGCCATCGCCGCGGTGATGAACGCGGTCGCCAACGCCATCCCGAACGGCGCGGCGGACCACATGGAAATGCCGGCGACGCCGGCCAAAGTGTGGGAAGCGGTTCAGAAGGGTATGGCGGGAAAAGGCGTATCGTCTGCCGTCCCCGCGGAGGCGGGGACTCAGTAAACGCAGACGGTCGGCCCAGACATCTGCAGGGTTACATGACAGCAAAAAAACGGCCGGGACATGCCCGGCCGTTTGCGTTGTGTGAGTGAAGCCTCTAGGCCTGCGAAATGAACTTCGTGTTCAGGTACGCCTGCAGGCCTTCGATGCCGCCTTCGGAGCCGTAACCCGACTCCTTGATCCCGCCGAACGGCGTTTCCGGCGTCGAGATGGCGACGCTGTTGACGCCAACCATGCCGGACTGGATGGCATCGCCGATCGCCGCGGCCGTGGTGCTCGAGGTGGTGAAGGCATAGGCCGCCAGACCAAACTCCAGCGAATTGGCGCGCTGCACCACTTCGTCGAAATTCTTGAACGTCACGATCGGCGCCAACGGGCCGAACGGTTCCTCGGTCATGATCTTGGCGTCGTCCGGCACGTCGGTGATCACCGTCGGCTCGAAGAAGAAGCCCTGGTTGCCGTGGCGCGAACCGCCGGTCTGGATCTTGCCGCCGCGCGCCTTGGCGTCGTTGACGAAGCTTTCC
>LNFM01005567.1_pt1 | contig 21654 bp, 19 predicted proteins | sample 596031 | NCBI WGS metagenome assembly LNFM01 (sample SAMN04254537, study PRJNA301005) | activated carbon metagenome | isolation source: dual media filters at the Ann Arbor, Michigan drinking water treatment plant | place: USA: Ann Arbor
GGGCGTCGCGCCCGCCGCACCGGATTGCGGTCGCTCGACGACTCGTGCCTGGTGCGAGCGACGACGCCTGTTCAGAACGCATACAGCAGAGTCGCGCCGCGGGTGCCATGCCCGCCAGGCCACGGCCTGCGACTGCTCACGTCCGGCCACCTCGTCCGCTTGACGGTGTCGCGGGTCCGAGCTATCGTCAATCGACGATTGGCGATGACAGATGCCCCGACGCGCCCCCACTGACACCCTCTGTTGCCCACCGGCGACGACGACGGCAGACACAGGTCTCGCCCCGGCAGACTCGCCCGAGGCCGACGAGGAACTGGCCGGTCTGGCCAAGGCCCTCGCCCACCCGGTCCGCGTCCGCATCGTCCGGATGCTGGCGCGCAAGGACGCGCGCATGTGCAGTCACATCGTCGATGAACTGCCGCTGGCGCAATCGACCGTGTCCGAGCATCTGCGGGTGTTGAAGGCGGCCGGCCTGGTCGTCACCAACGAGCGCGGGCCGCGCATCGGCTACTGCATCGCACCCGCCGCGCTGCGACGCCTGAAGTCCCTGTTGCAGGCGCTGTAGCGCCGGGAACCACGAGCATGAGTGTCTTCGAACGCTATCTGAGCCTCTGGGTCGGCATCTGCATGATCGCGGGTGTGCTGCTCGGCAAGGCGGCCCCCGGCGTGATGGACACGTTGCGCAGCCTGGAGTTCGGCAGCGGCAGTCAGATCAACATCCCGATCGCGGTGCTGATCTGGCTGATGATCACGCCGATGATGATGAAGGTCGACTTCGCGGCGATCCGCGGCGTTGGCCGGCGGCCGCGCGGCCTGTTCGTGACGCTGGTCGTGAACTGGCTCGTGAAGCCGTTCTCGATGGCGCTGATCGCCTGGCTGTTCTTCCGCGTCCTCTTCAGTGGCTGGATCAGCAGCGCCGATGCCGACCAGTACATCGCCGGCTGCATCATCCTCGCCGCGGCGCCGTGTACCGCCATGGTGTTCGTGTGGAGCCACCTCTCCGATGGCGACCCGGCCTACACGCTCGTCCAGGTCTCGGTCAACGACCTGCTGATGCTGGTGCTGTTCGCTCCCATCGTGCGCTACCTGGTGAGCGGTGCCTCCTCGCTCGTGGTGCCGTTCCAGGTCCTGCTGTACTCGGTGCTGGTCTTCATCGTGATCCCGCTGGTGGCCGGCGTGCTGCTGCGCCAGTGGTTCGTCCGCACGCGGGGCCGTGCGTGGTTCGACCAGGTGCTGCTGCCGCGTTTCTCGTCGGTGAGCATGGTCGCCCTGCTGGCGACGCTGATCTCCATCTTCGCCTTCCAGGCCGACAACATCACCGGCAAGCCGCTGCACGTCGCGCTCATCGCCGTGCCGATCCTCCTGCAGGTCTACTTCAACGCCTCATTGACCTACGGGCTCATGCGGCTGTTTCGCGTCGAATACGCCATCGCGGCGCCGGGGGCGCTGATCGGCGCCAGCAACTTCTTCGAGCTGGCCGTGGCCACGGCCATCGCGCTGTTCGGGCCCGAGTCGGGTGCGGCGCTCGCGACGGTGGTCGGCGTGCTGATCGAAGTGCCCGTGATGCTGTCGGTCTGTGCGGTGTGCACCCGCACCCGCCACTGGTTCCCCGAGCCCCAGGGAGTGCTGTCGTGAACGTCCTGTTCCTCTGCACCGGCAACTCGTGCCGGTCGATTCTCGGCGAGGCCACCTTCAACCACCTCGCCCCCGACGGCTGGCGCGCGATGAGCGCGGGCAGTCGCCCGACCGGCACCGTGCATCCGCGGTCGCTGGCGCTGCTGCAGCGCGAGGGCATCAGCACCGAGGGGCTGCACAGCAAGTCGTGGGACGGACTGCCGGTCACCCCAGACGTCGTGATCACGGTGTGTGCGAGCGCGGCCGGCGAGACCTGCCCGGCGTATCTCGGTCCGGTCCTGCGCACGCACTGGGGCGTCGAGGACCCGGCGCACGTCACCGGCACGGACGAGGTCGTCGATGCGGCGTTCGTGACCGCCTACAGGATCCTGCGCGCGCGCATCGAGGCCCTGTTCGCGCTGCCGCTCGACACCCTCGCGGACGATCGGGGACGCCTGCAGCAGGCGATGGATCGCATCGGCACCGAGATCTCGTAGCCGGTGCGCGCTACCCCAGCGCCACGTCGAGCGTCATCATCACGGCAAAGCCGACCATCGCGCCAAGCGTCGCCAGATCGCTGTTGCCGCCGCGCTGCGACTCGGGAATGACTTCCTCGACCACGACGAAGATCATGGCCCCGGCGGCGAAGGCCAGGGCGTACGGGAGGATGGGCCGCATGGTCATCACCGCCAGCGCGCCGATCACGGCCGCGACCGGCTCGACCGTGGCCGAGAGTTGCCCGTACCACCAGGCCTTCAGGCGCGACAGGCCCTCGCGCCGCAGCGGGACGGACACCGCCGTGCCCTCGGGACAGTTCTGGATGCCGATGCCGATGGCCAGCGCGACCGCCGCCGGGAAGCTGGCCGAGTCGAAGCCGGCCGCGACCGCTCCGAAGGCCACGCCGATGGCCAGCCCTTCCGGGATGTTGTGCAGGGTGATGGCCAGCACCAGCAGCGTGGTCTTGCGCCAGCGCGTCGTGACGCCCTCGGCCTCCTCGACCTGACCGAAGAGGTGGACGTGGGGCAACAGGTAATCGACCAGCCGCATGGAGAACGCGCCGGCCAGGAACCCGATGAGCGGCGGGACCCACTTGACCATGCCCATCTCCTCTGAGAGGGCGATGGCGGGGTTGAGCAGCGACCAGAAGCTTGCCGCGATCATGACGCCGGCGGTGAAGCCCAGCGAGGCGTCGAGCGCCTTGGGGCTGACGTCCTTGAAGAAGAAGACGGCGCCTGCCCCGATGGCGGTCAGTCCCCATGTGAACGTCGTGGCGGCCAGCGCCTGCCACACCGCGGGCCATGTCGAAAGGGTCTCGAGCATGTCGTGATACTACGGGATCGGCCGTCTCTGCTAGTGTGTCTGCCAGATGAAGGTCCTGTTCCTCCACGCGCACTTCGACGACTACGAATTCACCGCCGCCGGCACCTTCGAACGCTGGCGCCGCAGGCTCGGCGACGCCTTCGAGGCCCGCGTGGTCGTCTGCACCGATGGCAAGGCCGGCCATCACGCCCGCACCCGCGAGGAGACCGGCCGCCTGCGCCTCGAGGAACAGGCCGCCTCGGCGCGCATCGGCCACTACAGCGTCGACGTGCTGCGCCTGCCGAACGGTGAGCCGCCGCGCGAGGCGTGCCTGCAGGTGACACCCGACCTGCTGGCCGCCCTCTGGAAGACGATTCGCGACGTCGAGCCGGACTATCTCTTCTGCCCGCCGCTCGCCGCCGATCCGCTCGCCGGCATTCACAACGATCACGAGACCATCGCCGAGGCCGTGCGCCGTGTGGCCTACATGATCAACGTCCCGCACGCCTTCACGCCCGAGTACCCGGCCGACGAGACACAGTCCGCGCCCTGCAAGGTGCCGGTGATCCTCACGGTGTACGACGGCTACATGTTCGGGGCCAACGCCCACGACATCGCCATCGACGTCGAGGAGGCCTTCGAGGCGATCGCCGAGATGACGTGGTGCCACCAGTCGCAGATCGCCGAATGGCTGCCGTGGGTCGGTCGCCATGACATGGCCCCGCCGGCCTCCCTGGAGGCCTGGCAGACGATGCTGCGCCAGCGGTTCCTCCGCCGGAACCGCGAACTCGGCATCGACTCGGACCGCGTGGTCGAGGTGTTCCGGGTCACCGCGTGGGGCGCCGTCCCGTCGCTCGACGACCTGACCCGCGACCTGCCGCCCCTCCTCACCAGCGCCTCGAACCTGACGACGCTGCAGCGACGGCTCGAGCAGTGGCGCCAGGGCTAACCCCTTCCTCCTTCCTCCTTCGCCTGTCCGCATGCCCGCATTGCGGCATGACGGCATTGCGGCATTCCCACCCTCGCCCTTGTCGTGAGCGCAACGCCTGCCATATGGTGAGGGCCATGGCCCACCCCCTCGCTGGCACGCGCGTCCCCACCGACATGCTGATGGACGTCCCGGCCCTGCTGGCCGCCTACGCCGACGTCCCGGACCCGGCGATCGCCACCCAGCGGGTGGCCTTCGGCACCAGCGGCCACCGCGGCAGTTCGCTCAGCCGCAGCTTCAACGAGGCGCACATCCTCGCGATCACGCAGGCCGTGTGCGAGTACCGCGCCAGCCAGGGCATCACCGGACCACTGTTCATCGGCAAGGACACGCATGCGCTGTCGGACCCGGCTCAACGCAGCGCCATCGAGGTGCTCGCCGCCAACGGCGTCGCGACGGTGCTGCAGGCCGACGAGGGCTACACACCGACGCCCGTCATCTCGCGCGCCATTCTCGTCCACAACGCCGCCACGCCAGACGCGCTGGCCGACGGCCTGATCATCACGCCGTCGCACAACCCGCCGCAGGATGGCGGCTTCAAGTACAACCCGCCGCATGGCGGCCCCGCCGATACCGATGTCACCCGCGGCATCGAGCAGCGGGCCAATGCCCTGCTCGCCGACGGTCTCGCCGGCGTCCGACGCCTGCCGTACGCGCAGGCGATTGCCGCCGCGTGCATCTCCACCCGCGACTTCGCCACCGACTACATCGACGACCTCGGGGCCGTGATCGACATGGAGGCCATCCGGGCCTCGGGCCTGCGCATCGGCATCGACCCGATGGGCGGCGCCGCCGTCGCCTACTGGGACCGCATCGCCAGCCGCTACGGGCTCGACATCACCGTGGTCAACCCGGCCATCGATCCGGCGTTCGGCTTCATGACCCTCGACCACGACGGCAAGATCCGCATGGACTGCTCGAGCCCGTACGCGATGGCGAGCCTGGTCGACCTGAAGGACCGCTTCGACATCGCCTGGGGCAACGACGCCGACGCCGACCGCCACGGCATCGTCACACCCTCGGTCGGGTTGATGAACCCGAATCACTACCTCGCCGTCGCCATTCGCTACCTGCTGGGCCATCGCCCGCACTGGACCAGCGCCGCCGTGGGCAAGACGCTCGTCTCGAGCAGCATGATCGACCGGGTGGTCGCCGGTCTCGGGCGCACGCTGCTCGAGGTGCCGGTCGGCTTCAAGTGGTTCTCGCCGGGCCTCGCCGATGGCAGCCTGTGCTTCGGCGGCGAGGAGAGCGCGGGCGCCAGTTTCCTGCGCCGCGATGGGTCGGTGTGGACGACGGACAAGGACGGCGTCATCCTCGGTCTGCTCGCGGCCGAAATCACCGCCGTGACCGGGCGGGATCCGGGCACGCACTACCAGGAACTGACCGCGCAGTACGGTACGCCGCACTACGTGCGCCTCGATGCCCCGGCCACGGCCGCGCAGAAGAAGGCGTTCGCGCACCTCACCGCCGACAAGGTGACGGCCGCGACGCTCGCTGGCGATCCCATCACGGCGCGACTGACCACGGCACCCGGCAACGGCGCCGGCATCGGTGGCCTCAAGGTGACCACCGCCCAGGGCTGGTTCGCCGCCCGGCCGTCGGGGACCGAGGACATCTACAAGATCTACGCCGAGAGCTTCACCAGCCCGGCGCACCTGGCCGAGATCGTCGCTGAAGCCCAGGTGATCGTCACCGCGGCCCTGGCCTGACGGCCAATGTCCGCCACGAATCGTCATGCTGTCGTGACGCTTCGCCTCGTCTGCCTGGCCCTCCTATGGTTGCTCTGTGGCTCATCCTCCCGTGCGGCGGCGGACGTGGTGCTGCTGCTGGCCGAGCCGTATGGGCAAGCGGCGGGGTTCAATCCCACCGGTCATGTCGGCGTCTACCTGACCCGCGTGTGTGCCGACACGCCCACCTCGCTGCGGCGCTGCCGTGACGGAGAAGTGGGGGCCGTGGTCAGTCGCTACAACAAGGTCGGCGACTTCGACTGGGCCGCCGTGCCGCTGCTGCCCTATCTCTACGGCGTCACGCAGGCCGCCGACGTCCCCGTGACGACCACGCCCGCCGACGTCAGGGCACTTCGCGAGGCGTATCGACAAGCCCACCTGCGCGACCTCATCCCCGACGACGTCGCGACGAGACACCAGCGGTGGTGGCAGTTGATTGGCGCGGCGTACGACCGGCAGTTCGTGGCCATCTCGGTGACGACGACAGCCGCGCAGGACGATCGGCTGATCGAGGCGCTCAACGCCGGCGAGAACCGCCACCGCTTCAACGTGCTGTTCCGCAACTGCGCCGATTTCGCCCGTGACGTGATCAACGACCACTACTACCCCGGCGCCCTTGGCAACAACCTCATCGCCGATCTCGGCGTGACGACGCCCAAGCAGGTCGCCAGGGCACTGGCCCGCTACGGCAGGCGCCATGTCGACGTCGACCTGACCGCCTTCGTGATCCCACAGGTGCCGGGCCATCGCCCGCCCAGCCCGCGTGCCCGCGGCGTCCTGGAGTCCTTCCTGCGCGTCAAGAAGTACTCCATCCCCCTGGCGGCCGTGCAGCCGTGGGTCCCGGTCGGCCTGGCCGCTGGGTACCTGACCACCGGGCGCTTCAACCCGCATCGGCTGGCCACCCACACCCTGGCCCCCGAGGACCTCGAGCGTCAGGCACGCCAGGGCGTCATCGACCTGCGATGAGCCCTGCCATGCCGCCGCCGCTCAGCGCGCGACGCGCAGCCCCGCCGGCGAGTCGCGCTGCGTGAGGTTGCGCGCGGTGTTGATCAACCCGAGGTGCGAGAAGGCCTGTGGGAAGTTGCCCAGCTGCCGACGCGCGATCGGGTCGTACTCTTCGGCCAGCAGGCCGACGTCGTTGCGCACCGCCAGCAACTGCTCGAACACCCGCCGCGCATCCTCGCGGCGCCCCATCAGCGCGTAGTTGTCGGCCAGCCAGCACGTGCAGAGCACGAATGCGCCTTCCCCGCCCGGGAGGCCGTCGACGCCGCTGCTCGTGCGATAGCGATCGACGAAGCCATCGCGCACCAGATCGCGCTCGATGGCGGCCACGGTGCCGACGATACGCGGATCGGTGGCGGGCAGGAAGCCGACCTCCGCCATCATCAGCAGGGCGGCATCCACCTCGGTGCCGTCGTACGACTGCACGAAGGTGTTACGCGCCGTGTCGAAGCCGCGGGTACAGATCTCGCGGTGCAACGTGTCGCGGATCTCGCGCCACCGGTCGACCGGGCCGTCGAAGCCATACCGTTCGACGTCCTTCAGCGCCCTGTCGAACGCCACCCAGGCCATCAGCTTGGAATGCGTGAAATGCCGCTGTGGACCGCGGACCTCCCAGATGCCCTCGTCCGGCTGCGCCCACACGGCCTCGAGCCTGGTCAGCAGCTCCCGCTCGATGTACCAGTCGCCGTCCTCGTCGTGCAGGCCGAGACGGCGCCCGAGATGGAGGCAGTCGAGCACTTCACCGAAGACATCGAGCTGGAACTGGTCGTAGGCGCCGTTGCCGATGCGCACGGGTCGGGAGGCCTCGTAGCCAGGCAGCCACGGCAACTCGAGCTCGGGCAGGCGCCGCTCGCCGGCCAGGCCGTACATGATGTGCAGTTCGTCGCCTCGTCCGGCCACGGCACGCAGCAGCCACTGTCGCCAGGCGCGCGCCTCGTCGACGTAGCCGCTCTGCATGAGGGCGGCCAGCGTGAACGTCGAGTCGCGCAGCCAGCAATAGCGGTAGTCCCAGTTGCGCTCGCCCCCCGGCAGTTCCGGGAGGGACGTCGTCGGCGCCGCCACGATGCCCCCGGTCGGACCGTATGTCAGCGCCTTCAACGTGATGAGCGAACGCATCACGGCATCGCGCCACTCCCCCTCGTAGGTGCAGCGCGCCGCCCACGCCTCCCACCACGCGCAGGTCTGCTCGACGGCGCGGATCGGATCCAGGATGGGCGCTGGGGCGGGTTCGTGCGACGGATACCAGGTGAGGACGAACGGGACGGTGGCCCCCTCGACCACGTCGAACTCTGCGGTGGTCGTCCAGCCCTCGCCGACGAGCGACACCGGTGTGCGCAGGCGGAGCGCATCGGGCCCGGCGACGGCAGAGAGGCCATCGGGCTCGGACCGCACCCACGGGGTCACGCTGCCGTAGTCGAAGCGGATGGTGAGGGTCATGCGCATCCGCACCCGGCCCCGCACACCGCGGACCAGGCGGACGACATCGGGGCGCACCGTACGGACCGGCATGCAGTCGGTCACGGTGACGCTGCCGGTGGCCGTCTCGAACGTCGTGTCGAGCACGAGGGTGTCGCCGCGATAGGCCCGCGTCACCCGCCCGACGGGGTCGACGGGGGCGAGCTGCCAGCGGCCGTGGTCCGGTGTGCCCAGGAGGGCGGCAAAGCACGCGCCGGCGTCGAAGCGGGGGACGCAGAGCCAGTCGATCGATCCATCCCGTCCCACGAGTGCGGCGGTCTCGCAGTCGCCAATCAGTGCGTAGTCCTCGATGCGCGCGGCCATGTCGCTGTGTGTGTCCCCCTGTGTTTGAATGCCGGTACGGCTCATGATCACCTACGACTCGCGCAACTGGCTTGCTGCACTCGCCCTCCACCGCGCCGACACGTTCCGCGCCCTGCTCCCGGTCCTCATCCTCGTGGGACTCTTCACGTGGGTCGTTGGGTACGTGGAGACCGAGTACCTGCGCCTGTCCCGGCAGGACTTCGTCAGCAACCTGCCGACCATGCACGGACTGATGGGGTTCGCAATCAGCATGCTGCTGGTGTTTCGCACCAACACGGCCTACGACCGCTGGTGGGAGGCGCGCAAGCAGTGGGGCCAGCTGGTCAACGTCAGCCGGAATGTGGCGATCAAGGTCGCCGCGATTCTGCCGGCCGACGACCAGCAGATTCGCGTGGATTTCGCCCGACTGATTGCCGCGTTCGCGCAGGCGCTGGCCGCACACCTGCGATCGGAGAAAACGCGTCTGGCCCTCGACGCCACGCAGCATCCAGAACTCGAACTGGACAGCTGGGATCCCGCCATGCACGTGCCGGCCAGGATCGCGTCGCTCCTGCACGACCGCGTGCACCGGGCCTATCGCGCCGGTGCGATCACCGGTGACCAGCTGATCGGACTCGCGAGCGATCTGGCCGCCTTCATGGACATCTGCGGCGCGTGCGAGCGCATCAAGAACACGCCGATTCCCTACTCGTACTCGTCGTTCCTGAAGAAGTTCATCGTCATCTACTCGCTGACGCTGCCCTTCGGCTTCGTCTTCACGCTCGGCTACATCGCCGTCCCCGTGGTGGTGTTCATCTTCTACGTGCTCGCCAGCCTGGAGATCATCGCGGAGGAAATCGAGGAACCCTTCGGTCTCGACATCAACGACCTGCCGCTGGACCGGCTGTGCGAGGTGATCGACGCCAACGCCCGGGAACTCCTTGCGCCCCGCCGCTCGGCGCCGACTCGACCGTGAGGACGGGCGCACCCCTATCTTTTGGCCATCCCGAGCAGCGACTGGTGCCTCGCCGCGCAAGATGCGTTAGCGTAGCGGGATGCGCACGCTGCCCCAACTGTTCGAGAACAACCGCACCTGGGCCCGCGAGATCCAGGATCGCGACCCCGACTTCTTCGCGACGCTGGCGAAGCAGCAGAGCCCCAGGTACCTCTGGATCGGGTGCTCGGACAGCCGCGTCCCGGCCAACCAGATCATCGGCCTGAACCCCGGCGAGCTCTTCGTCCACCGCAACGTCGCCAACGTCGTCGTGCACACCGACCTGAACTGCCTGTCGGTGCTGCAGTACGCCGTCGAGGCGCTGAAGGTGGAAGAGGTCATGATCGTCGGGCACTACGGGTGCGGCGGTGTCCACGCGGCGTACACCCAGGCGTCACTCGGCCTCATCGACAACTGGCTGCGCCACATCCAGGACGTGCGCGAGAAGTATCGCGACGTCTTCGCCCAGGACGCGACCGAGGCCACGCACGTCGCCCGCCTCTGCGAGCTCAACGTCGTCGAGCAGGTGCGCAACGTGTGCCTGACCAGCATCGTCCGCTCCGCCTGGAAGCGCGGACAGCCCCTGTCGGTGCACGGCTGGATCTACGACGTCGCCGATGGCCTGCTGCGTGACCTCGGGTGCACCGTCACGACGGATGACGAGACCAATCCCGTGTGCGAGGCCGCGGCGCAGCAGGTGCAGGCGCGGGCCACGACGGGCGTCTGACCCAGCGGGCCGACCGCTACAACACGTCGTGCTGTTCGAGGGCGATGCGCACCAGCTGACTGCGGGTGCGCACGCCCGTCTTGGCGAACAGCTGCTGCAGGGAGGCCTTGACGGCGCCCTCGGAGACGCCGAGCTCGCTGCCAATCTCCTTGTTCGACAGGCCCTCGAGCAGCAACCGGATGACCTCGCGTTCGCGCGCCGTGAGGCGGGGACGCGCCGGAGCGTCGGCGGCCGACTGAATGAGTGACTGCAGGTAGCGCTGCTCGATGTGCACGGCGCCGCTGGCGACATCGAGGATGCTGCGCTGCAGCGCCTCCGGCGAGTGCTGCTTGTGGACGATGCCCGAGATGCCGAGGCGAACGAGTTCGAGTGCGTCACGATCGGGCAGGCCGGCGGTGACCAGCAGGATGCGCGCGGCATACTGCCGCTCGCGCAACTGCCGGACCAGCGCCACCGCCGAGGCGTCGCCCAGGTCGTAGTCGACGATCAGCACGTCGACGCCCGCGGACGGCAACCCGGTCAGGGCCTCGTCGAGCGACGACGCTCCTCCAACGACCTCGAGCTGCGGGTCGGTGCTCAGCAGACGCAGCAGGCCCTCGCGAAACAGCGCGTGGTCGTCGACCACGAAGACCGAGATGGGTCGGGTCATGCGACCGCCGACACGGCGGACTCCCGCGGCAGAATCACATCGAAGCGGCAGCCACGGTCGACCGGCACGTATTCCAGCTCGCCGCCGAACGTCCGGACGACGGCCCGCGAGATGTACAGGCCGAGCCCCGAGCCATCGGCATCCGGACGAAACGGCTGGAACAGGATCGACGGATCGCGGACGCCGATGCCCGAGTCGATGACGCTCACGATCACGGCATCGACGTCCTGTCGGGCGTGAATCTCGAGGTGGGGCTGCTCGCGCCCCTGCACGGCGCGGAGCGAGTTCTGCGTCAGGTTGAGGAACACCTGCAGCAGCGCGTGCGCATCGGCCGGCACGTGCAGCGTGGCATCGCCGAGGCGCCACGTCACCTGGCCGTTGATGTCGACCCAGTCCGGCTCGATGACGACACGCAACTGGTCGAACACCTGGTGCAAATCGACCGTCACCGAGGCCACGCTCCCCGCGCGCAACTCGAACGAGGCGATGCGCCCGAGGCCGTCGACCAGGTTGGTGAGGGCGCGGAAGTCGACGTCCTCGGCGAGCCCGGGCTTGCGTCCGAGGTTGGTGGTGACCACACGAATCGCCGAGCACATGTTGCGGATCTCGTGGGCCACGGCGCCGGCGAGCAGGCGGTTGTAGTCGTGGAAATGCCGGAATCCCTCGCGCTCGCGGTCGCGGACCTCCTCCGAGGTGTCGACGAGAATGCCGGCCAGGCAGCGTCCCTGTCCCTCGCCGAAGGTCGAGAACCACACCGTGATCGGAAACAGCTGGCCGTTGGCGCGGCGCGCCCAGCTGGTGGCCGACGCGCGCATCGGGCGGTCGGTCGGCGTCTGCAACACGCTGGCGAACATCGGGACCTGCTGCTGCAGGGTCGCCCCCGCGAGGTCACCGGCAGACGAGACGCCGAGCATGTCGAGGGCGGCGCGGTTGATGCTCAACACCTCACCCGCGGCGTCGAGCGTCACGATGCCGGCGGGGCTGGACTCGGCGAGCAGGCGCAGGCTGTGCTCGGCCTGGTAGCGCATCGCCTTCTCCACGCGGAGCTGCTCGTAGGCCTGCACCACGCGGCGCCGCCGCTGCGTCATCTCGACGATCAGCATGCCGACGCCGGCATAGGCCAGCGTGGCCATCGCGAAGCGCAGATACGACTCGATGGGCGAGGGGGGGGCCGTGAACTGGCCGCGCAGGAACGCACAGAGGCACGCCGCCACCACCATCTCGCGATGCGAGAGCACGGTGCCCGCGGCGACGATGGGAAAGACGTAGAAGATGCCGAGCGAATAGTCGAGATTGGAGTACCACTCGAGCGCCATGATCGACGCCAGCAGCGCCAGCGCGACCGTGAGCATGCCGGCGCAGGAGGGCACAGACCGACGCCGCCCCGGTGCTGGTGGGGCGACCGGTGCCGACGCACGAGCGTGCTCGCGATAGCTGGAGCCAACCAGGGGCATGTCGAGTGGTCGGGGGCCCACCATGGGCCCTCGCGGGATCTTCGCACCGCACAGAGCCCGCCACAACCTGTCCTCCGGGTGGCCAGAAGATAGCCTCGCGCCAGACGAGCGCCTATCGAGCGTGTGCCGAGTGGTCACGGGTCGGCGCGGCGAAAGAGACCCGCGCGATAGCTGACACACGGGCCGGCAATCCCTAGGCTCGAAGCTGTGATCGTCACCGACCGACTGCCGCTGCGCCGGGTGTGGCCCGCCGTGTCGCGACGCCTCGGCCTGCTGTTCCTGTTCGACCTCACGGTCGCCGTCCTCTACGTCAAGGGCGGCCTGACCGCGCTGGCCCTGCCCTCCCTGCCGCTGGGCATGATGGGCGCCGGGCTGAGCGTCTTCCTCGCCTTCCGCAACAACTCCGCCTACGACCGGTGGTGGGAAGCCCGGACGTTGTGGGGAGCCCTCGTCAACGAATCGCGGACCTTCGGTCGCCAGGTGCTGACCCTGGTGGATGCCCGCCACCCGGACATGCCGCAGGCGCACTCCAGGGTGGCCGAAGCCGCGCGCGAGGCGGCGCCGCACGATGCCATCGACCTGGTGGAGTGGCAGATCGCCTACGTCCATGCCCTGCGCTGCCATCTGCGGGCGCAGAACCCCTTCCCCGAGCTCGAGGCGATGGTCGGCGCACCCGTCGTGGCCTGGCTGCGCACGCAGCGCAACGTGCCGCTCGGGCTGCTGATGCACGCCGGCCGGCGCATTCGGGTGCTGTTCGACGAGGGTCGACTGGACTCGTATCGTCTCGTGCAACTGGACTCCACGCTGTCGCGGCTCTGCGACGTCCAGGGCGCGTGCGAGCGCATCAAGAACACGCCGCTGCCGCGACAGTACGAGTTCTTCCCGCGCGTCTTCGTCCTCGCCTACTGCCTGCTGCTGCCCTTCGGGCTGGTCAGCGGCATGGGGCTGGCGACGCCGCTGGCCTCGACGCTGGCCAGCTTCCTCGTCATCGCGCTGGAGTCGATCGGCCGCGACATCGAGGCGCCCTTCGAGAACACGGTGCACGACACGCCGATGACCCAGCTGTCCCGCACCATCGAAATCAACCTCCGTGAAACGTCCGGCCTGCGGAACACCCCTGCCGAGGTACATCCCGTCGACGGCTTCGTCTACTGAGAAAGGTCCGCTCCCGTGTTCCCTGCCCGCCCGCTCGAGGTCGCATTCCTCACCAACTTCTCCGACACCTGCTTCCGGGCCATTCCAGCCCTCGCGCAGATGTGCGACGACCTGGCGCTGCGGCTCACGCTCGTGCATGCGCTGGACCCTGTCGACGGGCAGGTCGACAGCGCCGAGGCGCGGCTGCGCAGCTTCTTTCCCGAAGCCGATCGCTATCCGAGCAGTCGCCGGCGCGTGGTGGCCGGCACCGCCGTCGACGTCGTACGCCAGCTGAAGGCGGAAGGCCCACTGGACCTCGTGATGGTGCCGGCCGGTGAGCCCCTCGGCCTGCCGCGCTTCACGCGCAGCTCCATCCGGGCGCAGCTGCTCGATGCGGGGGTCGGCCCCATGTGGACCATCGGCGCCGCACCGGTCAAGGGCGCGCGGCCCACACGCAGCGTCGCCTGCTGCCTGCACGTCGGCGAACCCGGCTGGGGCCACCTGAAGCTCGCCTGCGACTACGCAGCGACGATGGGCGCGGCGCTGCACGTGGTGCATGTGCTGCCGAGCATCGATGAAGGGTCGCTGCTGCGACTGGCGTACGCGCCCCCGTTCGACGAGGCGACCATCGCGCGTCGCGTGCAGCAGCTGGCCGCGGGTCACCTGCAGGCGCACATGCACGTCGTCGACGGCCACCGGCTGGCGAAGGTCATCGACCGCGAGTGCGAGACGCGGACGTGGTGTTCGTGGATGGGCGGCAGTGGGTGCGGCGCCGCTGGCTGGCGCGGCGCCTGAGCCACACGCTGGACGCGTGGCATCGTCCGGTGATCTGCGTCGACACGACGAGCGCCCCGCCCGCCTGGCCGCTGGCGCGGCGGCCGCAGCCCACCACGCGGCAGTGGCCGGTGCTCGCGGTGTCGCGACGCCGCCCTGCGCTGGTGAGCGCGGCGAGCGGCTTCGACGCCCGGACGTTCCACGCGCAGCCAGCGGGCGGCGTGTAGGCGGGCCAGGTCTAGCTGGTCTTCTTCGCGGTCCAGCCCTGTCCGGTCATCACCCCACCGTCGACGCGGCCCGTGTAGGTGCGGTCGCCGACGGTGAAGGTGATGTCGGCGCCATTCATCTTGCCGGCGGTGACGGCGGCGGTGCCCAGCGTGCCGCTCACGACCTGATACTGCTGCGTCAGCGTCAGGGTCTGCGACCCGAGCTGCCACGTGCCCGCCACCCTGGCCGGCACGATCCAGGCCAGCGCCGTGCACCAGGAGGTGCAGGGCGACGAGGTCGCGCGGGCGTCCGGCTCCCAATCGCCCATGTCGAAGCTGTTGGAGGCGATGCGCGTGCCCGGCTTGAGGTCGAGCAGCTTCGGCTTGAGCTGTTCGTTGATGTCGGGCAGCAGGAACAGCGTGATCACCGTGGCCTTCGACAGGTCGGCCTCGAACAGGTCGCCCTGGACGAACGTGGCCTTGTCGGAGACGCCGGCCTCGCTGGCCAGTCGTCGTGCCAGCGCGACCATGTCGGGGTTGAACTCGACGCCCATCGCCGTGGCGCCCTTCTTCGCGGCCGTGATCACCGTGATGCCATTGCCCGATCCGAGATCGACGAGCACGTCGCTGGCGGTGACCTTGGTCAGTTCCAGCATGCTGTCGACCGTGGACTGCGGCGTCGGCACCCAGACGACGTCCTTGCCGGCCTGACCACTGACCGGCTCGAAGGGTTCGGCCACGACCGGGACGGTCTGCGCGGACGCGGACATGGCGACGGCCGACAGCGCGAGCGCGAGGACCCCGCGCGAGAGGAAAGACATCACTGGCATTCTGCTGACTCCTGGCACTGGTTCGATGAACCACTACGCCGGACGGCCCGGCGCCGTTACCAGCTAGCGGCGTGCCAGGCCGGCAAGGGGCAGACGGAGCGTGAAGGTGGTGCCCGTGCCTTCGGTCGACTGCACCTCCACCTCGCCACCCATCGCCCGCACGTTGTCGTCGACGATGGCGAGGCCGAGCCCGAGGCCGTCGACGTAGGCGAGGCTGTCGCGGCCGCCGTGGGCCCGCGTGAACCGCTCGAAGATGGTCGCGAGCGCCTCCTGCGGGATGCCGAGCCCGTTGTCCCGGACCGCGAGGCGGCACCAGCCGTCGGCGTCCTGCACGCCGGACACGTGCACCTCCCGGCCCAGCTTGGCGGGATCGGCGTACTTGATGGCGTTCGACAGCAGGTTGACGATCGACAGCTCGAGGCGCCCCACGTCGACGGTGACCTCGGGCATGCCCTCCGCCACCGTCACCCGGACGTCGCGGGCCGCCGCCATGTCGAACACCTGCCGCGCGGCCTCCTGGGCGACGGCGGTCAGCGACACACGCTGGACCAGTGGCGTGTCCTGCGTCCCCTGCAGCCGCGCGATCGACTCCAGCTTGCGGGTGACGTCGATCAGGTGCCCGACGTTGCGCTCGACGGCCTCCCACGTGCGGTGCGCACGCGGCGCATCCAGCTGCGGATGGCGCAGCAGCGTGATGCCGAACTGCACGGTGCTGAGCGGCTGCCGCCACTCGTGGGCCGCCATGCGCGTGAACGACTCCAGGCGCTGCGTCTGCTCGGTGATGGTGTCGGTGTAGAGCGTGATGAAGGTCTCGACGGTGGCCTGCGACAACGCGTTGACGGCCTCGTGCAGCCGTGACACCAGCCCGGCGCTCTCGCGCGGGGTGGGCGCCAGCTCGAGGCGCACCATCTCCTCGAGCACGAAGGCGACGAGCACGCCGCCCAGCATCTGGTACTCGCGCAACACCTGGTGCAGTGACGCCCGCTGCTCGTGGCGCAGGCCGCCGAGCTCGCGGGCCTTCTCGAGAATGGCGGTGTTGGCGACGATCGCGAGGTCCTCGGGTTGCCGGACGTAGGCGCCGATCTCGTGAATCAGCGCCGGCACGTGATCGAGCAGGCTGGTGGTCGGGAAGATGTCGCGCGCCTCCACCGGCAGCAGGCCGAGGAGGCGCTCGAACCAGCGAGCCGCGAGGGCGCGATGCTGGTCGCAGATGCGGTCGGCGATGACCTCATCGAAGTCGGTCGTGAGCATGTGGTCGCGTGCCGGCTACCGAGACGGTCGGCCTGGCTCTCGATGAGCATAGGGAGGTGTCCGCGGCGCGACAAGCTGAACTGGACACGCGGGGCCGGCCGTCAGGCTGCAACGGCGACCGCTGGCGGGGTACTCTCCTACACATGACCCGGGTGTGTCTCGCAGGCGCCAGCGTGCTCTGGCTCGCGACCGCATGGCTACGCGCGCAATCGCCGGTGCCGCCGACCGTGCCGCCGCCAGGCGGCGTCGATCCGGCCGCCACGGCGCGCGCCGTGCCGTCGGCGGGCCGCATCGACTACGCCGCCCAGATTCAGCCCATCCTCGACGAGTTCTGCGCCGACTGCCACGACGGCGAGACGCGCAAGGGCGGGCTGTCGGTGGCGACCTACGCCGACCTGCTCGAGGGCGGGCGCAGCGGCGCCATCGTCCGTCCCGGTGCCAGCGCCCGGAGTCTGCTCATGGACCGGCTGACCGGCGCGGTCGACCCGGTGATGCCCAAGGGGGAAGACCCACTGGACGCCGGGCGGCTGGCCCTCATCCGTGCCTGGATCGACGAGGGGGCGCGCGCCACGCCGACGGCACCGCCGGCCCCGCAGCCCTGGGATGCCCCGATCACGCTGACGCGACCCGAGCTTCCCGCGCCCATCTGGCCCTCCTGGTCGGCGCCGGTCGATCGACTCGTGGCGTCGTACCTGACGCGCACCGCGAAGCAGACCGACGCGCCGCCGCCCGTCGCCGACGCGGTGTTCGCTCGTCGGGTCTACCTCGACATCTGGGGCCTGTTGCCCGACCCGGACGCGCTGCAGACCTTCCTCGCCGATCCCGCGCCCGACAAGCGACAGCGACTCGTCACGCGACTGCTCGCCGACGACGACCGGTATGCCGAGCACTGGATGTCGTTCTGGAACGACCTGCTGCGCAACGAGGACGGCGTCAGCTATTTCTCGGAGCGCGACGGCCGCAAGAGCATCACGCCCTGGCTGCTCGAGGCCCTTCGGCGCAATCGCCCGTACGACGCCTTCGTCGCGGCGCTGCTCAATCCCGCCCGGGACACCGACCCGAAGGGCTTCCTGATCGGCGTCAACTGGCGCGGCGAGACCAGTGCCGCGGTGACCCCCTGGATGCAGGCGTCGCAGAACACGGCGCAGGTATTCCTCGGCGTCAACATGAAGTGCAACGCCTGCCACGACAGCTTCGTCAGCCGCTGGAAGCTGAAGGACGCCTTCGGCCTGGCGGCGTACTTCTCGCCGGAGCCGAAGCTCCGTCTCTACCGCTGTGACGTCGCCCGCGACGAGTACACCGGGCCGCAGTTCGTCTTCCCCGAGGTGCAGGCCACGCCGCGCAGCGAGACCCTCGACGACCGCCGCGCCACCGCCGCGCGCCTGTTCACCGACGCGCGCAACGGCCGCATGCCGCGCACCCTCGTCAACCGCATCTGGGAGCGCCTGCTCGGTCACGGCATCGTCGCCAGCTCCGACGAGATGGACACCCGGCCGTGGAGTCCGGACCTGCTCGACTGGCTGGCCAGCGATTTCGCCGCGCACGACTACGACGTCAAGCACCTGATTGCGACGATCGCCACGTCGCAGCCCTACCAGATGGCGGCAGTGCCGCGGACTGCGGAACCGTCGGCACGTGACTACGTATTCACGGGGCCCGAGGTCCGCCGGTTGACGGCCGAGCAATTCGCCGACGCGATCGGGACGCTGACCGGGGAATGGAGCACGTGGCCGGGACCGTCGGTGCCGCGGCGCGCCGTGCCGGCGCAGGGTCTGCGGCGCGACTCCGATCCGCGGTCGGTGGGTGTGTACGCGCGCGAATGGCGCGCCGCCTCGAGCCCGCTGACGCGCGCGCTCGGCCGCCCGATCCGCGACCAGGTGATCTCGGTGCGGCCCGACGATGCGACGACTCCACAGGCACTCGAACTGGTCAACGGGGAACGGCTGACGCAGTGGCTGGCCCGCGGTGCGCAGCGCCTCATCGGAGACCTGCCAGCCGAGACGTACAGCCGGTTCACCGCGTCGATCGCCGGGCGGGCGCCCAAGCCGCGCGGCTTCGATCTCGACGTCTCGACGACCAGCACGCTCTGGCTCGTGGTGCAAGACACCGGTTCCAACGAACCCGATCGCGTGCAGCCGGTGTGGACCGATGCCGTGCTGATCGATGCCGATGGCGCCGAGACCCGTCTGGCCACGCTCACGCCCGTGGCGGAGCAGCCCGGCACGACCAACGCGACCGCACCGGCGGTGATCGACGAGGGACGCGTGCTGCAGGTCAAGGCGCCGTCCCTCTTGCGCTACGACCTCACGGGCCGGCGGGTGGTCCGGTTCACCGGCAGCGTCGACATCGCCAACGCGCGCACCGAGGTCGGCTCGACGCTGAACCCGTCGGTGCGCTTCTTCGTCTTCGACCGCACGCCCGACCTCGAGCGTCTGCTGCCACCCGGCGGTGCGCTCCCGCTGCCGGCGCCGCCCGTGGCCACCGACGCGCGCGCGCTGGTGGACCGCGTCTTCTGGCAGGCCCTCGGGCGAGCGCCCGCCACCGACGAGCGCGCGCTGGCCGAAGCCGCCGTCGTCGACCCCGCGCGCCCGGGACGCCTCTCCCCCGCCGGCGTCGCGGATTTCCTCTGGGCCGTGCTGATGAAGCCCGAGTTCCAGTTGCTCTACTGAGACATCATGGCGCACGCACGCGACACCCGCACGCCCCTCACGACCGACGGCACGGCCCCCCGTGCCGCCGCGGATCCGACGCTGTCGTCGCTGACACGCGAGGAACGGCACATCTACGAGCGCGTGAGCCGACGACGGTTCCTCGGGACCACGGCGGCGGGGACGCTCGCGGCGCTGGCGGGTGGCGAGCCGAGGCTCGCCGCAGCGCCGGCCGTGGTCGGACAGTCGGGACGCGCCGGCGCGCGGACGGCGACCGCGGACGCGGTCATCGTGCTGTGGATGGCCGGCGGCATGGCGCAGACCGAGACCTTCGATCCCAAGCGCTACACGCCGTACGCGCCGGGCGTGCCACTGGACGCCGTGCTGAGCACCTTCCCGACGATCGACACGGCCGTCGATCACATCAAGTTCACGAAGGGGCTCGAGCAGATTGCCGGCGTGATCGATCGGGGCACGGTCATCCGAACGTTCCAGGCCGCGGACCTGGGCTTCATCCTGCATTCCCGCCACCAGTACCACTGGCACACGGGCTACGTCCCGCCGCAGCCGATGGCCATGCCGCACATCGGCGCCATCGTCTCGCGCACGCTCGGGCCGCGCGAGCCCGACATGCCGCCGTTCATCACCATCGGGCAGACCGTCGAAGGGGCCGGCGAGATCGGCACGCTCAAGGCGTTCCACACCGCGGGCTTCCTCGGCACCGAGCACGGGCCGTTCCTGATCGTCGATCCGCAGGACGCGGCCTCCGCGGTGCGTCCCCCCAGGGGCCTCGACGGCACGCGCTTCCAGAGCCGACGCCAGCTGTTCGAGCAACTGCTGGCGAAGGAGCCCGTGCATCAGTACGGCAGCGACTTCCAGCGCGAGTCCCTGGTGCGCGCCCTCGACGGCGCCGATCGGCTGCTGCGGTCCTCGTCGGCGAAGGCCTTCGATCTCGCGCTCGAACCCGAGGCGTCGTACAAGGCCTACGACACCGGCAAGTTCGGCCAGGGGTGCCTGCTGGCGCGGCGGCTGGTGGAAGCCGGAGCCCGGTACGTGGAGGTGACCTCGGAGTACATCCCGTTCGTCCACTGGGACAGCCACGAGCACGGGCACTCGCGGGCCGAGGCGATGAAGCAGATGATCGACGCGCCGATCGCGCAGCTCATTCGTGACCTGGAGACCCGGGGGCTGCTCGACCGCACGCTCGTCGTGCTCGCGAGCGAGTTCGGCCGTGACGCCGTCACCGAAGGCAAGGTCGGCAAGGAAGTGAAGGACCAGGCCATCAACATCCCGACCGTGATGAGCGACCCGCGCCACTACGGCATGCACCGGCACTTCACCGCGGCAGGCTCCGTGCTGATGTTCGGCGGCGGCGTGAAGAAGGGCTTCGTCTACGGCAAGACGGCTGAGGAGCGCCCCTGCACCACCATCGAGCACCCGGTGCCGGTCGAGCACCTGCACGCCTCGATCTTCCACGCGCTCGGCATCCCGGCCGATACGGCCTACACCGTGGAGCGACGCCCGGTGTACGTCACGAAGGATGGCATCGGCAAGCCGATCACGGCGTTGTTCGCCTGACTTTTTTCTTTTCCCTTTTCCCTTCCCCCTTCCAGCATTCCCGCATTCCAGCATTTCGGCATTTCGCCATGTCGGCATGGCAGCATGCCCGCATGCCGCCCCTACGTCGTCCAGCCGCCGTCGATGACGTACACCGCGCCGGTCGTGAAGGCGGATTCGTCCGATCCGAGGTAGACGGCCAGCATCGCGATCTCCTCCGGTTGCCCGAGGCGTCCCATCGGCTGCCGGGCCTGGAACGCGGCGAGTACCTCGGCTTCTTCCTGCCCGTTGGCGGCCGCCTGCGCCCTGATGCGATCGCGCAGCGACGGCGACTCCACCGTGCCCGGGCAGATGGCGTTGCAGCGCACGCCCTTGCCGACGAAGTCGGCGGCCACCGACTTGGTGATGCCGATCACGGCGGCCTTGCTGGCGCCGTACGCGAAGCGATTCGGCACGCCGGTCACGCTCGACGCCACCGACGACATGTTGATGATGGAGCCACGCCCCTGCGCGAGCATGCCGGGCAGGAAGGCGCGCACCAACCGGAACTGTGCCTTGGCGTTGAGCGCGATGGCGCGATCGAAATCGGCGTCCGCGCACTCGAGAATCGTGCCGGCATGGACGATGCCGGCGCAGTTGAAGAGCACGTCGATGGCGCCCAGGTCGGCGGCCAGCGCAGTGATCTGCGCGCCATCGGTGACGTCGAGCACCCGCGTCTCGCACCCGGTGAGCGTGGCGAGCGCCTCGGCGTTGACATCGGTGGCGATGACCTGCGCGCCTTCGCGGATGAAGGCCTCCGCACTCGCGCGACCGATCCCTTGCGCCGCCGCCGTGATCACCGCCCGCTTCCCCGCCAATCGTCCTGACACAGTCTCGTCTCCTGACACGTCGCCTGCCGTCGGCATGGGGCTGAGGCTGGGCCCAGGCCCGCGCCCGCGCCCGCTCTCGCGCCCGCTGCCCGGTGGTCGCCCTGCATTATCGCTCCTGACCCCGACTCCGGGTCCCCGACGCCGACTCCCGACCTCCGAGTCCCGATCCCCGG
>LNFM01005568.1_pt1 | contig 21644 bp, 17 predicted proteins | sample 596031 | NCBI WGS metagenome assembly LNFM01 (sample SAMN04254537, study PRJNA301005) | activated carbon metagenome | isolation source: dual media filters at the Ann Arbor, Michigan drinking water treatment plant | place: USA: Ann Arbor
CCCGCCAGATGAGGCCTATGACCTTGTCATCCCCCAGGTCTGCGCGAGCGCAGACGATCCGGAAGGCGATGCTCCTCCTGTTGCAGCCGAACCAGACGATGCGCCGGCCGCGCCGCCCGACACAACGGCGACCATTGTCCCGGCGCTTATCGAAGACCATGCCGTAACCACTCCCCCGGCAGCATTCGAAGCGCCGGAAGAGATCACATTGGCGACGATTTTCGACAGACCCTTCGACGAGGCGGTTGCTACGCTATCCGACGCGCCGGAGACGCCAGACAGGTTACCGCCTATCCCGCCAATTCATTTTCCTGTTCGCGAGAAGCCGAAGCGTCGATACCTTTATGCACGGCTATTGGCGGCGTCGCTCGCGCTGGCGATGGTTTCCGTGACTGCGGACTGGTCGCAAATGGCAGACAGCACGGCCGACAACGGGGCATGCGTGAACGTCCCGCACCCCGCCTGTGAAAATTACGCCATCGTAACCGGTTCGATCGATGTCGCAGCAGCCTCCCGAAGTGCCGATGCCGAAAGCCCCGTTGAGGCGAACGCGGAAATTGAAGTGGTGGAATCGGTGCGGCCGGCGAACGTCGAGCAGTCGTTTCCCGCCGCAATCGAGACGACAGCGGTTGCCGACGAGCCGTCGACACCCAACTCGGTCGCGGGTGTGTCGCCTGATGACACGCCGAGCCGGACTGTCGAGTTAGCGCTCAATGCAGAACCATTCGCGAGCGCTCCCGCCGCGCCTGCGCCCGCCCAACCATCGCCGCCCGAACCGGTCATGGTTCCCGTTGAGGCGGAAACACCTCGACCGATCGTGCGGTCAGCCGGTATCGAACTTTGCCCCGTCCGCGCTTCTTCGATTGCGAAGTCGACCGTCGTCCAGTTCGGGTTTGCCAGCGCAACGCTTCCCGCGCTCGGCGTGGAGCCACTCGACGAACTGGCAAGCACGCTCAAGCGATGCCCAGCGGTGCATGTTATGATCGAAGGCCACACGGATTCAGACGGGGACTATTATCGCAACCAATCGCTGTCGGTGCGTCGCGCCGAGGCCGTTCGGCAGCATCTCGTCAGTGCCGGCGTGGGTCTCTCTCAACTTTCGATCATCGGCTTCGGCCAAATTCGGCCACTCGCGCCCAATGACTCGGCGAACAACAAGAGCCGAAACCGCCGCATCGAGTTGGTTGTCCAGTAGCGCGACTTCGAGGGCCGGGTTTCCGCCGGCCAATGAGCCGGAGGAAACCTGCCGTTACGCGCGGATCATACGCTTCCAACCCTACTCGGCCGCTTTGGCCATCGGCGTCGGCAAGTGCATATCATTGAGGATGCCGTCGACGGTCGCGCGTCGTTCGGCCCACGGCGCCCACGTGTAGTTATACATGTCGTTGAGGAACGGAGGGCCGCCGTAGAAGCGCTCGTACTGCGTGTGCCGGCCGGCGTAATCGGAGCCCAGCAGATCCCACGCCATCTTGATGAACTTGAAGCGATCCTTCGCGCCGGCACCTAGCGCGGACCAGTTGTCCTCGTAGATCTGCGCCAGTTCCGCATCTTCGAACACGGACGCGTCGGCGGGGATCTGGAACGGACCAGCGCTCAACATCTCGCGAACCTTCTCCGCGATGTCAGCGTAGTTGTTCGAGGTCCAATGCAGCGCCGCATAAAGAAAGCGACGATTGACGTGCATATAGCCGTTCGGCAGAGTTTCCGGCTGCTCGACCTGGCCCGCGATCATACCAAGCAGTCCCGCCTCTCCGGCCATAAGGCGCCCGAGGTTCTGCTGTACCGGCATCATGTGCCCGACGCCTGAAAGCTCTGCGGCCTTGTGCGCGATGCCGTTCACGAGCTTCAGCTTCTCCGCGAAGCGCAGCATCGACTGGTGATTGCCCATGATGTGAGCGGGCGTCTTGAAGTAGATGTCGCGCGAGAGTTGCGCGTTGTCCATCACGAACACGCGCTCCCATGGCACGAACGTGCGATCCATGACGAGCACGGCATCGGTTTCGTCGAACTGCGAGGAAAAGTAGTTGTCGACGCGGCTGATCGAGTTCTGCTCGTAGGATTTTCGCACCCAGGTTTGCAATCCCGGCGCATTCATCTTGACCGCGCACGTTACCGATAGCGCCTTCTGCTCGGGTGCGAGTGGCAGGATGTTGCCGATCCACGCCTCGTCGGAGAACACGGCTGAGGTGCCGAGCATCTTCACGCCGGAGAGATAAATCCCCTTGTCATCTTCGGCGACGACTTTGAGCGCGGCGTTGCCGGTCGCCTGGCGCTTGTAGATCTCGGGATCGCGCGCGCCCTGTGGGGTGATGACGAGATAACAGGCGAAGATATCGTTGTCCCGCATGTGCTCGTAGTACTTGATGAGGTTTTCGCCGAAGCCCTTGCGGCCTTCTTCGAACATCTCGGGCATCATGCGCATACCCGTCACGAACGTGGAGACGTGATCCTGGCTCCGGCCCAGCAGGCCGTAGGACCACTGCGCAACGCGACGGTGGGCCTCCGATCGCTTCGCGAGATCGGCCTTGCTGCGAGGCATGATGTACCAGGCCGAGTGCCGCTCGCCGTTCTCTTCGTAGCTCATCGCATCGATATGCTCGGGCGAGCACTTCATGTCGTAGATGCGGGCGAAAGAGCGCGCGGTGTTGCGGAAGGCAGGATGGGTAGTCACGTCTCGGACCAATTCTTTGCCGATTAGGACCTGCCGGCCATCGCGCAGGCTCTCGAGATAGTGGGCGCCGGTACGAAGCATCGTTAACTCCCGGATTTGTCGTGGATCAAAGCGGAATGGCTTGAAACGTGTTGCGTCCGACGTCATAATGCATAAGTTTCTTACCTATTCAAGATGGGTGCCTGCGGCCCCGAGAGGAAGTGATGGCGATTGTGAGACGCGCCGCCGTGAAAGCGGGGCGGCCTGCAGCTTCGAGTGTCGATACTGGAGCAGGCAAAGCCGGGAAGGGCGAGCCACAGGAGCTGACCGTCGGCGTCGAGGCGCTACTGGTTGCCGGCAACGATGCGGCTTTCCGCGATTTCGTAGCGGACCTTTTTGCGGCAGCGTCCGGCATGTTGGCCGTGCGCCGCGGCTTGGGTAAATCGACGGGGCTGACGGGATCGGAGATCGCGATGCTGCTGGCGATCCGTCGCCTGTCGGGAGAGACGCCCTCCGTCGGCGTTCGAGCGATTGCCGAGCATCTGCATGTCGCTGGCCCACACGTCACCGCCGAGGTGGGAAAACTCGTCGAAGCCGGGCTCGTCGAGAAGCGGACCGACAAGTCGGACAACCGCGCGGTCGACATCCGACTGACGGCCGAAGGGCGGCAGGCATTGCGACGTCTGACGCCGATGGTGCGTGCCGCCAACGATGTCCTGTTCGCAGGTATGAGCGAGACGGAAATGGCTCACGTGCACCGCTTCCTCCGCCGCATCGTCGCGACATCGGCCGAAGCTGTTCGCCGCTTGGACTAGGGCAAGACGTAGTCTTCCGGCGTGCCCGGTGCCTTGCCCGTTGTCTCCTACGCCCTCACTCCTGCGGTTCGATACCCGCTGCCTTGATGATTGGGCCGTACTTGTCGATGTCGGATTGCAGCCGCTTGGCGGTGGCAGCCGAGCCATCGAGCAGCGGTATCGAGGCGATCTTCTCCAAATACACCTTGGTTTCAGGCAACGCTGCGATCTGCTGGAACCACTTCTCGAGCTTGTCCACGACCGGCGCGGGCGTTCCAGCCGGGACGTAGGTAGCCCACCACGGCGCGAAGTCGAAGCCCTTGAAACCTGCCTCGTCCATCGTCGGTACCGCGGGCAGTCCCGCGATGCGCCATGTCGATGTGACGGCTATCGGCTTCAGCTTCCCCGCCCGGATCTGACCCTGGGCGAACGTGCCGTCCATGATCATGAAGTCGAGCGTGCCGTTCCCGACATCGGGCATCGCATCGGGGGCAGTCCGATACGGCACGTTCGTCGCCTTCACTCCGGCGAGCTGCATATAGTAGGCAGTCGAGACGATCGCTGTCTGGTTGGTGGTGCCATACTTCGCCTGAGCTTTCGATTTCAGGAGCGCGGTGAGATCGGCGATCGAACTGATCTTGCTGTCGGGGGCCACCACGAATACGAAGCCGAGCTGAGCCCAGGCCGCGACCGGCGTGAAATCCTTGACGGTGTCGAACGGCAGGGATTTGAACAGCCACTTGTTGAGCGCCATGTTGGCGTTGGCGACGAGCAGCATCGTGTAACCGTCGGGCTTGGAGTTCTTCAACAAGCCGATCGCGATGTTGGAGTTGGCGCCCGGCTTGTTGTCGACGACCACGGGCTGGCCGGACAATTCCTGCAGTTTGTTCGTGAAGTGGCGGCCGAGAATATCGGCGCCGCTACCAGCGGGAAAGCCGATGAGCACGCGCATGGGGCGCGTCGGGAATTCCTGCGCGATCGCCGAAACGCCCGGAAGCACCGCAGAGAGCGCAGCAATCGCCCCCACCACACGTCGCCTGGACCACGCCTTGATCGGACTTCTCATGCCACCCTCCCTACGACTTCGCCGATGCCGTTGGCTCGACCGTTACTTGCGCTCTAAGATAGGTGGCAGATCGAGGGAAGCCAAGCCCTTGGTCGGCCTGTGATCGGCCATTGTCGGCCAATGGATCTAGCTCAGAAGCGAAGAGAGGGGAGACGGTGTCCCGCCCCCCCCTCCCGTCACTCACATCGACCCGCGATCACTCCTGCGGAACGATACCGGCAGCCTTGATGATCGGGCCCCACTTGTCGACCTCTCCAGCGAGCTTCTTGGCGGTCTCGGCCGATCCGAGCGTGAGCGGCACCGACGCGATCTTCTCCAGCGCTTCCTTGATGTCGGGCATCTTGGCGATCTGCTGGTGGTAACCCTCCAGCTTGGCGACGATTGCCGGCGGCGTGCCGGCCGGCACGTAGGTTGCCCACCATGGCGCGAAGTCGAAACCTTTGAGGCCCGCCTCGTCCATCGTCGGCACGTCTGGAATGCCGGCAACGCGCCACAGCGACGTTACCGCGAGTGCTTTGATCTTGCCGGCGCGGATCTGGCCGAGGGCGAACGTACCGTCCATGATCATGAAATCGAGCGTGCCGTTGACGACGTCGGGCGTTGCGTCCGGTGCGGTGCGGTAGCCGACATTGACGGCCTGGAAGCCTGCGAGTTGTCGATAGTACTCGCTGGAAACGAGCGCGGTCTGGTTGGTCGTGCCGTACTTGTTCTGCGGCTTCGACTTCAACAGCGCGGTGAGATCGGCCAGCGTCTTGTGCTTGCTGTCCGCCCCGACCACGACGACGAAGCCGAGTTGCGCCCAGGCCGCGACCGGCGTGAAATCCTTGATCGTGTCGAACGGTAGCGATTTGAACAGCCACTTGTTCATCGCCATGTTCGAGTTGGCGACGAACAGCATCGTGTAGCCGTCCGGCTTGGCGTTCTTAACGACGCCGATGGCGATGTTCGAATTGGCGCCGGGCCGGTTCTCGACCACGACGGGCTGGCCGGACACTTCTTGCAGCTTGTTGGTGATGTTGCGGCCGAGGATGTCGGCACCACTGCCGGCAGGAAAGCCGATCACGACCTTCAGCGGGCGTGCCGGAAAATCCTGGGCGACGGCAGATGCTGCGACCGGCAGTGTGGCGGCCAGTGCAGCCGCGCCGAGCAGCGTGCGCCGCGATACTTGAAATTTCATGCCAGTCTCCCTGAATGGCGAAGTGTTGCTGCGCCTTTTAGGGCATGGGCGAGGCGGCTTCAAGCCAGGGCGAACCCTTCTCCGCCGCCACGAATGTCGCGGCGGAGTGGCAACCTTCCGTCGATTTGAGCATTGGATCCCGGGCGTCGACCGAAGCCGTCAATCCACCATCGGGATCTTCTTCTTCAGCGGCAGCTTCCGGCCGAAGAAGCGCTCCGCGTTCCCGCCCAGGATGTTGTGCTTGTCCTTCTCGGCGAGGAAAGGCAGATCGTAGATCACGCTCGGCAAGTCGAAATCCCAGTGAGGATAATCCGAGCACCAGCAGAGCTGCGTCTTCGCATTGATCATCTTGAACGTCGCCTCGAGGATCGACTTGTCATCGGGCATCTCCATCGGCTGCGTGGAGTAGAACATCTCCTGCATGTATTCCGACGGCAACCGTTTCAAGCCCGGCGCCTCCGAGGCGCGCATTTTGTACGAGTGGTCGAGCCTCTGCGCGAGGCAATAGGCCCAGGTGAGGCCGCTCTCGATCCACATCGTCTTGAGCTTCGGGAACCGCTCCGGCATCGCGTTCACGACCCAGTTCGTCATGTGGACCATGTTGTACCACATGAAGCCGAGCGCATGGACGCCGATGAACCGGTTCTGCAATGCCAGCGCCGGGTCGCTCCACGAGTAGGCGGCGTGGAAAGACAGCGGCAATCCCATCTCTTCGAGCAGCGCGTAGGTCTTGATGAACGAGTTGTCGTGCACCGGCTTGTAGCGTGGGCTCGTCACCATGAAGCCAACGACACCTTTTTTGCCTCCGAACTCTTTCACGGTCGCGTAGGCCGCGTCCGGATCGTTGAACGGCAGATAGAGCATCGAGATGATGCGGTCTTCGTGGGCGAGAATGCGTTCGCACAGCCAGCGATTGTAAGCTTGCGCCATCGCAGCTTCGATTTCCGGCTGCGGATGCGTGCCCAAAAACAGCATTGGCGTCGGAAACAGGCAGCAGTAGTCGACGCCCATCGCGTCCATCCACTGGGTCGTCTTCACGATGTCCTTGTGCTTGCCTGTCTCCTCGAACTTCTGCTTCTTCGATTGCCAGTGTCGCGCGATGCGACCGCCGCTGTCCTGGTAGCCGACCTGTCCACCCAGAAACGAAGCGCGACCGCCGCGATGGACGGACTCGGTCGCGAACTTCCTGATGACCGGACTTTCGATGTACTGAAACACCTCGGCATAGGACTCGCTCTCATAATGGTGAGCGTCGACGTCGACGATCAGGAAGTCCTGATACTTGCGGCTATGCGCCTGACGCGCGGCGTTCGCGAGGTGCTCGTGGGAATGATACTTGTCGAAGCGAAGGTCGCGGACCTCGTTCTTGGCCGGCATATCCATGGGTGGCTCCTGTTGGAGGCGACTGGCGAATGGTGGGCGGCGAATGGTGCTTGGCCGGGCGAGGTGATGTCCCTATTCGCCATTGGCCACTCGCCATTCGGACCGTTTTCAAACCTTTAGAAACACGTCGTCGCCGCGGCGCACGACCTCGAACTTCTTCAGCTTCACGCGCGCATCTCCCCAGCATTTGCCGGTCTTCAACTCGAACTCGTAGCCGTGCCACGGGCAGACGAAATGCCGAGTGTCCGAGAAGCTCTGCCCGACGTAGGTGCGATCGGGTGCGATCACGTCGACGACTTTGTTTATCATGATGCCTTCGCACGCGGGCCCGCCCTGGTGCGGACAGGTGTTCGAGTAGGCGTAGAAATTGCCTTCCTCGAAGAACATTCCGACTTCGCCCTTGGACGTCTTCACGATCTTGCGGTCACCTTCCTTGAATTCGGAAGCTTTGCTGACGAATACCTCGGCCATTCTATCTTCCCTTGATTGCGGTGTCAGACCTTCCGGGCGGGCACCATTGCACATCACTGCACATCGAGACGATCCAACGGTTCCCGAACGGAGTCACGTCGGCCGACGACGCCCGGTCACTGCGTCCATTCCAGTAGTTTCGCCGTCCGTGCCAGCACCGGCTTCGGGATGCCGGCAGCCTTGACCACCAAAGCCTCGAGCGCCGCCCCCGATTGCGGCGCGATCAGCATCTTCGACTTTGCCGCGTCTGCGAGGAACTGGGCATCTCGCGCGGTCGCGTCGAAAGCCCGGCGCAGGATGTCGATCCGTTCGCCCGGCACTTCCGGCGCGAGCCAATAGGTGTAGCCGAGCACGGTCGGCACCGTGATCACCTCGACGGCTTGCTTGTCTTCCGGCGATTGCACGAGATCGATCAGGAGCGGTACCGACGGCAGTTCGGGCTCCGGTCTCAGGCCGATCTGCACCAGATAGTTGAGCTTCTTCTCCTCGACCCAATGCGGGCTCGCTGCAACGAGGGCAGCATAGCTGTTGCCACCGCGGCCTTCCACTTCGCCCCGCTCCAGCGCGATGTTGATCTCGCGCGTACCGCCCGAATATCCGTTGATCACTTTGAACTTCGTGCCGAGCACGTTGTTGATGAATGTCGGAAAGATGTGGCTGTCGGAATTCGTGCCGGTGCCGCCGAGCGGGGTTTCGCGACGTTTGGCGTCCTCGATCGATCGGGTCGGACTGGTCCCCCACGTGTAGAGGAGGCCGTTCGAGCCGATCAGGCTGCCGATGAAGCGCAGCTTCGCCGCTTCGAACTGAGCGGCCTTCCCGCCGAGCATCTGGTACATCGGCATGTTCTGGTTGACGGCGGCGATCACGCTGCCGTCCTTCGCCGCGTTCACGTAGACATAGTTGGACGCGCGTACGCTGCCCGCGCCGTCCATATTCTGCACGACGACGCTCGGGTTGCCCGGGATGTGGCGGCCGATGTGACGCGCCAGCAGCCGCGCGTAGGCGTCGTAGCCGCCGCCCGGCTGGAACCCGCAGATGATTGCCACCTGCCGCCCCTTGTAGAAATCGTCGGCCTGTGACCTCGCCGGACTCGCCAGCAGTATCGCAGACAAAGAAAGAGGCAGGACTGTGAGGACGCCTGCTGCGGCGCGTCGGACGGCGTTGCTCGGCATAAGGTCCCTCCCGCAGTTTTGTGTGGCGTGGGCTTTGCGCCACACTTGTTGCGATGATGTTAGCCCTTTCACGATCGAAAGCAACGCCATGAGGCGTGCGGAGCCCGGAAGACGCATGGCGCGAAACCTGTACCGACCGCGCATCGCGGCAACAACCACCCCATCTCTGTGGACACCGCCCAGACCGCGCCACGTTTGCGCTACAATCTCCCGGCTCTTGGGCACACGATGGACGAATCAGCGGCACGGCGAGGCACCGCGTCGGCATGCATGGACACCGAGCACCGATACTCGGAAAAAATCACACTCCGACGAGACTCTGGGCATCGAGGATATTCATGTTCTGGCGCAAGAAGGGCGACGGCTTCGACTGGCACAAGCACGTGCGCACGACGATCAAGATTCGGCGTGAAGCCCGCCGCCAGAAGATCGACGACGTCGTCGATCTTGCCGTCGGCGGAATCAAGGGCGCCGGTCAAGCCGGCGTCACGGCCAGCACCTCGGGGCTGGATGCCGTCAGCCGCGCCCTCTCGGCACCGTTCCTCTGGTTGGGCCGCGCCGTCGCCGCAGCGCTCGATTGGCTGAGCCGGACGTTGACGCGCATGCTCACCCCTGTCGGCGGCATGATGGAGCACCGAGGTCTCGCGCCCATTCTCGGCCTCACAGCACTCGTGGCGAGCCTGCTTGGCATCGGGCGCGCCCAGGTCGATGGCTGGGACGCGATCGCGCTGGCGCTCGGTCTCGGCGGCTTGGGGCTACTCATCATGCTCGTCGCGCCTCCGATCTTCGCCGGCCGTGGTCCTGCCGCGATCACCGCCCTGGCTGACCGCGCAGCCGGTCTGTGGAAGCAGATGCCCGGCCTCGGCGGTATCACGGTCTCCGCACAGCGCGGCCTGACGGCAGCGACGCTGTTGCTTGCCGCGGGCGCGATCGGCTGGATCGGCTCGGCCGCGATCGGCAAGCTCTCGCTCTCGACCGTATCCGCCATTCCCGGTCTTTCGAGACCGGTCGTCGAGGGAGCCGCCAGTGTCGTCAGCGGCGACACCATCAGGCTCAATGGCCAGACCATCCGCCTGACCGGCGTCGAAGCCCCTGAGATCGAGCAGTCGTGCGCAGGGGCGGCACGCGAAGGACGCTCCGAAGGTCGAACGGAGCCGCGCTGGAAGTGCGGCGAAGCGGCCCGCAACCAGTTGCGCGACTACGTACGCGGCAAGCAGGTGCGTTGTGAACTGGCCTCGGGCGGCGACAAGGGCCTCTGCCGTGTCGGCACCCAGGACATCGCATCCGAACTCGTGACGCGCGGCGCCGTGTTCGCGCAGCAGGGCCTGTTCTCGAGCTACGGCCGCCTCGAGCAGGACGCCCGCAACGCCAAGCGCGGCCTATGGAAGGGCGTCCCGGAACGGCCGGAGGACTATCGCAATCGACTTTGGGAATCGGCTAAGAAAACCGCGCCGCAGGGATGTCCGATCAAGGGGCAGGTCTCGCGCAACGATCGCGTCTATGTGGTGCCATGGCAGGCGAGCTACACCCGCGTCCGCGTCCGTCAGGACAAAGGCGAACGCTGGTTCTGCACCGAAGCCGAAGCCCAAGCGGCCGGGTTCAAGCGACAAGGGGCTTGAGGCATCGGTTGAACGGATTGCGAGGGACGAGAAATCCTACGTTACAGCGGCGATCCTCATGAGACAGCATCTGGCTCGCTGTATAGAGGAGACGCAGAATGGCTGACTTCTTGCTGCTCATGCACAACGACTACGACATAGGCGACCGGAGCGAGAACTGGCAGCCGTATCTGGCATTGCTCAGTTCCGCGGGCGCACTACGCGGCGGAAGCGCGGTTGGTTCGGGCGCCTGCGTGCGCCGCGCAGGCAGTGTGCCCGATATCAGCCGTCATCTCGTGGGTTACGTGAAGATCGAAGCGCGCGACTTGAACCATGCGCGAGAGTTGCTTCAGGGGAACCCGGTGTATGAGGCCGGCGGGACCGTCGAAATTCGGGAACTGCCTGTGACGGACTAGGTAAGGTCGAAGCATTTTTCACCCCCGCCACAGCCCATCGAGCTTGCCCGTCAGCCCCGCCTTCGCCAGCGCCTCGCGCGCGATCTTCTCGGCTTCTGCGATCACGCGCATCGGCTCTGCGACGTGCGTCAGCCGGCCCTCGCGATAGACCACCTCGCCGTCGACCATCACCAGCTTGGCGTCCGCGCCGCGCGCTGCCGTGACGAAGCTCGACAGCGGCCGGTGCTGGACGCCGATCCACGGCTTCGCGATGTCGAACACGGCGATGTCGGCGCGCTTACCCGCTTCGAGAGAGCCGATCTCGGCTTCCATCCCGAGCGCCTTCGCGCCGTTGATCGTCGCCATCTCGATCGCGTTTTCAGCCGAAATGCGCGTTGGATCGAGATGGCGCACGTGCTGCATCAGGATCGCGGCCTTCATCTGTTCGACCATGTCGACGGAATAGTCGACCATCGGCCCGTCGGTGCCGAGCGTAGTCAGCACACCGAGCCGCTGCGCCGCCGAGATCGGCCCGATGCCACCGCCGCGGATCGACTCCGACGTCGGCGTGTAGACCATGCTCGCACCGACGTGCGCCATCTGTTCGAGGTCGAGTTCGGTGTTGTGAATGCAGTGCGCCAGCACCCACGAGCTGTCGAGAATGCCGAGCTGCATGAGGTAGCGCACGTCGGTCCGGCCGGTTTCCCGCAGGTATTTGAGGAAGCCCTTCTCCAGCGAGAACGTACCGCCGGCGATGTGCGCCGATATCCGCACGCCGAGTTTCTTGGCGAGTTCGTAGCCCTGTGTGATCAGCGCCTCCGTGCTCATGCCCGCGGCTACCCAATGCGCGTTGGTCTCGATCACCATCGCGAGCCGCACGCGGCCGCCGGCTGCCCCATCCCATCGCCGGAACTCTTCCTCGTAGGCCGAAAGCGATTGATCGAGGCTCAGCGGATGGCGCGGATTGCCCGGCGTGTTGCAGCGCAACTCCTTCGCGAACACCTGCCTGAGGCCGACTTCCGCCACCGGTTCGATGCTGGCCTTGACCAGCGCCGGCGTCGTCGTCGTCACCGAATGGTTGAACGATGTCGTCGTACCCGTGGCGATCATCTCCATCGCCGCAACCGTGCTCGACACGCGCATGGCATCTTCGCGGAGCGTCATCGAAAGCGGCAGCAGCAGGTCCGTCACCCAGTCCTCCAGGAGCATGCCGTCCGCGAGACCCTTGAATATCGTGTACCAGTGGTGCTGGTGCATGTTGATGAGCCCGGGCATAACGATCGTGCCACTGCCATCGACGACGCTGTCGAAACCCGCCGCCGCCGGCATCGACGAAGCAGGACCTACGCCGGCGATGCGCGAACCGTCGATGGCGATCCACCCGCCCGGATAGACGTTGCGCCTCCCGTCGACCGTGACGACATGGCCATTGCGAATGAGCGTGCGAGGCATGTTGGAATTCCTGCGAAATGTTGCGGTGTTTCTAGAAAATCAGCCGACCGGACGGAATCGCTTCCGCGATTCGCCGATCATTCCGTCGCCATTGGCGATCGCGTTTGATCCGATATTGCTCTAACAGACTTCAGGCGAACAGCGACCGCCACGTCTCGCGCAGAACTTTCTTGTCGACCTTACCCATGCGGTTGCGGGGGATCTCGTCGACCCAGAGTACTCGCTTCGGCGTCTTATAGGCGGCAAGCCGCGCGCGAGCCGCAGCGATGAGTGCGGCTTCTTCGATCGCCTCGCCGTCGCGGACCTCCACGGCCGCTACCACACACTCTCCGAAATCGGGATGTGGTACGCCGAACACCGCGGAGGTCTCCACGCCTGCCAACGAATCGAGCACCGTTTCGATCTCCTTGGGATACACGTTGAGCCCGCCGGTGATGATCAGATCTTTCTCGCGGCCGAGCAGCCGGATACAGCCTGCGACGTCGATCTCCGCGATGTCGCCGGTGTTGAACCACCCGCCCTCCGCCATCGCCTGGGCGTTGGCCTCGTCGTTCCGCCAATAGCCCGAGAAGACATTGTGCCCGCGCGTCTCGAGCACGCCGATGCCGCGCAACTCCCGCGAGCCGTCTTCCCGCAACAAGCGCACGTCGACGCCCGGCAGTGGCCAGCCGACCCAACCGGTGCGGTCCGTCGTGCCCGGAGGCACTGCTGTGATGATCGCGGCTTCGGTCGAGCCGTAGCGCTCGATCAGCATGTGCCCCGTCGCACGCCGGAACTGTTCGGCGAGTTCCAAGGGCAGCGGCGCCGAACCAGAGATCAGCACACGCATGTTCTTCGTCGCACCTGCGATATCGGGCTCCTTCAGGAGCCGCGCATAGAACGTCGGCACGCCCATCATAACCGTGGCAGAAGGCAGCGCCGCAACCACCTCGCGCGCTTCGAATCGCGGCAGAAACAGCACTTCGCCACCCGCGACAAGCATCGCGTTGAGCGCGGTCAGCAGCCCATGCGCGTGAAATACCGGCAGCGCATGCAGCAGCCGGTCGTCCGCCGTGATGCCCCAGACCTGCCCCAGCGCTCGAGCGCTTTCCACGAGGTTGGCGTGTGTGATCATCGCGCCCTTGGGCTTGCCCGTGGTGCCCGAAGTATAGAGGATCGCAGCCGTGTCGCCGCCGTTGACATCGGCGACCGGCGAGAGCTTGCCCGGCATCATCGTGCACAGAGCGTCGAGCGTGGCGAACTTGGCCTTTGCAGCATCCGCCAGCGGCTTCAGGCGCACCTCGGCAGCGTCCTCACCGACCAGCAGACGCGGCTCGGCATCGGCCAGCAGTCCCGCGATTTCCGCGTCCGTGTAGCTCGTGTTGAGTGGATGCAGGATCGCACCGAGCCGCAGACACGCGTGCGCAAGTAGCACGACCAGCGGCGACTTCTCCGCGAGGAACGAGACGCGGTCACCGCGTACGACACCGCGCGCCGCCAGTGAAATCGACATCGCCGCAGCCGCGCGTTCCATCTCGCCATAGGTGAGCCGTGCACCGTCTGGCACCGACAACGCGGGTCGATCGCCTTTGCCCGCATAGATGGCGTGATGCAGGTTGTGTTGTGACATCGGCTAGCGCCCCTTGAACTGCGGCGTCCGCTTTTCGAGGAACGCGGTGCGGCCTTCCGTATAGTCTGCGCTGGCGTCGGCGCTGGCATATAGCTTCATCGCCGATTCGAGCATCGCCGCATCACCCGTCGCGTGACCGCGCAGCGCTGCCTTCGCAGCCGCGACCGTGATCGGCGCGTTGGAGGCGATCCGAGCCGCGATTTGCTTCGCCTTGTCTTCTATCTCGTCGGGCGATGCGACGGCTGCAACAGCGCCCATGCCTGCTGCTCGCTCCGCCGTGAAGCGATCTGCGGTGAACAGGATTTCTCCCGCCGCCGCCTGCCCCATCACTCGGAGCAGCCGCTTGATCCCTCGCGGATCGTAGCCCAGGCCGAGCCGCGCGGCGGGAACCGCGAAGAAACTCCCCGTGGACGCGAGCCGCATGTCGCAACTCGACGCAACGGAAGCGCCCGCGCCGACGCACGGCCCATGGATCAGCGCGATCGAAGGGCAGCGCATTCCTTCGATGGCGAGACACGCGTTCTCGACGAGGTCGTCATACTCGCGCGCGTTCGAGCTGCCCGATCGCGCCTGAGCGAAGCCCGAGATGTCCGCGCCGCCACTGAACGCCTGCCGCCCCGCGCCACGGATGATCGCCACGCGGATATCGGGCCGCGCGTGCGTGTCGTGCGCGAACCGCGCGAGCGCCTCCCACATGCCGACCGAAATCGCGTTGCGCCGCGCCGGATTGGAAAGCGTGACGGTAGCGATCGCTCCGTCGATGTCGACGAGAACTTCGCTCAAACTCTCGTGCCCATTTTTGTCGGTGCTCATGTCCCGTTTCCGTAAGCTGGTCAAACGCAATGCGACCCGGCAATCTTGCACGCGCGAATCTTCCGAGCTGTTTCGCGGCCGCGAGTGCGTCCCTTGACCCAGCCTAGATCGACCCAGCCTACATCGCGTTAGGCTTGTGCGACATCCAGCGGCCCGCTTCGGCCGCGGCGAACAATTCTGCCAGCGCATAGTTCACCACTGCCGGCTCCTCGCTCGTGATCGTGTGGCCTGCACGCGGAATCACGCATAGCGCCGCCTGCGGCGCACGCCGCTTCATCAACAACGAACCGTCGAGACAGGATTCGTCCTCGTCCCCGACGATGATCAGCAGCGGAATCTGCAGCTTCTTCAGATCGTTCTCTAGCTCCCACAGTGTCGGCCGCTCGAGCTGTACGTGCAGCATCGTCAGCGCGCTGCCCAATCCGGAATGCTCGCCGAGCATTTTCGCGAACTCGGCCCAGCCGCGCGGATCCTTGTTCTTGTGCGCTTGCCGCATCGGGAAATCGGCGTACTTTGCCGCCGCGACCTCGATCCCGTCTTCGCGGAACATCCGCGCGATGTCCTGGACCATCGACTTCGAGGCTTCCCGCTCCGCAGGATTGGAGCCCCATCCGCATCCCGCCGTCGTCAGCGAAATGCACCGCTCGGGATGGCGGATGCCGACATGCAGTGTGGTGTAGGCCCCCATCGAGTGGCCGACCACGTGCGCCTTCTTCACGCCCAGACCGTCCATCACCGAAATCACGTCGAGCCGGGCGATGTCCTGGCTGTAGCTCTTGCCGTCCTGTGGAATGTCGGAAGGCGGATAGCCGCGGGCGCTGAACGTGATGCAGCGGTGCTGGCGCGAGAAGTGCCGCACCTGCGGCTCCCATGTGCGATAGTCGCCTGCATACTCGTGGACGAATACGACCGGCGTCCCCTGGCCGGCCTCCTCGTAGTAGAGCTTCGTACCGTCGGATGCTGTCACGTAAGGCATCGGTGGGGGTGCTTTCGCGCTGAAGGGGAGCAAAGGTATCTGGCCTGGAAACTAACCTGTTGCCGGGCGGTTGCACCAGCCCGATGCACGAGGCACAAGGACGCCGTTGGATGGAGATACGACGTGAAGCATAAACGGGACTGGAACCGGGACACGGCGAAGGACGGTACCAAGGACGGTGCCAAGACCGTCGGCAGGGACCACGGCAAGTATAGCCGCCGGGACCGAGCCGATGCGGCCGACGAGGCCGTCCAGATCTGGGGAATGCATGCCGTCGAGGCAGCACTCTCCAATCCCGCCAGGCAGATCGTGCGAATGTGGGCAACGGACAACGCGGCTCATCGGCTCGACAAAGGCATCACCGAAAAGCGCGTGGTCCACGAGCCCGTGCAGCCGCGGGACCTCGACCGCAAGCTCGGCCCGGATACTGTCCACCAGGGCGTGCTGATCGAGGCGAAGCCTTTGCCCGATCACGAACTCGAAACGCTGGCCGAGGCGATCCCGGCGCGTGGCCCACTGGTGGTGCTCGATCAGGTTACCGATCCCCACAACGTCGGCGCTATACTGCGATCGGCGGCCGTGTTCGGCTCTGCCGGCATTGTCATGACCCGCCGTCACAGCCCGCCGATGGGGGGCGCGCTGGCCAAGGCGGCGTCTGGAGCGCTCGAGCTCGTGCCAGTGGCGCTGGTGGCCAACCTTGCACGTGCCATCGCCGATCTGAGGGACGCCGGCGTTGTCGTCGTCGGTCTCGACGGCGCATCCGAGCATTTGCTCGAGGACGTGATGCTGGCGCCGGCGTTGATGGGGCGCGCCACCGCGCTGGTGCTGGGAGCCGAGGGCAAGGGGCTGCGGCAGTTGTCGGCCGAGAGCTGCGATCAGCTCTGCCGGATCGGAGGCGACGGCCCGATCGGCAGCCTCAATGTATCCAACGCAGCAGCCGTTGCACTTCACATGGGCGCCATGGCCAGACGGCGGAAGTGATCGTCGCTAGTGTAGCGAATCTGACGTTTGGTACCCGCTCGCGGCAGGACTCTCGACCAAACGTCAGATACACAAGCTACACTAGAACTATGATGATGCTAGAGTTCCTTGTGGTTCCGACATTTGCTCCGACAGTGCCGCGAGGGGAAGCAGATGTCGGAACCGGAACACTAGTCGCAAGAGGCAAAAAAGGCGCGGCAACCGTTCTGGTGCCGCGCCTCTGAATGTTTCTGCCGGACTGAACCGGCCTCCCGTTCGAAATTACGGGCAGATCATGCGACGGTTGCAGACCATCTGGCCGCCGCGGCACACGTACTCGCCGAAGCGATTGTACCAGCAATTGCCCTGCGTGCGGTAGCACTCGCGCGGACCGGGGTAGCAGCCGCCGCCGCCGCGGTAGTAGCGCGGACCTGCGTTCGCAGCCGCTGCTGCTCCGAGAATGCCGAGACCGATCACGCCAGCCGCCACGCCCAAGCCGACGTTACGGCCGCGCCGCGCTTCTGCTTCTTGAGTGATGCTGACGAACGTGCCAGCTACGACGATAGCCGCCAGAGCGACGGAAGCGAGTTTCTTCATTCTGAAATTCCTCCAGTTATCTAATGCACACGCGGTGCAGTGTGAGGGACACTTTAAGCCGGAACCTACGAGCAAGTCACGAGTGGGAGAATATTCAGGCGACAGTTGGAAATATTGTGACGCTCGAACCCTGAATATGCCATGAACGGCGCATCTTTCCAAAGCTTGGATGGACACGCGTTCGTCGAACGGACTTAACTGCCCGTTCGATTGGAAATGTCGACCGCTTGCGCGCTGCAGCAAAAGCGGGCTGTCAACGGGTCAGATCCTTGATCGGAGCCTTGCCCGTTTCAGTGATGAACCGACCGGTTGTGGAGTTGGACGTCGCGCCGGTAATAATGGCGCGGATCACCTGCTGGCGACACGAACGGAACGCCGCAGTTGCGACGGCCATGCAGCTTACAACCCAGCGGGTAGCCCCACGACGAGTAGTATTCTGGAACGCGAAGCGGATATTTGCTCCGGCCGAGCATCTGTTTGCGCGGCACCCACTGGTCCGAATTGTAGGCGGGGTAATAGCCTGCACGCTGATAGCTGTAGGCGTACGGATCCGGTCCGCCGGGCCAAGGGCCGCGGACGTAGGTGTAAGCGACGTGATGGCGGGCGTTGTATTTCACGGCCTTGGCGACGGGGCGCGAAGCCGTGCTGGGCATTCCGTCGGCGAGAACGGGTTCGGCGGTCGAGATCGCTGCGACCGTTGAGACTGCGGCGAGCGCCGCGATCAATTTGGAAAGCATCATAGTACTCCGGGACACACACGCGACGTGAACTTGATCGTAGTTCGCACCAGAATGGCTAATAAATCGATAACGCGCGACGGATTATGAGAGCATCGCCATCCAGTCATGTGGTGAATCGATCTGGACCTTAAGTGAATTCTCACCGTCCCGGGATCATAACTGCACCTTGGAGCAGGATGGGTTCTCCCAGTCGGGTGGACAGCAGCCGTGTTCGGTCCTTCGGCTGCGTACTGAAAGAGTGCCTGTGTCGCGTCCTCCCCTTCCAAGCTCGCCGGCAGTCGACGCGATCACGCCCTCCAAGGCTGGCGCCGCGGCCTTGCGCGACCGCTTGATGGCCGAGCCCATTCCGGCCGCGCGGATGCAGCGTGCGATTGGAGGAAGCCGCCGCGCGGCTCGCACGTTGGCCCCCGCGTCTGCCCCAGTGCCAGCCCTTACTCCAGCCCGCTCATCTGCCCCCACCCCGGCTAGTCCGGTGGCCGCGCAGGCGGCCGCTTCTCCGGCCCACGACCTCCGGCATCTGCCCGCGCATGTGGCAGACCGTCTCGACACCTTCGCTGCTTCGATCAGCGCCGCCCCATCATCGGCAGATCGGGAAGCCCAGGCGGAATCCCTTCCGGCAGCACAACCAGCAGCAACCGCCGAGCCGGCCGAAGAGTGCGTGAAGCCGCCCGCCGACGTGGCGAAGCCCGCACCGATCGCGCTGCCGCCGACGCCAGCCCAACAAGCTGCGTCCCGCCCCAAGCCTGCCGAGGGCAGCAACGAGATCACGTCTGCGATTTCGGCCAGCCGTCAGGCCTTCATAGGCATCGGCATCCTGAGCTTCCTGATCAACATCCTGATGCTGACCGGGCCGCTTTTCATGCTGCAGGTCTATGACCGTGTGATGACCTCCGGCAGCATGCCGACGCTCGTAGCGCTTTCGCTCATGACGGTACTGCTCTACGCAATGAGCGGTTTCTTCGAGTTCGTCCGCTCCCGCATCGTCGCGCGTGCCGGCGTCGAGATCGACCAGCGCCTCAGCGATCGCATCTTCCGCGCTTCTTTGCGCCGCAGCCTGTTCACACACGGTGCCTCTACCACCGCCCTGCGCGATCTCGACACCGTCCGCCAGTTCGCATCGGGCCCCGCCCCGATGACGTTCTTCGACGCGCCATGGACGCCGATCTACCTGCTCGTGATCTTCCTCGTCCATTGGGTACTGGGCGTAGCGGCCCTCGTCGGCGCCGGTATCATCATCGTCATGACGATCGTGTCGGAGCGCGCCGCGCGCGAACCGCTTGGCGAGGCCAACAAGGCTGCGGTGCGCAGCCTCGAGATGGCCGACAGTGCTCAGCGCAACGTCGAAGCGCTCGCCGCGATGGGCATGGTCGAACCCTACCGCAAACGGTGGCAGAAGCTGTCGGGCGAGGCGCTCGCCTGGCAGATCCATGCCGCCGACCGCATCGGTTCGGCTGTTTCGTTCTCGAAATCCATGCGGCTGCTGCTGCAGTCGTTGATGCTTGCAGTCGGCGCCGCGCTCGCGATCGAAGGCGATATCAGCGCGGGCTCTATCATCGCAGGCACGATCATTTTCGGCCGCGCACTGGCGCCTGTCGAACAGGCCGTGGCGCAATGGAAGTCGTTTGTGAAGGCGCGGGATGCTTTCGAAAAGCTGTCGCAGCTTCTAAAGGACGAGCCGGCCCCCCCAGCCCGAACGGCGCTGCCCACGCCCAAAGGCCATATCGCCGTGTCGCAGTTGCGTGTGGCTGCTCCCGATACGCGCAAGCTGATCCTCGCCAACCTGAACTTCACGATCAAGCCCGGCGAGATCTGTGCCGTGATCGGCCCATCGGCTTCCGGCAAGTCGACGCTGGCCCGCACGATGGTGGGCCTGTGGCCGCCTGTTTCCGGCTCGATCTCCATTGACGGCGCGGACCTGCACCAGTGGGATCCCGACGCGCTCGGCCAGCACATCGGTTATCTGCCCCAGGACGTCGAACTCTTTTCCGGCACGGTCCGTGACAACATCTGTCGCTTCCGCGACGACGCCACCGACGCCCTTGTGATCGAAGCAGCGCGGATGGCCCACGCGCACGACATGATCCTCGCGTTGCCGAAGGGCTACGATACCCAGCTCGGCGCTTTCGGCACTTATCTCTCCGCTGGTCAGCGTCAGCGTATCGGACTTGCACGGGCGCTATACGGCGATCCCGCATTCATCGTGCTCGACGAGCCCAACGCCAATCTCGACCGTGCCGGCGACGAAGCGCTCGCTGCAGCGCTGACCGGCATGAGTGCGCGCGGCCAGTCGGTGATCCTGATTTCGCATCGCGTCCAGGTGATGGGCAATGCCAACACGCTGCTCTACGTCGATCGTGGCGTGCAGCGCGCGTTCGGCCCGAAGGACGAGGTGATGAAGCTTTTCCGCCAAAGCGCCCCCGCGAGCGCCCCGCAACCCCAGCCTTCGCCTGCTGCCCGCCCGCCCGGCCCCCACACGTCGGCCCACGAAGCGACGCCAGCGGCAGGTCATTCCATCCCCGATTTCGGCCATCGTGCCGGTCACGTGCGCTGAGGGAGCGAGCCGATGACGAAGCAAGCTCTCACTGGCGATCGAGCCGCCGGCCACTGGCAGGCCTCCGAACCTTGGGTGAAACTGGGCACGCGGACGGCTATCTTGATGTTCGGTGGTCTGATCGCTATCTCGCTCGTCGTGACGATAGCCGGCGCGGTGTTGGCGCCGGGAACGGTCACTGTCGAAGGCAACTACAAGGCGATCCAGCATCTGGACGGCGGCATCGTCTCCCGGATCAACGTGCGCAATGGCGATCTGGTCAAGCGTGGCGATGTACTGTTGCGCCTCGAGGACACCAACGCCCAGGCGAATCTCTCCATCGTCATGAGCCGCCTCGGAGACTTCATGATCCAGCAGGCCCGGCTCGTCGCCGAGCGGGACCGCGCGGCCGAATTCACTCTGCCCGAATTGGTGAAGCCTTTCGCCTCCGATCCCCAGATCAAGGACATCCTTGCGACGCAACGGTCGCTGTTCGCCGCGCGCCGCGCCAGTCACCTTGGCGAGTTGGCGGTTCTGCGCCAACGCCTCGAGCAGGTGCAGGCGGAACTATCGGGCCAGCAGATTGAGCTGAAGTCGCGACGCCGCCAACTCGAACTCGCCAACAAGGAATTGAAGGACGTCGAGCCGCTGTTCGCCAAAGGCTTCGCCAACCAGCAGCGGTTGGGCGGTCTCCAGCGCGAGCAGGCTCGTCTGGAAGGCGACGTGGGCCGTCTCATCGCCGACATCGCGCGCAACAGAGGTGCTATCGCCGAGGCAGAGCTCAAGATCGCCCAAGGCGAGAAGGACTTCACGCAGAAGATCGTCGACGAACTTCGTAAGGTTCAGACGCAGTTGTCCGAAACCGACGAGCAGCGCAAGACGCTGGCCGACAAGCTCCAGCGCATCGAGATCCGCGCATCGGATTCCGGAAGGGTTCACGCGTTGTCGGCGAACACCGAGGGCGGCGTGATCCAGGCCGGTACTCAGATCATGCAGATCATTCCGGATGGCGAGCGCCTCGTTATCGAAGCGCAGGTTGCCCCACAGGATATCGACAAGGTGCGCACCGGCCTCACCGCGATGATCCGCTTTCCTGCATTCGATGCACGCTCGACGCCGCGGCTGTCCGGCAAGGTCTCGACCATCTCGGCGGCGGAGTTGACGACACAGCAGGGACGAACCTACTTCACTGCCCGCATCGAGATCCCGCCCGCGGAGATCGGCCGCATCGCCGCCGTGCACAAGCTCGTCCCCGGCATGC
>LNFM01005569.1_pt1 | contig 21643 bp, 18 predicted proteins | sample 596031 | NCBI WGS metagenome assembly LNFM01 (sample SAMN04254537, study PRJNA301005) | activated carbon metagenome | isolation source: dual media filters at the Ann Arbor, Michigan drinking water treatment plant | place: USA: Ann Arbor
CGCGTCCCTCGCACGCGACGTAGAGCGGGTCGAGCCCGAACAGCTCGCACGCGTCGGCGACCACCGGACGGACGGGGATGCGCTGCTCTTCGACCTCGATGTCAACGCGCGCCGTGCGCGCGAGCTCGCAGAGCACCGTCGCGAGGCCGCCGCGCGTCGCGTCGCGTGCGCAGGCGAGGCGCACTCCGGCGTCGATCAACGCGTGAACGAGCGAGCTCACCTCGCCCGAGTCGCTCTCGATCTCGGCGTCAAGTCGCAGGTCGCCTCGCGCGAGGAGCACCGCGATCCCGTGATCGCCGACCGGTCCGCTGACGAGCACGTGCTGGCCTGCTCGAATCTGCGCTGGCGCGAGCGGAGCGCGCACGGTCCCGAGGCCGGTGACAGCGATGTACATCCCGTCGCAGCGGCCTCGCTCGACGACCTTGGTGTCTCCTGCGACCACTCGAACACCGCATCGCTTCGCGGCGCTCGCCATCGATTGGACGACGCGCACGAGCGTCGCGAGCGGAAGGCCCTCTTCGAGAACGAACGCCGCGGTCAGCGCCGATGGCCGCGCGCCGCAGCAAGCGAGGTCGTTGACCGATCCGTGAACCGCGAGCGAGCCGATGTCTCCGCCCGGAAAGAACAGCGGTCGAACGGTGAACGCGTCGGTCGAGACGGCGATGGGCGCCTCGAGAGAGAGCACTGCGCCGTCATGCGATTGACGGAGCTCGTCGCTGTCGAACGCGCGAGCGAAGACGTCTTCGACGAGTCGAAGCGTCGCGCGACCTCCTCCTCCGTGCGCGAGGACGATCTTGTCGTACGCAGACCATGGCGCGGGACAGGCGAGGGGGTCGTCTTGGGCGCTCACGACCTAAGCTCCGTCTCGGCGGCGGTGGGCGAAATACGCCGCGCACGCGCCTTCGGTTGAAACCATGGGCGCGCCGAGCGGCGTCTCGGGCGTGCAGGCTCGGCCGAACTCGGGGCAGTCCAGCGGGCGCAATCGTCCGCGGAGCACCTCTCCTGCGCGGCAGCGAGTGGGCGCCTCGTCCTCTGAGGCTTCGGGCGCGCGCGGAAATCGCCGAGCCGCGTCGAACTCGGAGAACGACTCACGCATCGCGAGGCCGCCCATCGGCACGACGCCGAGCCCGCGCCACGGTCGGTCACGCGCCTCGAAGACCGCCTCGACCGCCGAGCGAGCGAGGGGGCTCCCGTCGGGGCGAACCGCGCGCGTGTACTGGATTTCGACCGACGAACGTCCGTCTTCGAGCTGATCGACGCAGCGCGCGACACCTTCGAGAACGTCGATCGGCTCGAAGCCGGTGACGACGATCGGGACGCGGTATCGCTCTGCGATCGGCGGGTACTCGTCCGTTCCCATCACTGTGCAGACGTGCCCTGCGGCCAGCAGTCCGTTGATGGCGCACCCGGGCTCCGAGAACAGCGCGTCGAGCACGGGCGGCACGCGGACGTGCGCGGCCAGCATCGAAAAGTTACGGAGCTTCATGGCGCTCGCGAGCTGTGCGGCCGCTGCTGCTGCTGGCGCGGTCGTCTCGAAGCCGACCGAGAAGAACACGTGTTGCCTCTCGGGGTCCGCCGCGGCCGCGCGCACCGCGTCGACCGGCGTGAGAAGGATCCTGACGTCCGCTCCATCGGCTCGCGCCGAGAGCAGGTCTCCTCGCGCGCCCGGAACGCGCAGCATGTCGCCGTAGGTCCACAGCGTGACTCCCTCGCCGAGCGCGATCGAGCGCGCGTGGTCGAGCACGGACGTGGGCGTGACGCACACCGGGCATCCAGGCCCGTGTACGAGGGTGATCGATGAAGGCAAGAGCCGCTCGATCGCGTATCGCGCGATCGTGTGTGTTTGCCCGCCGCACACCTCCATGATCGTCCACGGCCTGCTCGTTCGTCGGGCGATTCGCGCGGCGAGCGCGCGCGCGAGGCGTGGGTCTCTGAGCTCGTCGACGTACTTCATCTCGACGACCCTGGGATCGCGCCCTCGGACAAGAGCGAGAGCGCTCGCTCGGCCTCTTCGGCGTCGAGCTTCTGGATCGCGAAGCCAACGTGCACGATCACGTACTCGCCCACGGCCACGTCGGGAACGAACGCCACGCAGACCTCCTGCAGCACCGCTCCGAATCGAACGCGCGCAAACGGGAGCGCTCCCAGGCCCTCGACCCGCTCTTCGACCCTACCGGGGACTGCCAGACACATCGCTCTTCCTCCATACACCATCGAGCATCCCGCGCGCGGCGGTCGCGCTTACCCAAGCCTGTCCGAGCGCGAGGCCTCCGTCTCCGCTCGGGATGCGCTCTGCCGAGAGGACCGTTCGTCCTGCGCGCTCGATCGTGGCTTCGCAGCGCTCGAGGAGCAACGCGTTGGCGAAGCAGCCTCCCGCGAGCGCGACGGTGCTCGTGTCTTCGCGCGCACAGACCGCGCCGACGATCGCCGCGAGCGTGTGATGAAATCGCCCAGCGATCACCGCCGGGTCGCTCGTACGCCGCTCGCGCACGATCGCGCGCAACGTCGGCCGCCAATCGATGAACCGCCCGTCGAGCTCGAACGGAAAGGGCTCGTCGGCGCTCGGATCGGCGATCGCCTCGAGCTCCATCGCCGCGTGGCCCTCGTACGACGAGCGCTCACGTAGGCCGAGCGCGCAGGCGACGGCGTCGAAGAGCCGACCCACGCTGCTCGTTCGCGCGCTCGCCGACGAGGAGCCGGCGAGCCTCGCGAAGCGCTCGAGCGATGCATCCACAGGTAATTCGCAGGCGACGAGCGCTCCTGCGAGCGAGCGCCTCGTGTCCCGCGACGCGGCGTCGCCCCCTGGAAGGGCAAACGGGAGCATTCGCCATCGCCACCGCGCGCCGGCATCTCCGACGAGCAACGCTTCGCCGCCAGCGATGTCTGCTTCGGGGCCGAGCCCCGTTCCGTCCCAGGCGAATCCCAGCACATCGGCGCTCGCGCTGTGACCGTGTTCGGCGAGCACTGCCCCGACATGGGCGTGGTGGTGCAAGACGCGACGGATCGGCCGACGCTCGACGCGAGCGCGAGCCTCGGCCGCGATCGAGCTCGCGTAGTCGGGGTGGGCATCGCACACGAATTCGAGTGGACTGCGTTTCGACAGCAGCTCCATCGATCGAACCGCGTCGTCGTAGGCGCTTCGGGCAGAGGGGCCATCGAGGTCGCCGACGTGAGGCCACAGCGTCGCGCGGCCGTCGACGACGAGGGCGGGCGCAGCGCGGTAGTGCCCGCCCGCGCAGAGGCGATCGACCCCGCCGACCTCGAACGTCATCGGCGCGAGCCCTCTGCCCGCGCGAAGGACGCGCGTTCGCCCCGAGACCACCTGGACGACCGAGTCGTCCGCGCGTCGCGCGATGGCGCGATCGTGCAGGACGAGACCGTCGGCGATCGACGCGAGTCGTTCGAGCGCTTCTGTCCGGTCGATCACGATCGGATCTTCGTGGAGATTTCCGCTCGTACACACGATCGGTACGGCCATCGCCCGCGCGATCGTCGCGTGCGCTGCGGACGTGGGAAGCATCACGCCCACGCGCGCGAGGCCCGGCGCGACCTCCGGCGCGATCGCTGAGCCGCGAGCCCGCAAGAGCACGATCGACCCCGAAGCATGAAGCATCGCGCGGGCTTCACTGGGATCGACCCTCGCGAGCTCGGCGGCGGCGCGTACGTCGGCGACCAGCACCGCGAAGGGCTGCTCGGGCCTGCGCTTTCGCTCGCGCAAGAGGCGCACGGCCGACGAGCGCGTTGCGTCGCAGAGCAACTGAAACCCTCCGAGGCCTTCGAGCGCGATGATCTCACCCGCGCGCAATCGAGCGATCGCGAGCTCGATCGCGGCGCGACCTCGCGCGACGATCGAGCCGGAGCGGTCTTCGTAGCGCACGTCGGGTCCGCAGTTTGGACAGGCGATCGCCTGCGCGTGCGATCGTCGATCGGTCGTCGAGCGATACTCGCGCACGCATAGCTCGCACAGCGCGAACGGCGCCATCGTCGTTCGGTCGCGGTCGAACGGGAGCGCCGTCGTGATCGTGAATCGCGGCCCGCACTGGGCGCAGCTGATCAGCGCCCACCCTGCTCGTCGGTCGGTCCGCTCGTCGTGCTCGCGCATGCACGCGTCGCACACGCGCGTGTCCGGGGCGAGCGCGTCGATGTTGCAGGGGCCCGACAGGTCGCTCTCGGCGATCGAGAACGAGGCGTACTCACCGGTGGCCTCGCTCTCGGTCGCGAGCAGCTCGAGGCTCGCTGGGCCTTCTGCGCGAAGTCGCTCTGTGAACCGGGCGAGGGCGAGCGGAGGACCTTCGAGCACGATCGACACGCACCTCGGGGTGTTTTGCACGGACCCGACGAGCCCGAGCTCGGCGGCGATGCGCGCGACGAGCGGACGAATCCCCGCGCCCTGCACCGCTCGCCACAGCGAGACGGTCAGCCGTCGCATGTGCCGTCGACGGACACGAGCTCGACGCCCGTCGGTCGATCGGGGTCGAGCTCGAGCTCGAGCCTCACTGCTGGGAGGCCGAGCTCCTCGCAGACGTGCTCGAACTCGTGCCGAAAGTGCGCTTCATCCGACGTCGCGAGCGCGCCGAGACGCACAGAGACGACCCGAAGCTCGCCGCCCCGCGCACGGCACTCGGCCCTCGCCCGCTCGATCAGCCGCGTCATCAATCCATGTTCGTGCACGGGTCCTCCTTGCCTTCGCGCTCGACGATCACGGATCGAGACCGGAGCTCCTGCTGAATCATGCGGACCATGTCGACCGCCTTCGCGATGGTCGCCGAGACCTCGGGGCTCATCGGCGCGCCGGGAGCGAAGCGGACTCCGCCGATTCCGACGAACATCCCTCGCGGCGTGCGTCGACCGAGCGCGCGCGCGAGCCTCAGCGATTCGACCGCGGCGAGCTCGTGCGAGCTCGTCTTCAATCCCGTGACGCCACGTTCGAGAAGCTCGTCGAGCGAAAGCACCACCATCGAGCCTGCGCCGATTCCGCGGACGGCGTCGAGCAGAATGACGGCGTCGTCCGCGCTGGATTCGAGCTCGTCGAGCAAGCCGACCCCCGGTCGACCCAGGATCGACACGTCGTTGTTCACGCCGAGGGCGCGAGCGACGTCGAGCGCGGCGCGATCGTCGCCCATGTGCTCGGTTCCCAGCGCCAGGACGCGGACTCTCACGGGACGTCCTCGCGGTTGATCTCGAGCTCGAGAAAGTGCGTCGCGCAGGAGATACACGGGTCGTAGCTACGAATGAGCTGCTCGGCTCGAACTGTCGCGGCTTTGTGCTCCATGGCGATCAACGACGGACCGAGCGCCACGAGATCCGCTTCGATCCGCGCCTGATTCTGCGACGTCGGAGGAACGATCGTCGCCTTGGCCACCGTTCCGTCTGCAGACAACTCGTAGCGGTGCCAGAGCAGCCCGCGCGGCGCCTCGGTCGCGCCATACCCGACGCCAGCGCGCATCGCGCCTTCGACGTACGCTTGCTCGGGGCGCTCGTAGCGATCGACGATCGCGAGCGCCTCGGCGAAGGCGTGCGTGAGCTCGACCGCTCGCACCACGATCGAGCGATACGGATTGTCGACCGTGGCCGGAAGCGAGAGCTCGTCGGCGAGCTGTCTGGCGACGGGGTTGAGCTTGTCTCGATGGTGATGGAGGCGGGCTTGGGGGCCGCAGAGATAGGGCGTTCCATCGGCGAGGGTGGCTTGAAGGGCGTTGGAGTGCCGGACGTGTCGCTCGACCATCACGTCGCCCCATTGCTCGACGGGCCACTCGCCGCGACCCGAGACCGCGATGTGCGTCCCGAACTCGAGCGGGTAGTCGCTCGTACCGGTGATGGCTGCGAAGACGTAGTCGCACGAGAGGTCGGGCATCGGCAGCGTCGCGGCCCATCGCGCGGTCTCGATCGACTCCTCGACGCCGCGGGCGAGGTCATCGCGAATCGCGAGGAGCGCTGCCTTCGATGGCGCTCGGGAGAATCCTCCCACGCGCGGCGAGACCGGGTGCGACGGGCGGCCGCCGATCACCTCGATCAGCCTGTTGCCCCACTTTTTCAAGCGCAGCCCGCGCTCGACGAGCGGCTTGTGGTCGCGGGCCATCTCGATCGCGCTCTCGTACCCGAGAAAATCCGGCGCGTGCAGCATGAACACGTGCAGCGCGTGGCTCTCGATCCACTCGCCACAATAAATCAAGCGCCGGACCTGCTCGATCTCCGGCGTCGTGCGCAACCCCAGCGCTGACTCGAGCGCGCGCGCCGCGCTCATTTGGTAGGCGATGGGGCAAATCCCGCAGATCCGAGCGACGATGTCGCACACGTCGTGCGTCGAGCGCCCCTGCAAGAACGCCTCGAAGAAGCGCGGCGCTTCGAAGATCGCGAGCGAGGCGTCGATCACTTTTCCGTCGCGCACAGTGAGCGAGAAGCGACCCTCGCCCTCGACGCGGGTCATCAAGTCCACCGAGAAGGTCCGCTCACTCATGGCGCTCGCCCTCTTTCTTGAACGCCTCGGCGCCCGCTGTGATCCCGCGAAAGCGTCGAACGAGCTCGACCGGGACCATTCCGTCCCGCTGAAAGCGCGCCGCGAGCGCGCTCGTCTTCGCTTGCTCCTTCGGCCCGAAGCATCCGTAGCAGCCTCGGTCGAAGGAGGGGCACAACGCGCCGCACCCTGCGTGGGTGACAGGCCCGAGGCACGGCTCGTCGCGAGTCACCAGAACGCACATGTTTCCCTGGCGCTTGCACTCCATGCACACGCTCTCGTCGCGGATGTTGGGGCGGCGGCCGACCAGCAGCGCGGTGAGCACCTCGATGAGCTGACGCTTGTCGATCGGGCATCCGCGGAGCTCGTAGTCCACGGGAACGTGCGCGGACACAGGCGTCGAGTCATCGAGCGTCGAGATGTACTCGGGTGTCGCGTACACCGAAGCGATGAAGCCCTTTACGTCGCGGCCGTTGCGCAGCGCCTGAACGCCGCCCGACGTCGCGCACGCGCCGATCGTGACGAGCTTCTTGGCGCGCGCGCGGATCGAGAGCAGCTCGTCCCGCTGAAAGGGCGCAGAAACGCTGCCCTCGACGAGGACGAGATCGAAGGTGCCGTGCGGGTCGAGCCTCGAGCTCGCCTCGGGAAAATGCGCGATCTCGACGCGCTCGGCGAGCGCGAGCAGCTCGTCTTCGCAGCCGAGGAGCGTCAATTGGCACCCGTCGCAGGACGCGAGCTTGAACACTCCCATTCGCGGTCTCGGGCGAGCCGGCGGTGATCGATCAGATTCCATCGCGACCGAAGAGCGAGGCGACCTCGTCGTAACGGAAGACCGGCCCGTCCTTGCAGACGAAGTACGGTCCAAATTGGCAACGGCCGCAGTGGCCGGTGGCGCACTTCATGTGTCTCTCCATCGTGAGCCAGATTCGATCGTGCGTGACTCCGAGCCGCGCGAGGGCCTGGATCGTGAAGCGCATCATCACCTCGGGGCCGCAGAGGATCGCGCGCGCGGCGTCGGGCACCGTAGAGCGCTTGAGCAGTCGCGTGACGACGCCGACGTTGCCTCGCCATGTGGGGCTCGAGCGGTCGACGGTGATCGAGAGCTGAAAGCCTCGTCGGTCGGTCCATCCGAGCATCTCGCGCGCATAGAGCAGGTCTTCGGGCGTTCGCGCGCCGTAGAACAATCGTACGTCGGGATACTGCTGCGGGTCGGCGAGCATCTGTCGAAGCGCCTCGCGGAGCGGCGCGAGACCGATCCCCCCGGCCACGACGACGACGGGCGCTCCGGCGAGCTCTCGCATGGGCCACCCGCGACCGTACGGACCGCGGACCCCGAGCTCGCTGCCGGGCGATAGCTCACAGAGCGCGCGAGTCAGTGAACCGACGGCTCGGATCGTGTGCTCGACGCCAGCGCCGTCGCGGCCCGACACGGAGATCGGCGCCTCGCCGATGCCAGGGATCGAGAGCTGGTAGAACTGCCCTGGCGCAAACGGTCGAGGCTCGTCGATCGCCAACGCGAGCGTGACGACGTCCGACGATTCGCGGGTCACAGACAAGACCCTCGCGGGCGAGGGGACCATCGCCTCGTCGCGTCCTTCTTCGGCGCACGGCGCAGCGACAGGCATCAGCGCGCGGGCGTCGCTCGTCGAGAGCGCCGCGAGCTCTTCCGTGAGGTCGATTCCCGCAGGGCACCAGGCGATGCATCGCCCGCAGCCGACGCAGCCGCTCGCGCCGAACTGCGAGACCCACGCGCCGAGCTTGTGCGTGAGCCACTGCCGATAGCGCTGCTCGGTCGAGCCGCGCACCGCGTGGCCGTGCAGCTCGCTGTGCTCGCGGGAGAAGCACGACTCCCAAAGTCGATCGCGCTCAGCGGTCGAGCCATCGAGGTCCGAGCGGTCCTCGGTCGTGCTGCAGAAGCAGGTTGGGCACACGCTGGTGCAGTTGCCGCACGAGAGGCAGCGGTCGGCTACTTCCTTCCAGCGAGGGTGCTCGAGCTGCGCGAAGAGTCGCTCGTGAACAGCTCTCGTATCGACGTGTCGACCCATCGAGGCTCGGGCGCTCTCGACAGATTCATCGAGCCATCGAAGGTCCTCACCCGAGGCTTCCTCGCTCGAGAGCTGCGCGAGCAGCGCCTCGCCCGCAGGAGTCAACGCCTCGATCAACAGGTCGTGCTCGCGCTCGGCGAGCGCGAGGTCGGCGCCGGAGTTGACCTTCGGCCCTGTGCCCATCGACGCGCAAAAGCACAGCGAGCCTGCTCTGGTGCAGTGCACGGCGATCACGAGCGTGTCGGCGCGCCGACTGGCGTATCGCGGGTCGCGCATCGCGCCCTCGACGAAGACGGCGTCCTGCACGGCGATCGCCGCGAGGTCGCACGCTCTCACGCCGAGCAGCGCGCGCTTCTCGGGCTCGGGGACGATCGCGACGAAGCCCACCCGACCGTCGGCGCGTCTCTCTGCGCGATAGAGCGGCTCTCGAGGCTTGAAGAACTGCTCCTTGGCGCTGTTGGGACCGACCACGAAATCAAAGGCCCGTTGCCCTTGGGTCCGCGAGAGTCGATAGCGCCCTGGCGCTTGCACGTCGGTCCATCCGACGGGGAGGTCGGCTGCCGTCGTGATGGGCGCGAGCGCGATGGCTCCGTCGCGGACGGTCGGTCCGATCAGGGTGCGGCCGTCTCGTTGAGCGAGGTGGCACAGCTGCTCGAGCTGCGAGCGATCGATGCGTCGCACTTCAGCCGCGCCTCCCGTACAGATCGAGCAGCTGCATTCGGGTATCGACGAGCCGGTCGGACACGTCCTCGAACGCTTGCGCCATGATCGCGTATCCGACCCTCGGATCTCGCTCGCAGAGCTCGAGCAGGGCAGACGCTGGGATTCGCACGAGCTGCGCGGCGCGCGAGACGGTCGCGGTCGCGACGCGGGTTCGGTGCAAGAGGCTCGACCAGCCGACGAGCTCGTCGGTGCCGAGCGAGAGCACCGCTGACTCGCCTCCACCGGCGCGCATCGTGAGCGTCACGCGCCCATCGAGCACGAGGTACACGCCGCCTGGCAGGTCTCCTTCGCGAAACAGGACCGCGCCAGCAGGGAAGGTCTCCATCTCGGCGATCTCAGCGAGCGCCGCGCAGGCGTCAGGAGAAAGCCGCTTCGCGAACGACAGCTCAGCGAGGACGGTCGGAGGAATCGGCATGGCCGAAGACGATTCGAGCACAGCGCGTGCCGCTGGCTGAAGCCCCCGCGAAACCCCGCCCGTCGCCCGCCGCGACATCGATTCGCGGTTCGAACGCGCAAACGCTGCGCTCAGGGCGCAGGTTCGATCGAGCAGGGCGCCTTTGCCTTTCCGATGCAGACGAGGGCGTAGCCCTGCGAGCGCTCTTCGGCGGTGAGGCAGCTCTCTTCTGGGGTTTCGATCTGTCCGCGGCGCATCTTGACGCGGCACGTCCCGCACACGCCGGACTCGCAGCCGGCCGCGAGCTCGACCTTCGCGCGTCGCGCCGCTTGCAGCACCGGTTCGCCCTCGCGAACGGTGAACGTCTTGGTCTTGTCGCCATCGACGAGCTCGACTTCGTGCGCGATCGCATCGGCGCCGACCGACGCGACGACGGCCGTGAACTTCTCTTCGATGAGCTTCGCCGACGGAAAGCGCTCTCGCACGACGGCGTTGCACGACTCCATCATTCCGGTGGGGCCGCAGAGCGTGACGACGTCCGGCGCCTCGATCCCCTCGAGCAGCGCGCTGACGACGTCCTTGGTCATCGGTCCTCGCTTGACCGAGCCGTCCGGTCCCCCGTCGTCGAGCACGTGAATGATCTGGAGCTTCGCGCCGCTGCTCGCGACGAGCTCATCGAGCTCCTTGCGGAGGATCTGTTCATCGGCGCTTCGGTTGGCGTCGATGAGCGTGACCTTCGCGGGCCAGCCCTTCTGCGCGAGCTCGTGCAAGAAGCCGATCATCGGCGTGACGCCGCTGCCTCCTGCGAGCATCAGGATGTGTTTGCCTCCCTCGGGCAGCACGAACTGGCCGAACGGGCCTTTGACCTCGATCGACGAGCCTTCGGTGAGCTTCTCGGTGACGAAGGTCGAGACCGCTCCGCCTTCGACGCGCTTGATGGTGAGCCGCAGCGGCTGGCCCGGCGCGCGCGAAAACGAATAGGCTCTCCATGGCAGCTCGCGGTTGGGGCGCAGGAGCACGAACTGCCCTGCCTTGAAGTCCAGCGAGGCGTCGAACTCGAGGCTCACCGTCGAGGGCGTCTCGCGGGTGACCTTGGTCACGGTCCAGTTCGAAGCCTGCGGCTCTTCACGGCGAGGGGGTTGCGCCGAAGAACGGGAGCGAAAGAGAAGCCAGCCGAGCCCTGCCGCGGCCGCGATCGCGGCCGGGACGATGATCATCGTGTTCATTGCGAGCCTTCGTCGAGCACCGTAGGTGAGGCGCTCGCGTCGCGGCTCTATACCAGCGACCCCGCGCCGGAGAAACGCAAACGGTCAGGAAAAATCCTGACCGTTAGGGGAGCCACCCATCGGGATTGAACCGACGACCTGCGGTTTACGAAACCGCTGCTCTACCACTGAGCTAGGGTGGCGATGCGAGGGCGCCTCTATTATCACGGTCTCCGTTGAGCGCAAGAGGGTATGCGCGCGAAGTGTTGATTCACGGAGAGGCGGCGAATGTGCTCCATATCGTCCCTGTGATTGACCTACGAAGTGACACGATCACCAGGCCGGGACCGGCGATGCGCGAGGCGATGGCAAACGCCGAGGTGGGCGACGACGTGTATCGCGAGGATCCGACGGTGCGTCGGCTCGAAGAGCGCGTGGCCGCGATGCTCGGAAAGGAAGCGTCGCTCTTCGTTCCGTCCGGGACGATGGCGAACCAGCTCGCGCTGCTCGTGCTGACGCAGCGGGGCGACGAGGTGCTCGTCGGGGAGGGCGCCCACTGCCTCTGGTACGAGACCAGCGCGGCGGCGGTGCTCGGGCAGCTCCAGTTGACGACCATCGGTCGGGGAGGGTTCTTCTCTGCTGATGACATTCCGCCAGCGCTTCGGCCGGCGGCCGACTGGAACCCTCGCGTCACCGCGATCGCCTTCGAGAACACCCACAACCGCGCTGGCGGCCGAATCTGGCCTCTCGCGCAGAGGCGCGCGGCTCTCGAGCGAGCGCGTTCGCTGGGCCTTCGCTGCCACCTCGACGGCGCGCGGCTCTGCAACGCCTCGGTCGCGAGCGGAGAGGCCCTCGAATCGCTGTGCGACGGCTTCGATACAGTCTCGATCTGCCTCTCGAAAGGGCTCGGAGCTCCAGCAGGATCGATGCTCGCTTCCTCTCGCGATCGCGTCGACGAAGCGCGCCGCTGGCGCAAGCGGCTCGGAGGCGGAATGCGCCAGTCAGGGGTTCTCGCAGCGGCGGGGCTCTACGCGCTCGATCACCATTTCAGCCGCCTCGCGGACGACCATCGAAACGCGCGGATCCTGTACGACGCGCTCGCTCCGTACGGCGCGCTCGAGCCCGAGAGCAACATCGTGATGCTCGACCTCCGCGGCGAGCAAAGCGCCGAGCAGTTCTGCGGGCGCGCGCGGGACCGAGGCGTGCTCGCGACGGCGTTTGGCGAGCGACGCGTTCGGCTCGTCACGCACCTCGACGCGCCCACGGCTGCCGTCGAGCGCGCCGCGAACATCCTGTCCGAGCTGGCCGCGTCGCGCTAAACCTTGCGTGACGCTGTGTCGATCGCTCTGCGCCGAAGCCGCCTCTCGTCGCTCGCGCTCGTCGCGCTGACAGCGCTCTCATCGGCGTGCGCGTACCAGCGGCCATTTTCGTTTCGCGAGGAGTTTGCCAGCGCTGAGCGCGCTCAACGCCTCGGCCGTTCGCTCGACGCGGCGCGAGCCTTCGACCGCGCGGCGGCCACGACCGCTCGTCCGCTCGATCGCGACGAGGCCATCTATCGCGCAGGGCAGTCCTATCGGCGATCGGGCGACGTCGACACAGCGCTCGCTCGATTCGAGTGGCTCGCCACGCGCGGCGACGACGCAGCGCGAAGGACGCGCGGCGAGCTCGAGTCCGTGCGCATCTATTTCGACCGCGGTCAGTGGGACCGCGCAGAGCAGGTCGCGATCGAAGTGGCGGCGCGGCAACCCGCGATGGGCGCTGGTCGACGCGCGATCGAGCTGGCGCTCATCGAGGCCGACACGCGCGACCCGACCTTCGCGGCGACCGAGCGCTTCGCGGCCCGAGCCTGGGCGCGGCTCTCGCGCACAGAACTCGCGGCCACCCTCGATGTCGAGCTCGCTCGGCGAAGGCACCGCGCTGGCCGCCATCGCGACGCGATCACGCTGTACGAGCGCGCGCTGACCTGGCGGTATCCGAACAATCCGCGGTGGGACGACGCGTCGCTCGAGCTCGCGCGGCTGCACGAAGAGGCGGGGCGCTACGCTGAAGCGTTGGCGGTGATCGACCGCGCTCTCTCGATGCGCGAGCAGCTCGTGTTGATCCCGGGGTCCGCGGTGCGGCCGCGGTTTCCCGAGCTCGCGCTCGAGCGCGGACGGGTGTACGAGGCGCTGGGCGACCCGGCGCGCGCGGCCGACGCATATCACGCGGTCTACGCGGATTTTCGCGACTCGATCCTCCGCGATGACGCGCTCGAGCACGAGTCGCGCGTTCGCCGCGCGGCGGGCGAGGTCGCTCGCGGGTGCGCGGTCGACGCGCAGCTCGCGAGGGAGTTTCCGTGCACGAGGCGCGGGCGCGCGGCGCTCGAACGGGCGCGCACGTGCGGGGCGATCGCGAGCTCCGAGGTCGTGCGCTGCGCCGAGCGCGAGGATCGTCGATCACGCCGAGGAGCCGCGGCAGACGATCCTCCCGCCGAGCCCGCGTCCACGCCATAGCGCTGCACTTCGCCAGACCCGTTCGCGCATGGCCGAGCCTGGCGCGTCGAGTGGACACGACAGCTTCGACGCGCTCGAAGAAACACGAGCCCCCTGAAGGACCGACTACTCGTCGGTGTCTTCTTCTTCGAGCTCTTCTTCCTCGTCGTCGTCGTCGCCGCCGCCGAGGTCGAGATCGTCGTCGTCATCGACGGCGGCGGGCTCTTCTTCGTCGTCCGAGTCGTCGTCGACCCCTTCGAACTTGAGCTCGACGCCGACGTCCGCGAGGTGCGACTCCATGAGATCGATCAGCTCATCGACCTCTTCACCGCCCCACTCGTCGAGCGCGTCGCCGAGAAAATCGTAGAAATCGGTGTCGATACGGCGCTCGATTTCTTCGACCTGCTCGTCACTGAACACGTCGAGGACATCCTCACGCAGTGTCTCGGTGTCACCCTCTTCGATTGCGTCCGCGGCGGATTGGCGGATCTGGCGAAGCGCGCGCTTGTCGAGAACGATCTCCATCGGTCCAATGATCCTTCGGTGGGTGCCTGCCGCTGCCCGGCTCCGCGGTCCTCGCGGCGTCGGTCGCTCGTTGTGCTTCGAGCGCCACCTCGTCGAGTGCTCTCACTCTTCGACGGCAGTCCCGCGCCCACGCGCGACAGGCGGCCCGGCGAATAGCTTGGTCGTACGGGGTTGTCAACGAACGCATAGCGCTCTTTGGATTTCGTCCGTTGTCAGTCGTTGCTCGCCGGTCCGGCGCTTCTCACGCCGCGCCGCACGAACGGCGACACGCGACGCTCGCTCCTTGACCCGCATGCCCTGCTGGTAGTGGAATCTCGCGGCAATGAATTGCAGCAACTGCGGTCGCCAGAACCCGCCGTCGGCGTTGTTCTGCCTCGACTGCGGCCAGAAGCTGCGGGACATCGGTGCGCCACCGCCCGCGCAACCCGCCGCTGTTCCTGCGCCTACACCGGCCCAAGCTCCGTTTGCTCCGTCGTCGGCGCCGGCCGTGCCTGCGGCCGCGCCCGCCTCGGCGCCACCTGCGTCGCCGCCGACCCCAGGAGCCGCTGGCAATCTCGAGCGTTGCTCGCGGTGCAGCACCGACAACCCGCCCGGAATGCGCTTCTGCCGAATGTGCGGCAATTCGATGCAACCGGCCCCTGCGGCTCCGGTGATCGCTCCGCCTCCTACACAGATCAAGTGTCCGCGCTGCGCGTCGGCCGTCGAGCGAGGCGCAGCGTTCTGCGGGGTGTGCGGCATGTCGACGACAGACATGTTTCCCGCGGTGAACGCCGCGCAGGTCGCCGCCGCGCAAGTCGCCGCGACGGCCGCGCCCGTTGCAGCTCCCGCTTCGGCCGCGGCTCCCGCTCCCGTTGCAGCTCCCGCTCCGGCTCCGGTCGCACCTGCCTCGTTTGCTCCATCGCCGCCGCCCGCGGCGCCGATCGCTCCGAGCGTTCCGTCCCCGCAACCGTCGCCCGTCGTGGCGACCCCCTTTGCTCCCTCGAGCGTCCCGGCGATTTCGCCGCCGCAACAACAGCCCGGTCGGACAGACTCGTCAGCGTCGCCCGACGCCAGCGTCGCGCGCGTGGTGACCATCCTCAAAGATGGAAGCGAAGGTCAGGTCTACCGCATCACCGGAGCGTCCACGGACATCGGTCGAAGCGAGGGCAACATCCTCCTCGCCGATGACCCGTACCTCTCTCCGAGGCACGCGCGGATTTCGTTGCGCGATGGACAATACTACCTGCGCGACCTCGGCTCGGTGAACGGGGTGTTCTTCAAGCTCCGCGAGTCCGTCGCGCTCGGCAACGGCGACGTCGTTCTCCTCGGCCAGCAGCTGCTCCGGGTCGAGATCCTCTCGGAGCACGAGACGTCGTTCGGTCCCGTCTCCCACTATGGAGTGATGCTGTTCGGCACGCCCGAGCAGCCCCGGATCGCGAGGCTGGTCCAGCTGACGACCGAGGGAATTCCGCGAGACGTCTACCACTTGTTTCGCGAAGAGACCGTCGTCGGGCGCGAGTCCGGCGACCTCGTGTTCACGGACGACGCGTTTTTGTCGCGGAGGCACGCGACCTTTCGCGTCGATCGCGCAAATCGTCGCGTGATTCTTAGCGACCTCGGGAGCTCCAACGGTACGCTCGTGCAATTTCGTGGTGAGCGAGAGCTGCAAAACGGCGATGTGTTTCGCCTGGGACACCACCTATTTCGCGTCGACCTTCCCGGTCGTGCGCGCGCCGGGGGAGCGGCGCCTCGATGACCGACGCTGCAGACAACAACGCGGCACCGCCGGAGTCTGATGCTGCAAAGCCGTCAGCTCCGGTGGTCGCGGACTCGACCAAGACCGACGGCGCACAAGCAGAGCCAACCGCCACCGTTGCGGAGGAGGCACCGCCGCAACCCGCGGCGGAAGACGGACCCAAGATCGAGTTCGCGCCGAGCACGGTCGAGACCATCATCGGAGGTACACCTGCGCCTGTGCTGGCTGCGCCTGCCGCCGCAGAGGCTCCTGCTCCTGCGTCGCCCGAGGCCGCGGCTGCGCCTGCGCCTGCGTCTGCAGAATCCGAGGGGCTCTCGGTGCGCGTGTTCGGCCGTACCGACGTCGGGATGATCCGCGAGCACAACGAAGACAACTTCTTGATCTCGGACCTCACGCAGAATCTCCGCAGCGTAAAGCCCGAGATTCGGACGCACGTCGTCGGCGCCAGCGGCTCGCTCTTCGCGGTCTGCGACGGGATGGGCGGCGCTGCGGCCGGTGAGGTCGCGAGCCAGATGGCCGTCGACACGATCTACGAGCTCCTGCAGAACGGCGGTCCCGCCGCGAGCAAGGACCAGTTCGCTCGCCGCATCTCTGAGGCGGTCGGCGAAGCGGGCGCGCGAATCTACCTCGCGGCCAAGACCAACAGGGCGCAGCGCGGGATGGGCACGACGTCGACCGTCGTGGGCGTCTACGACAAGACGCTCTTCATGGGCCAGGTCGGCGACTCGCGCGCCTACCTCGTGCGCGGCGGAAAGATCAAGCAGCTCACCAAGGATCAATCGCTCGTCGCCAAGCTGATCGAGGCCGGTCAGCTCACGGAAGAAGAGGCGGAGAACTACGAGCACGGGCACATCATCCTTCAAGCGCTCGGGACGTCGGATTCGGTCGTCGTAGACCTGTCCTTCCTCGACCTGCGAAAGGGCGACGCGGTGCTGCTCTGCAGCGACGGTCTGAGCGGCCTCGTGACGAGCGCTCAGATGCTCGAGGTGTTGATGACCTCGGACGAGCCGATGGACTGCTGCAAGCGGCTCACGGACATGGCCAACGCCGCCGGCGGGCACGACAACGTGACCGTGATCGTGGCGCGCTTCGGCGGGGACATTCCAGCGCCAGGTCCAGGTGACGAGATCTTTGGCTATCAGCCCTGGATCCTCTCGGACGAGCCGCACGGCGACGCGGACCCCAAAGTTCCCTCGAAGATCAAGGGCGCCGACGCCCCGCCCCCGGGCAAGGACGTGAAGAACGCGGTGTCCATCCGCCCGCCTGCCGCTGCGGCGCCAAACGCCGTGAGCCCAGCGCGCGCGACGCAGGGCGACGACGATGACATCAAGCTGCCGGTGTCAAACGCGCCGCGCTACGCGCTCGTCGCATTTTTGTTGGCGCTCGCTGTCGGGCTGCTGCTCGCGGCATTTTTCTTGATCAAGTAGCATCATCGACACTTGGGAACACCTGCGATGCTGCGATTGGCACAGGAGTTCGGCGCGCACGCCGGGCGTCAGCTTTCATTCGATCAAGACCGTGTTCGGCTGGGACGCCAGCCGAGCAACGAGGTCGCGTTCGATCCCAACGTCGACCTCGATTCGAGCGGCAATCACTGTGAGATTCGCCGCGAAAACGGCGCGTATGTGCTCGTCGACCTCGAGTCGCGCAACGGCACGTTCGTCAACGGTCAGCGGATCACACGGCACGCGCTGCGCACGGGCGACCTCATCGAGTGCGGCCGCGGCGGTCCGCGTCTGCGCGTTGAAATCATGGGCGCACCGCCATCGCAGGCGCCGTTCGGGCAACCACCGGTCAATCCGTTTGGACCACCGCAGTCAGCGCCCGCGTCGGGTCCGTTCGGCGCGCAGCCAGCGCAACCGCCGCAGCCCCCCTTCGGCGCGGCGCAGCCATTTCCGTCGCAGCAGCAAGGGTCGTTTGCTCCGCCCATGGCGCCGAGCGCGCCGCAGCCGCCCTTCAGCGCGGCTCCAGTCGCGCAGGGGCCGTTCGCTCCGCCACAACAGCCACAACAGCCGCAGCACCCCGCGCACCCCGCGCACGGCGCTGCTCCCTCCGGCAGCGTCGGTGGTGCGGTTGCCGCGCAGCTCCCCGCGGGTGCCAAGGTCGGCAAGGCCACCGTCGCGATGATGATCGACCACGCGCTCGCTCAGTCCGAGCAGCGTCGTGGGATGTCGACCGGAACGAAGGTCGCGCTCGCCGCAACGGTCGTGGCGGTCCTCGGAATCGTCGGCGTCGGCGTCGCCTACGTCGTCAACCGCGAGCCGATCTCGGAGTCCAACTCCAACACACAAAACAACAACGCTGGCGGCGGCGAGCAGATCACCTCGCAGTACGAGGCGGCGATCTACTTGCTCGCGGCGCAGGTGCCCAACACGCCCAACCCTCGCGGGTTTTGCACGGGCTTCGCCGTGACGGCGGACCTGATCGCCACCAACGCTCACTGCATCGACGCGGGTCGGCAGTTTCTCGAGCGCGGCTCGACGCTCATCGCGATGCGCAGCTCCGGCCGTGGCCACCGCGTGGTCATCACGCCGGTCTATCGAGACAGCCGGTTTCGCAACAACGCTCACGGCATCGAGGGGTCGGGGTTCGACGTCGGTCTCGTGCGCGCCGCGCAGCCGCTCCCGACGCCCGTGCGCATCGCGAGCGACGCCGAGCTGCTGGCGCTGCGAGCTGGGTCTCAGCTCTTCGTCTATGGCTTTCCTGGTCTCACGATGAACGAGACGTCGCCGGTCGCGACGATCACCCAGGGCGTGCTCAATCGCACCACGGACTTCTTCGAGCGCGCCGCCGAGCCGCAACAGGCGCAGAAGATTCAACACAGCGCGCAGACCACCTCGGGCTCTTCGGGCTCACCGATCTTTCTCGCGTCGGGTCTCGTGATTGGCGTCAACGCCGGGAGCCTCTCGGACGAAGAGCGCCAGCGCATCTTGGACCCACGAACGGGCCAGACGGTGAGCGTCGAAGTCAACCGCAGCTCGAATTTCAAGTACGGAATGCGCGCCGACATCATCCGAGCAGCGGTTTCGCAAGTGGGCGGAGCGTTGCCGTGAAGATCGTCGAACGCACCGCCCGCCGTGTTCGCTCTGTTGGAGATTCTGTACAGTCTCCCAGTCCTGCGGTCGGCCGCGTCGTGCGCAGCCGGTCAGCGTGGAGGCATCGATGGCCAGGCTTCTGATCGTTACGCCCGAGGGACAACAAGAGCGCGAGCTCGTGGCGGTCAACAGCGTCGGTAGACATCCCAACAACACGGTGCAGCTCCTCGACCGGATCGTGTCGAAGGAGCACTGCATCATCGAGGTGCGTGCGGGACGGTACGTCCTGCGCGACCTCGGCAGCCTGAACGGCACGTACATCAACGGCCAGCGCGTCGCTGGCGAGCAGTGGCTCAACGACGGCGACGAGGTCGCGTTGGGAAACACCCGCATGGTGTTTCGCGAAGCAAACTCTGGGTCGCCCGTCGCTCAGGGCCCGTTCAATCCTGGGACCAGCCCGTACAATCCCAACGCGGGCGGACAGAACGTCGCCCCGGTGGGGCCGCCTGCGTTCGCGCCGCCGGTAGCGCAGCCTCCGGTCCCGCAGCCTCCGATCGCGCAGCCGCCCATCGCGCAGCCGCCGGTCGCGCCGGGGGTCCCCTGGGCGAGCAGCGCCGTGCCTTCGCCGCCGCAAAGCCCGGTCGCTCCGCCCAACGCCGTGCTCGGACAACCTGCGGCTCCAAACAAAGCCGCCGGCATGACGATGATCGGCGCGGTCGCGCAGTCCAAGGTGACGATCACCTCGAGCATGCTCGAGTCGCACGTTCGATCGAAGATCGCCGCGGCTGCGCAGCAGTTCTTGCCAGAGAAGAGCATCGTCGACGTCGAGGCCCTCCGCCGCGACTACGAAAAGCTCCGCATCGCCTACGAGCTGCAGCGAGCGATCGGCGCCGAGCTCGACCTCGACAAGCTCCTCGAGAAGATCCTCGAGCGCGCGTTCGACCTCTTGGCCGCCGATCGCGCCGCGATCCTCTTGTACGACGAGAGCAAGACGCTCAGCCCTCGCGCCATTCGCACGAGAAAGGGCGTCGACGAGCCCTTCGTCGTGTCCACGACCATCCTCCATCAGGTCGAGAAAGAGCGCGTCGCGACGCTCTCGTCCGACGCGATGCTCGACCCGCGGTTCTCGCAGGCGCACTCGATCATCATGCAGGGGATTCGCAGCTCGATGGCTGTGCCCCTGTTGTTCAAGGGCGAGCTGCAGGGCGTGCTCGTCGTCGACTCGCAGATCAGCACCAACGCGTTCGGCGAGAAGGACCTTCAGCTCGTCACCAACATCGCGAACCAGGCCGCGCTCGCCATCGCCAACGCGACGCTCGCGCGGCAAATCCAGCGCGACGCCGTCGCCCGCGAGCGCTTTCAACGGCTGCTCTCTCCGCAGGTCGCCCAGCTCGTCCTCGACGGCAAGGTCGAGGTCAAACAAGGCGGCGTGAGCACCGAAGCGACGATGTTCTTCTCGGACATCCGCGGCTTCACGTCGATGTCCGAAGGCATGAACGCCGAAGACATCGTCTCGATGCTCAACGACTACTTCGAGCGGATGGTCGAGATCATCTTCAAGTACGAGGGCACGCTCGACAAATTCGTCGGCGACGAAATCATGGCCCTCTTCGGCGCTCCCGTGAGCCACCCGGATGACCCGATTCGCTGCGTCAAAGCCTCGCTCGTGATGATCGAAGGGCTGCGAGAGTTCAACAACGACCGCGCCGCGGCCGGCAAAATTGGCTTCGAAATCGGAATCGGCATCAACACGGGCAAGGTGGTCGCCGGCTACCTCGGCTCCAGCAAAGCAATGCAGTACACGGTGATCGGCGCGCCCGTGAACCTCGCAGCGCGCCTCTGCTCGCAGGCCAAGGGCATGCAGATCGTGATCTCCGAGCAGACGTGGCTGCGCGTCAAAGACCTCTTCGAAGTGCGCGAGCTCGAGCCCGTCAAGCCCAAGGGCATCGCGCAGCCGGTGAGAATCTTCGAAGTGCTGCGCGAGAAATCCTGAGAGAGCGACGTCATGGCTGAGCTCGAGTTCGAGAAGCCGCTCCGCGAGTTGGAGCGGCGGATTCAAAGCCTGCGCGGAGCGGGCGACAACAGCGCGACGTTCGACGCAGAGATCACGCGCCTTCAAGACAAGGCCCGGAGGCTCCAGCGCGAGATCTTCTCGGGGCTGTCGCCGTGGCAGAAGGTGCAGCTCTCGCGGCACCCTGACCGGCCGTACACGCTCGATTACCTCTCGCGTCTCTGCGAGGACTTCGTCGAGCTCCACGGCGATCGAACGTTCTCGGACGATCGCGCGATCGTCGCTGGATTCGCACGGTTTCGCGGGAGGAGCGTCCTCGTCGTCGGCCACCAAAAGGGCCGCGGCACCCGCGAGAACATGCTGCGAAACTTCGGGATGCCCAACCCCGAGGGCTACCGCAAGGCTCGACGCTTGATGGAGCTCGCGGATCGATTCGACCGCCCCATCCTCACCTTCGTGGACACCTCTGGAGCGTATCCGGGCATCGGCGCGGAAGAGCGCGGTCAGAGCGAGGCGATCGGGCAGTCGTTGATGTCCATGGCCGAGCTCGGAGTTCCGGTGATCACGGTCGTGATCGGCGAGGGGGGCTCGGGCGGCGCGCTCGCGCTCGCCGTCGCGAACAAGGTCCTCGTGCTCGAGTTCGCGACGTACTCCGTGATCTCGCCGGAAGGCTGCGCGAGCATCTTGTGGAAGGACGGCTCCCAAGCGTCTCGCGCCGCCAGCGAGCTCAAGATCACCGCGCCAGACCTCTTGCGACTCGGCGTGGTCGACGGCGTCATCGATGAGCCCGACGGCGGCGCCCATCGCGACCACGACGGCGCGGCGCGGCGCGTCGGCGACGCGATCGCCTCGGCGTTGTCCGAGCTCTCCGAGCTGACTCGCGGGCAGCTTCGAGAGCAACGCTATCGTCGCTTTCGCGCCCTCGGCGAATACAGCGAGCGAAGCTGAGCGGGCGTGGTCGCAGGGCCACGATGGGCGCACACTCCGGGCGGAGGTCAGCTCGTGGCGCGTAGGTTCACGGCGCTGTGGGCGGCTTACGGCAAGT